>Ga0335069_10008134_pt1 | contig 15053 bp, 18 predicted proteins | sample Lox_Sample_11_FD_206714 | JGI IMG/M metagenome (GOLD analysis project Ga0335069, IMG submission 206714) | Soil microbial communities from Loxahatchee National Wildlife Refuge, Florida, United States - Lox_Sample_1.1 | ecosystem: Environmental > Terrestrial > Soil > Wetlands | place: USA... | reverse complement strand
TCTCTGCTTCGTCCGGGATCCCGACGGCTACCGCATCGAGCTGATCGACCGCAGCGGCAAGTAGGGGCGAGGCGTGCCGGCGCCGACGTGACCGAGCTCGAGAAGGCCAGGTGTGGGTGTTCGCCCAGCGCGTCTCGGACGGGTCCTCGCTCGGGCAGGCTCCGCGAATGTCGATTCGGCGCGGCGGCGTTCGTCTCCGCCGTGTCAGCGACCAAGGAGGATCCGTGAAGTACCTGCTGCTCATCTGCGTCGACCCGTCGATCGAGCCGGACGAGGAGCCGGGGGAGATCGAGGCGTGGCTCGAGCGCCTCGGCGACGACCGGCTGATCGGGAACGCGCTGCGCGGGCCGGAGAGCGCGTCGACCGTGCGCGTCCGCCGGCGCGAGCGCCTCGTCACCGACGGGCCGTTCGCCGAGACGAAGGAGTTCGTCGCCGGCTTCGACGTGGTCGACTGCGAGTCCCTCGAGGAGGCGCTCGAGATCGCCGCCGCGCATCCGGTTGCGAAGTTCGGCGCGGTCGAGGTGCGCGAGCTCTGGTCCGACGGCGACTGAGCCCGGCGCCGACCGGACGTCGACAACGGTCGCGCACTCGGCGGCGGCGCGGTGGGCTTAGTAGCAGAACTCGGACTGCTCGTGGCCGATGTTGGCTAGGACCGCGTACAGGACCACGAAGACGGTCGTGAGCAGCGTCATCAGGCCCGCGGCCTGCTCTTCTCCGCGCAACTCGGTCCACCGGCGCCGCCGCCGCGGACGTTCGCGCGTGTCCGCCCCCATCCGCGAGTCGTAGCACGCCCGCCGGTCGGCCGGGGCCGCCTTACCGCACGAGCCGCAGCGCCGACAGGCGGCGCACCGCCGGCAGTAGCGGCAGCAGCTCCATCATCGGGTGACGGCGCCGCGCGTGCGTGGCGAGGATCCGGCCGGTGACGAGGATCGCGGCGAGCGCGACCATCTGCCCGCCGAGCACGATCCTGGTCACGTCGACCGCCGGCTTCCACGTGACCGTGTCGCCCTCGATGATCCACGCGCCGCTCGGGCGCGCGTTCACGCCGAAGCCGCCTCCCGAGCCCGTCCCCTCGCCCTCGTGCTCGCCCGTGCCGCCGCCTCCGCCCCCGCGGACCACCGCCGCCGGGATGACCGTGAGGCCGTTCTTCTCGTAGGGATCCCCGTAGACGCGCTTGACGCTGATCGAGTCGCGCACGCCCGAGATGAGCTCCTGAACGTCCATTGACGCCTCCTTTTCCGGGGATCGTGGCAGCGGCGCCGGGGTCTGCGCATCGGAGGAGTCGCGGATTCGGCGCTCGCCCGCCCGGCGCCGCCGCAGAAATCGGTGCAATCCCCGATGGGACGCGGTCGCGCAGTGTCATACGAATCGCGGTGCGCAACGGGGGAGTGCGACATCCGCCTGCGGCCGGGTGTTCCGTCCGTTCCGCGGCAGCATCGGTGTCGCCGCGTGCCAACGCCGGGCGTCGGGCCGGTTCGCGGCCGATCTGCGGTGGGGAGTGATGCCCGTGGTCGATCCGATCGTCGACAGGGCGCGCCTCGTCGCCGGCGGGGCGTGCGCGATGCCTCGAACAAGGATGGGTCAGCGATGGCAACGATGACGACGCGGCCGGAGCCGAGGGCGGCCGGGCCCTCGATCGAGGAGCTACCGGTCGTCGAGCCGACTCCGGTCGACAAGATCGCCGCGCACGCGATGGGCTGGCTGCCCGACTGGCCGGACATCCGCGACTTCACGACCGAGCACGACGAGATCAAGCCACAGCTCGAGAAGCTCGGCATCGAGAAGGACCTCGCAGCGCCGACGATCCCGACGATCGTGGACCTGCGCTCGTGGTTCTCGCCGGTCGAGGACCAGGCGAACCTCGGTTCGTGCACGGCGAACGCCGCGGTGGGAACGCTCGAGTACTTCGAGCGCCGCGCGTTCGGCAGGTACCTCGACGCATCTCGACTGTTCGTCTACAAGGTGACCCGCGACCTGCTCGGCTGGCACGGCGACACCGGCGCCTTCCTGCGCACGACGATGGCCGAGCTCGCGCTCTTCGGCGTGCCGCCGGAGAAGTACATGCCGTACGTCGTGTCCCAGTTCGACGTGGAGCCGACGGCGTTCCAGTACTCGCTCGCCGCGGACTTCAAGGCGGTCAGGTACTTCCGCCTCGACCCGCCCGGCACGACGCCGGACGTCCTGCTCGCCCGGATCAAGACGGATCTCGCGGCCGGGGTCCCGGCGATGTTCGGGTTCTCGGTCTACAGCTCCTACGTCCAGGCGCGCACGACCGGCGCGATCCCGTTCCCGGCGCCGGGCGACAAGTGCGTCGGCGGCCACGCGATCGTCGTGGCCGGCTACGACGACGCGAAGCAGATCAAGAACGAGCCGAACGGACCTGCCTCGAAGGGCGCGTTCCTGATCCGCAACTCGTGGGGCACGACGTGGGGCGACCACGGCTACGGCTGGTTGCCGTACGACTACGTGCTTCGCAGCCTCGCGACCGACTGGTGGTCGATCCTCAGCATGCTCTGGGTCGACACCGGTCAGTTCGGCCTGTCGTAAGGCCGGCGAGGGGCGCCTCCGCAGCGGAGGCGCCCCTCCCGCGGCGGCTCAGCTCAGCGCCTTCTTCAGCGCCTCGATCGTCTTCGGGCCGCAGATCCCGTCGGCGGTGAGCCCATGCGCGGTCTGGAAGCTCTTCACGGCCTGCTCGGTCGCCGGCCCGTACACGCCGTCGGCCTTGCCGACGGAGTAGCCGAGGTGCGCGAGCGCGAGCTGGAGCACCGTCACCTGGTGGCCCGTGTCGCCGGGCTTCAGCGTCGTCGTCGGCGCCGCGACGGTCGAGGGCGTCGTCGTGGTCGTCTGCGTCGTCGTCGTGTGGGTCGTGATCGTGTACAGCGGCGGCTGCGGCTTCGAGCTGCCCGAGCTGAAGACGCCGCCGACGGCGAGCCCGACGATGAGGAGGATGACGAGCCCCGTCGCGACGAGGATGACGAGGCGCGGATCGACCGACGACGGGGCGCGGCGGCGCCGCGGCGGGGGCGCGGCGGACGCGCCGAGCCAGTCGTCGATCCCGGCCGCCTCCGTCGCCGCGGACGACGACGGTGCCGCGGCCGGCTGGTCACGCGCCGGCTCGAGCACGTCGGGCTCGGAGAACCAGTCGTCCGGATCCTGCGGGTTGGTCGTGTCGGTATCCGACATGTGAACGGGAACGTAGCGCGGTTTGGCCCGCTTGTTGAGTGTGTGTCTACGATTGACGCCCCGTGACCGTTGTGGTTCAGAAGTTCGGCGGGACCTCCGTCGCCGATCCCGAGCGGCTTCGTCGGGTCGCGCGGCGCGTCGTCGCGACCGCCGAGACGGGCGTCCAGGTCTGCGTCGTCGTCTCCGCGATGGGCGCGACGACGGACGAGCTGATCGACCTCGCGGGCCGGGTCTCGGAGCGCCCGCACCCACGCGAGCTCGACATGCTGCTGACGGCGGGCGAGCGGATCTCGATGGCGCTGCTCGCCATGGCGATCAACGACCTCGGCCGCGACGCCGTCTCCTTCACCGGCTCGCAGGCCGGGATCGTCACGGACACGACGCACGGGAAGGCGAAGATCGTCGAGCTGCGCGTCCAGCGGGTGCTCGACGCGCTCGCGGAGGGGCGGGTCGTCATCGTCGCCGGCTTCCAGGGCGTCTCGACGACGAGCGACGTGACGACGCTCGGCCGCGGCGGCTCCGACACGACCGCCGTCGCGCTCGCCGCCGGCCTCGGCGCCGAGGCGTGCGAGATCTACACCGACGTCGAGGGCGTCTTCACCGCCGACCCGCGGATCGTCCCTGCGGCCCGCAAGCTCGCCGCCGTCTCCTACGAGGAGATGCTCGAGCTCGCCGCCTCCGGCGCGAAGGTGCTGGCGCTCCGCTCGGTCGAGTACGCTCGGAACCACGGCGTGCCGATCCACGTGCGCTCGTCCTTCGCGGAGTCGGACGGGACGTGGGTCGTGAAGGAGGAGGACGTGCTCGAGCAGGCGATCATCTCGGGAATCGCGAGCGACACCACGGAGGCGAAGGTGACGATCCTCGGCGTCCCCGACCGCCCCGGGATCGCGGGCCGCGTCTTCCGCCCGCTCGCGGACGCGGGGATCCACATCGACATGATCGTCCAGAACGTCTCGGCGGAGGGGCACACGGACATCTCGTTCACGCTGCCGATCGCCGATCTCGCGCACGCCGAGCCGATCCTCGAGCGCGTCGCCCGCGAGGTGGAGGCGAGCGGCTTCACCTGCGACGAGGACGTCGGCAAGGTGACGCTCGTCGGCGCCGGGATGCGCAGCCATCCGGGCGTCGCCGCCGGCATGTTCGAGTCGCTCGCCGAGGCGGGGATCAACATCGAGATCATCTCGACCTCGCCGATCCGGATCTCCTGCGTCGTCCGGACGGCGGACCTCGAGCGGGCGGTGCAGGTGCTCCACGAGCACTTCCGCCTCGACGAGGACGTCCTGCTCCAGGGCGACGCGGCGGCGGGGTCCTAGCCGAGCACGGCGAGCAGCGCGTCGACGACCTGCGGCTCGAAGTGCGTGCCGCGGCAGCGCCGCAGCTCGGCGATCGCCTCCTCCTGCGGCAGCGCGCGGCGGTACGGCCGGTCGGTCGTCATCGCGCTCCACGCGTCGCAGCAGCAGACGATCCGCGCGGCGTGCGGGATCGCCTCGCCCGCGAGCCCGTCCGGGTAGCCGGCGCCGTCCCAGCGCTCGTGGCAGGAGCGGACGACGCGTCCGACCTCGCCGAGGAGCCCGCCGACCTGGTCGAGCATCTCCTCACCGAGGATCGTGTGCGTCCGCATGACCGCCCATTCGGCATCGCCGAGCGGGCCTTGCTTGTTGACGATCTCCGGCGGGATCTTCACCTTGCCGACGTCGTGGAGGAGCGCGGCGAACTCGACGTCTCGTCGCTCGTCGGGCCCCAGGCCGAGCCGGTCGGCAACGGCGAGCGCGAGGTCCACGACGTCACGGCTGTGGCTGCCGGTGTACGCGTCGTCGGCCTCGATCACATCGCCGAGGAGCATCGCCGTGCCCCGGTATGCGGACGAGAGCTCGAGCGCGTGGTCGATCCGCGCCTGCCGCTCCTTCGCGAACGTCGAGAAGAGCAGGAGGACGGGGAGCACGAGGAGGAGAGCCCACGGACGCGCGTAGACCGGAAAGGCGATGAGCAGGCCGAGCGGCGCGAGGAGCGCGTCGACCGCGAACGTCGGCGCCATCGCTCTCAGCTGGCCGGCCGGCGAGACCGGGATCACGGCGCGCGTGACGAGATACGACGCGCCGAAGTCGCAGGCGAGCTGGGCCGCGAACGCTGCGGCGAGCAGCGGCGTCCACCGCCACGCAGGCGCGTGGAATCCCGTCGCGGTGAGGACGAGCGCGGGACCGACGGCGAACCACGACGAGACCACGCTCAGCGCCAGCCGGTCGACGGGCATCCGCCGCAGGGCGAGCTCCGGGGCCGAGGCAAGCACGAGCGCGGTCGCCACCGCGAGCGGCAGCAGGTTCGCGGGGACGAGGAACCACATCGCGACGAACACGCCCTCGGTCGGGAGCGCGAACCCTCCTGCGAACTCGAACTGCACGCGGGATGCGAGCGCGTAGCACGCGATCGAGACGGCGAGCGCTCCCACTGACAGCGGACGCCGCTCCGGCAGGAGCAGCAGGGCGGCCGCGACGACGAGGAACAGCCCCGCGAGCAGGCCGGTCGACGCCCAGCGCTCGATGTGCCGTGTCGCGCTGGACCGGCTCAGCTCGAGAATCGCGTCGTCGCTCAGCCGCTCGGCCGACGCCGCAGGAGACGCCCCACTCACAGGGGAGACATCGGCACCCTCGGAGGCGTGCTTGACGCGACGCGGCGATAACCCCTCGTTCGAGGGAACGGCGTCCCTCGCGAGGGTGATTGTCCGTCGGGTCCCGGTGGAGAAGGTGAGATCCAGGTTCTTCTGCGGAGTCGAGCGAGGTGGTGGGTTCTGTGGCAGCTCGTCGAATCGTGGCCGCGCTCGCGGCGGCCGGAGCTCTCGTCGCCGTCCCGGCGGCGGCGGCGGGTCTCGTCTCGGGTCTCGTCGGCGCGGCTCTGCCGAGCTGCGGATCCGTCTCGTATCCGTTCGCGCAGTTCGGCGACGGCGGCGCCTACTGCTCGTTCGCGAACAACGGCTTCGAGAACGGCACCGCAGGCTGGACCGTCTTCGGGGGAGCGACTGTCGTGCCGGGCAACGAGCCGTGGCACGTCAACGGGCCGGGAACGAGTGCCCTCGACCTGCCTGCGGGGGCGGGTGCGCTGAGCCCGCCGGTACCGATCAGCCTTCTCGACCCGTACTTCCGCCTCTTCGCCCGCAGTGCCGGCGCCGATGGCCCACTGTCCGTCCGCGTTGTCTTCCGCGGACTGACCGGGAACCTCACCGGCGTCCTGAACGTCAGCGAGCTTCCGCCGTCGCAGTACGCCGACTGGGAACCGAGCGGCGCCGTGGCGTCGCTGCTCGCGCTGCCGCTCGGCACGACCTCGGCGCAGGTCGTGTTGACCTCCCGCGCGTCGAGCGGGGACTGGTCGGTCGACGACGTCTTCGTCGATCCCTGGTTGAACCGCCTCGGCTAGGGCACGCTTTCGCCGGCGTCTGTCCCGGAAGGCGCCACACTCCCGTGACGGTTGACCCCGTACCGTGGAGCCTGTGAGGAGGACGGCGACACCGTGGGGACCGGCGGATCTCGTCGACGAGCTGACGCTTCGCCAGCAGGCGGGGGGCAAGCGGCTCGCGTCGGTCGTGCAGCTGCTGGAGACGGATCGGGGCGAGCGGCTCGTGCGCTTCGCCTACTCGACCGGCGGCAGCGCGCGGCGCGGGCCGGTGACGCTCCGGGAACGGGACATGGCACGGCTGCGAGCCGACCTCCCCAGGCATCCGGCGCTCGCGGAGGCGCTCGGATGGTGATGCGGACTCAGGCAGCGGTGGCGCTCACACGAGCGCCACCGCCCGGTCCCGGGCGGCGTCGACGAGCGAGGCGAGGATCAGCGCGCCGTCGGCCGAGCCGAGGAGCGGGTCGACCGCGTGCTCCGGGTGCGGCATCAGCCCCATCACGTTGCCGCGCGCGTTGCAGATGCCGGCGACGTCGGCCGTCGAGCCGTTGCACGGCTCGACGTAGCGCAACACGATCTGCCGTCCCGCCTCGAGGCGGGCGAGGAGCTCGGGCGGCGCGTACCAGCGTCCGTCGCCGTGCTTCACCGGGATCGTCAGCTCCCGGCCCGCCGCGCACCGAGCGGTGAACGGCAGGTCGTTGCGCTCGACGGTCAGGCGGACGTCGCGGCAGATGAACCGGAGCGACTCGTTCTGGAGCAGCGCGCCCGGCAGCAGCCCGGCCTCGCAGAGGATCTGGAAGCCGTTGCAGATGCCGAGGACGAGGCCGCCCGCCTCGGCGAACTCCCGCACGGCGGCCGTCGCGGGCGAGAAGCGCGCGATCGCGCCGCAGCGGAGGTAGTCGCCGTAGGAGAACCCACCGGGGAGCACGACCGCGTCGAGCGCCGGCAGCTCGCGCTGCTCGTGCCAGACGGGGATCGCCTCGGCGTCGACTGCCGCGAGCGCCCAGAGCGCGTCGTGGTCGTCGTTCGACCCGGGATACATGACGACGCCGATCCGCGGCTGCGGCAGAGCCACTAGCCCGTCACCTCGATCTCGTACGACTCGATCAGCGGGTTCGCGAGCAACCGCTCGCACATCTGCTCGACCTGCGCCCTCGCGGCCGCCGGGTCGGCCGCGTCGACCTCGAGGTCGATCACCTTGCCGACGCGTGCGCCGGACACCGTGAACCCGAGGTGCTCGAGCGCCGTCTCGACCGCCTCTCCCTGCGGGTCGAGGATCCCCGGCTTCGGCCGGACGAGGACGGTCGCTTTCATCCGAGCACCACGGACGGGTCGTCGAGATACGCCTGGAACGGGATCGTCGTCAGCCGCTCGAACGCCTCGACGTACTTCTTGCGCGTCGCGTGCACGACGTCGTCCGGCAGCTCCGGGCCGGGATGCGTCTTGTCCCAGCCGGTCGTCTCGCAGTAGTCGCGGACGAACTGCTTGTCGTAGCTGTCCTGCGCGCGGCCCGGCTCGTACGCGTCGGCCGGCCAGAAGCGGGACGAGTCCGGCGTGAGCGCCTCGTCGCCGAGGACGAGGTTCCCGTCCCCGTCGAGCCCCAGCTCGAACTTCGTGTCCGCGATGATGATCCCGGCCGCGAGCGCGTGCTCGGCCGCCGTCGTGTACAGCTCGATCGAGACGGCCTCGACCTCGCGCAGCCGCTCCTCGCCGACGAGCTCGGCTGCCTGCTCGCGGGTGATGTTCTCGTCGTGTCCCGTCTGCGCCTTCGTCGCGGGGGTGAAGATCGGCGCCGGCAGCCGGTCGGACTCGCGCAGCCCGTCGGGGAGCCGGTGGCCGCAGACCTCGCCGGTCGCGCCGTAGTCCTTCCAGCCCGAGCCGGCGAGATAGCCGCGCACGACGCACTCGATCGGGAGCATCTCGAGCTTCCGGCACTCCATCGAGCGCGCGTCGTCGCGGATGGCGAGCATGTGGTTCGGGACGATCGGGGCGAGGAGCGTGAACCAGAAGCCCGAGAGCCCGGTCAGGACACGTCCCTTGTCGGGGATCTCGGTCGGGAGGACGACGTCGAAGGTCGAGATCCGGTCGCTCGCGACGAGCAGCAGGCGCTCGTCGTCGAGGGCGTAGATCTCGCGTACCTTCCCGGACGCGACGTGCGTGGCGGCGTCAGGCATGAACGGGTTCCTCCTTGTCGGCGAGGGCGTGCAGGCGGGCGAAGACGGTGTCGACGTGCCGGGTGTACGCGTCGAGGTCGAAGACGGCGTCGAGGTCGACGCGCCCGGCGATCTCGTCGTCGGCGCGGACGAGCTCGCGGAAGTCGAGCTCCTCGTCCCAGGCGCGCATGGCGTTGCGCTGGACGAGGCGGTACGCGTCGTCGCGCGAGAGGCCGGATTCGACGAGCGCGAGCAGGACGCGCTGGCTGAAGAACAGGAAGTGGCTCGCGTCGAGGTTCCGGCGCATCCGCTCCGTTCGCACGACGAGCCCGTCGACGAGCCAGGTGAAGCGGTCGAGCATGTAGTCGACGGCGAGGAACGCGTCGGGGAAGACGACACGCTCGGCGGACGAGTGCGAGATGTCGCGCTCGTGCCAGAGGGCGACGTTCTCGAGCGCGACGACGGCGTCGGCCCGGACGACACGGGCGAGCCCGCAGATCCGCTCGGCGACGACGGGGTTCCGCTTGTGGGGCATCGCCGAGGAGCCTTTCTGGCCGCGGCCGAACGGCTCCTGCACCTCGGCGACCTCGGTCCGGGCGAGATGGCGGATCTCGAGCGCGAAGCTCTCGAGCGAGGAGGCGAGCACCGCGAGCGCAGCCAGCAGCTCGGCGTGCCGGTCGCGCTGGATCACCTGCGTCGAGGTCGACGCCGGCTCGAGCCCGAGCCGCTCGCAGGCGATCCGCTCGAGCTCGGGATCGGTGGCCGCGTAGGTGCCGACCGCGCCGGAGAGCTTGCCGACGCGGATCTCCTCGAGCGCACGCGCGACGCGGCGGCGACCGCGGTCGAGCTCGAATGCCCAGCCCGCGAGCTTGAGCCCGAACGTCGTCGGCTCCGCGTGCACCCCGTGCGTCCGGCCCATCTGGAGGGTCAACCGGTGCTCGTCCGCCCGGGTGACCACGGCCGCGAAGGCGCGGTCGATCCCGTCGAGGATCAGCCGGCCGGCGGCCCGGATCTGCAGCGACAGCGCCGTGTCGACGACGTCGGAAGAGGTGAGCCCGTAATGGAACCAGCGGCCTTCCGCGCCGAGCCCTTCGGCGACGCCGTCGACGAAGGCTGCGGTGTCGTGGTGGAGCGTCGCCTCGAGCTCGGCGACCCGCTCCGGCGACGGCGCGGTCGCGTTCTCCTGGATCGCGCGCGCCGCATCGGCGGGGACGACGCCGAGCTCGGCCCACGCCGCCGTCGCCGCGAGCTCGACCTCGAGCCATGCCGCGAGCTTGCCCTCGTCCGACCAGATGCTGGCCATGGCCGGGCGGGAGTAGCGGGCGATCACTCAGGCCAGTCTAGAGCCGACGCAGGTCGGTGAGGTCCGGTCGTCTCGCCTCCGCCTTCGCCGCGCCGAAGTTCCCGTCTTCCGTCGCAAAACCGGCACACCGTCGCGACACCCGCGCCCCTACCCTTGGCCCTACCCTTGGCCCTACCCTTGGCCCCACCCAAGAGGGTGGGGGGTGGGTGGTGGGTCGCGGGCTGCGGTGCTGCGGGCTCAGCTCCCGAGGATCCGCGCTGCGAGCACGGCCGCGTTCCTCGCGTTGTCGACGCCGACGGTCGCCACCGGCACCCCCGGCGGCATCTGCGCGATCGCGAGCAGCGCGTCGAGGCCGTCGAGGACGCTGAGGCTCGAGCGAAGCGGGACGCCGATCACCGGCAGGTCGGTGTGCGCGGCGACGACGCCCGGCAGCGCCGCCGACAGGCCGGCGCCGCAGATCAGCACCCGCAGCCCCCGCTCTCGCGCCGTGCGCGCGTACTCGGCGACCGCGTCGGGCGTCCGGTGCGCCGAACGCACGTCGAACTCGTAGCCGATGCCGCGCGCGTCGAGCTCGTCGAGCGCGGCCTGCATCCGCTCGCGGTCGGACTCGGAGCCGACGAGGATGCCGACGCGCGTCTCAGACACGGGCGAGGGAGGCGATGTCGCGGCGGTAGCGCATGCCGTCGAAGGCTATGCGACCGGCGGCGTCGTACGCGCGGTCACGCGCCTCGGCGAGCGAGTCGCCGAGCGCGGTGATGTTCAGCACGCGCCCCCCGTTCGTCACGAGCCGGTTCCCGTGGCGCGCCGTTCCGGCGTGGAAGACGAGCGCGCCCGCCGCCTCGGCGGCCTCGACGCCCTCGATCGGGGTGCCGGCGTCGCCGCGGTCCGGATAGTCGCGCGACGCGAGCACGATCGTCACCGCCGCCTGATCGGATGCCGGGAGCTCGACGCCGCGGAGGTCGCCGTGCGCGGCGGCCGCGAGCGCGCCCAGCAGGTCGCCCTCGAGTCGCGGCAGGACCGACTGCGTCTCCGGGTCGCCGAAGCGGCAGTTGAACTCGAGCACCCGTGGCCCGTCGGCGGTGAGCATGAAGCCCCCATAGAGGACGCCGACGAACGGCGCGTCGCGCTGCGCCAGCTCCGCGAGCACGGGAACGTGAACCGCCTCGACGAGCTCCGCGATCTCCGTCTCCGACAGACGCGGGATCGGCGAGTACGCGCCCATGCCGCCGGTGTTCGCTCCCTCGTCGCCGTCGCCGATCCGCTTGTAGTCCTGCGCCGCCGGGAGCGGGAGCGCGCGGCGGCCGTCTGCGAGGGCGAACACGGAGACCTCCTCGCCCTCGAGCAGCTCCTCGACGTGGAACGGCTGTCCGAGCGTCTCGGCGGCGCGCAGTCCGGAGTCGAGCTCCGCCTGCGTCCGGCACACCCAGACGCCCTTGCCGGCGGCGAGCCCGTCCGCCTTCACGACGCACGGCGGCCGCGCGACCGCGAGCGTTCGCGCCGTCGGGACGCCCGTGCTCTCCATCACGTCCTTCGCGAACGCCTTCGATCCCTCGATGCGCGCCGCGGCCGCTCCGGGGCCGAACACGGCGATGCCGCGGCGACGCAGCCCGTCGGCGACGCCTGCGACGAGCGGCGCCTCCGGCCCGACGACGACGAGGTCGACGCCGAGCTCGGCCGCGAGCGGGAGGAGCGACGCCGGATCGTCGGCGCGGACCGGATGGCAGCTCGCGACCGCTGCGATCCCCGGGTTCCCCGGCGCCGCGTGCAGCTCGGTCACGCCGCCGCCCCGTGCGAGCGCCCACGCGAGCGCGTGCTCGCGACCGCCCGAGCCGACGAGGAGCACCTTCACCGCGGCGATCGTATTCCAGCCGTCCGCTGGACGTAGGCTTCGGCCCGTGGAGGCTCCACCGTACTCGGCCGCCGCGGTCGACGTCGTCCGGCTCCCCGGCGGGCGCGCCGAGCGCGACCGCGTCGCCGTCGAGGAGCCGCTCGAGATCCGGATCGGCGGCCGTCCCGTCGCGGTGACGATGCGGACACCGGGGCACGACGAGGAGCTCGCCCTCGGCTTCTGCCTGTCGGAAGGGCTGCGGCCCGCGGCGGCGCGGCTTCCGGACGATCTCGCCGCGAACACCGTCGACGTCGACGCACCGGGCTTCGATCCCGCACGGCTCCAGCGCAGCTTCTACACCTCGTCCTCGTGCGGCGTCTGCGGGAAGGGGGCGCTCGAGGCGGTCGAGGCGCCGCGCGTCGCGTCGGACCTGCGCGTCGCGCTCGCGCTCGTCACCGCGCTCCCGGAACGGCTCGGCGAGGCGCAGGCGGCGTTCGCAGCGACCGGCGGACTCCACGCGGCCGGGCTCTTCGCCGCCGACGGCGAGGCGCTGTGCGTCCGCGAGGACGTCGGCCGCCACAACGCGATGGACAAGGTCGTCGGCTGGGCGTTCGGCGCCGGGCTCCTGCCGCTCGCGCGCGCGATCCTGTGCGTCAGCGGCCGCCTCTCGTTCGAGCTCGTGCAGAAGGCGGCGATCGCCGGCTGCCCGGTGCTCGTCGCGGTCGGTGCGCCCTCGAGCCTCGCCGTCGAGCTCGCCGCGGACCGCGGAATCACCCTCTGCGGCTTCGTCCGGGGCGGCTCGGCGAACGTCTACACCGAGGCGTGGCGGATCGCGAGCTGACCACGGGCGTGCTGCTCGTCGGCGGCGCGAGCGTGCGCTTCGGCTCGCCGAAGGCGCTTGCCCGGCTCGACGGCGAGACGCTCGCCGAGCGCGCATGGCGCGTGCTCGGCGACGCGTGCGACGGGCGGATCGCCGTCGGCAAGGCGGCGGACGCGCTCGGGCTGCCGTTCCCGGTCATCGACGACGCGATCGACGTGCGGGCGCCGATCGCCGGCGTCGTCGCCGGCCTCCGCGCCGCGGCGCACGACGTCGCCGTCGTCCTGCCCGTCGACGCGCCGCTCGTCACGGCGGAGCTGCTGCGCCGGCTCGCGTCCGCGTGCCCCGACGCGGCGTTCACGCAGAGCGGCCCGCTTCCCGGCGCCTACAGGCGGACGGCTCTCCCCGCCCTGGAGGCGGCGCTCGCCGAGGGCCGGCTGAAGCTCCGCGACGCCCTCGCGGCGCTCGACGTGAGGATCGTCGACGCGGACCCCGTGCTGCTCGCGAACGTCAACACGCCCGAGGAGCTGGCGAAGCTCAGCGGGTGACGGACTCGAGCCCGTGCGGCGTGAGCACGCGCTCGCGGTCGGCGCCGGTCCCGATCAGCGTCACCTCGACGTCGAGCTCGCGCTCGACGAACTCGACGTAGCGGCGCGCTGCTTCCGGCAGGTCCTCGACCGACGCGCACGCATCGAGCGGCTCCTCCCAGCCGGGCAGCGTCTCGTAGACCGGCCGCGCCGCGTGGAAGTCGCTCTGGTGCGCCGGGAAGTCCTCCGTCTCGGCGCCGTCCGGGAGGCGGTAGCGCATGCACACCGGCAGCTCGGCGAAGTGGGAGAGGACGTCGAGCTTCGTCAGCGCGAGCCGGTCGATGCCGTTCACGCGCACCGCGAAGCGCAACGCGACGAGGTCGAGCCACCCGCAGCGCCGGTTGCGGCCGGTCACCGTTCCGTACTCGTGCCCGATCTCGCGCACCTTCTCGTGGTCGGGCCCCTCGATCTCCGTCGGGAACGGCCCCTCCCCGACGCGCGTGACGTACGCCTTCGCCACGCCCATCACGCGGTCGATGCGATTCGGCCCGATGCCGACGCCGGTGGCCGCGTTCGCGGCGACGGTGTTCGACGAGGTGACGAACGGATACGTCCCGTGGTCGAGGTCGAGCAGCGTCCCCTGCGCGCCTTCGAGCAGCACCGCCTGCCCGTCCTTCAGTGCGCGGTCGACGAGGAGTGACGTGTCGGCGACGAACGGACGGATCCGCTGCGCGCACTCCTCGAGCCCGGCGGCGAGCTCCTCGAGCTCGAGCGGCGGCTCGCCGTAGACGCGCTCGAGCCAGAGGTTCTTCTCGGCGAGCGCGACCTCGATCTTCTGCCGGAGGATCTTCGCGTCGAGCAGGTCCTGGACGCGGATGCCGATGCGCAGCGCCTTGTCCGCGTAGCACGGGCCGATCCCCCGGCGCGTCGTCCCGATCTGGAGCTTGCCGAGCCGCCGCTCGCTCGCCTGGTCGATGGCGACGTGCCAGGGCATGATCAGGTGCGCGTCGCCGGAGAGGAGCACGACGCCGGCGATCGCGTACCCGCGCGCCTCGAGGTCGTCGACCTCGTCGAGGAACACCTTCGGGTCGATCACGCAGCCGGCGCCGATCACCGAGGTCTTGCCCTGGAGGACGCCCGTCGGGATCTGCCGGATCTTGAACGTCTCCTCGCCGAGCACGATCGTGTGCCCGGCGTTCGGGCCGCCCTGGTAGCGGCAGACGAGATCCGAGTGCTGCGCGAGCAGGTCGACGATCTTCCCCTTCCCCTCGTCTCCCCACTGCGCGCCGACGATGACGGTCGCGGGCACGAGGGGATCTTAGGTGGAGGAGGTGCCGGCGATCAGCGAGTAGAGGCCCCAGACGGCCAGGCCGGAGGCGACCGCCGCGCCGAAGACGGCGAGCGCGCCGCGGCGGAAGCGCGGATAGAGGACGAAAACGATCAGCTGGGACACGAAGAGCGCGCCGAGCGACGGCTTCAGCATGTCGTCGTAGAGGCGATCCGGGTCGACGAGCTGGATCGCCGTCACCGCGACGAACGGCACGGCGATCCAGAGGAGCACGGTCCGGACCGGCGGCCCGTGCAGCCAGTGGATCAGCCGGCCGAGCGCGAGGTACTCGGCGACGATCAGCGCGAGGGCGCTCGCCGCCGTGAGCACGCCGACGGCAACGGCGAGGCCGCGGCCGCTATAGGCCTGGGCGATGGCGGCGCCCGGCACCGCGGCGTCGAGGAGCCGGTCGGGCACGAGCGCCATCGGCGCGGCCGCGAGCAGGAAGGTGCCGCCGACGACGGCGACGGCGGCGGCGCTCCACCGGCGCACGCTTCTCGAGCCGCCCTGCACCTCGGCGCCGAGGTAGAG
>Ga0335069_10008132_pt1 | contig 15055 bp, 12 predicted proteins | sample Lox_Sample_11_FD_206714 | JGI IMG/M metagenome (GOLD analysis project Ga0335069, IMG submission 206714) | Soil microbial communities from Loxahatchee National Wildlife Refuge, Florida, United States - Lox_Sample_1.1 | ecosystem: Environmental > Terrestrial > Soil > Wetlands | place: USA... | reverse complement strand
GGTCGGGGTCCAGCCGGTGGCCCTGACGATGCCCCGCCGAGCCAGCTTCACCACGAATCCGCGCCCGCCACCGGGCCGGGACTGCACGGGCAGGACGGCGATGGTCATGTCGGCCAGGTCGTCGAGCACCGGCTCGACGAGGACGCCGGTGTTCGCCGCGGTGGCGCCGAGGTCGGCGTCCACGAACAGCAGCGGCCAGGCGGGGGCGTCGAGGCCGGTCGTCGCGGCCTCCAGGACGGCGATCCGCGCCGCGCCGGTCTCCAGGGCGGCGGCCTTCCCGCGGTTCCTCACGTGGCGGACGACGTCCGCGCCGGCGGTCCTCGCGAGGGCGCCGGTGCCGTCGAGGGAGCCGTCGTCGACGACGACCACCGCGGCGATCTTGGGCAGGCCGCGCAGCGCGGTCACCGTGGCGGCGATGCCGTCGGCTTCGTCCCGAGCCGGGATGACGACGCCGACCACTCCGGCGCCCCCTGGTGGTCCGGGGAACCCGCGGGGCGCCTCCGGTGCGGGTCGCAGCTCGGTCACCTGGGCGCTCCCGCCGCCGCGCTCATCGGAGGGTCAGCTGGCGGCCGACGACACCGGAGCGGGCGCGCCGTTCGGCCGCCGTGAGCGGGGCGCGGTCGGCCAGCGCCTCGTCGAGCGAGCGCGCCCAGGCCACGGCCGGTTTCTCGAGGTCGTCCGCCGCGGTGCCCGGCGGCAGGTCCCAGACCGGGACGAGCAAGCCGTCGGCGCGGAACGCGCCGACGTAGCGCGCGCCGTCGACCAGCGCGGAGCGCTCGGTGGCATGCAACCGGGCGAGCGCGTCGAGGAGGTCCTCCTCCCGCTGGGGCAGGACCCAGCGCAGGTGGCGGCGCGTTCCGATCTCACACCAGTACGCTGCGTCGACCGAGGTGAGACGAGAAGTGGGCACCACGGCGGCGTTGGCCCGCTCCATCGACTCACGAACCTCGTCCGAGACGCCCTCGGTCCCCGCGAGCCAGTAGTCGAACCCGGGGTGGACGGTCACCTCGAACGGAACGACCGGATCGAGCACGTCCTGCAGCCGCGGCCCCGGGCCGGGCAGCTCACCTGGCGGGACGGGCGTCCCCGGCTGCGTGTCCAGCGCGGCGAGCAGGGCCGCGGCGACGTCACGACTGGCGTCGCCCGACCCGCTGCGGGTCTGCAGGCCCACGAGGACGGAGCCGTCGGCGCGGTGCATCGCCGGCCAGGCCATCGGCAGGACGGAGCTGACCGTCACGTCGCGGGCGCCGTACTCGGGCGCGGTTCGGACGGCGGCCGTCGCGGCGGGCACGATCTCGCGCAGGGCGACCCAATCGGGTTCGCCGTCCAGGCCTTCGAACGGGCGCCCGACGAACCGCACCGCCTCGGCGCGCTGCATCCGGCCGTGGCACGCCTTGTACCGGCGGCCCGAGCCACAGGGACACGGCACCCGGGCACCCACGACGGGGACCTGGCCGGGCGGCTCGGCGACCCCCCCGGTGCCGGTCCGGGAGCGGGACTTCTTACCCATGACGGGCGCCCTCCTGGGTCTGGCGGCCCGGACGACGCGAGCGGGCGCCTCCGGCCGATGATGCCGCGACCCTATCGGGGCGTGACCTGCCGACCGTCAGGGCCGGACGAGACGGAGCGCGACGGGACGCTCGTGCACGGGCAGGACGGCCCAGACCGTGCGAAGCCCACCGGCATGGTCGGTGACGCCCCAGGAGGTCGCGAGACGTTCGACGATGTGCAGACCCCGGCCCGAGTCGGACATCAGGCAGGCATCCCGGGCCTCGACCCGCTGTTCGGAACCGCCGTCGGTGACGCGGATCGTCAGCTCGTCGTCCGAGATCCGCCAGCCGACCAGGAGGACCCCGCCGGCCATGGGCCGGGCGTGGCGTACGGCGTTGCCCAGGAGCTCGGCCAAGACGACGTCGACGTCGTCGAGGAGGGGGTCGGGCAGGTTCTTCCCGGTCAGTTCACGACGGACCCGGTGCCGCGCGCCGCTCACCGCCGCGGGCTGGTGCCGGACACGCACGACGTTCGAGGACGCGGCGGTTCGGACAACCGGGTCTGGGGCGTTCACCGAGCGACCCCCTTCGTCCGTGGCGGCGCATGGGCGCTCCGTTCCACTGTCGGACCGTGTGCGATCCTGCGCCAACTCGGCCGTACCCCTCGTCCCGCCGCTCGAAACATCGCCCGACGCCACGCGCAGACCTCACCTACCCGACGGCCCTGAGCCCGCCGGCTCCCCCGTCCGAACACCGGGCAACGCCCGCTCGGCCGGGCCGGGGCCGGCCGCCGGCGCCGGGCATCATGGTCCCACCTGAGCCAGCACCTCGGCGGGCCGATTCGTGATGATCGCGTCCGCACCGGCGGCCAGGCAGAGCTCGACGTCCTCCGGCTCGTCGACCGTCCAGACGAACAGCCGGTGACCACGGTCGTGCACGCGCTCGGCGTAGGAAGGGTGATCACGCAGGATCTCCACCGCCACGCCGGCGGTGCTCACCCCCGGCGGCAGGGACCCGTCCCGGAACGGCAGGGGCACCCGCTCCATCAGGAACACCCGCGGGATCGCCGGCGCCAGTTGGCGCATCCGGCGGACGGCCAGCATCGAAAAGCTCATGACCGTGATCGGGCCGGCCGCGTCGTCGGCCCAGCCGAACTCGCTCAGCAGCTCCACGAGCCGGCGCTCGACGAGTCCGCCGTAGCGGGTCGGATGCTTCGTCTCGACCACGACCTCGACGCGCCGATCGGCGCCCGCCACGAGGGCGAGCAACCTTCTCAGCGTGAGCAGATGCGCGCGGTCGTCGCGGGAGACGACGTCGGGAACCTCGTCCTCCGGCGTCCCGTCGCGCTCGACGCGCCGTTCCAGGGCCTTCCAGGAACCCCAGTCGAGGCCTTCGAGCTGGGTCAGCTCCAGCGTGGAGACGAGGCCACGGCCGTTCGACGTCCGCTGCACCTTCCGGTCGTGGACACACACCAGGTGACCGTCGGCGGAGAGGCGGACATCACACTCCAGCCCGTCGGCGCCGGCCTGGATCGCCTCGGTGTAGGCCGCGAGGGTGTGCTCCGGCTCGTCGGCACTGGCTCCACGGTGAGCAATCACCTGTGGACGCACAGTCATCTCGCCAGCCTGACACAGGCCGTCGGACGCCGAACCGTCGCCGGTCGCTGACCCACAGCCGCAGTATCCGCCGTGCACGGCGGGCCGGGAGCGCCGTGGCCCGTCCCGGAGCCGAGTGCTCACCCGGCGTTCACCGGTGCGTCGACCCCGGCTTCGACTCGCCCCGGCGGGGAAGGCGTGGGACGGTGTCATGGTTGACACGTCAAGCAGAGACGCTTTATGCTTCAAGCGATGGCCAGGCCGCAACGCTCCGTCAGCAGCTCGCCGGTTCACCGCGTACAGCAACTCCGGGCCCGTCGGGCTGAGGGCACGCGGGCGGCGCATCCGGTGCAGACCGTCGACATCGACACCACCCACAGAGGAGATCTCTCATGACCACGTTCCCGGCCGAGCTCACCGGCACCTGGGACATCGATCCCGTCCACAGCACCGTGGGCTTCGCCGCGAAGCATGCGATGGTGGCCACCACCCGAGGTCACTTCACGGTGTTCAAGGGCGGCGCCACCATGGACGCGGAGAACCCCTCGAACTCCACGCTCTGGGTCGACATCGACGCCGACAGCGTCAACACCGGCAACGAGCAGCGGGACGGCCACCTGCGCAGCGGCGACTTCTTCAAGGCTCAGCAGCACCCGCAGATCACCTTCCGCAGCACCGCCGTCAAGGTGGACGGCAACGAGATCGTCACCTCCGGTGACCTGACCGTGGCCGGCGTGACCCACCCCGTCGAGGTCACCTGGGAGTTCAACGGCGTCGCCAAGGACCCGTTCGGCAACGTCAAGTCCGGCTGGGACGGCCAGGCGAGCCTCAACCGCAAGGACTGGGGCCTGGTCTGGAACGCTGCGCTCGAGACCGGTGGCTTCCTCGTCTCCGACAAGATCAAGCTGGTGCTGGAGATCGAGGCCGTCAAGCAGGCCTGAGAGCTCCCGCTCTGCGGGCGACCCAGATCGGGGACGTCGCGGGCACCCGGTGCCGACACAGGCACCGGGTGCCCGTGCACGCCGACTGCGTACGCCTCGTCGTGCCAGCCCGGCGACCAGGATCACTCGCCGCCGTGTCGGCGCAGGTAGCGGCCGAAGTGCGGAACGGTGAAGGCGATCCGGCCGCGCTCCCCGCTGTAGATCAGGCCTTTCTTGATCAGCCCGTCCCGGGCCGGCGACAGGGATTGGGGTCTGCGCCCGAGCAGCTCGGCGACGGCGGCCGTGGAGAGCGCGGCGTCCGGCTCGGGGCCGGCGTCGGCATCACCCAGCCGGGCGCCGAGGTCCGCCATCGCCCGCAGGTACTCGCGTTCCGCGGGCGTGGCCCGCTCGTAGCGCGAACCGAAGAAGCCCACGGCGAGTTCCGCCTCCGCCTCCGGCGCCGCCACGCGGACGTCGTCCGGGGTGACGGGTGAGCGAGGGGCGACGTCCCAGGCCGCCTTGCCGTAGGCCTGGACGAAGTACGGGTAACCGGCCGTCGCCGAGTACATCTCGGCCAGCGCCTCGGCCGACCAGTCGGCCTCCTCGTCGATCGCGGGCGCGCGGAGCGCCCGGTCCGCCGCCACGCGGTCCAGCCGGTCGATCCGTGCGTACCGGAAGAGTCGCTCCGAGTAGGACTTGCTCGCCGAGAGCACGGCCGGCAGGTGCGGCAGACCTGCGCCAACGACCACGAACGGCAGTCCCGTCTGGCTGATCTCGTGACACGCCGCGCAGAGCGCGCTGACGTCGGCGGGCGCCAGATCCTGCATCTCGTCGACGAACACGGCGACGCCACGGCCGGCGTCCTGGGCGATGCCCCCGATGTCGGTCAGCAGCTCCACCAGGTCGATCTCGATGTCCCCGGAGTCGGCGCGGCCCGGGACGGCGGGCACGTCGATGCCTGGCTGCCATCGATCGCGCAGCTTCGGGGCCGGCTTGCCGGGCGCGGCATCGTCCCGGAGGGCGAACGACTTCAGGACGCCGAGCACCTGCTCCGCGCCGTCCCGGTCGCGCGGGGCGAGCTCGCGGACAGCGAGGTGGAGGGCCGCGGCGAGCGGCCGGCGCAGCGCCTGATCGGGGCGGGCCTCGAGCTTCCCCGTCCCCCAGCCGCGCCGGACCGCCGCCGACCGCATCGCGTTGAGGAGGACGGTCTTGCCGACGCCGCGCAGCCCGGTCAGCACGATGCTGCGCTCCGGCCGGCCTCGGGAGACGCGTTCGAGCAGGACGTCGAAGGCCTGCAGCTGATCGTCCCGACCAGCCAGCTCCGGAGGTCTCTGCCCCGCCCCGGGCGCGTACGGATTCCGGACCGGATCCACGCTCGGACTGTATCGAGACGTCTAGCGCCCAGGGCAGAAAGCCGAAGACACGCCGAGAACAGGCCGACAGGCCGAGGAGGCGCCTCAGGGCTGATGCGGGCGCAGCAGTCGGTTGTCCGCGGGCTCGGCGATCTCCGCCCGGAACGGGCTGGCCGGATACGTGCCGAGGATGCGCAGGTGCACCGAGAAGAAGGCCAGCTCCTCCAGCGCGAGCGCCAGCGCGGCGTCCTTCGGGTGGCCCTCGACGTCGGCGTAGAACTGGGTCGCGAAGAACGTCCCGCCGAGCTGGTAGCTCTCGAGCTTGGTCATGTTCACGCCGTTCGTGGCGAACCCGCCCATGGCCTTGTACAGCGCCGCCGGCACGTTGCGCACCCGGAAGACGAAGCTCGTGATGACCGGACCGTCCCCGAGCGGCGGCTCGTGCGCCTCGCGGGCGAGCAGCAGGAAGCGGGTGGTGTTGTGATGCTCGTCCTCGACGTCCTCGGCCAGGATCGCCAGACCATGGAGCTCGGCGGCCAGCCGCGGGGCGAACGCCGCCACGGTCGGGTCACCCAGTTCGGCCACCTCCCGCGCCGCGCCGGCGGTGTCGTCCGCGACAACCCCCGACCAGCCGTGCTCGCGCAGGTAGCGACGGCACTGGCCGAGCGCGTGGGCGTGGCTGCGGACGCTGCGGATATCCTCGATCCCGGCTCCCCGGACGGCCATGAGCTGGAAATGGATCGGCATGAAGTACTCGCCGACGATGTGGAGCCCCGACTCCGGCAGCAGGTGATGGATGTCGGCGACGCGTCCCGCGATGGAGTTCTCGACCGGGATCATCGCGAGCTCGGCGAGCCCGGACTCGACGGCGTCGAAGGCGTCCTCGAACGTGCCACAGGGCACGGGCTCGTACGCGGGAGCAGCCGCGCGGCACGCCGCGTCGGAGTTGGCGCCGGGCTCGCCCTGATAGGCGATGCGGCGCGGAGAGCCCGGTGAGGAAGCGGTCACGTCCGGAGAGCCTAGCGGCGATCGGTGTGTCTTCAGCTCTCTTCGCCGGTCGCTAGAGAGGGCTAGAAGATGCCATCCGCCCCACGGTCGGCACCCTCTCCGGGGTTACCGTGCGGAGCATGACGACGCAGACCGCGACCGATGCTCCCGTCCTCCGATCGACGCTCCCCGGCGTCGTCGGCGTCCGGACCGTGGACTCGGTCAATCCCGCCGACCTCTCGGACGTCGTGGCACACGTCGAGCTCACCGGACCGGAGGGGGTGGTCGCGGCCGGCCGCCGCGCGAACGCGGCGCAGCGCGCGTGGGCGCAGGTCCCCGCTCCCGTGCGCGGACGCGTGATCGCTGCGATCGGGAGGCTCGTCGAGGCGAACCTCGACACCCTCGCCCGGCTGGTGACCCGGGAGGTGGGCAAGCCGCTCGCCGAGGCGCGCGGAGAGGTCCAGGAGATCGTGGACACCTGCGACGTCTTCCTCGCCGAGGGGCGGCGGCTCTACGGCCAGACCGTGCCGAGCGAGATGCCGGACAAGCACCTGTTCACCTTCCGAGTGCCCGTCGGCACCGCGGTGGTGATCACGGCCGGCAACTTCCCGGTCGCGGTGCCCTCGTGGTACCTGGTCCCGGCACTGCTCTGCGGGAACGCCGTGGTGTGGAAGCCCGCCGAGTACGCCGCCGCCTGCGCCGACGCGCTCGCCCGCCTGTTCGTGGCCGGCGGCCTGCCCGACGGGCTGCTCACCGTGGTGCACGCCGACGGGCCGTCGACGTCCGAGGGCCTTGCCCAGGCCCTCGACGCCGGCCTCGTGGGCAAGGTCGGGTTCACCGGATCCACCGAGGTCGGCCGCCGGATCGGCGAGCTGTGCGGCCGGCACCTGCAGTCGCCGTGCCTGGAGCTCGGCGGCAAGAACCCGATGGTCGTCACCGCTGACGCCGACCTCGGCCTCGCGGTCGAGGGAGCGCTGTTCGGGGGCTTCGGTACGGCGGGGCAACGGTGCACCAGCCTCGGCACCCTGATCGTCGACGAGAGCGTGCACGAGGAGTTCCTCCGGCGCTTCGACGCCGAGGTCCGGGCGGCCGCGGTCGGTGACCCGACCCGGGACGTCGTCATGGGGCCGCTGCTCGCCCCTCAGTTCGCCGACCGCTACGAGGCGTACCTCGGCTGGATCGGCGACCACCACCGCGTGCTCGGCTCGACCGGCATCGGCCGGATCGGCCGGGAGAACCCCCGGCAGGGATTCGTCGGCGACCCCGAAGCGGGCCTGTTCTACCACCCCGTCGTGGTGGACGGCGTGCATCCGGACGACGAGTTGTTCCGCGTCGAGACGTTCGGGCCGATCGTCGGCGTGACGACCTACCGCTCGCTCGAGGAGGCCATCGACCTGGCGAACCTGCCCGGCTACGGGCTCTCGTCGTCGATCTACACCACGGACCCTCGATCCGCGTTCCGGTTCCGGCAGGGGATCGGCGCCGGCATGGTCAGCGTCAACAACTCGACCTCCGGCGCCGAGGCCCACCTGCCCTTCGGCGGCAACGGCAAGAGCGGCAACGGGTCCCGGCAGTCGGGCATCTGGGTGCTGGAGCAGTTCACCCGCTGGCAGGCGATGAACTGGGACTACTCCGGTCGGCTGCAGAAGGCGCAGATGGACGTCGAGATCCCACCGGCCGACACCGGGTTCCGGCTCCAGCACCGCTGACGGGGGCCGGCCCATCGAGTGTCTATCCGAGCAGCCAGCGCGGACCGGCGACGCGCACCCGGGACGGCAGGCGGGCGCGCAGGCCGCGGTCGGCAGTGACGACGAGCACCGGCCACCTGTCCGCGAGCAGGTCCGCAGCGAGCGCGATCACGGCGGCATCGCCGTCCGCCGTCGCCCGCACCGCGTCGATGCCGTCCGGTGCCTGCGCGTGGCGCGCCCGCCCTTCGAGCACCGCCACGATCCGGGCGACCGTCAGCTCGACGCCGTCCGGAGTGGTGACCACCGACCCGAGCCGGGGGACCAGCTGCGCCATCAGCCGGGTCGCCGCGCCAGCCCGGTCCCGCCACCAGCCGTCGGGACGCGAGCCCATGACGTTCGCGACGTCCACCACCAGTACGGCCGGCGGCGGTCGCGGCGCGGCGTCGTCCTGGTGGGCGTCGAGGGGGGCCACGGCGTCGAGCCTGGCCCCTCCGGCGCGGGCATGCACGGCGACGAGACCGTTCGGCTGCTGCTCAGCTGCTGAGCACGGCATCATGCCGGGGTGAGCCGGCCGACGTCGCCCGCCCGCGCCGAGGTCGTCATCGTGGGTGGCGGCGTCGTGGGCACGAGTGCGGCGTTCCACCTCGCCGAGGCGGGCGTCGACGTGCTGCTGGTCGAGCGCGGACAGCTCGGCGGCGGGTCGACGAGCAAGGCGGCCGGCGGCGTCCGGGCGCAGTTCTCGGACGCGCTCAACGTCGCGCTCGGCGCCCGGAGCCTGGCCGCGTTCGCCGCCTTCGCCGAGCGCCCGGGCCAGGAGATCGACCTGCACCGCACCGGCTACCTCTTCCTGCTCACCAGTCCCGAGGAGGTCGACACGTTCACCGCGGCCGCCGCCTTGCAGAACGAGCTCGGCGTGCCCACGAAGGTCCTCGACGCCGCCGACGCCGCGTCGCTGGCGCCCGGACTCCGGACCGACGACGTGCTCGCCGCCACGTTCCATCCGGGCGACGGATACTGCGCGCCGGAGTCGGTCGTCCTCGGGTACGCCCGTGGCGCCCGCGGGCACGGCGCCAGGGTGCTGACCGGCGTCGAGGTCGTCGGCCTCGAGCCTGGCCCGTCCGCCGGGAGCTGCTCGGTGGTCACGACGGCCGGACGCGTCGACGTGGCGGCCGTGATCTGCACGGCGGGCGCATGGTCCGCGCCGATCGGCGCGATGGCCGGCGTGCACCTGCCCGTGACCCCGTTGCGGCGGCAGATCCTCCTCACCGAGCCGCTCTCCCGGCGCGCCGCGACCGCGCTGCCGCCGTCGATGCCCATGACGATCGACGCCGCCACCACGCTCTACCTGCATCGCGAGGGGCCCGGAGTGCTGCTGGGGATGTCCTGGGCCGGCGAGCAGCCGGGCTTCCACACGGAGGTCGACGACGGCTGGCTGCCCGACCTCACCGACGCGATCGCGCGCCGCGTCCCGCTGCTCCTCGACGTCGGGATCGCGAGCCGGTGGGCCGGGCTCTACGAGATGACGCCCGACCACAACGCGCTGCTCGGAGAGGCGTCGACGCCGGCCTGCGGCGGTCGCTTCCTGTACGCGACGGGCTTCTCCGGACACGGGTTCCTGCAGGGGCCCGCCGTCGGCGAGGTCCTGCGTGACCTCTACCTGGGCCGGACCCCGTTCGTCGACGTCGACCCGCTCTCCGCCGGCCGGTTCGCCGAGGGCAGCACCCGCCCCGAGCACGCGGTCGTCTGACGGCCTCTCCTACGGTGATCATGCAATCCCCGGTGATCATGCAATCCGTGTCGATCAAGTAGCCACGCCGTCACTTGATCGACATGGTTTGCATGATCACGGCGGGGAGGCGGCGCGGTCGAGGATCTCGCAGACGAGGTCCATCGTCGTGTGCGGATGCAGGAAGGCGAACCGGCCCACGACCTCGCCTTCCCAGGAGGTGGGCGGGATGAACGCGACGTCGTCCCGGTGCAGGTCCTCGGCCCATCGGGCGTAGTCCCCGGAATCCCAGCCGAGGCGGCGGAACAGGACGATCGACAGGTCGGGCTCGCGGATGAGCTCCAGGTGGGGGCGCCGGTGGATCTCCTCGGCGGTCAACCGGGCCAGGGTCACGGCCCTGTCGATCGCCTCGGCGTAGGCCGCCGTCCCGTGCACGGCCAGGCTGAACCACAACGGGAGGCCCCGGGCTCGGCGGGTGAGGTGGTAGGCGTAATCAGTCGGGTTCCACTCCGCCGCGTGCTGGCCCTCGTGAATGACGTCGAGGTAGGAGGCGTCCTGCGTGTGCACGGAACGGGCGCGCCCCGGGTCCCGGTAGACCAGGGCGCAGCAGTCGAACGGCGTGAACAGCCACTTGTGCGGGTCGACGATCAGCGAGTCGGCGAGCTCGATGCCCGCGAAGAGGTGCCGCAACGCCGGTGAGAGCAGGGCGGCGCCCCCGTAGGCGCCGTCCACGTGGAACCACCAGCCGAGCTCGCGGGCGACCTCGCCCACGCCGTGGAGGTCATCGACGATGCCCGCGTTCGTCGTGCCGGCGGTGGCGACGACTGCCACGACGCTCCCGGGGTTCCCGTCCATGTCGATCGCCTCCCGCAGGGCCGGTCCCGTCAGCCGGTGGTCGGGGGTCCGGACGACGAAGGCCTCGAGCTCGAGCAGGCGCAGGGTGTTCACCACCGAGGAGTGCGCGTCCGACCCCACGGCGACGCGCAGCCGGGGCCGGCGGCCCGCGACGTCCGGGACGCCGGTTCCGCTGCGGGTCTTGGCGGCCTCCCTGGCGACGGCGAGCGCCGAGAGGTTGCCCGCCGAGCCGCCGCTGACGAACGCGCCGCCTGCGGTGGGTGGGAGCCCGGCGTGATCGGCGAGCAGGCGGAGCACCTGGTTCTCGGCGTGTACCGCACCGGCGGCCTCGAGCCAGGAGATCCCCTGGATGGAGGCGCAGGACACCAGCATGTCGAACAGCAGAGCGGCCTTCGTCGGCGCCGACGGGATGAAGCCGAGAAAGCGCGGGCTGTCCGCGGAGATGACGGCCGGCGCGATCGTCGAGGTGTAGATCCCGAGCACCTGATCGGGGTCGGTGCCCTGTTCCCCGAGCAGACCGCCGAACACGGCCTCGAAGTCCTCCGGCGGCCGGGCTCCACGATCGAGCGGGACCGGGTCGAGCCGCAGCCGGTTCTCGGCGTAGGCGAGGACGGACCTGATCATCTGCTCGGTGGTGCGGTCGACGGTGTGCATGCCCGGACGGTACCCGCCGGTGGCCGGGCATCGGGCCGGGCCGGGCACCACGGATCCCGGGCGGTGCCGGGCGGTGCGCCAGCGCCGTCGCGCTGTTCGTCGTGCCGGGGCCCGCGGTGCGCAGGTCGTCGACAGGTGCGCGTCTCGTCCCGGCCGCCGTGCTCAGGTCGTCGACAGTCGGGCGCCTCGCCGGGACTCGCGGTGTCGACGGCCACGCGGTACGCCCGCTATCGACACGTGCCCGCCCAGTCCACAGCCGAGGCGCCCGGCGTCTGTCGAGGACGTCTGCGAGGCGCGTGAACACCCGCGACCCAGCGTCGAGGGATTCGACCGGAGTTCGCCCCGCTGCGCGTACCCACCCATCGGGAGGTGCACGATCACCGGTGGGTGCCCGTCAGGACAGTAGGAGCCGGGCGGCGGCCTCGACGTCCTGCTCGCTGACGAGCACCAAGGAGGCCGCGTCACCGAGCGGCACCAGGCTGTCCTCGGAGGCGATCCGGGCCAGCCGGCCGTCGAAACCGGCCTCCAGCAGGCCGGTGATCAAGCCCTCGGAGACACCGCCCGTCGCCCGCGTCTCGTCGACGATCAGCAGCCGGCCGGTGACGCGGCCCTCCCGCAGCACGTCCTCGATGGGCAACGGCGCCAGCCAGCGCAAGTCCACCACCCGGACGCCCACCCCCTCCCCGCGCAGTCGGACGGCGACGCGCAGGGCCATCCGCAGGCCGTTGCCGAAGGTCGCCATGGTCAGATCCGTACCGCCCCCCCAGGTCCGCGCGCGGCCGATCGGCACGTGGTCGTCGGACCATCCTGCGGGTTCGCGGTAGGGGGCGGTCCAACCTCCGTCGCCGACGACCGCGAGGTCGCGCTCGTGGTAGAGGGCGATCGGCTCGATGACGACGCTGACCGTGCCGTCGACCGAGGCCGCCGCCAGACATGTCCGCAGCAGGGCGGGGGCGTCCCGGGGATGGGCGGGGCAGGCGACCACGAGGCCGGGGATGTCCCGGAGGACGGCCAGGCCGTTGTCGTTGTGGAAGTGGCCGCCGAACCCCTTCTGGTAGGCGAGCCCCTGCACCCGGACCACGAGCGGGTTGCGGAAGGCCCCGCGGGAGAAGAACTGCAGTGTGGCGGCCTCGCCGCGCAGCTGGTCCTCGGCGTTGTGCAGGTACGCCAGGTACTGGATCTCGGGCACGGGCAGCAGCCCGGCGACGCCCGCCCCGAGGGCGAGCCCGAGGACGGTCTGCTCGTCCAGCACCGTGTCCACCACGCGCGAGGGCCCCAGCCTGCGGTGCAGCCCCCGGGTCACGCCGTAGATCCCGCCCTTGCGGCCGACGTCCTCCCCGAGCAGGACGAGCCCCGGCTCGGCGGCCGCGGCGTCCGCGAGCGTCCTGGTGATCGACTGAGCGAGCGTCAGCGGCCCGTTCGACTCCGGCAGCTGCGTCCCGTGCACCCGGCGGCGCTCGTCGTCCGGGGCCGTGCGGGCGGCGCGGGCGGCGACCGCGCCGGGTGTGCGCGGCGCGAGCGGAGCCATCACCTCCCGCGCGGTGGAGAGCCGTGGACGAAGGACGGCCTCGTCGACCGCAGCCGCGACGGCCTCCCGGGCACGGTCCCAGCGGTGCCGGATCTCCTGCGGCGTCAGGACCCCGTGCGCGACGACCGCCCGCAGCGTGGCCGCGAGCGGGTCGCGCTCGAGATCCGCCGCGATCTCCCCCGGCGACCGGTAGGCGGTCTCAAGATCGGAGCCGGCATGCCCGCCGATCCGCACGCACGACAGGTGTAGCAGGACCGGCAGGCGGCGCTCGCGCGCGTATGTGGCGGCGGAGTGTGCGGCGGCCAGCGTGGCGAGCGGATCGCGCCCCTCGTCGCGGCGGTACTCCAGCCCGCTGCGCCGGTCGAACATCGCTGCGATCCATCCGGGCGGGGTGGGTACCGAGATCCCGAGGCCGTTGTCCTCGCAGACGAGCAGCAACGGCAACGCGATCCCCTGGCGGGCGCTCCAGCAGGCGGCGTTGACGGCGCCCGTCGCCGTCGAGTGGTTCGCCGAGGCGTCCCCGAAGCTCGCCACGACGAGGGCGTCGTCCGGCCACCTCAGAGGGGTGCGCAGCCGGGCGGGCAGGCGGCCCTGCCGGCCGATCGCCCAGGCGATCCCCAGCGCCCGGGGCAGGTGACTGGCGATCGTCGAGGTCTGCGGCAGCACGGCGAGGCCGGCATGGCCGAAGACCTTGTGTCGGCCACCGGCGATCGGCTCGTCGCGGGCCGTGGCCAGACCGAGGGCGACGTCGAGCACGCCCGCGCCGGGAGGGCGGCCCGCCTGGGCGCTGCGAGCCAGGTAGAACGCCCCGGAGCGGTAGTGCAGCAGGGCGGGGTCGGTCGGGCAGGTCGCCAACGCCACCGCGGCGTTCGCCTCGTGGCCGGCCGAACCGATCGTGTGGAAGCCCACGTCCAGGGCCCGCATCCGGCGGGCCGCGACGTCCAGCCATCGGCTGGCCAGCTGCGCCTCGAGCAGGTGCAGGAGCTGGGCGGAGTCCGCGCCGTCGACAGCGGCGGGCGGATCGGGGTCGTCGCCGTCCGGGTTGCCGTCATCCCGGCGGGGCGCGCCCGGCGACCAGCGGTCACGCCGTCCCGTCGTCGTGGGGACGGTGGTCAGCTCGTCGAGAACCGCCCGCAGGTGCGCGACGAGCTCCGCGCCGGGCCCGGGACCGTCGAGCCCGATCCGGCGCTGCGTCTCAGCGGACGAACGGCTCGCCACCGGTCTCGCTCACCATGGGGCGCCCTGCCGCGACCCACGCCGACATCCCGCCCGCGAGGTTCACCGCGTCGACGCCGTTCTCCGTCAGCCAGGCGACCACGCGCGCGGAGCGGTTGCCGGAACGGCACACCACCACGAGGTCCCCCGCCGCCGATCGGGCGGCGAGGTCGTCGACCTCGGCGAACCGGATCGGCAGGTCACCCATGGGGATGTGCCGCGCGCCATGGATGTGCCCGGCGTCCCATTCGTCGACCTCGCGGACGTCGAGGACGACGGCGTTCGGCGCGACCTCGGCCGCGGCCACGGTCGGGACGGGGCGGAACATCATGATCCTCCGGACGCGTCGACGTCGCTGGCCTCAACCCTAGACGGCCGTCGCCGCGGATGCGCTCGGAGCTGCGCGGCGAGCTGATCAGCGACCGGCGGCGCACCGGTCGAGGTGTCGACGACGAGGTGCGCGACCGGCGGCGACGACCGCCTTGTCGTGGTCCTTCCACGGCCGGACGCTCCGGACCGTGACCGGTACGCGCCGTCCGTCGCCGGCGGGCTACCGTCTGCACGTGACCCTCCCGCCGCTCATCCCACGGTCCGTGCTCTTCGGCAATCCTGACCACACGAGCCCCTCCGTCTCACCGGATGCGCGCCTGCTCGGCTACGTCGCACCACTCGACGGCGTCCTCAACGTGTGGGTCGAGCCCCTCGACGGCTCCCGGCCCGCACGCGCGGTGACGCACGACACCGATCGCGGCGTCAGGTCGTTCGCGTTCTGTCACGATGATCAGCACCTGCTGTACGTCCAGGACAAGGACGGCGACGAGAGCTGGCGACTCTACGTGCTCGATCTGGCGACCGACGAGGCCCGGTTGGTGACTCCGGGTGAGGGCGTGCAGGCCCGGATCGTCGCCCACAACCGGTGGCACCCGCACGAGGTGCTGGTCGCCCTGAACGACCGCGACCCGCAACTGCACGACCTGCACCTGCTCGATCTGCGCGCCGGCGACCTGCGGCTGGTGCGGCAGAATCCCGGGTTCGTCGACTGGCT
>Ga0335069_10008131_pt1 | contig 15055 bp, 7 predicted proteins | sample Lox_Sample_11_FD_206714 | JGI IMG/M metagenome (GOLD analysis project Ga0335069, IMG submission 206714) | Soil microbial communities from Loxahatchee National Wildlife Refuge, Florida, United States - Lox_Sample_1.1 | ecosystem: Environmental > Terrestrial > Soil > Wetlands | place: USA: Florida... | reverse complement strand
CGCGCCTGTTGAGCCACGATTTCTACGGCGTCGCCATGAAACGCGGCGACGCCGACCTGCGGCTGCTGGTCGATCGCACGCTCTCGGCCTATTACGCGATGCCGCAGTTCTCGGCGCTAGCATCGAAATATTTCGGCGGCGAGGCCGACGAAATCCAGGCGCAGATCCGCGCCGAGGCTCTGCCGCAATGACCGGGATACTCCCATGAGCTCCGGCACCCGCCAGATTGGGTTGTTCTCCGCGACCATGCTGGTGGCCGGCAACATGATCGGCGCCGGCATCTTCATGATGCCGACCATCATGGCCAGCATCGGCGGCATCGCGGTCTTCGGCTGGCTGGTGACGGTGCCCGGCGCTTTCATCATGGGCTATCTGTTCGCGCGCCTCGGCACGGCGCGGCCGAAGGCCGGCGGCCCCTATGCCTATGCCCGCGAAGGCCTCGGCGACTTCGCCGGCTTCCAATGCACCCTGCTCTACTGGTTCTCCAACGTGATCGCCAACATCGCGATCGCGACCTCGATCACCGGCTATCTCTCGGTGCTGTTCCCGGCCCTGCGCAATCCCTATTTCGGCGCCCTGACCACGATCGGCGCGATCTGGCTTTCCGCGGGCATCAACATCATCGGTCCGCGGCTGGTGACGCGCTTCGAGACCTTGACCACGCTGCTCGGCGTGGGGCCGATCGCCGCGGTCGGGATCGCCGGCTGGGCGTTCTTCGATCCCGCGGTGTTCCGCGCCGGCTGGGACACGGCCGGCCTGAACGTACCCAGCGCCATCGGCTCGGCGGTCTCGATCATGTTCTGGGCGTTCATGGGCGTCGAGAGCGCCTCGGTCGCGGCGGCGGTGGTGAAGGATCCGGAGCGCAACATCGCGCGGGCGACCATGCTGGGCGTCACCATCGCCGCCGTCGTCTACGTGCTGGCCACGACGGCGATCATGGGCATCATCCCGAACGACGAGCTCAGGCATTCCTCGGCGCCCTTCGCCGATGCCGCCATGCGCGCGGTCGGACCGGTCGGCTCGCTGCTGATTACGCTTTGCGCGATCGTGAAGGCGGCAGGCTGCCTCGGCGGCTGGACGCTGATCAACGCGGAGACCGCGCTGGCCACGGCAAAGGACGGTCTCTTCCCTGCGTTGTTCGCCAGGACCGATGCCCGCGGCGTGCCGGTCAGGGGCCAAATCATCGTCGCCGCCATCATGTCGGTGATCGTGTTCCTGACGCTTTCGCCCTCGGCCGAGGAAGCGTTCATGGTTCTGGCCGACATCTCGGTCCTGCTGGTGCTGACGCCCTATATCTTCGCCGCCGTCTCCGTCTCCTACTACGTGCAACGCAAGATGGTCGAGCGTTCGCTGGTCTGGGTCGGCCTGATCACCATCGCCTATTGTCTCGCGGTCATCGTTGCGTCGGCCGGCACCGCCGTCGCCATCAGCATGGCTCTCGGCCTCGCCACCGCGCCACTGTTCCGCGCCTTTCTGGCTTTCAGCGAACGGCGGCCGGAGCGGTCGCCGGCAGACTGACGGCGGTCTGCTGCCCGGAGGCTTCGCTGCCTGAAGCCAGCATCATGCTTCGGGCTTGACGCCGGCTCGGTGCGTTGCAACCCTGCGCGGGGAAACCATCTGAAATCGCCCCCGGCTCGGTGGGCGAGAAAGGGTCAGCGCGATGAGCGACGGCATCGACCCGCTTAAGGACATCTTTCACGTTTCCGACGAGGAAAAGAAGGCGCTGCAGGCCGCCGGCTCGATCATCGGCGTGGTCTCGTCGGTTTGGGGATACGTCAACACCGCCAAGAGCGTCCTGACCGCCCTCGGCATCCTGTCTCAAAGCGATCCCGTGGCGACGATGCGCGGCTATATCAATCAGCTCGCGCTGGATTTCAAGGGTGCGATCGCAGCGCTCGACGCGGAGCTGAGCATGCGCGCGGTCGCCGATCACCTCAATGCGGCGCGCACGCAACTGCTTCAGCTCACTGAGCTTGCCCCAGAGGATGCGGCAACCGTGGGTATCGATGCGACCTGGGATGCCCAGCGTCCGTTTGTGCTCAATGACACGCTGCAGACGGTTCTCAGCCTCGGCGATCCCGCCTATTGGGAACGCGTGTTCTTCCAGGAACTGACCTACAATAAATGGGGACCGCACTCGACCCATCCCGTCCCGGTGGTGCGGGCGCTCCCGGGCGTGCCCAGCGGCCTGGTCTACGACTACCGGCTGGTCCTGCCGGCCTATCTGGAAGCTGTTTCCATCCGCCTGACGATCCTCGTCGCCATGGTGAAGAACTATCACACCGCGGCGATCCCCGAGCTCAACGTGATGATCGGCACGCTCGAGTCACAGTTCAAGAAGATCCGGCAAAGCATCTACCCGGTGCTCTGGGCGCCATCGAATCTCAGCGACACGACCGACAATCCGGAAGGCGGCGTTGACACCTGGATCGGCGAAGGTGCGCGGGTGGGAGCCGTCGAAATCTATTCCGCCGCCGATCGTGCCGAGGCCTGGCCGGGCGCCGAGTATCCGGTGGCCAATTTCTCGCCGGCCGACATTCCTGACTGGGAGAAATTCCTGGTGCGCTATGCGGTCCGCAATTGGGTGCGGTGGAAGCAGCTCTACGACATCATCGGATTGAATGCGGTCGCGGCCATTCTCTTCACCCTCAAGCGTATGACCGGTGCCGATCCCGTTCTTCCGGCGCCGGATGTCGATGCCGCCGTCTGGGAGTACGATTCGCGCAAGATCAGGGATGGAAACTACTCGCTCTGGGAACTCGCGCGCATGATCCATGACCTCAGCCAATATGGCCAATGGGGTGTCTTCTATCTCCTCACCGGCCCGGATGGCGGACTGGTCGATCCGCTCAGCCTGCGCGATCTCCTCGGCCTGCTGCAGACCTTTCGGGGAACGCCCTACACGTCGTTCCGCGAAGCGCTGGCGCAGTGAGGCCGAGCGGCGCTGGGCGATCCCTCACTGCAAGGCGACGATCATCGGAACCAGGCCGCAGCCGCTCGGCAATCGCGCCAGTGCCTTGCCGATGACCGCGCCAAAAGAGCAAGCCGGATCGGCGGCCTTCATGGCATGGCCCGGCGTTTCGGAGGAGGTCAACAGGTCGCCGGGCTCGACCGCGCCGTAGCCCGCATCCACCAGGCAGTTGACGGTTCCGATCATGGCGATCGGTGCGGTATCGGCCGGCTGAAGCTCGGCGCCGAGAGTGATCGCGGGCCGCAGCGAACCGGCGCCGGATACCACGCCGACCGCGCGCTTGTCGTAGGCGCGCGTGCACGGCTCGATGGTGCCGTCGCCGGCGATCACCATGACCATGCCCGGCCGGCACAGGGATGCCTCCGCAGCCGAGAACCGTTCGGCGACATCGCGCGGCTGGAGCACGACATCTCCGGCGACGCTGATATCGCCATTGACGGTGATGTTGCCGTCGACCGTGAGCGGCCCTTGTAGACTCCCGGAGGTATGCAGCTTGCCATCGACCGAAAGATCGCCGGAAATCTCGCCGCTGCCGTCCACGCGGATCGGGCCCGAGAAATATCCGGCCCAGCCGGTGCCTTTGCCTTGGCCCCACACGCCGATCACGGTGCCTTGTCCGACCACGCCGAACCCGCCGGTCCCGATCACGCCGTGACCGGTGCTGGGATCGGTGCTGGCGGCGGAAACGCCCACGTTTCCGAGCGCCGCGACACCGGCCCCGGCTCCGCCGTGAACGCCCATGATTCCCGCGCCGTCGGGGACGCGCGTATAGCCGAGAACGCCATTCCCAGCCGGCTGGCCATTGCCACGTTTATCCAGCGAAAGGTTGAGACCGTAGACGCCGTTCCGGGCCTCGGAATTGGTGATCCCCTGAACGCCGTCGCCGCCTTTCTGGCCGGCTGGCGCGCTGATGCCGACCACGCCGACGCCGTTGACGCTGCCGCCCCAGGTGCCGATCAGGCCGAGCCCGGCAACGCCCATCCCGGTGGAAGCGTGCGCACCAAAGACACCGGCGCCATCCGGCACTTGCGTGAAGCCGAACACGCCGTTGCCGCCCGCGGAGACGGCGTTCCGTGGCGTGTTGTCCGAATTGATGCCGACGACGCCGTTCCTGTCATGAGTAGCCGTTGAACCGTCTACGCCGTCGTCAGTGCCTCCGGCATTTGAGAGCGTCGGCATGGCAGATCCTCCTCTGTCGCTCACAAGGCGTCATTGCTATTCGGTCTTTGGCCGCATCTACGATTTGCTGCGGCCGTTGGCTGTATGCCCCGGCATCTTCGGCCGCAATAAAGCCGTTCCATCAGCGATGTTCCGCACCGCCTGGACCGCCGGCGTCACATCGATGTCAGGCAGGTTTGCCGGGCTAAACCCCTTCGGCATCTGACCGGCTTGAAGCAGCGTAACGATCTCTGACCTGTGACCCGAGACGGTGCTGCGATCATCGGATTTCGCCATAGACCCCCTCCTTTGCAAACGCCAACCAACCGTATACCACGCGACGGATGATGTCAGCGTGGTCCGCGAAGGGAGAGAGTCCCCCTGAGTGTGGCAGACGCTTCTCCGAACCGCGGTCGGCCGTTGAAGTCCGCGTTGCGCGAAAAGCTGACCTGGGAAACTCCGTCAGATGCTTAGGGACGGGCGATCCAGGGCTCCAGCCACTCACGGGCGGCGTCGCGGATTCCATCGTCTTCGCCGGCGACGACATGGCGCAGATGAAGCATCATCCGCGACCGTTCGTCCCCCGCCGGCTCGCGGGGCTGACCGCTGAGCTCCAAGAGCGCTGCCTTCCGTGCGCCCATCACCAGCGAATGGTGCCGGTAGTCGAGCCCATCGCGACCGGTTCCGGGCAGCGACATCTGGCGAACCTCCGGCCACAGCGCCGCTACCTTCATCCGAACGACTACCAGCATCGCGGTGAGCCGGACCTGCCAGCTCTCGTCGATCAGGCCGGCGCGCAGCACCTTGAGGACCTCGCCATCCACGGTTCGTCGGTCATGCAGCAGCCAGATCAGAATCTCGCGGCGGGCTTCGGCATCGCCGAGACGCGGAAAGAGGACCGAACGCTCGGGATGCCGACGCGCCTCGGCCGCAAGTCGTTCGGCGCCCGTCTCGAGCAACGCCAAGCCGAGCGTCTCGGCAGTCCGCGCCGCCGTCTCCGAGATGCGCTGATTGGCGTTGACCCGCAGGGCCTCGACGTCCGCCAGCAGGCCGATCGCCCGGAGCTCGCCGGCCGCATAGAGGCCGAGCAGCACCTGTCGCGGATCCTCCGTCCGCAGCAGCGCCGCGATGGCATCGGGATCAAGCCGCGGCACGGCGACCTTGGCGACCCAGGCGAGCGCATCGGGGCCGGTGAACACCAGCACGCGCAGCAGCACGACCGGGTTGAAGCTGTAGTGAACCCGCACCGCACCGCTTGGCCCGTGCCACCAGGCGAGCTCCGGTTCGTCGGCGAGGATCGGCGGTTTGACCATGGCATCGGTGCCGCGCACGAGGCCGACCGCCTGCAGCGCACCGTCGATCGCGGAAAAGCCGGTCTCGGGCGTCACCACGATCCTCATCCCGGTCTGCGGCGTGGCGTTCATGTCAGTCCGTCAGTTCCGTGAGGCTGCCGTCCTCCGCGGTGAAGAAGACCCGGCAGCCGACATCCAGCAGAGGCCGTCTCTCCTGCCGCGCCGCCCATTCGTCGAGAAAGACGATGCGCACCGTCTTCACCACACGGCCGTCGGATGCAGCGCCCTGCTTGACGATGTTTGCCAGGGCAAAGATCTCCCAGCCCCGCAGGTGCTCGTCGCGCTCCAGCACACAGGAATATTCGAGCAGTTGTTCATCGGCGGAATAGCCCACGGCTTCCAACCGTGCAGCACCCGCTTCGAAGACCGGCTTCTCAGCAGGATGGACTTCGGGACGCTTGTAATCGGTGAGACCTGGCTTTGCCGCGCGGGCCATGGCCCATTGGTCGTCGATGATCCGCATCAGAGGCGACGTTCCCGTCGCAACATCGAGCGCGCGCGCCAGCAGGATTTGACCCTCGCGCTCCGCGACCTGCGTCCAGCCCGCTTTCCAGAAGGCGTCCGGTGACTCATAGGAGGCATCGACCTCGGCGCGATTGGTCGCCGCCAGTCGGCTCGCATCTTCGACCAGGGGCACTTCCGGGAGGCACCGCATTCCGGCGCCTTCGGTCCGCAGCGTCGCGGAATAGAGACCGACACGCGTCAGCAGCTCGCGCGCGAGAGCTGAACACCGGTCCTGGAACGCGATAAAAGCCCCGTCGTCATCGGCCATGCGGGTCACGCGGCGCAGATTCAAGCTGGAAAAGGTCGTGCCGCCTTGATCGGGGTAGTAGCGGGCGCTGGCCAGCATTCCGCCCCGCGCCCCGTCATCGAGTTCGAAATGCAGCGATGCGCCCTCGGCCCCCGGTCTCGGCGCGTCAGGCAGGTTGGCCAGCGCGGCCGCGATTTCCTCGCCCGTGCCGGAGCGCTCTTTGTCATCCATCCAGCGCAGCACTGCCGGCAAGCCAACCGCTCTCAGGCTCTCCATGACGACTGCGGCATAGTGGCGAAAATCGCGACACTCGCTGTGGCAGTCCAGCGAGATTGCCGTTGGTCGGATCATTGCTTCTGCCATGTCGCGTCCTTCATTCTGCCCGCGGCGTCCGACTACTTCGGCTTGATCTTAGGCTTGGGGGCCGAGGTCCGCGGCACGAATTGCAGCGTATTGTCAGGCCCGAACGTAGCAACGAAGATGCGAGAATCAAGCTTGTTCGTGTCGAGCTTGTTCGCGATCGCTGCTGCATGCAGCGGATCCTCGACGAAATAGATCAAACCCTTGGCGACCTCCGGGTCGCCGGTCTTCAGCTTGCCCTCCTCGAGCGCCTTCGAGTAGACCGCTGCCTGGTCGAGATCGAACGACTTTCCGGCCTTATCCTCGACCAGGAACCGGCCGCCTTCCTTTGGTCCGTGCTCTGAAGTGAACCCCTCCGGCAGATGGAGCGCGCCGTCGACCATCCGTTTGCCACCTTCCAGCTGGCGGCTGGCCAGCGGCAGGTCGAACGCGCCCGCGAGCTCGCCCTTGATCGGCGGCGCCTTGCCGGATTCGAAGATCTTGCGACGGAAGGAGGCGAAATACTCGCCGATCGAGGCGCTGTCCTGATCACGGACCACCGTCATGAATTTGCGCAGCCGCTCGAGCTGCTTCGCGGGTGAGCTTCCCTCCATGATATGGGAGACCACCTCGTTCTTGAGGAAGGTGCGGTATTTCTTGTAGCCGTCCGCCGTCAGATTGGGCAGCAGCTCCTTCAGTTTGGCCTGAACTCGCGACATCAACTCGGCAGCTTCGGTCTTGCCGAGCGAACCGTGGAGCTTCTCCAGCACCGGCGACCAGTGGAGCAGCGGTCCCACATCTTCGGCAATCCAAGGCGCCTTCCCCGCCTCGATCGCTTTCTTGACATCCTCGATGACGGCGTTGAACTCCTTGAACGTCGATCCGGAGAGCGGGAACTTCTCGGCCAGACCCTCCTTGAAGACCGCCCAGTTGAAGTTGCCGGACCGGGCAAACTCCTCGAGGATAGGTGTCAACTTCTCCTCTGGAACGTGGAAGTGCGGCGCCTTCTCCTTGAGCTTCTCGGCCGCCTCTTCCAGCGTCTTCTGCGCCTCGGCCCAGATCGTCGGGTTCTTCACCTTGTCGATGAGATCGCGTGCCTTGGTCTTCTTGGCGACATCGGCAAGGTCCTCGCCGAACTCCGCCGCCAATCGTCCACCGTCATGGGATTTCGCGATGGTTTCGATGACGCCCGCCATATCCGGCAGCCGCTTGTGCCGGAAGCTGTTGAGTGAGACCACCTCGCGGACTGTCTCAAAAAGCTTGCCTGGCGCCTCGAGCAGCGGCGCAATCTTGGTGAACAGGTCGACATGCGCGAGGTCGAGGCCTCGGATCTCGAACAGCTGCTTCACGCCGGTGAGCATCTGGTCGAGGCGGTCGACTTCGGCCGGGTTGATCATGCCGCGGATCGTGTCGAGAAACGCCAGGCGACTCTTGCTCACATCATAGAGCGTCGTCGGATCGAGCTTCTCGGCGATGAGCTCGCGGAAGCGGTTGGCGAAACCGCGGACCCGGTTGTCATAGGAAGCCCAGATCTCCTGGAAAGCGGTCGTCATCTGCTGGACTTTCGCGGAGAGCCCCTTCTTGCTGAGTCCGTTCAGGTCGTTGAGGATCGCCTCCTTCGCCTCGCGCGCGGCGAGCCGGCGCTCGGCCAGGGCCTCCAGTTCCTTGTCCAGCTGGCCTGCAGCGCCGGGACCGGGGCCGAGTTTGGTAAAAAGCCGCGGTTCCTGCTCGAGGAATTGCGGCGCCTTCAGCTCGCCGCGTGCCATCTTCATGCGTTCCAGGGGCGAGAGTCCCGCGACCTCGTCCACCCGGTTGCGCAGGTTCTCCAGTGTCTCGCGCGCCGCCTGGCGCCGCGCCACCAGCGCCTCGCGTAGCGCCGGGTCCTCGACACCGGCGAGCTGTTCCTCGATGTTCTTCAGCAGCCGCTGCTGTCCGTCGATCTCGATGTCGAGCTTGTTGCCGTAGAGCCGGAGCTGCTCCTCGAGGTCGAGATTCTTCCAGTTGGCGAGCCGCGCCTCGTCGAGCTCGGTGAACTTCGCCTTCAGCTTCGGATCCTTGCTCTGCAGCAGATGGACGCCTTCTTCGCGCAGCACCGACGGGTCGGCACCTTCGCGCAGGATCACCTTGGGTTTGCCGTCCTCGAAGATCACCGCCGCCTGGGCCTTGGCACTCTTGGTGAACTGCTGGAACTCGGCGTCGCTCATGATCTCGATCGGCACGCCGGCGAAGGCGCCGCGCTCGCCGGGCGGAATCTCCGCCAGCAGCTCCTTGCGGAGATCGCGCTGCAGCGCCCGGCGCGCCGCTTCGTCCGCCTCCTTGGTGACAAGGCCCGCGTCGAACTCGTGCATGAACTCCTTGTAAGGCCGGCCCGGATTCTCGGCGCTCCACGTCTTCCACAGCGACAGGCGCTCGGCGGGCGAGCCGCGCCGGCTGAGGACGTCGCCGGTCTCGCGCAGCTCCTCGGTCAGCGCTTTCCGACCGGGCAGCTTCTCGGCGATCTGGTCGGCATGCTTGCCGAATCCGCCGAGGCCGCCGAGACCGCCGCTGATCGCCACCGCCATTCCGGTCGCCGTCAGCGTGCCGGTCAGGATGTTGGTCAGCGGATTGCCCTTGGCCCAGTTCTTCTCGTCGAGCACATTGCCGACGAGAGCGCCCGGCAGGCTCTGCGCCATGCCCTCGATCCCCTCGGCGAGGCCATGGGCGAAGATCCGCGTCACCGCGCGATTGCTGGCGGCCATCTCGGTCAGCTTGGTCGCCATCTCGGTCTTGGCGATGAAGGCGGCGAGCCGGGAGGCCGGCGCCTTCTCCACCGTCTTCAGCAGCGCACCACCGACCCCGGCCGTCATCACGCTGGCCGCCGTGTCGATCAGCCCGACGACGACATCGACCGCCATCTCCTGCCCGGTGTAGGCGTCGCCCTTCAGGAGTTGCTTGGTGGCGATGGTGGCGGCCGCGGCGGCAATGGCAGTGGCGGCCGCCACCTTGGCACTGGCGAGGGCCGCCAGGATCGCCGCCCCGCCGGTCCCGGCCGTGAAGATCGAGACGACGATGATCACGATGACGGTGGCGATGATGCCGGCGATGGTAGCGGCCGTGTCAGCAAGGGAGTCCACGGCGGTGCGATGATCCTCGATCGCACGGTCGAAGTAACCCTCCTGAAGCTTGAAGGAGTCCTCCCAATACGCATACTTCTCCAGCCGCGCATTGTAGGCCTCATCGGTTTCACCCGGCTTCTTCGGCTCCTTCAGCTTGGCCATGCCCTCCAGACGATTCTTCTCGGTGACCAGGGCGTCGTACTGATCCTGCATCTCCGCCTTTTCGTTCTGCGAGAACTTGTTGCCGAGCCAGTACGACTCCTCCTCATATTTCTTCCGCTCAGCGGCGCGGGCTATCTTCTCGTCCATGGTCTGGGGCTCGCCTTTCAGCGCCCACTCCATGTCCTTTGCATCGCGCCCGCTCACCTCCTCGGCGATGCGATCGTCGAGGTCGGGTTCCCCCATCTTGTGATAGCGGTCGTGCCAGGCCTTGCGGATCTTCTCGACCTCGGCCGGGCTCTTGCCCTTGAGCACGTCCTTCAGCTTGTCGACGTCGGTGCCGATTCCGTTGACGGCGTAGAAGATCTCCTGCTCCGGCTCGAGCTTTCCGCCCTGCTTCAGAAGGTCGAAGGCCTTCTGCTGATCGTCCCCCGACATATTGAAGACGATGAGGACCTGCAGCCCGCCCTTGCCGAATTTCGAATACTTCTCGTCGTATGTATTCTCCAGCTGGCTCATGTACTGCTTGCTGCGCTGGCTCGTATCCGCCTCGATCTTGGCCTTCGCGGCTTCGCGCTCTTTCTTCCAGTCCCACGGCTTGTCCTGCAGCGCGGCGACCTCGGCGCGGAATTGCAAGTCGGCGTTGACGTCGCGCTCCACGTCTTTGTGGGCACGCTCGTATTGCGAGGCCAGTATCTTGTTGACCGTCTCGTCGCTGGTGATGAAGGACTGCTTCTCGACCTCGAGCCGAGCGGCGTCGGCCTTGAGCGGGTCGTTCTCGGCCAGCGCCACCGCGAGGTCGAGCTCGGAATCCGAAAGCTCGTCCTCGAACGCCTTGCGTAGCGTGGTCTTGCTCTTGTCGCTGGGATCCCGCTTGGGGTCGCCGTACTTCGCCTCATACTTGTCGTCGAGCTCCTGGTTGCGGCGCCTGATCTCGGCTTCCATTTGAGCCGTGGTCCAGCCCTTCTGCGCCGCTTCCCCCTCGACTTCCCGGCGGATCTGCTCATAGACCCCGGTGATCTGGCCCTCGTCGGTACCGAGCCCGGTCCAGCCGCCGTGCATCGCCTGGTCGACCGCAATCGCATCCGCCTTGGCCGTATCGCCGTCCATCAACGCCATGGCACGGTCATAGTCGTGGGTGCTGCCGGTCGACCAATCGTTGAGCTCGCTCTTCAGGTCCTCCTTCAGATTGCCGTAGCGTTTCTCGTATTCCTCCATGATGGCCTTGCGCTCGGCGTCGCTCTTGCCGCGCAGCACCTGCATGATCGCATCTTCATCGGTACCCCAACCGGTCAGGCCGCCGTGCATGGCCTCATAGAGCGTCTCGACGTCGGCCACGGTCTGGTTGCCTTCGAGCAAGGCTTTGGCGCGGCCGAGCTCGGCCCCGCTCATCTCGCTCTCGAGATGCTCGTCCAATGAGCGGTGGTATCTGGTCTGGTAGCGCGCCCTGAGAGCCTTGGCCTGCAGCGGTGTCAGGTGGGCCAGCGCGGCGTAGATCTTGTCCTCGTCGGTGCCCCACTGGTCCATCGCGTGGAACAGGTCGGAGGCGAGCGCGACCACGTTGAAGGGCGGATGCTCCGCCGCGGCGATCCGGGCCAGCTTCTCCCAGTCGCCGTCGGGCTTCGCCATCACCTCGCCCTTGAAGGCCTCGATCATCGCCGGCTTTCGGGTCATGCGGATCCGCATCCGCATGCCGACGGCGACTGCGCCGATCGCGTCGTGCGGCTTGTTCGGATCGCCGCCGAAATAGGTCTGCAGCACCGCCGCCTGGGCCTGGTCGAGCCCGCGCTCCTGGATGTAGGCCCTCATATCGACACCGCTGGCCGCCGCGGCATGGATATCGTCGATCATGTTGAGATCGCCGACCAGGCTGTCGCGCAGGGCCTCGTTGCGGGCCGCTTCCCAGGCGGCCGAATCGTCCTCGGCGTCCTGGCGCCATTCGCGGAACTTGCGGATCAGCCAATCCCACAACGTCTCATGCAGCGCGATCCTGTCGGTCGCCCACTTGCGGACCATCTCCTTGGCCTGATCCAGCGCCTGCTTGATCGCGTCGCGAAATCCCTTGGTGCTGGCGGCCGCCTCGCCGCGCAGCTTGCCGAACTCCTTGTTGAGCTCCAGGGTTTGGGTCGCGGCCCATTCGAAGAAGGGCTTGCCCTGCTCGTCCGACTGCTTGACCGCGTCGGCCTTCGCCTCGTCGTCGGTCTTCTTCGCCTTCTTCGCGTCCTTGAAGACCTGTTCGTAGATCTTCTTCGCGTCGGCCTTGGCGGCGTTCTTGTAGGCGTCGCGCATCCGGGCCGAGGCCGCGTCCAGCGCCTTCTGCCGCCGTTCCCCGGACTTCTCGTAGTACACGTCCTGCCTTGCCGCCCGCCGGGCGAGATCGCTCAGCCCCTTGTCGCGTCGCAGGTTGATGACCTGGGGATCGGCCTCGCCATTGGCCGCAATCAAGGTCTGCAAGGTCTTCTCGTCGACCGCAGCGCGCGCGCCGGCAATCTGATCGGCCAGGTCGGCGCCGTCCTGCTTGGTCGCGTCCTTCGCCTGGTCGCTTGCCGTGGCGATGTCCTTCTGGCCCTCGCCCTGCAGCTTTTTCAGCGTCTCGTTGCGCTCCTTGATCGCCGCATCGAGTTCCTGGCCCGAGATGCCGGCGATGAGGCGGATGGATTCCACCTGCGCCTTCAGCTCGGCCAGGACCTCGTCCTTCTTCTCCTTGCCGAGATCGGGGTATTCCTCGTCGAGCGCGTTGCGTGGATAGGCCTCCTTGCGCGCTTCGGTGACGATCTTCTCCGCCTCCGCGTCCGGCGCGCGCAGCAGCTCCGCCAGGACCTGCGCGACCTTCTCCTTGCTCTGGCCACGCGTCCCGAGCTCGACGCCGGGCGTCGGCGCCGGCGCGGTATCCTTGAGCGTCATGGTCTGGCCGGACTTTGCGGTCTTGCCCGGCTCCGGCTCCTTCTTCTTCGCGTCGTTGAGCTTCTTCGCCCGCTTCGCGTCCGGACCCTTCTTCGGGTCTGCTGCCGGCGCCGCCGGCGGCTCGGGCTTCGGCACCGCGATCTCACTGCCGATATCAGCGGCGAGAGCCGTGTCCATCACGGGCTCGGTGCTGTCCTCGCCCGGCGTACGCTTCTTCAACACCGGGAGCGCCTGCTCGGGGAGCTTCTTGTCGGAGGCATCGGTGATGAGCTTGTCCGCCTCCGGCACCGGACTGGGCGGCGGCGGCGGCAGCTGCTTCGGCGTCTCGGGCGGCTTGCGGACGGCCTTCTCGGCATCCTTGGTCAGACCCGCGGCACCTGCCTTGCGCCGCGCCGCAGATCCCTGGCTGGCACCATGGATCACCGTGACACTGGCAACCGGCGCGTTGCCCAGGCTGGGCTGCGGCGTCGCCGCGGTGGCGGCACTGACCCGCTGCTGCCAAGCGGAGACTTCTCCGCCGCCGGTATCACCGCCACCACCACCGGCACCACCATGCGTCACCGCCGCCTGCGTCGTCACGACCGGCGTCGGCAAACCCTTCTGCGAGATGGTGCTCGCGTCGGCCACCGGCTTCGGCGTCGCCTTGCCGTCGGTTGGCTTCGCGGCGCCTGGTTCTTCGCCCTCGTCGCCGACGCCTTCGGATTTGCCGGCCGGCACCGCCGGCTTCACCGGCGCGTCGTCGGGCTGCCGCTCCTGATTCCCACCGACCGCATGGGGGTCGCGAGGCCGCTTGCCTTCGGGCGCGAGCGGACCGAGCGCGGTCTGGTCCGCACTCTCCGTCTCCTGCTCGCCTCGGGCTTGCCGCTCTGCGCCCGGCGCCCGCGCCGTGATCACATCGGGCTCGAAGACGAGCATGCCATCCTTGCCGACTTTCGCCGCCGGTGGACGCACGCCCGGCGGCGCGGTGCCCGGCGGACGCCCGGTGATCGTATCCGGCGCGAAGGTGACCGTCTTCTCGTCCTCCTTGCCCTTCGGGTCGGGTGGCGGCTTGGTGGGAGCGACGGAAGGGGCCCTGGCCGTGATCACCTCGGGCTCGAAGGTGATGACCTCGGCAGCAGGCTTGGGCGGTGCCGGTTTCGGCGGCTGCGCGGTGATCCGGTCGGGTGCGAAGGTAAGGGTGCCGTCGCCGACGGAGGGATTGGCGGACTTGGAGTCGCCGGACTTCGCCTTGGCGGGCGGCGACGCAGTGATCACCAGGGGATCGGTGAATACGATCGCATTGACGGTGCCGTTGCCGTAGGCGGCCTGCACCGCGGCATCGGGCGGCGCAGGCTTGATATAGGTGACGACCGGCGCGCCATGGGCGCTGGTCACCGTGACCTTGGGCAGACGCTGGAACCGGCCGGGCGGCGCGGTCATGCGACTTTGCCGACCAGCCCGGCATAGGCGCCGAGCTGCGCCGCCGGCAGCAGCCGCGCTTCGTACTGGAACTGGCGACTGACCGCCTCGACCAGATCCGCCATGCCGATCCGCGCCGAGGCGCCACGCCGCTCGGACGCGAGCAAGGCCGCACCACGCGCGGCGCCGAAGATGCCCGCACCCGTCAGGTCGAGCTGCTGCAGGACCTCGATGTCGATGTCGGCGGCGAGCGGCGCAGTCGCCGGCAACGCCAGCGACCAGAGGCGACGGCGCTCCGCCACAGTCGGCCGCGGGAAGTGCAGCACGACGTGGAAGCGCCGCATGAAGGCCTCGTCGATCTGGTCCTTGTGGTTGCTGGCAAGGATCGCAAGGCCCGCAAAGGCTTCCAGCCGCTGCAGCAGGAAACCAACTTCGAGGTTCGCATAGCGATCGGCACCGCGTTCGACCTCGCCGCGCTTGGCGAACAGCGCATCCGCCTCGTCGAAGAAGAGGACGGCGTTGCTCTCCTCCGCCTGATGGAACACCGCATCGAGATTCTTCTCGGTCTCTCCAACCCATTTCGAGACCACGCTCGCAAGATGGATCTTCATCAGGATCTGATCGGCGCCAAGCTGGCGCGCGATCACCTCCGCTGCCGCGGTCTTTCCCGTGCCGCTGTCGCCGGTCAGCAACACCTTCATGCCGGCACCGCTCAGCAGGCGGCCGAAGCCCCAGTCCTCGTCCACAATGCCGCGCCCGCGGTAGAACGCCGCGACCTCCAGCACCTGGCGGTGCAAGGCCGCGGGCAGGACGAGGTCCTCCGGCCGGCGGCGCGGCTGGATCGCGGTCGCGAAACCATTGCAGCGCCGGAGGCTGAGCGCGCGGCAGGCCCGCAGCAGCGCCGGATCAAGTTCCTCGGCGCCGCCCT
>Ga0335069_10008130_pt1 | contig 15055 bp, 14 predicted proteins | sample Lox_Sample_11_FD_206714 | JGI IMG/M metagenome (GOLD analysis project Ga0335069, IMG submission 206714) | Soil microbial communities from Loxahatchee National Wildlife Refuge, Florida, United States - Lox_Sample_1.1 | ecosystem: Environmental > Terrestrial > Soil > Wetlands | place: USA... | reverse complement strand
GGTGGGGTGGGGTGGGGTGGGTTAGGGGGTCCGCCAGCCGCGTGGGTCGGGGCGCGCGGCCAGGGGCGCGTCCGGCTCGTAGGGCTCCCGGGTGAAGATGAACGATCCCAGGTCCAGATGGCCGACCGTGCCGTCGGCGCGGCGCACCAGGCGCAGGGTCTCGCCCGTGTAGTAGCCGTCCAGGCCGGTCCAGGTGCCGTCCGGCTCGGCGCGGAAGCGGGAGGCGCGCCCTCGTCCGGCCGCCGGGGAGAGCTCCAGGCCGCGGCCGGCGAGCAGCCGCAGCGCGTAGGGCCGCGGCCCCCAGTACCACAGGCCGGTCAGCGCGAGCAGCGCCTGGTCGGCCTCGGGCAGCGGCGTCCAGCGGGCCGGCAGCCGGGGCTCGTGGCCGGCCACGATCGTCACCAGGTCGACGGCGATCGCGGCGATGTCGGGTCCCGACGTGGCGTTGGCCAGGGCGATCCCGCCGACGCCATCGGCGGGGCTCACGCACAGCGTGGCCAGGAAACCCGGCATCGAGCCGGTGTGGCCGTACAGCACCCGCCCGTCGTGGCGGAACAGCTGAAGGCCGAGCCCGTAGCCGCCGGCCCAGGCGTCATCGCCGGGCGGCGAGGCCGGGGCGCGCATCTCGGCCAGGGCCTGCGCGGACAGGACGCGCTCGTCGCCGTCGAGCAGGAAGGCGGCGAACCGGCACAGGTCTGCCGCGGTGGACCAGAGTCCCCCGGCCGGGGCCATCAGCCCGGTGCCTTCGGCCGGCTCCAGCTGCATGACGTCCGCCCAGGGATGCACCGCGAAGCCGCGCGCGTGCGGCGGCTCCGGCGACATGGTGGTGCGGGTCATGCCGAGCGGGTCCAGGATCTCCCGCCGCAGCGCCTCCTCCCAGCCGTGACCGCGCAGCTGGCCGACCAGGGCGCCGAGCAGCCCGTAGCCAGGGTTGGAGTAGTGAAACAGCCGCCCGGCCGGATGCGGCGCCGGCCCGAGGATGTCGGCGAGCCCGGGCCGCAGGCCGCCGGGGCTCCGCTCCCACCATGGGCCCGGGGTCTCCGAGGGCAGGCCCGCGGTGTGCGACAGCAGCTGGGCGATGGTCGCGCTCGCCGCCTGGCCGGCCTCCAGGTGCTTGCCCAGCGGGTCGGCGAGGTCCAGGCGGCCTTCGTCGCGCAGCCGCATGACGAGCACCGCGATAAACGTCTTGGTCAGCGAGCCGATGCGGTACTGGGTGTCGCCGTCGGGCTCGTGTCCCTGGAGCATGCTCCGCGCCCCGCACCAGGCCTGGATGCCGTCCCGGACCACCGCCCCGACGAGCGATGGCGTCCGTCCCTCGGCCTGGCCGACGGCTATGCGGCGGGTGAGCGCCCGGCGTGTCACGGGCAGCAGGCCTGCGTCCGGGCCCGCTGCTGAAGAAGATGCGGTCACCGTTGAACCCTAGCGGCGACCGGGCGGGAATCTACAGATGGAGGCGGCGGGTCACGACACCCCGCCCGACATCGTGCCCGGACCAGAGGCTGAAGTGACTGCCGATGGCCAGGTAATCGGAGATGTCATCGCCCACGACCCGGAGCGTGACCATGATCTGCGGGCTCCCGGCCCGGAACGGCCCGTCGTCCTCGCCGTCGACCAGGGCGCTGAAGACCTGGGTGCGATGGGTTTCGCTGTTCTCGGCGCGCAGCACCATCCGGTGCGACCCGGAGCTGAGCTTCGCGCGCGCATCGCCGTCATCGTCCGCGTAAGGCGTTACCAGGGCCTGGAATTTGTATCGCTGCATGCCCGCCACCACCTTCGGAGCATGAATATCGTAACGTGATATTCACGGTGGCCAAAGGGTGCACGGGATTTAGAAACGCCGTCGTGACCTGTGCGGTCTGCGGCGCTATCTGGCCGCCGGGACCACCACCGTGCCGGTGGCGGTGACGACGACGACGGGCTCGCCGAGCACCGAGGCGGCCGACTCCCCGCGCGCCGGGTCGGCCCGGCAGACCACCCGCGCCTCGAACGCGAGCTGCCGGCTGCGCCGCCCCACCGCGGTGACGGTGGCCGTCACCTCGATGACGTCGCCGGCCAGCACCGGCGCGCGGAACTGCACGTCGGAATAGGACGCGAGCAGGCCCTCGTCGCCGTCCATCCGGATGGACGCCTCGGTGCCCACGTCTCCGAACAGCTCGAGCACGAAGGCGCCGTTCACCAGGTTCCCGCCGTAATGGGCGTCCCCGTAGGTCACGTACCGGCGGTGCGTCACCGTCAGGCCGGGCTCAGCACTCATGCTGTCTTCCTTCCTTTCCCGGGGGGATTCCATCCCCCCGGACCCCCCCGGCCCCTCCCGGGGGGATTCCATCCCCCGGACCCCCCCGGCCCCTCCCGGGGGGATTCCATCCCCCGGACCCCCCGTACCCCCCTGGAGAAGCGAGCGCGTGCACCAGGTAGCTTGCCACCTCGCGCGGCGTGGTGCCGCGGCCGAAGATCTTATCCACGCCGAGGTCGTGCGCCGCGCCCGGGTCGAACCGCGGGCCGCCCACCACCAGCAGCGGCCGGTCCGGGCCGAACGCGGCGCGGAACCCCGCCGCCATCTCCCGGGTGTTCGTCAGGTGCGCGTCGCGCTGGGTGACGACCTGGCTGACGAGCACCGCGTCGGCGTGCTCGGCGGCGGCCCGGGCCACCAGGTCCGGCACGCCCACCTGCGACCCCATGTTCACCACGCGGATCTCCCGGTAGTACTCCAGGCCCTTCTCCCCCGCGTGGCCCTTGACGTTGAGGATCGCGTCTATGCCGACCGTGTGCGCGTCGGTGCCGATGCAGGCGCCCACCACGACCAGCTTGCGGCCGAGGGCCGAACGGATCCGCAGGTTCACCTCGGCGGCCGGCAGAACCGGGAACTCCCGCTCGGCCACGGTCACGGCCGACAAATCGACAACGTGACCGACCCGGCCGTAGACGATGAAGAAGGTGAAGTCGGGCCCCATCCCCTTGGCGTGCACGACCATCGCCGGATCCATGCCCATCTTGGCCGCGAGCTGCAGCGCGGCGCCCTCGGCCCGGGCGCGTTCGGCCTCGTCGCCGAACGGCACGGGCAGCGTGAAGGACAGCTGCACCCGCCCGTCCCCCGTGGTGTCACCGTAGGGGCGCACGACGCCGGTCAGGCTCATCGCCCCGCCTCCAGCATCTCGGCCGCCGGGTTGTAGTAGCCGCCGGCCTGCTTCACCACCCCGTCCAGGCCGCGGCCGCCGTCGGCCGGGCGCCTGGTCACCCCGAACGTGCCCTCGGCGATCGCGGTCAGCAGCCCCTGCGAGCCGATCGCGCGCAGCAGGCCGACGGCCTCGCCCAGCACCTGCCGGGCGCGCTGCGCGACGAACCCGCCGGGTTCGGGCCGGAATTCCTCGCCGAGCCGCCCGGCGGCCCGCCGCACGTAGCGGACGTTCTCCAGGGCCAGGTCGCGGTCGGACAGGAACGGGGTGTGGATGCCCTCGGTCATCATGCCGATGAGCAGGATGGACTGATCCGTCATCACCCCGGCCAGGTTGAAGAACGCGTCGAGCAGGTAGCCGGCGAACACGTTGCCGGTCATGTGCTTGGTCGGCGGCATGTACTTCAGCGGCGCGTCCGGGAACAGCTCCCTGATCAGCTGGGCGTGCGCCAGCTCGAGCAGGAACGAGTCCGGCACCTCAGGGTTGATCTCGAACGCGTGCCCCAGCCCGAGCTGGGCGCCGGCCAGCCCGGCCTCGCGGCCGAAGTACTCGTTCAGCAGCTGCGACACCACCACGGTGTGCGCCGCGTCCACCGCGTCGGCGGTGGTCAGGTAGTTGTCCTCGCCGGTGTTGATGACGATGCCCGCCCGGGCGTGCACCTGGCGGGAGAACCGCTGGTCGATGAACGTCCGCACCGGGTTGATGTCGCGGAAGATGATGCCGTACATGCAGTCGTTCAGCATCATGTCCAGGCGCTCAAGACCAGCGAGGGACGCTATTTCGGGCATGCACAGGCCGGAGGCGTAGTTGGTCAGCCGGACGTACCGGCCGAGCTCGCGGGACATGTCGTCCAGCGCGGCGCGCATCAGCCGGAAGTTCTCCCGGGTCGCGTACGTCCCGGCGTAGCCCTCCCGGGTCGCGCCCTCCGGCACGTAATCGAGCAGCGACTGGCCGGTGGACCTGATCACCGCGATGACGTCGGCGCCCTCCCGCGCCGCGGCCTGCGCCTGCGGGATGTCCTCATAGATGTCCCCGGTGGCCACGATCAGGTAGATCCACGGCATCGGCGGGTCGGAGGTGGCGGCGATCATCCGGTCCCGCTCCGCCCGCCGCTCGTCGATCAGCCAGAGGCCCTTTCGGACCGAACGGGCGGCGGCATCCCTGGCCGCCTCGGCTTCATGCCCCGCGGGCAGGCGGAACCTGACCAGGCCGCTAGCGGCGTCCACGGCCAGCGTGCGCAGGTCGGGGTAGCCGCCGGTCCGCATCGCGTCCCAGGCCGGCAGGGCGACGCCGTGCTCCAGCCCGACCGACTCGCGGATCGCGTCGGTGAGCCGGTTCACCCACGGCATCCCGTGGGAGTCCGCCCCGTCCAGGCCGGCCAGCCGCAGCACGGCCCGCTCGACCGAGACCGTGGTGTGCGTCCGGGCCAGGTCGGTCACCGGCTCCCCGGCGAGCCTGGCCAGCTCCCGGGCCTGCGCCACCACCGCCGGGTCCAGGTTGAGCTTGCCGGTCACGATCCCACCCTCATGTCGAACAGCCGCCGCACCGATGGCGTGGTCCGGACGAGTTCCAGCGCGAACTCGGCATGCCCGGGGACGTACCCGTTGCCCACCAGCATGGTCACATCGGCCGCCAGCCCTTCCGCGCCGAGCGCGGCGGCGCTGAAACTCGTGGCCATGGAGAAGAAGATCACCGTGCCGCCCTGCTTGGTTGACAAGATGGCGCCGCCCTCGCAGCCGGGGACGTCCACGCACACGACGGTCACGTCGGCTGGGCCTCCTGCGGCTTCTACCTTCTCCGCCAGTCCTACCGGATCCCGGGCGTCGGCGATCACTATCTCGTCGGCCAGGGGGGACTGCCTGGTGGGGGGGTGACGCAGTAGCTCGGCTTCAGCCTCGGTGGGAACGACGCCGATTACCTTGCTGGCGCCTGATCGGCGGGCGGCGGCGGCGGAGAGGGAGCCGCTTTTTCCCGCGGCGCCGACGATCGCCACCACGGCCCCCTCTTTCACCACGCGCCTCGTCAGCGCTGGCGCACCGCACACGTCCAGTACTGCCAGCGACAGCGGGGCGGGGAAGCCGTCGGGGAGCACGGCGGCGATCGATCGCGCGAAGAGGATGGCGTGGCCCTCGCACGGCACCTGCTCCGACTGGCCGTCCCAGCGGCTCAGCCCGTCGCTGATGGCTAGAGGGGTCAGGGTCAGCGAGACGAGGGTGGCGATGCGCTGGCCTGGGTGCAGGCCCAGCGGGGAAGCCGGGCCTGTCTCCTCGACGGTGCCGGTGAGCATGCCTCCGGAGCCGGTGACGGGGTTCTGCATCTTGCCGCGGGTGGCGATGATGTCCAGGACGGCGGCCCGGATCTTGTCGGGGTCGCCGGCGTAGGTCTCGCGGATCTGGCGGTAGGAGGCGGCGTCCAGGTTCAGCCGGTCCACCCGGACCCGGACCTCATCGGGGGCGATCGCCGGGCTGGCGTCCAGCTGCCAGGCCGCTTGCGGCAGGACGCCCGGCGGGTCGATCACCCGGTGCAGCCCGAGAGGCGAGGACTTGGTCATGCTGCTGATCCTTCCCGCCCGCCGGCGCTGGCTAGGCCGGCTGGCGTCTACCCACCTGTGCGTGCACGGGTAACTACGCAGCACGCAACTCGTTCGGTAAAATTTCTTGCTATAAGGCTAGATTGCTGTAATTTCTCAGTTAGAATAGCCCATTATCTGGAGATTTTATCGTTGCCCGGCGAGCCGCAGTGACCTGAGCACGCCGCTGCACGTGCGATCGCACAGGCGATCACGTGGTACCCCGGCTGTCCAGGAAGATCTGCGGTTTACTTCGTTTTGTACCGCAGGTTCTTCGGTATCATGCAGAGATGGGAGGGTGGCTTTCATGGTCTCGCAGCCGTATGTATACCAGCGACATGAGCTAGCCGAACCCGACTGGCGCCGGTTCCCCGGCTGGGCCGGGGTGTCCGCCGCCGAGTGGGAGTCCGCGCAGTGGCAGCGCGCGCACTGCGTCAAGAACGCGCGGCAGCTGCGGCAGGTCACCGGGCCGGGACTGGACGAGTCCTTCTTCTCCGACCTCGAGCGCGACCAGCGCGAGCGGGCCACCATGTCCATGCTGCTGCCGCCGCAGATGCTCAACACGGTGGTGCCGGCCGGATCACCGGACCAGCCGGGCTTCACCGAGGCGTTCCGCGCCGACCCGGTGCGCCGTTACATGATCCCGGTGTTCAGTGACCGGCGGGCCGACTGGCCGTCCCACCCGTACGCGCAGCGCGACTCGCTGCACGAGGCGGAGATGTGGGCGGTCGAGGGCCTCACCCACCGCTATCCCACCAAGGTGCTCGCCGAGCTGCTGCCCACCTGCCCCCAGTACTGCGGCCACTGCACCCGGATGGACCTGGTCGGCAACCCCACGCCGGTGACCGACAAGCACAAGTTCGCGCTGGCCCGGGAGGACCGGCTCGGCGCGATGCTCTCCTACCTGCGCCGCACGCCCGGGGTCCGCGACGTGGTGGTCTCCGGCGGGGACGTGGCCAACCTGCCCTGGCCGCGGCTGGAGTCGTTCGTGTCGGCACTGCTCGAGATCGACTCGATCAGGGACATCAGGCTGGCGAGCAAGGCGCTGATGGGATTGCCGCAGCACTGGCTGTCCGACGAGGTGCGGGCGGGCATGGCCCGGCTGGCCGCCACGGCCCGCTCGCTCGGGGTGAGCATCGCGATCCACACCCACGTGAACTCGGCCCAGTCGGTGACGCCGCTGGTGGCCCGGGCGGCCGGGGCCATGCTCGAGGCCGGCGTCCGTGACGTGCGGAACCAGGGCGTGCTGCTGCGCGGCACCAACGACAGCGCCAGGGCCCTGCTCGACCTGTGCTTCGCGCTGCTCGACGGGGCCGGCATCATGCCGTACTACTTCTACATGTGCGACATGATCCCGGGCAGCGAGCACTGGCGGCTGACGCTGGGCGAGGGCCAGGCGCTGCAGCAGGAGATCATGGGCTACCTGCCCGGGTTCGCCACCCCGCGGATGGTCTGCGACGTGCCCTACGTGGGCAAGCGCTGGGTGCACCAGGTGGCCAGGTACGACACCGACCACGGCATCTCGTACTGGACGAAGAACTACCGCACCGCCCTCGAGGCCGACGACGAGCTCGCGCTCGGCCGTGAGTACCCCTACTACGACCCGATCTACATGCTGCCGGAACCGGGCCAGGCCTGGTGGCGCGCCCAGCGTTCCCGGCAGAACGGCGGGGCCGCCGGGGTCCTCAGGCTGGCTGGTAGCGGCGGCTCAGCTCGTCAAGACGCCGTCTGAGCGCGGGCCATTCGGCCGCGGTGACGCTGAACCTGGCCGAGTTGCGGGGCTTGGCGTCGGCGCCCAGCCGGTGGGCGCGCAAGATGCCCTCGAAACGAGCGCCGATCCGGTGCATCGCGTCGCGTGAGCGCTGGTTCCTCGCGTCGGTGTGCAGGCACACCGACTGGACCCGCCAGGCCTCGAAGGCATGGGTGAGCATGAGGCGCTTCATCTCGGTGTTGGCGCTGGTCCTGATGGCGTCCGGGCTCAGCCAGGTGTAGCCGATCTCGCACGTGTCCGGGCCGGCCCGGCGGCCGCCTTCCGGCCAGGCCCAGTAGTCAAGGTCGAAGAACCGGGTCGAGCCGATCACCGTGTCGTCGGCCATCCGGACCACGGCGAACGGCACCGCGCGGCCGGCGTCCCGGGCCGCGATCGCGGTCTCGACGTAGCGGCGGACCTGGGCCTCGTCCCGGGGCACCGCGGACCAGCGGTACAGCTCGCCGCCGCCGGACGTCGCCGCCGCCAGCCCGGGCACGTGCTGGTGCCCCAGCGGCTCGAGCCTGACCTGCTTGCCGATCAGCGGGCCGGCGCCGGCGGCGGCCGGCGCCGGCGGCCTTGCCGGCTCGCGGGGGCGCTCCAGGTACGCGCCATCCGGCGCGGCGAAGCCGAACTGGCGGTACAGGCCGTGCGCGTCGCAGGTGTGCAGCATCCAGCGCAGGCCGGCCGCCGGGCCGTCTTCGACCATCATCGCGACGATGGCCTTGCCCAGGCCCGCGCCGCGGTGGGCGGGCAGCACGTACACATCGGCCAGGTAGGCGTACCCGCCGTCGCTGAACGCGCGGGCGAAGCCGACCATGGCTCCGGCCCGGTCGTAGGCGCCGGCGACCCGCCAGGCCGCGGCGATCTGGGTCCTGATCTCCGGCTCGCCGCGCCACCGGCCCCAGTAAGCATCGGTGGTCAGGAACGAGACCGCCGCGGCGGGATCGATCCTGGCCGGGTCGTCGTCGACCTCGTAGTTCCCGGCCGCGCGTCGCATCAGGGCACCTCCAGCGCTATCGGCCCAGAAAATGTTACAGTACATTTCATGAACATACTGGTACGATATCGCCCGCAGGGCCGGACCGCCAAGGAGATATCGGCCAGCGTGGAAGCGGGCGTCCGCAGCGGGGAGCTGACCCCGGGCGACCACCTGCCGCCGGTCCGCGAGCTGGCCGGCCGGCTGGGGATCAGCCCGACCACGGTGGCGGCGGCCTACGGTGACCTGCGCCGCCGTGGCCTGACCACCGGCAGCGGCCGCGCGGGCACCCGGATCCGGGGCGCTCCCCCGGTCAGCTCGCGGGTGTACCTGAGCGCCCCGGCGGGCACCAGGGACCTGATCACCGGCGGCCCGGACCCGGATCTGCTCCCGCTGCTCCCGGCCTGGCCGGCCCGGCGGCCTGCCCGGATGTACGCCGAGGCGCCGGTCTCGCCGCGGCTGCGCCGCCTGGCCGCCGGCCAGCTGGCCGCCGACGGCATCGACACCGCCAGCCTGGCCGTCACCGGCGGCGCGCTCGACGGCATCGAGCGGGTCCTCGCCACCTGGCTCTCCCCCGCCGACCGGGTGATCGTGGAGGATCCCGGCCACGCGGTCACCTTCGACCTGCTCGCGGCCATGGGCTACACCGCGGTGCCGGTCCCGGTCGACGGCCTGGGCATCCGGCCCGCCGAGCTGGCGGCCGCGCTGGCCAGGGGGGCGGGCGCGCTGATCGTCACGCCGCGGGCCCAGGCCGCCACCGGCGCCGCGTGGGACGCCGGGCGCGCCGCGGAGATCGCCGGGGTGCTGCGGCGGTACCCTTCGGCCGGGGTCATCGAGGACGATCACGCCGGGCCGGTAGCCGGGGTGCCCGCCTTTTCCGCCTGCGCGGGCCTGGACCCTTCCTCCCGCTCCCCGGGGTCGAAGGGTCCGCGCCGCTGGGTCACGCTCCGTTCGGTGTCCAAGTCGCTCGGGCCTGACCTGCGGCTGGCCGTGATGGCCGGCGACGAGGCCACCATCACCCGGGTGGCCGGCCGCCAGGCGCTCGGCACCGGGTGGGTGAGCTACCAGCTGCAGGAGATGGTCGCGGACCTGTGGTCGGACGCCGCGGCGATGCGGGCCCTCGCCACCGCGGCCCGGGTATACGCCGCCCGCGGTACGGCCCTGCGTTCCGCGCTGGCGGCCCACGGGATCACGGCCAGCGGCCGGTCGGGGTTCACCTGCTGGGTGCCTGCCGCCGACGAGGACGGCGTCGCGGTGGCACTGGCCGCGGCGGGCTGGGCGGTAGCCCCGGGCCAGCGGTTCCGCATCGCCGCGCCGCCCGGCGTCCGGATCTCCTTCGCCCGCCTGGCGGAGCCGGACGCGGCGCCCTTCGCGGCCGACTTCGCCCGGGCGCTGCGGCACCGGGCCTCGCGCCTGGACTGAGGCCCTTGTGCCAGCCGCGCGCCGGGATGGAGCGAACCTGGCCGCCCTGGCGGTCATGCGCGACGCGGTCCGGCCTGGCCTGCCCCGCCGCTTTGCGCCTCCGGGTCGCGTCGCTGCCCTGGACCGAGCGGGATCGTGCTGAAGGCGAACCCCCGCAGTTCAGGCTCGCCCGGGCCGCCCGGCTGGCCCGGCGGCCCGGGCACGCGCCGGCCCGCGGCGGGCTCTATGGCCAGGACGGTCAGCAGCCCGTCAGCCAGGTCGTGTTCCCCCGCCCATGCCCGCAACGCCTCGATGACATCGGGGACATGGTAAGCGCAGGCGTTCGCCTGCCGCGGCCGCGAGGCATCCAGCTGAACCTGGAAGCACGGCACGTGCAGGCACTCGGTATCCGCGTCGCAGCTACCCGCCGGCGCCCGGTCACCTGGCGGAATCATGTCCCGCCCGGATCGCCGGGCGCACCCCCATCGGACGGTGTTCGACGTACTTTCATGGAAGCCCTTTCCCTCCTCGAGGAGCTCTGGCACAAAGACGGCCCTCCCGTTGCGAGCGGGAAGGCCATCGCCGTCAATCTGATGACGGCCGCCGCCGCACGAAATTGCGTGGCGGCCACGGACCGTCCGGAAGCAATATTGTCCGCACCGGGGATGCGGCGCGCCACCCCGTTGGGAATATTCGCCTCAGTTTTCACTCAACTGCGTGGCTGCGCGAATACTCCCCGCACGCCCCCGAGGTGACTCCGGGCGAGCAGCGCCTCGTCACCACCGGACCCGGGTCCAGCATAGACCACAAGCTCCCCATATTTCGGCTTATATCCCAGGATTGCGCAACGATCCAGGAACCCCGGAGCTGATCTTTTACCGGCTCCCGGCGCGCCGGAATGTTAGCGCGCACAAACTACCCGCCGGTACGGCAATGACCTTGCGGATAAGGCGCGAATCGCACGGCCGGGCATATGGATGCGAACGTTTGCATGAACATTTGGGTAGAACCGGGAACTTAATCGGCGGCATCATCCTGAAGCCCGGATTCATTATGTGAGAACGCCGTGAAATTGCCGGTTCCATGCTCCGCGGCCTGGGGCTCACAGGGGGTCATGGGATGCCTGAGGCCGGCGTGACGGCGACGGCGCGGGATGCCCGGGCCGCTGGCGGCCGACATCCTGGTAATCCGGCCGGGAATCTCGGTAATACCGGCCACCACCTCGCGGACACCGAGGCCGTACCTATAGCGTTGTCCCATGGCGCAGCGCACCGAGCAGATCAGCCTCCATCTCAACGCGTACCTCACCGCGCACAGCAGCCCGCCGGACGCCGTCCTGCGGGAGCTGGCGAACGAGACCGCGGACCTGTACCCGAACGAGACCGGGCTGGCGATCGCCCCCGAGCAGGGCATGCTCATGACGCTGCTGACCCAGATCGCCGGCGCCGTGACGGCGATCGAGATCGGCACCTTCACCGGCTACTCCTCCATCTGCATCGCCCGCGGGCTGGCCGCGGGCGGGTCGCTGCTGTGCTGCGACATCAGCGAGGAATGGACCTCGGTGGCCAGGAAGTACTGGGAGAAGGCCGGCCTGCAGGACCGGATCGAGCTGCGGCTCGGGCCGGCCATCGACACGCTCCGCTCGCTGCCCGACGAGGAGTCGTTCGACCTGGCGTTCATCGACGCCGACAAGGGCGGCTACCTCGGCTACTGGCGCGAGGTCGTGCCGCGGGTCCGGCCGGGCGGGCTGATCATGGTGGACAACACGTTCTCGCACGGCCGGGTGATCGACGCCGGCAACGACAACCCCCTGGTCATCGCGGTCCGGGACTTCAACGACCACGCCGCCGCCGATGACCGGGTGGACCTGGTCATGGTCCCGATCGGCGACGGGCTGACGCTGGCCCGCAAGAAGACCTAGCCGGCCCCTCCCTGGCCAGCACTGACCGCGCCGCCCAGGTAGAGCGCCCCGATCTCGGGGTTCTCGAGCACCTCGCGCCCGCTGCCGGACAGCCGCACCCGGCCGCTTTCCATCACCACGCCGTGGCTGGAGAGCCGCAGCCCGGCCCGGGCGTTCTGCTCCACGAGCAGGATCGTCGTGCCCGCCGCGTTCATCTGCCTGATCGCGCCGAACACGGTCCGCAGGATCTTCGGCGCCAGGCCCATCGACGGCTCGTCGAGCATCAGCAGCGTGGGCTCGAGCATCAGCGCCCGGGCGAACTCCACCAGCCGCTGCTGCCCGCCGGACAGGCTCCCCGCCTTCTTCCCCGCCCAGTCGGCGATTTCCGGGAAGACGCCGAACACCGCCGCCATCCGGCGCGCCTTCAGCGCCCGGTCCGGCAGGATGTAGCCGCCGAGCTCGATGTTCTCGTGGACCGTCATGTCGCGGAACAGGCTGTGGTTCTGCGGCACCTGGACCACGCCGAGCCGCAGCACCTGGCGTGGTGACATGCCGACGAGGTTCTTCCCGTCGAGCGTGATCGAGCCGAGGCGCGGCCGGAGCAGCCCGCTGATCGACGCCATCAGCGTGGATTTCCCCGCCCCGTTCGGCCCTACCACGCAGGTGATGCCGCCCTGGGGGACTTCCAGGGAAACCCCGCGCAGGACGTCGCCGCCGCCGTACCCGGCCACCAGGTTCTCGATTTTCAGTACCGGACGGGCGGCGGTGCTTGCCCCGGTCTGCGTCATGCGTCCTCCGCGGATTCCGGGTCCAGGTCCTCGCCCAGGTAGGCGTCGAGCACCCGGCGGTCGGTCCGGATGATGGCCGGCGGCCCGGCCGCCACCACCGCGCCCGAGTCGAGCACCGTTACCCGGTCGCACAGCCCCATCACGAATTCCATGTTGTGCTCGACGATCAGGAAGGTCTTGCCCGCCGCGTTCAGCTCGCGGATCCGGTCGGCGATGTGGTTGACCAGGGACAGGTTGACGCCGCCGGCCGGCTCGTCGAGCAGGATGATGGCGGGATCCGCCACCAGGACGTAGGCGAGCTCCAGGAGCTTGCGCTGGCCGTAGGACAGCGTGCCCGCCAGCTCGGCGTGGTGCCCGGCGATGCCGACGAACTCGAGCTGCTCCATCGCGTGCGTGCGGGCCGCGGACCGCCCGTGCCTGGAGGCGACCAGCATGTTCTCCAGCACGGTGAGCCTGGCGAAGATCCGGGTCAGCTGGAAGGTCCGGCCGATCCCGAGGCCGAAGACCTTGTCCGGCGCGATATTGGTGATCTTCTGGCCGGCCAGGTACACCTGCCCCGCGTCCGCCTTGGCGTACCCGGTGATGACGTTGAACAGGGTGGTCTTGCCCGACCCGTTCGGCCCGATCAGGCCGGCCACCGAGCCTTCCTCGACCTCCACCGTGCAGGAGTCCAGGGCGTGCACGCCGCCGTAGGCCTTGCGCACGTCCTCGGTGCGCAGCAGCGCGGTCATCTCCTGGCCTCCCTGGCGGGCGCCTCGCTGGCCGCCGGCGGGGCGGGCGCCGCCGTCGGCACCGGAGGGATCGCGGGACGGCCCCTGGTCCGCAGCCGCCTGATCCACTCGCCGCCGGTCGGGACGATGCCCCGCGGCACGAACAGCACGATGGCGAGGAACACCGCGCCGAGCAGGATCTCGCTCAGGTACCCGTTGGTGTACTTGATGTTCAGGTAGAGCTGGGCGGGCTCGATGATGAGCGCGCCGATGACCGGGCCGCTGATGGTCCCGAGGCCGCCGAGGAACGCCATCAGCACCAGGGACAGGTCGAACAGCGGGTCGTAGCCCGACGGCGGCTCGACCTGGGTGAGGTAGAGGAACCACACCCCGCCCGCCAGCCCCGTCACCGCCGCCGACAGGACGAACGCCGCCAGCTTGACCCGCATGGCGCGCACGCCGAGTCCCCGCGCCCGGTCCTCGTCGTCCCTGATGGCCCGGAGCTGCAGGCCGAACCGGGACGGCCGGACCAGGACGGCGATGACGATCGCGAGCACGGCGCAGCCCAGCGCCAGGTAATAGAAGTGATCGTTGAAGCTGGCCGGCGACCAGCGCAGGAACGGCGCCGCGACACCGATGGTGCCGCCGGTGAAGGAGTTCAGGTTGAAGGCCATCAGCTGGAAGATGAAGAACACCGCGATGGTGATCACGATGAACGTGTGCCGGCGTACCCGCAGCGCTATCAGGCCGAACGGCACCGCGATCGCCGCCCCCACCGCGGCGGCCAGCGGCAGCAGGGCGAACACGCCGGTGCCGGTGATGTGCCAGTCCCTGGCCGCGATGCCCACCGCGTAGGCGCCGCTGCCGAAGAACACCGCGTGGCCGAGGGAGATGTAGCCGGAAAAGCCGGAGAACACGTTCCAGGCGGAGACCGCGGCCACGAAGATCAGCGCGTAGACGGCGTAGTTCGTCATCACCGGGCTGCTGAACACCAGCGGGAACGCGACGGCCGCCACGGCCAGGACCGCCAGCGCCAGCCCGGCCAGCGCGCGCTGCCTGCTCACGGTTCCTGTCATTGCGCTCGCACCGGCGGGCGGCCGAAGAACCCGGTCGGGCGGACCACCAGCACCACCACCAGGGCGGCGTAGAACACCACGATCGCCCACTCCGGGGACCAGATGTCCACCACCGACTCCAGGGTGAGCATGAAGACCGACGCGGCGAGCGCGCCGCCGATGCTGCCGAGCCCGCCGAGGATGATGATGGCGAGCAGCCGCGAGATCAGGTCGTAGCCGCTGTTGGGGTTGAAGGCGTTGGTGGCGCCGAACATCATGCCGCCGACCGCGGTCACCCCGACGCCGACGCCGAAGGTGAGCGCGGCGACCCGGTTCACGTCGATGCCGATGAGCCGCGCCGCCGTCCCGTCCTGCATGGTGGCCCGCACGCTGCGCCCGAACGTGGTCCGGTACAGCAGCGCGTAGATGGCCGCGATGAGCGCCAGCGCCAGCGCGAAGCCGTACAGGTAGATCCAGGGCAGGTAGAAGCCGAAGATGCGCACGCTGGATTGCACGTAGGAGGCGTTGAGCTGCTTGGGGTTGGGCCCGTAGATCTCGTAGAGGATCCCCTCGATGATCAGCGCGACCGCGTAGGTGACCAGCAGCGTCATCGACGTCCGCTCCCGGCCGCGCAGCCGCCGGATGAACGCCCACTGGATGACGACGCCGATCACGAACATGGCCGGCACGGTGATCAGCAGCCCGGCGAACAGGTCTATGTGCAGCTGCGTCT
>Ga0335069_10008129_pt1 | contig 15057 bp, 12 predicted proteins | sample Lox_Sample_11_FD_206714 | JGI IMG/M metagenome (GOLD analysis project Ga0335069, IMG submission 206714) | Soil microbial communities from Loxahatchee National Wildlife Refuge, Florida, United States - Lox_Sample_1.1 | ecosystem: Environmental > Terrestrial > Soil > Wetlands | place: USA... | reverse complement strand
CGAGAGCTCGGCGAAACCAGTGCACCAGCGATCGACGAACGGCGCGTCATATAGCTCTTCGCGAATGATGACATTGACCAGCGCAAGCGCAAGCGCGCTGTCAGCCGCTGGATGAATCGGCAGCCAGTGCTTGGCCATTCTGGCGGTGCGAGTGCGGCGCGGATCAACAACGATGAGGGTGCCGCCATTGCGCACGAACTTCAGAATCGAGTGCCAGAAATAAGAGTTATCGGACTCAGCTGGGTTTGTGCCCCAAAGAATCACGCACTTTGTGATATCCGGATCCAACTCGTTTTCAATCGGCCACCCAAACGTCAGCGTGTTCATCCAAATCGCGGGATTCCAGCAGATCTGCCCGATGCCGATGTTGTTGGGTGAACCGAACAGGTTAAGGAATCGGTGCATCGGCCAGTACGTTGCATGGGGTCCGCCGATGCTAGTCGCCAGCGTCTCTGCACCAAAACGTTCCTTCAACTCGGCGAGCCGCGTCGCAATCTCATCGACGGCTTGGTTCCACGGAATCTGTTGCCAGTTTCCACTGCCGCGCTCGCCAACTCTCTTTAGCGGATAGTTGATTCGCTGTGAATGATCGAGAATTTCAGGATTGCAAGGCCAGCGCCGGCAGCCTTTCATGAGTGTGGAATCGTAAGGATAGCGGCTCGGATCGGGTTCGACGCTAACTACGTGATCGTCTTCAATATTCGCAATCAGCGCGCAGAGATAGCCGCACATTCGGCAATTGGTTGGCGCCTGCCGCCTCATCGCGATACCTCCACCATCGGCTCGCATGTACAGATGGAATGGATTCTCTGTCCCTCGCAGCTTGTCAAATGATACGAGCAGAATGGAAGCATCAGACCGTCAGGTGTAGCGACCATCATGCTGCACTCACGCAGGCGATCCAACTGCATGGTCGTTGCGTCCATGTAGTTCATAACCACTATCGATAAGCCTTCCGCTACTCCTGCTGAGCGTTGGAACGCTATATCACGCAACACGGAGCCCTGTGGGCTTGTCGCATCAAAGGCGTCGCAGTATTGCTCTGGAGTGACTTTGCGGCTTAAGGATACGGGTCCTAAAGACGTTACTTCGAGAAATGCGCCGCACGAACAAAGAGGGTGCGAGCATCCCAACGGATAGAAGTCATACGGCGAAAGTAGGCCTTGGCTCTGCTCTGATATCTGGAAGATGACGTCGCCCATCGATAGTCGCCGCGGGGCATCACACTCGAAGCGTCCCGAGTTAAATGCAGGTTGCAGAGCGAGCCCGGCGACCACCTCAACATTGTTGAGAGAAAAACGCAGTACGCCACCAATCTGGTCGAGATTCACCCCATCTATGACGGTCATTGCCAGCACAACTTGCAGGCCTGCCCGGCGGCAATTTTCGATTGCATGTAGCTTGTTCTCAAGCAGGTTTGCGCCACGGACCTTCCGATAGATCTCGGGATGCAACCCATCAAACTGGAGATATACGCCAGTCAGCCCGGCGGTCTTCAACTCATTCAGAAATTCGATATCGTTCGATGCGACGATACCGTTGGTATTGATTTCAATGCCGCAGAAGCCTGCGTCGCGCGCGAGCCGGACGATCTTCGGCAAGTCCTTACGCACTGTCGGCTCACCGCCCGTCAACTGGATCCCTGGCGTTGTTCCAGCTTGCTCGCGAATATTGCGGAATATTCTCTCAAACACCGCTAACTCAGGATCTCGATCTGCGCTTTTGGCAGACATGAAACAGACTGGGCAATGAAGATTGCAGCGGCGTGTGATTTCAATCTCAACCAGTGTCGGCCGACGAAGATGGTTCTGACACGGGCCGCAGTCGCGCGGGCACCCCGCGTCGCGTGTCGTCAACGCACGCGGCTGCACCGTCGGGAACTCGAACGCGCACATCCAATCGTAATGATCCGCGTCCGGCCATATCATCAACTCAGAGCTACCATGCTCGGGGCAGCTCTTTAGCAAATAGACGGCACCGCTGCTCGCCACAATGTCCGCCGGGACGACTCGCAAGCAGTTCGGGCATACACCAGATGTTCTTCGCAAGAGAACGCTCTCATTCATTCTCGTCCTCCTGGGTGATTCGCTTCGCGTTAGCCAAAAGCGCAATATTGCGTTCACCAACTTCGCCCTGCCACATCGCTTCCCGATTGCGATTCACCTCTTCGTAGTCAAGCTCTATTCCGAAAATGGGCTCCAGCGCGTGACATACCCGTCCGTCCTGCGCTACGTCCGATAGCCGCCGGGAGCAGGCCATGCATGCGGTGACCATCCGCACCGCACCAGTTTTCTCAAATTCCGCGACCCGCCGGCGGGTTCGAGTTCCACAAAGCTCCGAAGCGATTGCAGGGACGATTCCGCCGGCACCGCAGCAGATTGTGTCGGAACCCGAATGCTCCATTTCAACAAGTGGGTGGCCACCCAGGATTGTGCGCAAGTACCGCGCGGTCTCGAGCTTTTTGCGATCTGAACAAGAATCGTGGATGGTGAGCGCGTCGGCGCCTCGAAGACGTACGCCGGCGTCGCGCATTAGCTGATAGATGGAAATGATCTCGATGCCCTTGAGCGCTTCCTCCAGAACTTGATGGCAACTCGGACAAACGGTGACAACTCGCCCGGCCCCGGCCGCGTCCAGTTGTGACTTGAGAACCCTCTGCAAGGAGTTACTGCGGTGCTCCAAGCCAAGGGACTCCAGCGGCTTACCACAGCAGAGCATGGTAAGACCCACATTGAACCCCTGCGCTTTCAGCCATGAGTACGCAGCTCGGGTTATTTCGGGCGCAAAAGTTGAAAAAGAACAGCCGGGAAAAAACAGTGTGTCGTGGTGCTCGAGTTCGAGATCTTTGTAGCTGACGTTGTACGTGTTTCGGTAAAGGGAGAAGGCATTCCAATCATGATCGACGTACATCGTTTCGAGCCCGTCGAGCGGCAATCTGCCATGAGCTACAAAATACTTTCTTGCGGCTTTTACCACCGCGCCCGACTCTAATTCGGCGGGACACGCCCGGGTGCAGTAGCCGCAAACGTCGCAGAGGCGAACGATATCGCACACGCTTTCAGAAAGGTTTCCGCCGGCGACGCTCTCGGCGATCTCTCCAATCGTGAAATTACGGTCTTTCAGAAGATCGCAGGCGAGCCGACACTCGCCACACTGCGAGCAGGACTCCGCATACTTGCTCAGCGTGTCTCGATTGTCGACCTCATGGCCCATATTCATGACTCCATTCGCCAGCTAGCGCTTCGTCCAAGCCTTCAAGAAGGCTTCATCACCATTCGGCAACCTAGCGAAGTACTGCTGCTCTCCCGCGATCCAAGTGCGTTCTTTGCCACTCAAGACAACTAGGTAGCGCAGGGTCGCTCCACCAATCAGGCACAACAATGCTGCGACAGCAGAGCACTGCGGTGCGACGATCTGCACCGCGACTGGAAGAAGTGAGCCGGCTCCAAACACGCCCAGCCAAAATGCAGGTGCGACTGATCCGCGGATCCAAGTGCAGGCGGCGTCAGCCTCACGCTTTGTCGTACCCGTTCGCTTCACAAACAGGTAAAGCGGCCACAGGATCGCCTGAACTGCAACCATTCCAAGCAGAACCCAACGCAGATTGAGAGTGGGGGAGGAGACAGAGAATGCGACTGTCAACTGAATCAGCGCGATACCTGTGATGAGGGAAGAAAGCAGGAATAAGACGACCATGCCTGGGCCAGTCCACAACGGACGCGCCACAAGGCGTGCAAGAAGTACTCCGGGATAGCTCGAGACAATCAACCCAACCACGAGCAGGAGAACGGAAACCGTGTTCTGCAGTCCAGTACTGTTTAGAAGGGGCACCACGGCGCCAATCTGCCGAAAATAGCATGCTGCCTTCAGCGCACCCAGCACGATTGCCAGGGTCATGTTCCACGCACCGAAGGTCAAAATCGCCTTCGGGTTCAGGAAAACGCGCCATCCTTGAAATGGCTTGCCCAGTTCCAGTACAAGCAGGCTCGCCCCCATGGCGATCAGTACTGGCGCAGCCACGCGGACCGCAAGCGGCACGGCGGGAGCCCCGAAAATATCCGCGATGGCGGCAATCGCAAGGGCGGCCGCTCCCATGCCGGCGAGGAAGAAGTCAGCCGCCAACATCCATCCCCAAGTATCTTCATGACATTTCATCGCATGCCCCCTCGCTTAGCTCACGATGTAGAAAACGTGAGCCTCTGTCCCCAGCTCTTCGTGGATTCGGGTTACCTTCTCCGTGTTTACCAGCTTGTACACTTCGCTCGTAGGATCATCGAGATCGCCGAAGATTCGCGCCTTCTGGTGACACGTCGCAACACAGTGTGGAAGCTTTTCTTCGGCTAGGCGGTCCCTGCAGAAGTCGCATTTCTGGACCGTGCCTGTCTCGTGGTTTGCCTTGCGTGCGCCGTATGGGCACGACATGATGCACGTCTTACAACTGATGCACTTATTCTGATCGATAAAAACCACACCGTCTTCGCGTTGTTGTGACGCTCTCGTCGGACAGCCATCCACGCACGGCGGATTCGCGCAGTGCATGCACAGCAATGGCAGGTGACTCAGGTGCAGGCTCGGAAACTTCCCTGTCGGTCCGATGGTCATCACCGGGTTGTAAATCATCTCCACGGGAAGATGATTGTGTGTGCGGCAGGCCACCGTGCAGGAGTGACAACCAATGCAGCGTCGAGTATCAATGACCATCGCGTAACGCGCCATCTTAGTTGTCCGCCTTTCCCTGCCCGTTCTGCGCCTTGTACACTTTGCAGAGCAGACCGCGATTCGCCCAGCTGCCTCCTTGTGGATCACAGAACGCATCGTCCGTCGCTGTGAGCACGTTTGCGTTCGACTCGAGGCATCGACTGAGTTCCGGCTCCGTTGCATCGCGCTCCGGATACCACCAACCACGCTGCGTCATGACGACTCGCGGAGCGATGGCCTCAGTCACGTTCGCCTTCTGCCGGATCCTCCCCCTGCGCGTCTCGACCCACGCCCAGTCACCATCCTTGATTCCGTATTCGGCGGCAGTTACAGGATTGATGTCAAAGTAGGGCTCGTGACGCAGGAACCGCAATTCCTTAATCTGGAAGTGCTCCGAGTGATGGTAGGGCATGAAGCCACCCGCCGTGGTCAGCACCAGCGGGTACTCCTGCGCCAGTTCTGGATCATCGACTTCATTTTCTGCCGGACTGATATAGGTCGGCATCGGCGGATACCCCAGCTTCTCCAGCGTCGTTGAGTACAGCTCAACTTTTCTCGACGGAGTCGCAAACCCAATCTGCCCGTACCGGTAGTATTCACGCTCGGGAAAGTGGAACCGCTGTGTCTCTACAAATTCATCGAAGCTGCTCACTCCATAACCCAGGTTGTAGATACGGTAGTAATACGCCTCTTCCACAGTCTCCCAGGGCCACATGTCTCCCTGTCCAAGCTTCAACCCAAGTCCGCGCCAGAAGTCATAATCCAACTTTCTTTCGTACATGGGCTGAATCGCACGCTGCGAGCCAATGATCGTGTCCGAGCAACCATAGGTGCTCGTAATGACCGGACGCTCCAGCGCGCCCCCGATCGGCAACACATAGTCGGAAAGCATTGCCGTCGGTGTCAGCCAGTACTCGCACGTGACCAGAAAATCGACTTTCCGGAGAGCTTCAAGCACTTCCTTCGCATTGCCGTACGAGTTCACCGGATTCGTCGCCGACACGAGCAGCGCCTTCACCGGATACGGCTTCTCCGTCAGAATTGCCCGGAACACCGAAGGCGGATGTGCCTCGCACATCCACTCCGCCGTCGGCGCCTTTCCCCACACCTCGCGCGTCAGGTCCGCAATCTCTTTGTACCCGGGCCACGTCGTCAGTTTGAAGCGATCCGAACCGATCTGCTTCGCACGCTGCTCCTCCGGCAACCAGTCATTAGCTTCTATCTCTTCATCGGTAATGAAGTCTTTGCTCGGGCCGGTCATCAGATCCGATCCCGGTGCATCCAAATTGCCCGTTAGCGCACGCAGCAAAGCGCGTGCATGAATTCCGGCGCCCGCCGACTTGCCCGACTGATCTAGCGCCACACCCCATTGAATGTTGCCAGGCTTGTTCTGCGCATACATACGCGCACCTTGCCGGATTAATTCCGGATCAAGCCAGGTCAGCGTTGCTGCCCATTCCGGCGTGTATTGCGCAACATGCTGAGTGAGTCTGTCGAACCCGACAGTCCAGTTCTCAACAAACTGTTGATCATACAATCCTTCATAGATGATTACGTGCAGCCATGCCAACGCAAGGGCCGCATCCGAACCGGGGCGCAGTGGCAGCCACAGGTCCGCCTTTGCCGCAGTTTCCGTAAACTTCGGATCGATCACAATCAACTTCATTCCCTGTCGCTTCAACTCGGTGATGCCGCGCATCTCCGGCATTCCTGAAGCGCCAGGATTGTGCCCCCACTGCACCAGACAACGGCTTCCACCACCTAGGTCCGTTTCGAACGGACACCAGCCCGAGATCGCTGTTTCGATCAAGAATGTCGGAACCCAACAAAGGTGGGAATTATGAAAGCCGTTCGGACTGCCAAACAGGTTCATGAAGCGTCGGCGCGCCCAGTCATCGGTGCGCAGCGTGCCGCCAGCAGTCGCGACCGCCTCGGCACCGTAATGTTCTTTGATATTGCCGAGTCTCGTCGCTATTTCGGTTAACGCATGATCCCACGTAATGCGCTCCCACTCGCCCGCACCGCGCGCTCCTTTGCGCTTCAGTGGATAGTTCACTCGTGCAGGATGATCCAGGTGCAGCAAAGCAATGTTTCCGCGGCAGCAAAGACCACCGCTGTTCGTCGGATGATCAGGATCGCCTTCTATTCGAAGAACTTTGTCGTCCTTCACGTAGGCCAACACACCACAGTTTTGGTGACAAAAGAAGCAGCACGACTTTTTGACTTCAACGCCGTCCATCTCTTTTTCCACATTCATGGGAACAGATTCCTCTTCACTAGATTTCAATGCTTAGCCCGTCATACGCGAGATGAACGTTACTTCCGCAGCTCTGCAAATAGCCAACCAACTCCCGGTCAGTGACTGGTTCGTAATGCATCGAAACGTGCGTCAGGTACAAATTCCTTGCTCCAAGGCTCAGGCCAACTTCCACCGCTTCTTGCACCGATAAGTGCGTCTCGGGCATCCAGTTCACTTTCCAGAATGTTGCTCCTAGAATCAGCGTCTCAATGCCCAGCAACCGTTCCTTCGTCGCCTCCGGCAACGGACCTGTATCCGGCACGTAGGCGGCGCGAGATCCGGAATTCAACTCCAGTAACACACCAACCGTCCCCGGAGCATGCTGCACTTCAAGAGCCGTACAGGCTAGACCCTTCAACTTCACCGATACCCCGACGTCCCAGTTCGTAACCGCAAAACAGTCCGACATGTACCCATAAGACCTATCGAGCCAATCGCGAGTTTCGACGCTCATGTAGGCCGGAATTGCTGTCGCCCTACTCACTCGGACATAGCTCTCGAGTTCCCCGATCCCACCGCAGTGGTCGAAGTGATCGTGGGTCAGTAGTAAAGCATCAATCTGGCAGATACCCTCGCGAGACAGCTGGCGGGAAAGATCGGGCGAAGCATCCAGGAGGTAAAGTGCTTCGCCCTCTAGTGCGACACTGGGGCGAGTGCGATGCAATGACGAATTGGCCTTCGCCTCCTTGCAAGCCACACAGCTACAGAAGAACGAGGGGACCCCAACCGCTGCGCCGGTACCTAAAAACCGTAGCTTCATCCTGCCTCTTAACTACTCACAACATGCTTAGTCCCATGGCTTCACCAATTAGCAACAGCCCTTACTCACCTGCCTTCTTCGGAGGTGCAGGCGGCATGATCGGCGCTGGCGGAGCTGCAGGAGGCCGTGGCGGTACCGCTCTCCCTGGTACCGGAGCAGTAGGCCTGCCGGGTGCCTGAGGAATGCCTGGAGCAGGGGTTTTAGGCAGTGGCTTACCGCAGTCTTTACAGACCTCTGCCGCGAAAGGATTGCTTACTCCGCAATCGGGACACTTCTTTTCAATTTTTGCCGCACTCGGTGGTCGAAAACACATACATTTAATTCCTTGTTTAATTTCGTATTGATAGATTCTTAACAACCAAGCCCAGCGAACACCTGCTGGATGCCTCCCATCTACTATTCCGCTCTTCAGGACTTTCTAGACACGAGTAGTGCACCCAGATTGCCAAACCAGGAGCTAGAAGCGTGGGATACCGCAGTCAATTCGCTGCAACAATGGACCGGCGATGACGAGTCGGCGCTTTCTCGCTGGTGCATGGAGAAGAGAAACGAGTGGGTGCCTACCCAACCCAGCAAGCCGTTGCAGAGCGGCCGCTATTAGAGCAAACGGACGTCGGCGTAACAGTATTTGCGAATCTGTTGATTTGAAAACTTGCTTAATGCGTGAAGAACAATTGCTGATTGGACGAAAGACTACAACAACCAACCTCCGCGCAATTCCTTAGACGACAGAACGCCTGCGAAATTCGCGATGGCGATGAGGTGCGGAAAAGACGCGAGCTGTGCCTGCTTGGAGGAATACCAGCATGTTTCCCACGTCTCGCAGCTATGAACACGACGGGCTAAATTGTAAGAGCACCGTGCGAAACAATAGGGACAGGTCAGAGCCTGCCGCGAGAAGATCCTCTTGTTTCCTCGTTCTCGGAGAACTTGACTCAAATGGAGGCAGATGTGACTCAAAACGCATCACACTGAATTTTAGGCAGGTTTAAAATCGGAACAGCGCAAGTGAGAGCTCTCCGGCTACACCGGTTGGGCTAACAAGGCGCAGGCTGCACCGCGCGCCAAGAAAACAATTCCTAAGGATGCTCAGTCTCCGCATTCTCCTCAGGTCTCGGTCGTCTCTCTGGTTTTGCCGAAGCGGTGCCTGGAAATTCGGGGAACGGTGGTGGAAGACGCGCGCCGCACTCAGGACAAACAAGCGCTTCAGGTGGAGGCTCCTTTTTACAGGTGGAGCATTTCCGCTTCGAACGCGCAAGCCGGTCGTACTTCCCGCATTTGTTACACATGCTGCATCCGTAGCACATGCTTAATGCATCCTCTAAGATCGTCCTGCACTCGCAGGAGCGTGCCTTAAGATCACCCCTGCAGGCAAAACACCGTTAGTGGAAGTACGGCCCAAACCTCACACTATTTCTAGTAATTTCATCCAATACTGCAGAGTTTTCCCGGCAAATGGATGGTTAAAATCCAGTGTCACTGTGTCCTTCGTTGCTGCTACTACTCTGACTGGAATGCGGCGCTCGGTAGCCGGATGCGTCCAGGTTAGCCAGTCTCCCGTTTGCAATTTATCCCCGTTTTTTATGAGCAATCGCCCGTAGCTTTGTACCCCAGCTGAATCATGTTGTCCGTAAGCCTTTTCCGGTGGCAGTGTGATGACCCGTTCTTCCCCCACCTGCATTTCGAGCAGAAGCTCATCTATGCCGGGCGGAACCTGACCGCATCCGATCAGGATTTCCGCCGGCTTACCCATAGACAAATCCTCAATGACGGCTTCTCCCAAGGCGCCGCCGCGATAGTACACCAGGGCTCGGCGGCCTTGCCTGTCAGAATCTGTCATGAGTTTCCTCCCTCATTATCGAACTGAGTCTTAGAGCTTCTGTCACGGTGCGTCGCAATTTCGTATCCCACGTTCTCTTTAGCCTTCACTTGCGACACTGTACCCTTGTGACCGCCTTTCTTCCCCGGCACAAAAGGACCTTTGGCAACATGAGGTTTATATTGCGGCACGAACAACACCTGTTTGGATTTCTCTTGCAGATGAAGCGCCAAGTCTTCCACCTTGCCAAAACGTATAACATTGGCCATGCAATGGTGAACGCAAATTGGTTCACGTCCTTTGCCGGTGCGGTCCGCGCACAAATCGCACAGATCGGTCGGGGCGGGTATTCTGTTCCAGTGAAATACACCTTCTTCCATCTCCCACGGCCCGTCGTCATGGACCCGGATTCCCCATTGACCTACCGGATAGTTGTGCTCTTCCTTGCAGGACACCTCGCAGGATGCGCAGCCCGTACAGTATTCATAATCAATCAACAATCCATACTTAGGCATTGATTTACTCCCCCTTTCCGAATTTCTTCCAGACCAGCGCCATGTCAGTGTCATAGCTCTCGGTGATAGGCTTGATATTACAAAGCATGCATTTGACAGGAGCGCCGAAACCTAGTTTGCCGAAATGGAAGTTAGGTATCAGATTGTTGATATTGGAGCGGAAAGTCCCGTACAGATTTGGGGCATTTCCGTCGTCTTCGGGGAACCACCAGCCATGCTGCGCGTGAATCGTTTTTTCGTCCACCGCGCAAGTGACCTTGGCTTTGTATTTGGCGCTGCCGAACTGATTGTAGACCTCGCACCATTGACCGTCAGCAATGCCCAGTTTCGCGGCGTTCTTGGGATGGATTTCCACCAGTGGGTTGGGGTTTAGTTCGCGTAGATAAGGAATCTGGCGGTGTTCGGAATGGAAGAAGCCAATTACCCGGGCACCGGTGGTTAGAACAAACGGATATTTGTCCAGAAGCTCCGGCGTGCTCACCGGGCTGTATTTCGGCTCTACATAGTAAGGCAGCGGGTCGTCTCCAAGCTGCTCGAATATGGTCGAGTACAACTCAATTCGGCCAGTGGGCGTATTAAATCCGGGTTCATGATCGCGCCGCAGATCGCCGGTTTCAAACTTGCGGTATTTAACCTCGTGCTGAACACTGACCAACTTGTGAACATCTTTGAACTTGTACCGCCCGCCGAGCCGGAGCTTATCGATGAAGTCATTCACCGACTTGCAGTCAGTCCACAGGTCGGGATGCAGGCGTTTCCCTAGGAGGTACACAAACTCCAGGTCGGACAGCGACTCACCCTGTTTTTCAACGGCCTTGTTCGTAAAACCGATAGTCACTGGCGAGCCGCCGTAGTGGGTGAACACGGTGCCGTCCCGTTCGCATATCGTGGCCAGAGGAAAGATAAGGTCGCAGGTGGCTTCGGCCGTGGGCGTCATGAAGCATTCGATGGTCATGCAGAACTCCAGGCTTTCGTTTATGGCCTTGGCCCAGCGCTGGGGTTCCATTGATGTGCAAGACAGCAGATTATTGCCGGCGTAAAAGCCGAATTTGAGCGGGTAAGGCTTGCCCGTTTCCAGCGTTTTAAGCGTCAGATCCGCGTGAGATTGGAAGGTGACTTGGCAACAGGCCGGATATTCCTGGAGCCCGATCATCAAGTTAAAATCATCGCCGATGCCCTGATCCATGTTGTATCCGACCTCATTCACGTTCCCGTTGATGTCGGCCAGGATTTGCCCACCGGGCACATCGATGTTGCCCGTGATGGACATCAGGCTGATAATGCACTGCGCCGTTTGCATGCCATTGGCTTTCTGGTCCACTGCCAGACCCCATTGAATGGCGGCCGGTTTGGCGGTGGCGTACATGCGCGCAACGGCGTAAATATCTTCCATTTTCACGCCGCAGATCCCGGCGGCTTTCTCCGGCGGCATGTCCTTTACGCGCTCCGCCAGTTTGTCAAAACCGTAAGTCCAGCTCTCTACGAATTGCTTATCGTATATGCCTTCTTTAATAATGATATTTAGCAGTGCCATACCGAGTGCAGTGTCGGTGCCGGGCCGCAGGCGCAGGTGATGGTCCGCCCGCGTTGACAGCCAGTTCACTCGCGGGTCAACCGAGATGATGCGCGTTCCCCGCCGCATCAGGTCAATGACCGCATGCCCGAAAAACCCGTCGGGATTTGATTCGAGCGGCGCCTTTCCCCACAGGATCAGACATTCCGGGACCTCATAAGCCGGGTCGTCATAGCGCCCTGGCAGGCCCCCCGCGTAGTCGAGCTCCGGATAGACAACACCAACGATATAAGCGGCGCTGGCCAACCGCGGGAGGTAACAGGCGTAGCCCGACTGTGTGTAACACATGTTGGGGGTGCGGAGCACGTTGGTGGCGTAAGGATTCATGCCGCCGCCTTCCCGTCCGGTTCCAGAGAAAACCACGCAGCTTTTGCGCCCGTATTTCGCGGTGATTCGCTTATATTCTTTTTCGATCAGGTCAAACGCTTCCTCGTGCGTGATTTGCACCCACTTATCTGCTCTGCCCCGGTGTTTCGGATCGCGTTTCATGGGATGGATGATCCGGCTCGGATTGTAAACATAATCTGTCATGGCAAAGTCTGCCCTGCGTGACAGGGTGGTTTTCGTCCCCTTCGACCTTGACCAGTTTTCCGGCAGAGTTCACATACAGCTTCAGCCCGCATCCCACTGGGTGGCATCCCGGCGGGGACCAACCGCTAGTTCGCGTTACGGTCAGGCCGTCTTCCTCGTAGCGCCACGGTTTGCCGATGTCGTTGACGGCAGTCAAGGTATCCAGTTTGACGGCTTTGGCAGTTTCCATCGAGTTATCCTTTCGTGGTAATTCTGCAACACAGTAACAAGTAAACTTAGATTAGATAACTTCCTTGGCCTGGGCGGTTCGTGGAGAGATAGTGCGACGTCATGAAAGTAGGGCAACTACCGCCAATGCTCGCAATCGGCGCACTTCAACTTCCAGAACTGCGGGCAAAGGTACCGTTGTGTGCTCATATAATCAAGCACTTAAGGGGGTTATAATAAGGTGAATTTGGGTGTCTTCGGGATGAACATGAGGTGAGTCGTAAAGGAGCCACAACCGCGAGTTCCAATCAGTGCTCAGCACGCCTATAATACGGATTAAATGGGATCTTGGTTAGCACACTCGGCTGACAGTAAGTAGATAAGGCGTGTTTAAGCAAGCATCGGAATACGGAGCCTTACGTCATGTCTGCGAATACGATCCTGACCTATAAAACAACATTTCCATTTCTGGGCTCCAAGGTTGTTCAGCGCAGTCGATTGACGGAGTCTCTGAACGCGGGAATGCTACAGCGACTAACACTGCTGGTTGCGCCGGCGGGATACGGTAAGACGGCATTGTTGGCCGAATGGCTATCTCAAATATCTTCGAACAACATCCGTGTCGGTTTTGTTGCATTGGATACATCTGATAATGATCCCAACCGCTTCTGGCTATATGTGGTTGCAGCGGTAAAGAAGGCCTTTCCCAAGCTTCGCTTCAAAGTCTCCAATGACCTTGGGGATAGCTCACTGGACTTGCATTCGCTTGCCCCGCTTCTGAATGAAATCGCCGAAAGCTCCCAGCAAGTTTGTCTTGTGTTGGATGCTTTCGAAGTCCTCAACAACCGGGTAGTCCATGAACAGATCAATCACTTCATCGGCAACATGCCCGAAAACATGCACGTCTACATATCGAGTCGTGTCATGCCTCCGTTTGGGTGCTTCGGTCAGCTTGCTCATGGACAAGTGATGCAAATTACCGAAGCAGGCCTCTCATTCGATCTAGAGGAAACGGAAATCTTTTTGTCGAGAATCATGAACCTTCGCCTCAGCGCTGATGAGATTGGGGCACTGTGGAAAATGACAGAGGGGTGGGTCACCGGATTGCGCCTGGCGGCGCAGTCGTTGCGGAATCAGCGCAGCTTCGGTCTTCTGTATAAGAATTCACGAGATGGATTTCCGCAGAGTCTTAAACGCCTGGCGGACGATTTATTGTCGTTTCAGCGGCCCGACGTAAGAGAGTTCTTGCTCAAGACATCCATTTTGGAAAAGCTCTCCGCTCCAGTCTGTGACGCCATTCTGCAATCGCAACGCAGCAGAGAGATAATCTCACTGATTGAGCAAGCGAACTTATTTGTCATTCCGCTCGACAGTCAGCGACGGTGGTTTCGCTATCATCCGCTATTTCTCGAAGCGCTCCGGGTTAGTCTGGAAGAAGAATATCCTGATTCAATCAAAGAGCTGCACAATCGAGCCTTTCGTTGGTATAGGGACAATGGCGCGGTGGTCGCGGCAATCCATCATGCAATTGCGTGTGATGATCTCGAATCTGCCGCGCAACTCGCGAGTACCCACATAACGACAACATTGCTGGTCGGTGGGCCGCTAACCCTCATCAAGTGGATTGAACAATTTTCTCCCGAGCTGATCCGGCAATATCCGGGATTAGGCATTGCCTGTGCGCAGGCAGCCTTTTCTCTTGGACAGCCTGGCCGCTCAGAAGCGGTGTTCAATATGCTTGAGTCGCGTAGAGCGTCACTGGGAGACGCCGGGAAGCCATATCAGAGCTTCGACACGCTGCAGTGGCAAATCGATGCAATCAGGGCGGCGTTCGATTGCGTCGGCGAAAACTACCGCGATGGACTACGGAAGATAGAGGTTCTTCTCGCGAACGTTCCCGTTGACGAAGCTACCGCAGAGCTGCGGGGCTTTCTCAATCATTTCAGAGGATACGCATACACTCTTCGAGGTGATCTGGATAGTGCCGCTAAGGCGTTCGATAAAGCATGCGAATGCATTCGTAGACCGTGCTTTGCCGCTGAATATGTCATCTCACGCTGTGAGTTTGCCAGAATTCGCAGAGCTCAGGCCAGGTTGAGGGATTCCGAACGAGCATACCGGGACGCCTTGGATTACGCCACCCTGTTTCGGCTCGATGAGCTGATGACCTTTTTGGCGCAGTGCGGTCTGGCAGAGATCCACTCGGAACGGAACGAGCTTGATTCCGCAGAGCGGCTAATGCGAAACGGTCTGAATTACTTCGCGCTAATTGAGCCAGATTCATTGCTATGGTGTTGCAGCGTTAACATTTGTGTGAGGATAGCATCCTATTACCTGGCAAGGAAGGATTTGGACAAGGCACGTTTCTACTATGGCAGGGCAAGGCGAACATTGAGAGAATGGCGCCACATCTCCTATTCCCTATTTCCAGAAATGACATCCTTACAGCTTCGCATGTGGCTTGCTGAAGGAGACATGGAGTCGGCGATTCAATGGGAGAAACACAAACGTACCCTACATATTGAAAAGAATTCGCTCTCGCTTCCGATTTACATCGGAGTCTGCCGAGTAAATCTCGCCGCAGCGCACCCATCTGCGGCCTTGAAGCTTCTCGCAAAACTAGAACCTGAACTTCGCGTATCAGAAAGGAAGGAA
>Ga0335069_10008127_pt1 | contig 15059 bp, 15 predicted proteins | sample Lox_Sample_11_FD_206714 | JGI IMG/M metagenome (GOLD analysis project Ga0335069, IMG submission 206714) | Soil microbial communities from Loxahatchee National Wildlife Refuge, Florida, United States - Lox_Sample_1.1 | ecosystem: Environmental > Terrestrial > Soil > Wetlands | place: USA... | reverse complement strand
CTCGGTGGCGGCCCCTCGGGGATCGGGGACCCTCGCGCCCCGCTCGGGCCGGGCCCCGGCAACGAAGCGGTTCCACGAGGGACCACCGCCACCTCGGCGGCAAGCTCTTACAGCGGCCGTCGCTGCCCCTCCCCGGGAGGGCGTCGTCGCGGCTGGGGGCGGAAGCCACCGCTCGCACCGATCGCCACGCTGGACCGGCACGAGGCCGGCGCGAGCCGCACGGGCGGCCCGGGCCGACCCCCCGTCCGCTCCCCGAGGCCGGGTGCCGGGGGGAGGCGCGCCTGGCGGGGTGACCGCTAGGACGCTTCCCCGAGGCCGGGTGCCGGGGGGAGGCGCGCCTGGCGGGGTGACCGCTAGGACGCTCCCGCGACCCGATAGAGGAGGACGTAGACGACCACCCCCGTCGCCGAGACGTAGAGCCAGACCGGAAGCGTGGCGCGCGCCAGGCGGCGGTGGGCGGCGAAGCGGGCGCGAAGGGCGAGCGCCAGCGTCGCCAGCACCAGCGGTGCGGCCAGGGCGGCGAGGAGGGTGTGCGAGCCGAGGACGGCGAGGTAGACGGCGCGCAGCAGGCCCGCGCCCGGGAAGCGGTGGACGCCGGTGAGGGCCAGCCGGATGAGGTAGCCGACCAGGAACAGGGCCGAGGTGGTCACGGCCCCGAGCATGAGCCGGCGGTGGAGCGTCCGGGCGCCGCGGCGGATGGCCGCGAAGCCGGCCAGGGCCAAGAGGGCCGAGAGCGCGTTCAGCGAGGCGTTCACGCCGGGGAGGGCGGCGCCCAGGGCCGCGGCGGCGCCGCTCACCGGAGGAGCGCCAGCGCGGCGAAGAGGAGGGTGAGGTAGACGAGCGTCCCCAGGAAGAAGGAGCGGGCCCAGCGCGCGCCCCCCCGCAGGCCCAGCGCGGCGTGGGCGAGGAGGGCGGCGTCGAGCGCGCCGGCGGCGACGGCGTAGCCGGGGCCGGCCAGCCCGGCGGCGGCCGGGAGCACCGAGGCGGCGGCGAGGAGCAGGGTGGTGGCGAGGATGGCGGCCCGGGTGGCCCGCTCGCCGTGGACGAGCGCGAAGACCGGGAGCCCGCCCCGGGCGTAGTCGTCGCGCAGGTAGAGCGAGACCGAGAGGAAGTGGGGAAGCTGCCAGGCGAAGAGCACCGCGAAGAGGGCCAGGGCCCCGGCGTCGAGGCGGCCGGTGACGGCGGCCCAGCCCATGGCCGGCGGGATGGCGCCGGGGACGGCCCCGGCCACCAGGGCCATGGGGGAGCGGCGCTTCAGGGGCGTGTAGACGAGGACGTAGCTGACGAGCGCCACGAGCGCCAAGAAGGCGCTCAGCCTGCCGCCGGCGAGGGCCAGGAGCGGGAGGGCGAAGGCGGGGACCGCCACCCCCAGCCCCAGCGCCAGCATCGGGTCGAGCCGGCCGGCGGGCAGCGGCCGGTCGCGGGTCCGCCGCATGCGGGCGTCGACGTCGCGCTCCAGGTAGCAGTTGAGGGCGTTGGCGGCCCCCACCACCGCGGCGGAGGAGAGCAGGGCGATGGCGGCCCGCGCCAGGCCGATCTCCCGGGGGGCGAGCCACATCCCGCCGGCGCAGGTGAAGACCACCAGCGCCGAGAGGCGGGGCTTCGCGAGAAGGAGGAGATCGCGCGCCTGGGCGAGCGGCGAGGCTACGACGCGGGCGGCGGTCGCCAGGGCGGTGGGCATCGCCGGGCCTTAGCGGCGGCCCGACCTGGGGTCAACGGTCACTCGGGGGGACAATCGCTCGGGGGAGCCACCCGCCGGGGCCAGCCTGGCTCAACCCTCGTCGTCCGCCGGCTCGTCGAGCTCGGCCTCTTCGTCGAGCTCGGCGTCGTCCTCCAGCTCGGCGTCGACCTCCACCTCGGCGGGCTTGGGCTCCGGTGCCCGGGCGCGGGCCCGGCGCTCGGACGGCGTGGGCGCCTTCAGGGCCGGGCTCTCCCGCTGGTTGGCCCCGCACTTGGGGCACAGCGGATCGGGCTTGTGCAGGTCGTAGAACTTGGTCCCGCACTTGAAGCAGATGTGCTTGGTGCCGAGATCCTTCGCAGGCATCGTCGCGCTACCCCCGTCGGTTCGGACCCGGCCTTTACCCCAGCCGCCATGGGCCCGTCAAAGAGAAATCGAGCCGGGTGGCTCGACCGGGGGGGCGGGCGCGACTATCATCCCCGCCCCCGGGGCTTCGCCCCCGGGCACAGGCCCATGCCAGAGGAAGCGCACAGGCTCGAGCGGAAGCTCGTCCGCGCCGCCGCCGAGGCGGTGCGGGACTTCGACCTGGTGGGCCAGGGCGACCGGATCATGGTCGCGGTCTCCGGGGGAAAGGACAGCTACACCCTGCTGCACGTCCTCATGCGCCTGCGCGAGCGGGCGCCGGTGGACTTCGAGCTGGTGGCGGTGAACCTCGACCAGGGCCAGCCGGGCTACCCGGCCCGGGTGGTGGAGGGGCACCTGCGGTCGGTGGGGGTGCCCTACCGGATGCTCCGCAAGGACACCTACTCCCTGGTCCGAAAGGTCGTTCCGGAGGGGAAGACCACCTGCGGCGCCTGCTCCCGCTTCCGGCGGGCCGTGCTCTACGACGCCGCGGTGGAGCTCGGCTGCAACAAGATCGCCCTCGGCCACCACCGCGATGACTTCGTGGAGACCCTCCTCCTCAACGCGCTCTACGCCGGCTCGCTCAAGGCCATGCCGCCCAGGCTCCGCTCGGACGACGGCCGCAACGTGGTCATCCGCCCCCTCTGCTACGCCGACGAGGCGGACATCGCCGCCTTCGCCACGGCCATGGCCTTCCCCATCGTCCCCTGCGACCTGTGTGGCTCCCAGCCCAACCTCCGCCGCAAGCGGGTGAAGGGGATCCTCGCCGAGCTCTCCGCCGAGCACCCGGCGGTGAAGGGCAACCTCCTGAACGCCCTGGGCCACGTCGTCCCCTCGCACCTGCTCGACCGCCAGCTCCTGCGCGCCCTCGGGGAGCGGGGCGCCGACGCGGCGCCGGAGGAGGAGGGCGACGCCCCCTGCGCCCCGGAGGAGCTGGTGGCGCTGGCCGGGCCGCCCAGGCGCCTTACTTGATGCCGGACCGGGGGTGACCCTAGGATCGCCTGAGAGTGATCTTCTCCTGCGATCGCTGCGGCCACCGCTATTCCGTCCCCGACGAGCGCGTCGGGGGCCGTCCCTTCCGCGTGACCTGCAAGGCCTGTGGGCACGTGGTGGTGGTGCGGCCGGCCGGCGCGGTCACCCCGGCACCGATCGCGGGCAGCGCGCCGGCGGTCCAGCCCCAGACCTGGCCGGCCGCGGCGCCGGAGGCCTCGGCGGGCGCGGCGCCCCCCGCACCTCGACCCGCCGCCGAGCCGTGGGCGGCCACCGGGGCAGCGGCCGCGGCCGCCTCGGCGACCGCGGAAGAACCCGCCCGAGCGGCCGCCGGGGAGGCTGCGGAGCCCGGCGCCGGACCCAGCGCCGCCCGCGCCTCCGGTCCGGCTTCCGCGGCCGCCCCGGCGATCGCCTCCGCTCGCTCCCGCCCGGCCGTCATGGCCGCGGCGCTCCTCGTGACCGCCGTCGCGGCCGCGGCCATCGCCTTCGGGACCTGCCGCGGCCGGCCGCCGCCGCCTCCCCCCGCGGTCGCGATCCCGAAGGCGGCGGAGCCGGCCGCGCCGCCAGCCGCACCCGTGCCGCGAGCGGAGCCCGCGGCCGAACCCGCGCCGGAGCCCGCGCTGGCCCCGCCCGCCCCTTCAGGCCCGTCGGGGTCGCGGATCGCGCCCGGCGGGGCGAAGGTGACCAGGGCCCGGCGGTCGGCGCCACGCGCGGCGGGCGGCGACGACCGGAGGCTCCTCGACCTCATGGGGCGCAAGGAGGACGGCGCGGCGGCCGACCCGGTCGAGGCGCTCGACCTCGACACCTCGCGCTCGCTCTCTCCGGCGGCGGTGGAGCGGGTGGTCGGCGAGGGCCTGGGCGCGTTCTCCGGTTGCCTCACGCGGGCCCTGACGGCCCGCCAGCCTGGCTCGGACGCTCGCCGGGCCACGCTGCTGCTCACCGTCGATCCTCGGGGCAGGGTGTCGAAGGCCTGGGTGGCCGAGGCCGAGGTCGACGATACGCCCCTCGGCGCCTGCCTCGCCTCCGCGGCCCGGCGCCTGGCCTTCCCGGCGTTCCGGGGAGGCCCGGTGGAGGTGGCGGTGCCCCTCGCGCTCGAGGCGCGGTGAAGGCACAATCCCCGGCATGGACCGCCGTCGCTTCCTCATCCTCGTGGCCGACAGCGCCGGGTGCGGACCGCTCCCCGACGCGCGCGCCTACGGGGGCGACGACCCGGTCTCGGACACCATCGGCAACACCAGCCGGGCCGTGGGAGGCCTGTCGCTGCCGGTCATGGGGCGGATGGGGCTGGGCAGCCTGACGCCCATCGCCGGCGTCCCGGCCGACCCCCGCCCGGCCGGGTTCGCCGGCAAGATGGCCGAGCGCTCCCACGGCAAGGACACCATCACCGGCCACTGGGAGATGATGGGCATCGTCCTGCGCGAGGGGCTGGCCCTCTACCCCCACGGCTTCCCGCCGGAGATCCTCGAGCCCTTCATCCGCGAGACCGGGGTTCCCGGGATCCTGGGCAACAAGGCGGTGAGCGGCACGGTGGTGATCGAGGAGCTGGGACCGGAGCATCAGCGGACCGGCAAGCCCATCGTCTACACCTCGGCCGACTCGGTCTTCCAGATCGCCGCGCACGAGGAGACCGTGCCGGTGGCGACCCTCCACGCCTGGTGCCGCATCGCCCGCCGGCTGCTCGACCCGTTCCGGGTGGCCCGGGTCATCGCCCGCCCGTTCATCGGCACGCCCGGCCACTACGTGCGCACCTACCACCGCAAGGACTTCGCCCTGGCCACCCCCGGCCCGACCGTGCTGGAGAAGCTGGTCGAGGCGGGCGTGCCGGTCATCGGCGTGGGCAAGATCGGCGACGTCTACGACCGCAAGGGGATCACCGAGGACATCCACACCGAGGGGAACGCCGACGGCCTGCGCCGGACCGAGGCGCTGCTCGATCGGGTGGACCACGGCCTCATCTTCGTGAACCTGGTGGACTTCGACGCGCTCTACGGCCACCGGAACGACCCGGTGGGCTACGCCCGGGCGCTGGAGGAGATGGACCGCGCGCTGCCCCGCATCCTGGGGAAGCTGGCCCCCGGCGAGGTGGCGGCCATCACCGCCGATCACGGCTGCGACCCGACCACGCCCTCCACCGACCACTCGCGCGAGTACGTACCGCTCCTGGTGCACGCCCCCGGCGCGGGCGGCGGCTCCCTGGGGACCCGCGGCTCCTTCGCCGACCTGGGGGCCACGGTGGCCGACTACTTCGGGCTGCACGCCGAGGTGGGGGCGAGCTTCTTGCGAGGGCTGAGGCGGTGAGCCAGGCCGTGCCAGGCGGAGCGCGCTCCATCCTGGCGCGCACCAGGGGCGGGGGCGCGCTGGTCCTGCGCGCCGCGGCGCTGGTGGCCCGCGACCGGGGGCTCCGCCGGGCGGTGGCCCTGCCGACCCTGCTCACCTGCCTCGGATGCGCCGCGCTGGCGGCCTTCCTGGCCTGGGTGCTCGACCAGGAGGACACGACCACCCTGGGCCGCCTCCACCAGTTCATGACCGCCTTCGTGGCCCTCTCCTCCATGCCGCCCACCCTGCTCACCCGGCAATGGACCCGGGTGGCGCTGGAGGCGCGCCGCGCGCTCGGGCTCGGGCCGGGGGAGGACTCCCAGGCCGGCCGGTCCTATGCGCGGGCACTGGCCGGCGAGTGGGCCAAGGCGGTGCGCCAGGCGCTGGTGGTGGGGCTCGGGCTCTCGCCGCTCCTGCTCCTCCTGTGGGTGGCGCCGGACGGCACCTGGGAGGTCCTGGGCGTGGCCTGGGCGTTCTACTGGGTGATCGTGGACGCGCTGGAGCTGCCCATCGAGGTGGTCCCCGGGCCGCCCCCGCCGGCGCCGGTGCCCTGGTTCACGCGCGGGCTGGCGCGCGTGGGGCGGACCACGGTGCTGGTGCGCCCGGCCGCCTGGGCGGGCGGGCTGGCCGGCCGCCTCTCCCGCCCCTGGGCCGAGGAGATCCACTTCACCGAGCGGCGACCCTGGGAGTGCCTCGGGTTCGGGCTGGCGGCCGGAGCGCTCCTGGCCATCCCCGGGCTGGGGCTGCTCTTCCGGGCGGTGGTCATCACCGGCGCCACCGCCATGCTGGCCGGGGCCGGCGAGGCAGAGGAGCCGGCCGCCCCGGGCCAGGCCGCCTGAGCGGCGGCGCGGGGCAGGCCAGGGCCCGGGGGCGCCTCGGGCGGGCCGGACCGCACCGCCTCGATCGCTTGCCTGCGAGGCCCGGTCGGGCAAGACTCCCCGCCCCATGCACGTCCCCTCCGCCTCCCGCTACGCGAACGACTCCCTCTACCGTCGCTGCGGCCGTTCCGGGGTGAGGCTCCCGGCCATCTCCCTCGGCCTGTGGCACAACTTCGGCGCGGCCGATCCCTTCGAGAGAGCGCGCGCCATGGTCCTGCGGGCCTTCGACCTGGGGATCACCCACCTCGACCTGGCCAACAACTACGGTCCCCCCTACGGCACCGCCGAGGAGACCCTGGGCCGCATCCTGCGGGAGGAGCTGGGGGCGCACCGGGACGAGCTGTTCGTGTCCACCAAGGCCGGCTACGACATGTGGCCCGGGCCCTACGGCAACTTCGGGTCGCGCAAGTACCTGCTGTCCTCGCTCGACCAGTCGCTCCGCCGCCTGGGGCTGTCGCACGTCGACGTCTTCTACCACCACCGCCCCGACCCGGAGACGCCGCTGGAGGAGAGCATGGGCGCCCTGGCCCAGGCGGTGCGGAGCGGCAAGGCGCTCTACGTGGGGATCTCCAACTACCGCGCCCCGGAGGCGGCCCGGGCCATCCGGCTCCTCCGCGAGCTGGGCACCCCCTGCCTGGTCCACCAGGCGCGCTACAGCATGCTCGACCGCTGGGTGGAGCCGGAGCTCCTGCCCCTGCTGGAGCGCGAGGGGGTGGGGTGCGTGGCCTTCTCGCCGCTGGCCCGGGGGCTCCTCACCGACCGCTACTTCGCCGGCATCCCCGCCGACTCGAGGGCCGGCCGGGATCCGCGCTTCCTCCGCCCGGAGCACGTCACCGAGGACGTGGTGGCCCGGGCTCGCCGCCTCGAGGCGCTGGCCAGGGCGCGGGGCCAGACCCTGGCGCAGCTGGCCTTGGCCTGGGTGCTGCGCCACGCCGCGGTGACGTCGGCCATCGTCGGCGCCTCGCGGCCGGAGCAGGTGGAGGGCTGCCTGGCGGCGGTCCGCCGCCTGGAGCTCGGACCGGACGAGCTCGACCGGATCGACCGGATCCTGGCCGAGCCCGCCGCCGGCGCCTCCTGAGGCTCACCGGGCGGCGGCGAAGGCCTCGGCGAAGTCCTCCTTGATGTCCTCGATGTGCTCGATGCCCAGCGAGACGCGGATCAGGTCGGGGGTGACCCCCGAGGCCCTCTGCTCCGCGTCGCCGAGCTGCTGGTGGGTGGTGGAGGCGGGGTGGATGACCAGGGTCTTGGCGTCCCCCACGTTGGCGAGGTGCGAGGCCAGCTTCACGTTGTTGATGAACTTCTCGCCGGCGGAGTAGCCGCCCTTGATGCCGAAGGTGAACACCGCGCCGAACCCGTTCCGGAGGTACTTGCGGGCCCGCTGGTGGTAGGGGTGCTCCTCCAGGCCGGTGTAGTTCACCCAGGCGACCTGGGGATGGGTCCTGAGCCACTTGGCCAGCGCCAGGGTGTTGTCCACCTCGCGCTGCACGCGGAGCGAGAGCGTCTCCAGCCCCTGCAGGAGCAGGAAGGCGTTGAAGGGGGAGAGGGCGGGGCCCAGGTCGCGCAGCCCCTCCACGCGGGCGCGGATGATGAACTGGATGTTGCCGAAGGGGCCCTTGGGGCCGAACACCTCGTTGAAGACCAGGCCGTGGTAGCCGGGGGAGGGCTCGGTGAAGAAGGGGAACTTGCCGCTCTTGGCCCAATCGAACTTGCCCGAGTCGACGATGGCGCCGCCGATGGAGGTGCCGTGGCCGCCGATCCACTTGGTGGCGGACTCGACCACGATGTCGGCGCCCCACTCGATGGGGCGGACCAGGTACCCGCCGGCGCCGAAGGTGTTGTCCACGATGAGCGGGATCCCGTTGTCGTGGGCCACCTGGGCGAGCGCCTCCAGGTCGGGGACGTTGCCGGCCGGGTTGCCGATCGACTCGACGTAGATCGCCTTGGTCTTCCCGTCGACGGCGGCGGCGAGCTTGTGGGTGTCGTCGCCCTCCACCAGCTTCACGCCGATCCCCAGCCGCGGGATGGTCACCTTGAACTGGTTGTAGGTGCCGCCGTAGAGCATGCTGGTGGAGACGATGTTGTCCCCGGCCTGGGCGATGTTGGCGATGGTGAGGAACTGGGCCGCCTGCCCGGAGGCGGTCGCCAGCGCCGCCACGCCCCCCTCGAGCGCCGCGATCCGCTTCTCGAAGACGTCGGTGGTGGGGTTCATGATCCGGGTGTAGATGTTGCCGAACTGCTTCAGCGCGAAGAGGTTCGCCCCGTGCTCGGCGGAGTCGAAGGTGTAGGAGGTCGTCTGGTAGATGGGCACGGCGCGGGCGTTGGTGCCGGGGGCCGGCTCCTGCCCTGCGTGGACCTGGAGCGTCTCGAAGCGGAGCTTGCGGGTGGGGGGGATGGCCATGGTCTCCTCCGGCGACGGAATTCCGTTTAGTTGGAGCCGCATCCTAAGAAACGGATGCAACCACTGTCAAGCAGTTGTCCAGGCCAGGCGTCGGCCGTCTTGACGGACATGAGGGCGTGATGGCGGACGGGGCGACGCAGGGGGCGGCGCGCCGGGGACGGCGGGGAGGCCGGCCGGGACCGGCGACGGGGGGTCGACCGCGGCGGTGGAGCCGGCCGCCGCTTCGGACTAGAGTCCGCTCGCCCGAAAGGGAGGCCCGTCCGTGCCCGACGAGAACTCGAAGACCGTCCCCGATCTGTTCCTGGAGAGGGTGGGCCGCACCCCCGACGACGAGGCCTTTCGCTACCCGGAGGACGGCCGGTGGGTGAGCCTCTCCTGGGCGGAGATGGAGGCCCGGGTGCGGGCGGTGGCCGGCGGGCTCCACGCCCTGGGGGTCGCGCCCGAGCAGGTCTGCGCCATCCTCTCGGCCACCCGCATCGAGTGGGTCCTGGCCGACTACGGCGTCCTCTGCGCCGGCGGCGCCACCAGCGCCATCTACCCCAGCTCCACGGCGGAGGAGTGCGCCTTCATCCTCTCCGACTCCGGCGCGGTGGTGGCCTTCGTGGACGGGGCCGAGCAGGTGGCCAAGCTCGCCTCCCGCCGCGCCGAGCTGCCGGCCCTCAAGCACGTGGTCACCTTCGACGGGGCCGCCTCGCAAGACGGCTGGGTCATGCCCTTCGCCGAGCTGGTGGAGCGCGGGCGCGCCCATGACCGCGCCCACCCGGGGAGCTTCGAGGAGACGGCGGCGGCGGTGCGGCCCGAGGCCACGGCCACGCTGCTCTACACCTCCGGGACCACCGGCCGGCCCAAGGGCGTGGAGCTGACCCACCACGCCTGGGTGTCGCAGAGCCGGGCGGTGGAGATCTCCGGGATCCTCGACCACCCCGGCGCCTTCCAGTTCTTCTGGCTTCCGCTCGCCCACTCCTTCGGCAAGATGGTCGGCACGGCCCAGCTCCGCCTGGGCTTCCCCACCGCGGTCGACGGCCGCATCGACAGGATCGTCGAGAACCTGGCCCGGCTGCGCCCCACCTTCGTCTGCGCAGTGCCCCGCATCTTCGAGAAGGTGCACGCCAAGATCCTCTCCGGCGTGCGCGAGGGCGGGCCGGTCAAGGCGGCGCTCTTCCGCTGGGCGCTGGAGGCGGGGAGGGAGGCGCGGCGGGTGGAGCGGGAGGGGCGCCGCCCCGGCCCGGTGCTGGCAGCGCGGCGGGCGCTGGCCGACCGGCTGGTCTTCCAGCGGATCCGCGCCCTGTTCGGCGGGCGGCTGCAGTTCTTCGTCTCGGGCTCGGCGCCGCTTTCCCCCGAGGTGGCCGGCTTCTTCGACGCCATGGGCGTGGCCATCCTCGAGGGGTATGGGCTCACCGAGACCTCGGCGGCCACCCACTGCAACCGGCTCGACGCCTGGCGCGTCGGCACGGTGGGCCTGCCCCTGCCGGGCATGGAGGCGCGGGTGGCCGAGGACGGGGAGGTGCTGGTGCGCGGGCCGTGGGTGATGCGGGGCTACCACGGCCTGCCCGACCAGACGGCCGAGGCCATCGACGCCGACGGCTGGCTGCACACCGGCGACGTGGGCACCATGGACGCCCAGGGCTTCCTCACCATCACCGACCGGAAGAAGGACCTCATCAAGACCTCGGGCGGGAAGTACGTGGCCCCGGCGGAGCTGGAGGCCCGCATCAAGCTGGCCTGCCCGCTGGCCTCGCAGGTGCTGGTGCACGGCGATCGCCGCAACTTCGTCTCCGCCCTCGTGACCCTCGACCCCGAGGCCGCCCTGAGCTGGGCGGCCGGGAACGGGCTGGAGGAGCGGGACCCGGCCGCGCTCAGCCGGCTGCCCGAGCTCCACGCCGTTCTGCAGCGGGGCATCGACCGCGTCAACGCCGCCCTGCCGCGCTTCGCCGCCGTGCGGAAGTTCACCGTGCTTCCGGCCGAGTTCACCGAGGCCGCCGGCGAGGTCACGCCTTCCCAGAAGCTGAAGCGGAGGTCGATCGAGGGCCGCTACCGGGCCGAGCTCGACGCCATGTACGGCGAGGCCCGGCCCCCGGCGTAGGCCGGCCCTCCCGCGCCGGCCTCACATCCGTCCCCCCGCCTCCTCCGCCAGCGCCGCCTCCAGCCGCCCGAGCGCCGCCTGGGCGTCCTCCAGGAACCGGAGGTTGTCGACGCCGGCCCGGGAGGCGCGGGAGAGCGAGGCCTGGTAGGCCTCCACCGCCTTGCCGGCCAGTACCCGCAGCCGCCTGCGGAGCTCGGCCCGATAGGCCTGGGCCGCCTCCTCTCCCATGCCGAGCGGGAGCGGGGCGTCGAGGAGCTGGCGGCGGAACTCGTCGTAGAGCTCGCCGATGCGGATCCCGGAGGCCACCGCCCAGCGGTCGTCGCCCATGCGGATGGCCCGCAGGTAGTGGCCCTGCGCGGAGAGGAGCGTCTCCGCCTTGCGCTCGAGGTCGTCCCGGAGCCTCCGGTCGTCCCCCTGGGCCGGGTCGAGGGGGAGGGCGCGGAACCAGCCGGCGTAGGTCTCGCCCAGGTAGTACTCGGCCTGGGCCGGGTAGTAGGGGTCGAGCCGCTCCACCTCGCCGGCGGCCTGCCAGGCGGCGAGCGCGCGGCGGAGGGTGCTCTCGGCCTCCTCGGGGCGCCCGTCCTCGAGCTCCACCACGCCCAGCTGGGTGAGGACCCGGACCCGCGCCGCCACCGGCAGGCCCGGGCGCGCGGCGATGGCCTCCAGCGCGGCGTGGGTCTCGGAGGGGTCGCCGAGGTGGTAGAGGCACTCGGCGGCCTTGAAGCTCGCCTCCAGCGCGTCCGGCCCCTCCCAGCCGCGGGCCAGCGCCCGGAAGCGCTCCAGTGCCGGGCGCCACTGCTCGAGCTGCTCGTAGGCCAGGCCGGCGTCGAAGAGCGCGGTGGCCTCGTGACGGCTCCCCGGAAAGCGGTCGGCGATCCGGGCGAAGGCGGCGGCGGCGCGGGCGAAGTCCCGGGCGCCGAAGGCGGCGGTCCCGACCGCAAAGAGCTCCTCGTCGTTCTTCTCGGCCAGCTCGAGGTCGAGCGGCGTGACCTGAACCTCCTCGGGTGGGAACTCGACGGCCGGAGCCCCGGCCTCCCCGGCGGTGGGGGCGGGCGCCCCGGCCTCGCTGGGTGGGGCATTCCCGGGCGCTCCCGGGCCGGCCGGCGTCGGGGGCCCGGCGGCGGTCCGCGGCGTGGCGCACGCGGCCGGCGCCAGGGCGAGCGCCAACAGGAGGAGCCCCGCCGGCGCGGGCAGGAGGTCGGTGGCGAGGGCGAGGCGCATGGAGAGTGCAGGGCGGTCAGCCAGAGACGATGCTCACCCGAACCCGGCGGCTGCGCGGGCCGTCCAGCTCGAAGAGGTAGATGCCCTGCCAGGTCCCCAGCGCCAGCTCGCCCCCCTCCACCGGGACGGCCACGCTGTTGCCGAGCAGCGAGGCCTTCACGTGGGCGGGGCTGTTCCCCTCCAGGTGGCGGTAGCCCGCGCCGGGCGGGTCGTCGGGGACCATGCGGGCCAGCGCCGCCACCACGTCGCGCTGCACGTCGGGGTCGGAGTTCTCCTGGATGGTCACCGCGGCGGTGGTGTGGGGCACGAAGACCACGCACAGCCCGTCGACCACCCCGGAGGCACGGAGCGCGGCACGGACCTCGGGCGTCACGTCGACCATCTGCACGCGGGCGCGGGTGGCCACCTCGAAGCCGGAGCTCATCCGCCGGCCATCCTACAAAGCGGCGGCCAGCGTGGCGAGGCCCGCGAGGTCGTGCACCTCGCCCTCGAGGCGGGGAACCATCGCACATGGGACCCTGACCTCCTCGAGGAGGGGGGCGAGGGCGCTCCGCTCGGCCCACACCAGGGCCTGGTGCTCGGCCAGGGCGGCGGCGAGGCGCTCGGCCAGGGCGGCCCGCGAGGTGCCCGGCCCCCCGCCGGAGGTCGCCGCCTGCGCGAGCGGCGGGAGGAGCTCGGCGGCCCCCGGCAGCGGGGAGGGGTAGGGCCACAGATCGGGGGTGAGCCGGTTCACCACCAGGCCGGCCAGGGGCATGGCCTCGGCCCTCAGGCGGCCGTGGAAGGCCAGGGTCTCGGCGACGGCGGCCGGGCTCGACGAGGTGACGAGCACGAATCCAGCCTCGGGCCGGGCCAGGAGCGCGCGCACCGCGGCCGCCCGCGCCTTGAACCCGTCGTACATGCCCTGGAAGCTCTGCAGGAACTCGCCCAGGTCGGAGAGGGCCTGCTGGCCGGTGAAGCGCGCCAGCGCCCGGGCGGCGTAGCCGCCGGAGAGCTGCGCCAGCCGAAGCCCCAGGCGCCCGACGCCCACCGCCGGCGCGAGCAGCACGCGGGCGGCGTCGCTGCCCAGGAAGTCGAGGATGCGGGTGGGGGCGTCGAGGAAGTCGAGGGCGTGGGCGGTGGGAGGGGTGTCGAGCACGATCAGGTCGTAGTCGCGGTCCTCGGCCAGCTCGTGCAGCTTCTCCATGGCCATGTACTCCTGCGAGCCGGCCAGGGCCGCGGACATCTGCTGGTAGAGCCGGTTGCGGAGGATGCGGTCGCGGCGGGCCGGGTCGGGGGCGTGGCGCACGATCAGGTCGTCCCAGGTCCGCTTCACGTCGAGCATCATGGCGAAGAGCTGGCCGGGCGGCGCCAGGCCGGCCTGGGCCAGGCGGGCGGCGGGGACGCGGGACTCGGCGTTGCCCAGGGCGGTGAGCCCCAGGGCGTTGGCCAGGCGCCTGGCCGGGTCGATGGTGCACACCAGCGCCTTGCCCCCGGCGAGCGCCCGGGCGAGCGCCAGCGCTGCGGCCAGGCTGGTCTTGCCCACGCCGCCCGCGCCCACGCACACGGCCACCCGCCGCCCGGCCAGGCTCTGGCCGAGCGCGCTCACCCGCCCTCCCCCCGGGCCCAGCCCTCGGCGATGGCCCCGGCCAGCGCCTCGATCTCGGGCGGGCCCCAGCCGGCGGTGGGGAGGAGGGGAAGCACGGTGGCGGGCGCGTCGATGGCGTCGCAGGCGCGGGCCAGCTGCCGCCCGGCCCGCTCGGCCCGGGTGGCGGCCAGCGCCGCCGCCCGCGCGGCGGGTCCCAGCGGCGGCGGCGCCGCCGCCAGCGCCGAGAGCGCCCGCGCCTCCTCCGGCGAGGACCGGCTGGTCGGCACGGCGTTCACGAACAGGGCGGCCCGCGCCATGCCCAGCACCCCCCCCACCTCGGCGTCGAGCTCGATGGCCTCGTTCACCGGCAGCTCCTCGGGCAGGGTCACGATGGCCACCGCGGTCCGGACCGGGTCGACCAGCATGCGCGCCATCCACTCCGCGTCGCGGCGGACCGGCCCCCCGGGCAGCGTGTCGAGCAGCGCCGAGGGGACGCGGAGGAGCTGCAGGGCGTGGCCGGTGGCGGGCGCGTCGACCAGCACCAGGTCCCAGCGGGGCCGGCCGCCCGGCTCCAGGGAGCGGGCCTCGTGGAGGATCTTGCCCAGCACCACCAGCTCCGACAGCGAGGGGATGGCCCGCAGGAAGTACTGCATCAGCCGGTTCTCGAAGACCGCGTGGTAGACGGCCTGGAAGCGGAGCACCTTGAGCCCGTACTCGCGCATGGCGGCGCGGGGCCTCACGTCCAGGACGTGGAGGCCGGGGCGGGCCTCGCGGAGCCCCTCGCCGGCCGGGGCGCGGAGGAGCGGCGCCAGCCGCTCCTGGGGGGCGTTCACCTCGCAGGCCAGGACGCGCTTGCCGGCCCGCGACGCCAGCAGGGCCAGCGCGGCGGTGACGGTGGACTTCCCCGCCCCTCCCTTGCCGGTCACGAACACCAGGTGCCGGTCGAGGAGGGTGGGAGGAGCCACGAGGCTTGACAAGCTAGCGAGGGGAGGGGGACAAGTCCACACGGCTATGACCCTCGAGGACGTGCTCCGCAACCGCACGCTGCGCAAGGCGCTGGCGGCGGGCGAGGAGCAGGTGGGCAAGGTGGTGGGGCGGCTGCTCGCCAGCGAGCGCCTCAACGCCGGGCTGCGCGGCCTGCTCGACACGGCACTCCACGCGCGGGAGTCCATCGGTCGAGGCGTCGAGCAGGCGCTGCACGCGGCCAACCTGCCGTCGCGGGAGGACGTGGCCGCGCTCCGCGAGCGGATCGCGGAGCTGGAGGACGCGCTCGACGGGCTCGCCGCCCGGGTGGGGGCGCCGGGGCCGACCCGCCCCCTCGACGATCCCGGCGACGCGCCGCCGGGCGAGCCCGAGCCCTAGCCTCGAGCCCAGGCGGGGGACATGCGCCGGATCGCGTTCTTCAACGAGAAGGGCGGCACCTGCAAGACCACGCTCTGCGTGAACGTGGCCGCTCGCCTGGCGGCGCGGGGGAAGCGGGTGCTGGTGGTCGACCTCGACACCCAGGGACACGCCGGCAAGTCGCTGGG
>Ga0335069_10008125_pt1 | contig 15060 bp, 18 predicted proteins | sample Lox_Sample_11_FD_206714 | JGI IMG/M metagenome (GOLD analysis project Ga0335069, IMG submission 206714) | Soil microbial communities from Loxahatchee National Wildlife Refuge, Florida, United States - Lox_Sample_1.1 | ecosystem: Environmental > Terrestrial > Soil > Wetlands | place: USA... | reverse complement strand
GAGCTCGACGAGCCCGTAGAGCCCGAGCAGCTCCTGCCCCGACTGCGTCTCGAGCTCGCGCCAGCCGGCCAGCGCCTCCTCGGCCAGCCGCACCCACTCCGCGTCGGGATACGCGCTGCGAACGATCCGGGTGCGGCCGTGGCTCGAGCCGCGGGTGTGCTCGAGCTCGAACTGCTCGACGACGGTGACGTCGGCGCCGCGCTCGGTCAACGCCCAGGCCGAGGCGCAGCCCATCACGCCCGCGCCGACGACGGTGACCTGCGTCATCTCGCGACGGAGTTTCGCAGCGGCCCGAAGGGCGCGGCATCGAGCTCGACGGCCGCGCCCGCGCCGGCCGGCGGGTGCGCGACGCCGGGTCCGGCCAGCACGTCTCCGGGAAGCAGTCTCGTGTTGCGAGCCGCGCGCTCGACGCGGGCGTCCCAGCCGGCTCCTCCGTCGGTCTCGTCCGGCGTGACGACGACCGGGCCGAGCGAGATTGCGAAGTCGTGCGCCTTCGCTCCCGGGAGCACGGGCGCGAGCCAGTCGTTCATGAGCGTGAAGCCCCCGATCGCGCCGTCTGCGCCGATCACGGCGGCGACCCGCAGCACCGGCACGATCTCGTCGACGCCCTCCGGGAGGCGCACCGTGTCGCCGGGCCCGACGATCGCCGTCGGGTTGGCGAACCGGAAGTCACCGTCGGCGTCGAAGATCCGCACCGCCGGCGGGTGCAGCACGGGGGCGCGGAGGACGACCTCGTCGAGCCGGAATCCCGCGTGCTCGCGCGCGGTGCCGCCGCCCGTGAAGAACGCCTGGAGCGTCTGCGCCGCGAGCTGGATCACGTGGTCGCCCTCGACCCGCCCCGGCCAGCCGCGCTGGAGGTCCGCGTCCTTCGGGCTGAACATGCAGAGCTTCACGGCTCGGTGTGGACGATCACGTCGGAGATCTCGGGCCGCTCGCGGCGGATGGCCTCCTCGATCCGGCTCGCCTCGGCGTGCGCCTCGGCGAGCGGCGTCCCGCCGAAGACGCGAAGGGTCAGGTATGCCACGAGCCCCTCGTCGGTGTTGAGGAAGCGCAGCTCCCGCGGCTCCGCGCCGGTCTCGCGCCGAACGATCCGCGCCACCGTCTCGATGTCGACCGCGACCTCGGCGGCAGGCGGCCGCGTCGCCGCGCTCTCCTCCGCCAGCGGCTCGAGATGCGTCTGCACGGACGAGACCTCCGGCGCCGCCTCGAGGATCGCCCGCTCGACCTGCTCCGCGATCTCGTGCGCCTCCTCGAGCCGCAGGTCGCCGGGCAGCTTCAGGTGGAGCGAGACCTCGAGCCCCGAGTCGACGGAGACGACGGCGACGTTGTGCACCTCGCGGACGCGCGGCACCGCGAGCGCCGCCGCATGGGCACGCTCACGTGTGTCCTCCGCGCCCGCGAGCGGCTCGACGTGGACGACGACGTCCGCCTCCGGCAGCGCGGACTGCACCGCGCGCTCCACCTGGTCCGCCGCCGCGTGCCCCTGCCCCACCGCCTGCTCGAACGAGACGCCGATGACGACATCCGCGAAGTAGCGTCCTGCCGCCTGACGCATACGCAGGCGGCGCAGCTCGACCGGCGGCTCGATCGCAGCGATCGCGCGGCGCGCCGTCGCCTCCTCGTCGACCGGCACGCGATCCATGAGGACGTCGACGTTGCGCCGCATCAGCCGGACCGCGGCGACGAGCACGAGCGCGGCGACGAACATCGCCGCGATCGAGTCGGCGTTGTGGTAGCCGGCGCGCACGAGCACGAGCCCGACGAGCACCGCGACCGAGCCGCCGAGGTCGCTGCCGAAATGGAGCGCGTTCGAGGCGAGCGCGGCGCTGTCGAAGCGACGGGCGGCGCGCGCGGACGCGAACGTACGCGCGACGTCGATGAGGATGACGACGCCGATCACGGCGAGCGCGTACCACTCCGCGTGCACCTCGGTCGTCGACTTGCCGGTCAGCCGGGCGATCGCGCGCCAGACGATCGCACCGCTCGCGAGCACGAGGATCGTCCCCTCGGCGAGCGCGGCGAGATGCTCTGCCTTGCCGTGGCCGTACTGGTGCCCGCGGTCGGCGGGCCGGCCGGCGACGCCGACCGCGAAGAAGGTCAGGAGCGCGGCGACGAGGTCCGTCCCGGAGTGCAGCGCCTCGGAGAGCAGGCCGAGGCTCCCGGTCGCGAGGCCGGTGCCGAGCTTCAGCCCGATCAGCGCCGCCGCGGCGAGCACCGATCCGAGCGCCGTTCTCCGCTGCGGGCTCACGCCGCGAAGCGTACGCAGCATCGGCTCCCGAGTAGCAACGTGTTACGTGGAAGGGTCGAGGGCTTCGACCGGCCACGCGACGAGGTCCTGTCGCTCCGACGCGTGACAGTGCGCGGCGCCGTCGAGCGCGAGCGGTGCGATCGACGCGAGCTCGATCTCCGCCCGCGCGCGGCGCAGCGACCACGGCTCGTGGTGGATCTCGCCGCGGTGGAGCCGGGCGTGGCGGTCGACCGCGTAGAAGCAGTAGCGCTCGACGAGGAACGCCTCGAGCGAGCCCGCGGCCGGGACGAACGCGTCGCCCTCGGACCGGTAGCGCCCGCTGAAGACGCGGCCGCGCTCGCCGATCCGCGCGCACTCGACGTCGCACCAGTCGCCGGCGCGGTCGATCGCGAGCCGCGCATGGAAGAACGGAAGCCCGAAGCGTCGCCGTCCCCCCTCGACGGCGAAGCGGCTCGACGCGTCGAGGCTGAAGAACCAGACGCCGGGCTTCTCGTCGCGGCCGCGGACGTAGGTGCGCACGTTCAGCTGGAGGAACGACGAGAGGCCCGGCACCGGCAGCAGCCCGCGGCTGCGCAGCGCCGTCACGCGGAACCCGAGCACGCCGACCCACGCGGCGCCGTCGTGGAGATCCGGCTCGACGGCCGCGGGCAGCAGCGGACGGAGCGTCTCCGGCGCGACGCGCCAGTGCGCGAGGAACACGTCCCCGAGCGTCTGGCCGAGCTCCCAGCGCCCCTCGGGGAGCGGCCACGGCCGGCCCTCGACGCGCTCGAGGAGACGCGCCTGCCGGCCCGCCGCCCTGACGTGCTCGAACATCGTCACTAGAGGTTGCCGCGCAGCGCCTGCTCGCGCTCGATCGCCTCGAACAGCGCCTTGAAGTTGCCGTCGCCGAAGCCGCGCGCGCCGTGGCGCTCGATCACCTCGAAGAACACCGTCGGCCGGTCCTGTGCCGTCTTCGTGAAGATCTGGAGCAGGTAGCCGTCGTCGTCACGGTCCGCGAGGATCCGATGGCGGCGCAGGTCGGCGTAGTCCTCGTCGATCTCGCCGACGCGCTCCGGCACGTCGTCGTAGTACGCGTCGGGCGTCTCCAGGAAGATCGTCCCGCGCGCCTTCAGCGCCTCGACGGTCTCGACGATGTTCGTCGTCGCGAGCGCGATGTGCTGCGCGCCGGCGCCGCCGTAGAACTCGATGTACTCCTCGATCTGGCTCTTCCGCTTGCCCTCGGCCGGCTCGTTGATCGGGAACTTGATCTTGCCCTCGCCGTCCGCCATCACCTTCGACATGAGCGCCGAGTACTCCGTCGAGATGTCCTCGTCGGAGAAGTGGATCATCTCCGTCATCCCGAAGACGCGCTCGTAGTACTCGACCCACTCGTTCATGCGGCCGAGCTCGACGTTGCCGACGATGTGGTCGATGTTCGTGAGCCCGACGCCGCCGGCGGCGCCGTTCGGGGCGACGGAGGTGTACCCGGGCTTGAACGGGCCCGCGTAGTCAGCGCGGTTCACGAACGTGTGGATCGTGTCGCCGTAGGTCGCGATCGCGGAGAGCTCGATCGAGCCGTGCTCGTCCTCGACGCGATGCGGCTCGACGACGCCGCGCGCACCGCGCTGCACCGCCTGGCGGTACGCCTCGGTCGCGTCGGGAACGGCGAGCGCGATGTCCTTCACGCCGTCGCCGTGCCGCGCGACGTGCTTGGTGATCTCGTGCTCCTCGCGGAGCGCGCTCGTCACGACGAAGCGGATGTCGCCCTGCTCGAGCACGTACGAGGCGCGGTCGCGGACGCCGGTCTCCGGCCCCTCGTACGCCGTGCGGGAGAAGCCCATCGCGTGCTCGTAGAAGTACGCAGCCTGCTTCGCGTTTCCGACCCAGAGCTCGGCGTAGTCCCAACCGAGCAGGGGCATGAAGTCGTCGGCCACGGCTCGGATCTTAGTCGCCGGTCGGGACCGTGGCGGGCTGCCTCCGCCACATCCGCTCGAGGGCGATGCCGGCCGCGACGAGGACGCCGCCGGCGATCTCGAAGGCGCTCAGCGACTCGGAGAGGAGGATCAGCGCGAACACGACGGCGAAGAACGGCTGTGCGTTCCCGAACAGCGCAGCGCGCGCCGGCCCGACGCGGTCGATCGCCGTGAACCAGAGGATGTTGGTCAGGAACAGCGGCCCGACGACGGCGTACGCGAACCCGAGCCAGACCTTCGGGCCGAACGAGAACTCCTGGGTCGAGAGCTGCGGGATGCTGACGAGGACGAGCGGGATCCAGCCGATCGCGAGCACGAGCGCGCTGATCCGGAACGGCGAGTACCGCTGCATCAGGTTCGCGATCACGATCGTGTAGCAGCCCCAGCTCAGCGCGGTCGCGAGGCAGAGCAGGTCGGCGGGGCCGTTCGACGCGAAGCTTCCGCCGGATCCGAGCGTGATCAGCATCACGCCGGAAAACGTCAGGGCGGCGCCGAGCCAGAACTGGCGCGGCAGGTGCTCGAGCCGCAGGACGATGGTGACGAGCCCGACGAAGACCGGTGTCGTCCCGAGCAGCAGCGCCATCGTCGTCGCCGCGCCGAGCTTCAGCCCGTACACGAAGCAGAGCTGATTGAGGAAGATCAGGATCCCGGCGAGGACCACGAGCGGTAGGTCGCCCCGCTCGATCCGGAACGAGCGCTCGCGCCGGTACGTGAAGATCCAGAAGAGCGCGGTCGCCGCGAAATAGCGGATCGAGGCGTAGGCGAGCGGCTGCCACCCGTGCAGGAACATGTACTTCGTGACGGTGACGTTGAGCGCCCAGAGGAGCACCGTCCCCAGCAGCATCCCGTCCACGGGCGAGGGTCGGCGCACACCCTGAACCTACCTTCGTTAGGGTTCCGGCGATGCCCGAGCCAACGATCGCCGAGATCGACGCCCTCGTCGGCCCTGCGACGCCGCACTTCGCGTACCAGCTGCGCGCGCGCGTGCGCGAGCTCGTGCTCGACCTGCCCGAGGATCATCCGGTGCGGCGGTACGGCGAGGAGAAGATGGAGCTGCTCGACCGGCTCGGCCACGCGTCGTCCAAGGCCGAGAACGGGGGCCGCGAGTCCCGCACGCGCCCGGGCTGGGACGAGCTGCCGAGCTCCGCGCCGGCCGACGCGCCGCTCCCGTCGGGGCGATGAGCCGGGCCGGCGCCTCGGTCCTCGTGACCGGGGGAACGCGGGGGATCGGGCTCGCGATCGCGCTCCGGCTCGTCCGCGACGGCGCCGCGCGGGCCGTGCTCGGTTACATGCGGAACGACGCGGCGGCGGAGGAAGCGGCGGAGGCGGTACGGGCCGCGGGCGCCGAGCCGGTGCTCGTCCGCGGCGAGGTTTCGAGGCCGCGTGTCATCGAGGAGCTCGCCGCCGCCGCGCCGCCGTACGACGTCGTCGTCCACAACGCGGCGACCGGAGTGATCCGCGCGGCGCTCGAGACGGACGACCGGCACTGGGACTGGACGCTCAACGCGAATGCGCGGGCGCTGCTCTCGCTCGCGCGCGCGACCGCTCCGGCGATGCAGCCCGGCTCGTCGATCGTCGCGATCTCGAGCCTCGGCTCGCAGCGGGTGCTCGACAACTATGTCCTCGTCGGGACGTCGAAGGCGGCGCTCGAGTCGGTCGTCCGCTACCTCGCCGTCGAGCTCGGTCCGCGCGGGATCCGCGTCAACGCCGTCTCCGGCGGCGTCGTCGACACCGGCGCGCTCGACCATTTCCCGAACAAGGACGAGATGCTGCGGACGGTCGAGCGAACGCCGGCCGGCCGGCTCGTCGAGCCGGACGACATCGCGGCGGCGGTCTCGTTCCTCTCGTCGCCCGACGCAGAGATGGTTCGCGGGCAGACGATCGTCGTCGACGGCGGCTTCTCGCTGCACGCGTGATGGAGCCCACCGACTACAACCGGCGCATGTTCGACGAGGTGCACCGCCGCTCGCCGGGCGATGACGCGCTGCCGCCGATCGTGCGGCGCACGCTCGGCGACCTGAAGGGGAAACGCGTGCTGCACGTGCTCTGCGGCGGCGGTGCGGCGACGGCCGAGCTGGCAGAGCTCGGCGCGGTCGCGACGGGCGTCGACACGTCGACGGAGGGTCTCGACGCGGCGCGCGAGCGGTGGCCGTCGATCCTCTGGGTGCAGGGCGACCCGGAGGCGCTGCCGGCGGAGCTGCGGCGCGGCCGCTTCGACCTCGTCTACTCCGGCGAGGGTGTGCTCGCGCGGATCCACGACCTCGACGCCTGGGCCCGCGGTCTCGCCGACGCGGCGCACGCACACGGCGAGTTGCTCGTTTTCGAGGACCACCCGGTCGCGGACTGCGTCGACGGGCTCCTCCACTGGCGCGAGGACTACTTCGTCGATCCGGCGGAGCCGGAGCGGATCTGGCGGCTCGGCCAGGTCGTCACCGCGCTCGCGCGGGCCGGCTTCGCCGTCGAGGCGCTCGAGGAGTATCCGGGCGGGACCGGCCGGCGGCGCCACGACCGGCGCGTTCCGGGCACGTTCCTGCTCTACGCGCGACGCCGCTAGCGCCGCGCCACCGTCCGGGCGGGACATCTCCCGGTGTCAGACACGGTTCGCAGAACCGTCACGGCTCTCGTACGAGTGCGTGACGTCTCGAACGGGCGAGGGCTAGCCGCGGCCGAGGGCGCGGCCGACGGTCGCGCGCGCGATCGTGCCCGCCATGGCCGGATTCTCCTGGAGCCGGCGCAGCGAGTAGCCGTACCAGTGCTCGCCGTACGGGACGTACACGCGGAGGCGGTGCCCGTCGGCGACGAGCTCGGTCGCGCGGTCGTCGCGGACGCCGAGCAGCATCTGGAACTCGTACGCGTCCCGCGCGAGCCCGGCGACGCGCGCGAGCGCCTCGCCGATCAGCCACTCGTCGTGCGTCGCGATGCCGACGTACGCGCCTCCGTCGAGCAGCGTGTCGAGGCAGCGCACGAAGCTCGCGCGTACCGCGTCCTGGTCCGTGAACGCGATCGACGGCGGCTCGACGTAGATCCCCTTGCAGAGCCGTACGTTGGGACACAGGTCGGCGAGCGCGCGGACGTCGTCGAGCGTGCGGCGGAGGTACGCCTGGAGGACGACGCCGACGTTGTCGTGCCCGGACTCGCGCAGCTCGCGATAGAGGCGCAGCGTCTCGTCCGTCGTCGTCGAGTCCTCCATGTCGATGCGGACGAAGTTCCCGCGCGCGTCCGCGTCGTGGAGCACGAGCTCGAGGTTCTGGCGGCAGAGGTCGTACGAGAGGTGCAGCCCGAGCGCGGTGAGCTTGACGCTGACGTTCGAGTCGAGGCGCTCGCGCTCGATCTCCGCGAACACGCCGCGGTATGCCCCGGCGATCGCGCGCGCCTCGTCCTCGTGCGTGATCTCCTCGCCGAGGACGTCGACCGTGGCGAGCTTCCCGGCGGCGTTCAGCTCCTTCACCGTCCGCACCGCCTCGGGCAGCGTCGCGCCGGCGATGTAGCGGGCGGAGAAGCGCTGGACGACCGGCTTCGGGACGGCCGGGAGCAGGCGGACGATGGCGCGATCGAGCAGCGTCACGGACGGGCGCGATCGTACGCCGCTACGAGGTCTCGCGCATGAAGCCCTTGCGGGCGGCGCTGACGAGCGCGACCGCCTCGGGGAAGAGCACGCGCATGGCGTCGCGAAGCGCGATCGCCTGCTCGTCGACGCCGCCGGTCGGCTGCATCTGCTGGAGCGCCGCGGCCGTGAGCTCGACGGCGGTGTTCAGCGTCAGCGTCGCGAACTGCTCGCGCTGCGCCTCGGCGACGCTCTCCGCCTGTTGCTCGGCGAACTCGCGCAGGCCGCGCATGAGGTCCTCGGGGTCGCCCCCGAACGGGAATCCGAAGTTGCCTTCCATGCGGCCACTGTAGCGGGGCCGCTACGCGAGAGGCCCCTTGTACCCGCGCTCGACCTCGCCGGCCAGCGCCTCGACCGCGGGCATCGCCTGCTGGAGCGCGACTGCGAACGGCGAGCCGGCCTCGTCGCCGAGCGCCTGCTCCAGCCGTCGCGAGGCGACGCCGAGTGCGTCCAGATATGCCGGGGTGGCGACGCGCGGCCCCGGCTCGACCACCGCCTCGAGCGCGGCGGCTGCCGCCTCCGCCGCCTCGATCCCGTCGGGTGACTCCGTCGCGCGAAGCTCGGCGAGGCGCGCGCGCAGCTCGGCGAGGTCGCCGCCGCCTGCGGTCTCCTCCGCCACCTCGCAGAGCGCGGCGAGGGATGCGGCCTCGTGGACGAGGCGCCGGGCGCCGACGGGACGGCCGTCGTCGTCGAGAGCGAGCCACGCGTGCCCGTTGGCGGACTCGTAGGCGCAGAGATAGACGCGGCCGGCGCCGGCGGGCTCCGCCGCGACGATCCCGGTGACCCGCTCGCCGGGCGCCGCGAACGCCTCGGCCGCCGCCGCGGCGCGTTCGAGATCGTCGCTGAGCGGCATCGGGCAAGAATAGACTCGGCGTCTTGGCAGAGCTCTCGGCGAGAACGCGGGGGGCGCGCGACCTCTTCGCGCCGCTCGGCCCGACGTACGACCGCTACGCCCGGCTGCTCTCGTTCGGCCAGGATCCGCGCTGGCGCAGGTTCCTCGTCTCGCGCGTCCCGGCCGGCGCGACACGCGTGCTCGACGTCGCGACCGGGACCGCGGCGGTCGCGATCGAGCTCGCGCGCGCCGTGCCGGACAGGACGATCGTCGGCGTCGATCAGAGCCCGGAGATGCTCGCCGCCGGGCGCGAGCGCGTGGCACGCGCCGGTCTCGCCGGGCGGATCGAGCTGCGTGAGGGACATGCGGAGTCGCTGCCGTTCGAGCACGCGTCGTTCGACGCACTCACGTTCACGTACCTGCTGCGCTACGTCGACGACGCGGCCGCGACGTTGTGCGAGCTCGCGCGCGTCGTCCGACCGGGCGGGACGGTGGCGATGCTGGAGTTCGCGGTGCCGCGCGGCGTGTGGCGGCCGCTGTGGGAGCTGTACGTCCGCGTCGGGTTGCCGGCCGCGGGCGCGGTCGTCTCGCCGGGCTGGCACGAGGTCGGGGACTTCCTCGGACCGAGCATCCGCGGTTTCTGGGAACGGCTGCCGCCCGCCGAGCTGCTCCGGCTGTGGCACGAGGCAGGGATCGCGGAGCCGCGCGCACGGCGGCTCAGCCTCGGCGGCGGTGTTGTCGTCTGGGGGACGCGCGCGTGAGCGGGAGCGCTCGGCCCGCGTTCTACGCGCTGCGCCCCGGCGGCTGGCGCGACTACGTGACGCTGCTCCATCCGCCGTACACGCTGTGGCACCTGTCGTACATCGCGATCGGAGCTGCGCTCGCGCCGGCGATGAAGTGGGGACTGCTCGGCTGGACGGTGCTCGCGTTCCTCCTGGCGATGGGCGTCGGCGCGCACGCGCTCGACGAGCTGCACGGTCGGCCGCTCGGGACCCGTATCCCCGCATCGGTGCTCGCCGGGCTCGCCGTCGCGTCGATCGCGGCAGCGTGCGCGATCGGGATCGTCGTCGCCGCGCGGACGACGCTCTGGCTGCTGCCGTTCGTCGCGTTCGGCGCGTTCGTCGTCGCCGCGTACAACCTCGAGCTGTTCGGCGGACTGTTCCACTCCGACGTGTGGTTCGCGGCGGCGTGGGGCGCGTTCCCTGTGTTGACGGCGTACTTCGCCTCGGCGGAGCGTCTGCGCCTCGCCGCCGTCGCCGCGGCCGCGTTCGGCTTCCTGTCGAGCTACGCGCAGCGGCGGCTCTCGACGCAGGTCCGGCTCGTCCGCCGCCGCGTCGAGTCGATGGCCGGCGAGGCGCGGCTCGCCGACGGCGTCTCGCTCCCGATCGACGGCGACCTGCTCGCGCGTGCCCCGGAGATCGCACTCGAGGCGCTCGCCGCCGCGATGGCGCTGCTCGCGGGCGCGCTCCTGCTCTTCCGAGCCGGCTGAGTACGATGCGGCGATGGCGCTGACGACCGCTTTCGACATCGCATTCGCCGTCGGCGTGCTCGTCGCAGCCGCCTCGCTCGCGCTCGCCGCCTTCCGCCTCGCCTCAGCGCGACTGCTCGTCGCGCTGACGATCCTCGTCTTCGCCGGCGCCGTCGTCGCGTGGGCGACCTATGCGCTGCACGAACCGCGAGAGACGGAGCTCGCGATCGCCGCGGGCGGCCTGCTCGCGTGCTCGATCGCGACGGCCGGCTCCGTCCTGCTCCGTCGCGCGCTGGAGCGGAGCGACGACGTCGACGCGCGCCTGGAGGAGTCCCGGGCGCAGCTGTACGCGGTCGTCGACGCGGAGGCCGCGGAGCGCACGGCCGAGCTCGAGCGGACGCTGGCGCGAGCGCGCGCCGACTCGGTGTCGCTGCTCGTCGAGGAGGAGCGGCGCATCGCCGAGGAGCGCCGGCGCGAGTTCGCCGCCCGCGAGCGCGAGTCGACGGCGTCCCTGACGGAGGCGCTGACGCGCACGCAGGCGCAGGTCGAGCAGCGGCTTGCGGCCTGGGTGCAGGATCTTGACCGCGCAGCCGAGGCGACGAAGGCACACATCGGGGAGCTGACCGCCCGGCAGAAGCAGCTCCTCTCCGACGTGGAGCTTCGGCTGACCGCGGATGCCGACCGGCTCTCCGCCGAGAGCGAGGAGCAGCGCGCGGCGCTCGCGCGGCTGCGCGGGGAGCTGGACAAGTCGCTCGAGGAGGTGCTGGCCGCAGCGCAGGCGGAGATCGAGGCGCACGCGGCGGAGCGGCGCCGCGCCCTCCACGAGCTCGATGAGCGCATGCGGCGTCGCGAGCGCGCGCTGCAGGAGCAGGTCGAGCGCGAGGAGGTCGAAGCGGTGCAGCGGATCCGTGCCGGCTTCGAGGACGCCTCGCGCCGGCAGGTCGAGCACATGGAGCGCGTCGTCGCGCGTGCGACCGCGGCGTATGCCGAGGAGGCGGCCCAGCAATTCGCCGGGGTCGCGAAGACGGCACGCGAGGACGCGGCGCGGCGATTGGGCCGCGAGCTCGACCGCGCGGTGGAGGTGTTCGCCCGCGAGGCGGAAGCCGTCCTCGCCGAACGCCTCGCGCACGTGGGGGACGCCGGCGCGCAACGGCTCGAGCACCGGCTCGCGGAGGTGACGAAGGGGCTCGAGCGCCAGCGCGACGAGTGGATCGCCTCGGTCGACCAGCGGATCGCGGATCTCGAGGTCGACGTGCGCCGTCGCCTCGAGGAGCTGAACGCCGACGCGGACGCGGAGCGCGCCGTGCTCGAGGCCCGGCTCCAGGAGCTGATGCGCCGGCTGGAGGCCGAGAGCGCCGTCCACCGCTCGCCGTAGCCTCCCGCCGCAAACAAACGGCGGGAGGGTTCGTCCAAGGGAAGACGAACTTCCCGAGCCATGAGCGAGATGACCGAGATCGCAGAGCCTGAGACCAGCGAACGCTCGAAAGTCGAGAGTTGGCGGCTCCACGTGCTGATCGAGGCCGGGTACCCGCTCTCGCTCGCCGAGCCGATCGCCGCGAGCGAGGCCGACCTCCATCTCGCGGTGAAGCTCGTCGGCAGCGGCTGCGCGCACGCGACGGCCGCCGAGATCCTGCTCTAGCGCGTCCGAACCGGACAACGGACGCCGGCGCGTCGTGTGAGTACGCTGGCACGGTGAAAGTCGAGCCGCTCCCGTACGCGGACCGCAAGGTCTACTCCGTCGCCGCGTTCAACCGCGGAGTCTCGCAGTGGCTCGGCCGGCTCCCGACCGTCTGGGTCGAGGGGGAGGTCACCGAGCTGCGGCGCCACGACCGGTGGGCGAGCGTCTTCCTCACGCTCAAGGACCCCGGCGACGGATCGACGGTTCCGGTGACGATGCCGCGCGGCCAGTACGACGGCCTGCGGCTCGACCTCGCCGACGGCGAGCGCGTGCACGTTTACGGGCGTCCCGAGCTGTTCGAGCAGCGCGGCGACTTCCGCCTGCGGGCGCTGACGATCGAGCGGTTCGGACTCGGGGCGCACCTCGCAGCGCTCGAGCGGCTGAAGGCGACGCTCGCCGCCGAAGGCCTGTTCGCGAGCGAGCGGAAGCGTCCACTGCCGCTGCTCCCCCGCCGCATCGGGCTCGTCACCGGCAACGACGCCGCAGCGAAGCGTGACGTCATCACCACCATCCAGAGCCGGTTCCCCGCGGCGAACGTGCTCGTGGCCGAGACGTACGTCCAGGGACCGCGGGCAGCGCTCGGGGTCGTCGACGCGCTCCGCTCGCTGTGCGAGCAGCCGGAGGTGGACGTGATCGTGCTCGCGCGCGGAGGCGGCAGCTTCGAGGACCTGCTGCCCTTCAGCGACGAACGGCTCGTGCGCGCGGTGGCTGCGTGCCCGGTGCCGGTCGTCTCCGCGGTCGGCCACGAGCAGGACACGCCGCTCTGCGACCTCGCCGCGGACGTACGGGCCTCGACACCGACGATGGCCGGCAAGCTCGTCGTCCCGGAGCTCTCTCAATTGTCGGGCCGTCTCGACCGCGCTCGCGAGTCGCTCGGCCGGTGCGTCTTGCGTGCGCTCGACCGCGACGCGCAACGTCTCGGCCGGACCGCCGAGAGGCTTCGCGCCGCGCCGCGCCATGCGCTCGAGCGGGAGCGGCGACGCGTCGAGCAGACGCACGAGCGCCTCCGCCGCGCACCCGCGCTTGCGGTCGAGCGCAAGCGGGCGGCGCTCGAGGCGACGGCCGGAAAGCTCGCTGCGTTGTCACCGAAGGCAACATTGGGACGAGGGTACGCGATCGTCCGGACGGACTCGCATGTCGTCGTCTCGTCGGCGGACGTCTCGCGCGGTACGCGGGTCGACGTCCAGCTCGCGGACGGCGCCTTCGGCGCGAGAGTCGAGGACGTCGAGTGAGCGCGCCGGAGCAGACCGAGCCGACGTTCGAGGAGGCGCAGGCGGAGCTCGAGCAGATCGTCGAGCGCCTCGAGCAGGGACAGGCGTCGCTCGAGGAGGCGATCGCGCTCTGGGAGCGCGGCGAGCAGCTCTACGCGTTCTGCCGCGAACGGCTCGACGCCGCGCAGGGCAAGGTCGAGGAGCTAGCGCGCCGCGTCGACCAGGCGCGTCCCGAGCCGAGCGCCTAGCTCCCGCAGGTCGTCGCGGACACGCGCCGGGTCGCCGGAGAGTGCGACCGTCTCCACGTCCGGCAGCGGCTCGACGACGAGACCGCCGAAGACGACGCACGCGACGCCGCGCGACGCCGCCCGTCGCGCGACCTCCGACGGCGCCTTCCCCTCGCGTGTCGTCCGGTCGACCGCGCCCTCCCCGGTGACGACGAGCGCCGCGTCGTCGAGGCGGACGTCGAAGCCGAGCGTGTCGAGGACGAGTGCCGCGCCGGGAACGAGCTCGGCCCCGAGCGAGGCGAGCGCGGCGCCGAGGCCGCCAGCGGCGCCGGCGCCGGGAAGCTCCGCGTACGGGGCGAGCGCCTCGTCGGCCGCGAGACGCCGCTCGAGCTCGACGACTGCCGCGTCGTCGGCGCCCTTCTGCCCGGCGAACAGCCGGGCCGCGTCGAGCAGCGGCGACGCGACGTCGCAGGCGACACGCGTCCCCGGCGGAAGGGACGAGACGACCTCGCGCAGCCCGCGGCCGCCGTCCACCGTCGCCGACCCGCCGAGGCAAACGAGCAGCCGGCGACCGCCCGTCGCCGCGACCAGCTCTCCGAGCCCCCGGCTCGAGGCGCGCAGCGGATCGCGTTCCGCCGGCGCCACGAGGCCGAGCCCGATCGCGGCCGCCGCCTCGACGACCGCCGTCCCGTCCGGCAGCTCGAGCCACCGTGCGGACACCGGCCGGCCGAGCGGACCGGCAACGGGCGCCTCGTGCCATGTGCCGCCGAGCGCCGACGAGAGCGCGTCCGCCGTCCCCTCGCCGCCGTCCGCGACGGGGCACTGCCCGCACTCGACGCCGGCCTCGGCGAGCCCCTCCGCAAGCAGCGCGGCCGCCTCCCCCGCCGCGAGCACGCCCTTCAGGCTCGCGGGAGCCGCGAGCGCCCTAGGACGGGACACCGGCGCGCTCCCGCGGCGGTGCGCCCGGCTCCTCGGCCTCCTCGTCGGCCCCGGCCGGAATCTCGGCTTGGGCCGCGGTCGGCATCACCCGCAGCATCGCGAACGAGAGACCTTCGCGCGCGAGGAACAGCAGCCCGACCCCGATCCCTACCGATGCCTCGATCGCCTGCAGCCCGAACCCGTACGCGACGCCGACGCCGTACTTGACGCCGTACCCGACGAGCGCGGACGCGATCGCGACCTGCACGAGACCGACGTTGCCGGGCCAGAAGGGGATGATCGTGACGACGTTCATCAGCAGGAGCACCACGCCGGCCGCCGGCATCGGCGCGTGGATTCCGAATGCCCGCATGGCCGTCCAGACCGCGAGGATCTGGAACGTCCAGCCGCAGATCTGGAAGAAGATCGCGAGCGCGGCGCCGAACGGCGAGCGCATGACGCCGAGCCCGTGCCGTCCCATCGTCAGCAGGCGGCGAACCGGCCCGAGCCCTTCGATCGTCATCTCGTGGTGGTGCCGGCGCGCGGAGAAGAACGCGAACACGAAGAGACCGACGCCGATGCCGATCACGAACAGCAGCGTCGCCCGCGCGGACGACGGGATGTTCGCGGTGACGACGACGTAGAGGACGAGCAGGACCACCGGCACGATGTCGAAGACGCGATGCGCGAACACCGTTCCGACGAGCGTCGCCCACGCGCCCTTCCGCTCCGGCATCTTCCGCGTCAGCACCGCGACGCGCGCGAGCTCGCCGATGCGGCCGGGAAGCACCGCGTTCGCGAACAGTCCGACCGAGAACGCCGAGAAGACGAGCGTCACGCGGGGGTGCGGCGGCGGCATCGCCTGGTGGATAACCGTCGTCCACGCGAGCGCGCGCACGACGACGGACATCAGGTTGAGGAA
>Ga0335069_10008124_pt1 | contig 15062 bp, 10 predicted proteins | sample Lox_Sample_11_FD_206714 | JGI IMG/M metagenome (GOLD analysis project Ga0335069, IMG submission 206714) | Soil microbial communities from Loxahatchee National Wildlife Refuge, Florida, United States - Lox_Sample_1.1 | ecosystem: Environmental > Terrestrial > Soil > Wetlands | place: USA... | reverse complement strand
GCCCGATCCGGCCGAGTGGCAAGGCCGGCTGCCGGCGCGCCTGACCGATTGCGATTACGAAGAGGCCTTGCGCGAGATGCGCCGGTTTCAAGCCGAGGAGATCCTGCGCATCGGGCTGTACGACGTGGCCGGCGATTTGCCGCACGAGGAGGTGTCGGCCCAACTCGGCCAGCTGGCCGAGGCCTGCCTAGCCCAGTCGGTCGTGCGCGTGGTGGCCGAATTGGAAGCGCGCGCGGGAAGGCCGGACGCCGAGCTGACCATCTTGGTGTTGGGGAGTTGCGGCGCGCGCGAGATGCGCTACGGCTCCGATTTGGAGCTGGTCTTTCTCTACCAACGCGAGGGAACCACTTCGGCGGGGATCGACTACCAGGACTGGTTCGGCCGGCTGGCCCAGCGACTGATCAACGCGCTCGGTACGTTGCTCGAGGAAGGGCGCCTGTATAACGTCGACACGCGGCTGCGCCCCTCGGGATCGCAGGGCTTGCTGGTCACCACCTATCGGGCCTTCGAGGACTACCACCACGAATCCGCCGCGCCTTGGGAGCGCATGGCGCTCTTGCGCGCGCGGCCCGCGTTCGTGCTGCCCGGCCGCGACGCGCCCGGTGATTTCGCCAACCGACTGGAGAGCATCGCCTATCAGGCGCCGCCCGACCCGGAAGCCTTGCGGGCCGAGCTGCTGCACCTGCGCGGACGGATCGAGAGCGAGCGCGCGGGTGATCCGCAGGAATCACTGCACCTGCGTTTCTCGCCCGGCGGGCTGACCGACCTGGAGTTCGTCGCGGCCTGGGGTCAGCTTCGCCACGGCGAGGGCGACCCGGCCCTGCGCACCACCCACCCGCCCGCGGCCCTGCGGCGCATGGCCGAGCGCGGGGAATTTTCCTCGGAGGTGCTCGACGATTATCGCTTCCTGCAGCGGGCGGGCCTGCGCCTGCGCCTGGTGCGCGACCAGCACGACGACCGGTTGCACCGCGAGGATCGGTCCACCTTGGCGCGCAGCCTGGGACTTGGCGAGGCGCAGCTCAGCGACGAGCTGACCACGCGCATGGCGCGCGTGCGCGCGGAATTCCAAAGGCGGTTGGGATGATGCAACCGTGGGCGGGGCTCCAGCAGAAGCGACCTGTTGTCAGCAAACACGATCTGCGTCGGAGAGTAGCCAGGCTCCAGGCTGCAGGCTTCAGGCTCCAGACGAAGAAGATGGGCCGCCTTGGCTTTCTGCTGGCCTGCGTGTGCGCGTGGCAGGGCTGGCCGGCGGCCGGCCAGCCGGCGGAAACCGGGGAATTCCGACCATCCGATCTGGTGGAGCTCGTGCGACTGGATGCCAGCATCCGGCTCGACATCCGCTACGCCACCGAGAACAACTTCACCGGTCGCAAGCTGTACCGGCAGGCGCGCGCCTTTCTGCAACGGCCAGCGGCCGAGGCCCTGGTGCGCGCGCACCGGGCGCTCAAGGCGAGCGGCTATGGCCTGCTGATCTACGACGGATACCGCCCTTGGTCGGTGACCGAGCTGTTCTGGAAGGTGACCCCGGCGGACAAGCACAAGTTCGTGGCCAATCCCCAGAGGGGCTCGCGCCACAATCGCGGCTGCGCCGTGGACGTGGGCCTCTACGACCTGCGCACCGGCAAGGAAGTGCCCATGCCCAGCGCCTTCGACGAGATGTCCGAGCGAGCCGCGGCCAACTACAGTGGCGGCACGCCGGCCGGGCGCCGCACGCGCGCGCTTCTGCGCGAGGCCTTGGAGAGGGAAGGCTTCACCGTCAATCCCGACGAGTGGTGGCACTTCGACTACCGCGACTGGAAGCTGTATCGCATTCTCGACGTGCCGTTCGAGCAGATCCACGAGTAGAGGTCATGAATGTTCGTGACCTCAGCGTCGGTAGAGGGCGGGCAGTCCACGACAACCGTGCTAGACGTGGCCAACGTCCAGCTTGTGCATGAGCCGCGCTCGCCACAGCGTTACAACGACCAATCCCACCGCTTGGCTCACGGCGAGCACCCACGCGAGCGCCGTGACACGGTCGAGGATGAGGAAGAGGCCAATCCAGAAGGGAATGTCGACCTCGTCGAACCAGTAAACGCGCGAAAGCGCTTTCGCCACCAGTCGTACCCAGTCGGCAACCGAGCGGCGCGGTGGGGCAACCGAGACGGCGTCAGGTTCCGTGGTTACCTTCATCCAGGCAACCTCCTGTGCGCGCGCGACCCACTTGGAGTAGCCGCGCGCGACCAGGAACGAGGCGAAGCTCAGCCCGAGCAGCAAGTAGACAGGCTCGTGGGTGGCTCGCCAGGCATTCCAGCCGATCGCTCCGCCGAGTAAGATCGAGCCGATAGCGTCGCACATCTTGTCGAGAAAGCTGCCGAACGCCGTGCCGCAGCGACGGTAGCGCGCGAGAGTCCCGTCGGAGTTGTCGAGCACCTGGGCGACATTGACGAGGATCGCGGCGGCGATGAGCTCGGGACGACCGCCGAAGGCGATCAGCCCGGCGCACAAAACGAGTAGCATGAAGGAGGCGACGGTCAGTCGGTTGGGAGTCACCGCGCGCACGTCGGCCACGAGGAGGCACAAGCCGATGGCCAGAGGCCGCATCGCGAGGATTGCCCAGAACTCCTGGCTCTGGTAGTTCCGGATCTGTTCGAGACGACTCGCGGGCTGGGGTGCTGTGTCCATCTAGACCTCTTCATAGGGGCACATCAAAGGAGATGAGACAAGTTTCTAATGCGCATAGCCAGAGTGAGGATCGAGATGTCCCTTGGCATCCGGCCGACAAGCCGGGCCGAGGGCCAGGAGGGTCGAGAACCGGACCGGAATGTGCTGATGTACTTGAGGACCGGAAGCGCAGACCCGACGCAGCCATTCGGCCCGGATCGTCGGCCGTCGTCCCCTCGACGGTTTGAGGCAACGCTTCGCTAGGAATCCATGTCCGCGAGCAAGCCTTCCGCACGCCGGAGGTCGGCCAAATCGTCGATCTCGGTGGTGATGCAGTCGTGGATGTCGACTACCCGGAATGGCCCCTCGCCACGACCAGCGAGCCGATGATAGGCGTGCTCGTAATACTCATGGGTGAGGGAGAGATCCGGAAAACGACTGATTTCATCGAAAACCAGGCGAGCCAGCGGCCCATCCAACCGAGTCAGTCCGATGTACTCGCCGGCTGCAGCCCCGGGATTGAGATCCTTGGAGATGCGCCGGATGCGCCCTTCCGTGTCGGCTTCGACTTTCATGGTCTCGGCATCGAGCTGGTCCCGGACATCGATGGACAGGCAGCCCGGGCCGGGAGCCGCCAGCATGCGCGGAATCACCTTACCGTCGAACAACACATCGCCGTCAATCTGCAGCACGCTGTCCCCGCCAACCGCCTCGCGGGCCACCAGCAGAGAATAATTGTTGTTCCAGTCCTCCCAACGCGGATTGACAACCGTCCGGCAGGCGCCCAGACCTTCCTTGTCCAGCCGGGCGCGAATGGCTTCCTGGCGATAGCCCGTGACAACGATGACGTGCGAACCGACTATGCCGGCGGCAGCCAGCCGATCGATGGTTCGCAGGAGCAGTGGACGGCCTGCGATGTCGACCATGGGTTTAGGAAGCTCATGGGTGAGGGGAGCGAGTCGCGAACCTCTGCCCGCAGCGAGAATGACAGCCTTCATGCGCGTGTAACCCCGGGGGTGGAGCGGCCAATGTACACTGCGCGATTGCACCGAGGAAGCGGTGTTGTCTCGCCCCTCGTGTCCTCACCGCGTCGCAGGAAAGCAAGCGTGATAGGCTACCTTTGCGGCAGCTCTGGCCAGGCGCTCCGACGAACAAACTCAATCAGCCGTGCCCCCCAAAGACCACTCTACCGTCGACTCCAAGCGCGTTTACCGCAGCGTCGCGTGGCAAGGCGTCAGCAATACGATTGTTTCCGCACTCGACATCCTAGGCGTTCTCTTGGTTCTTCGCTTCTGGATCTCGGTCGAGGAATACGGAATCGTTTCCCTGGCGATGACGCTGTGCCCAGTCCTCGATCTGGCCGCTGACCTGGGCCTGTCGTCGGCGGTCATCCAGCGCGACGACAGCGACGAGGCCAAGATCTCGACCGTATTCTGGATGAACATCGCCATGTCGCTGGTCCTGTCCGGGGTCCTGCTGGTGGGCGCGCCCGCTCTGGCGCGCTTCCAGGGTCATCCGGTGATCGGCAGTCTGCTCATCGCCTACAGCGCCAAGCTCATCGTCCAGAATCTCTACCAAGTTCCGGCGGCCATGATGAAGCGGCAGCTCCGCTTCGACGAACTGGCCAAGATACGCATCGCCGCCAATGCAGTGGAGTTTGTCGTCAAGGTCGGCCTCGCCGCGGCCGGCTATTCGGTCTGGTGTTTCATGCTCAGCCGACTCTGCAACATCTTCATCCACTTGGTCGGCACGCAGCTGCGGAATCCCTGGCGCCCCCGCTTGGTTTTTCGTCCTCGCGAAGCGGCGTCGCACATCCGCTTCGGCCTCAAGACTTCAGCCAGCGGCATCCTGTTCCAGTTCTATACCAACATCGACTACCAAATCGTCGCCTACTTCTTCGGCGCTCGCGCAAACGGTTTCTACCGCGCGGCCTACGAGCTGGTGCTCGAACCCGTTCGTATCATCTCGAACGTGGTCTCCGAGGTTGCCTTTCCCGTCTTTTCCCGCTTGCGGAAAGACCGCCACGCCTTGATCGAGCAGTTCGTGGCTTTCACTCGACAGAACTTGGCCATCGTTCTGCCCTTCCTGGTCCTGGTGCTGCTCTGTCCTGAAGCAATGATTCGACTCTTCCTAGGCGGCGAACGCTGGGTCGCGGCCGCGCCGGCGGCTCGCATTCTATGCGGGGTCGGAATCTTGCGTGCTCTCTCATTCGTCGTCCCCGCACTGCTCGATGGGATGGGGCGTCCGTCCCTGACCCTGCTCTACACCGCGGTGGCTGCTGTGGTGGTTCCCGCGATGTTCATTCTCGCAGCGATGTTCCTCGGTGCTCAGCTGAGCTACCTGTCCGTGGCCCTCGCCTGGGTTCTTGGCTACCCCTTCGCGTTCGCCGTTCTCCTCTTCCTGGCCCTGCGCCTGCTCGGCATCGGCATTCTCACCTATCTTCGCCGGATAGCCGGCATTCCCCTGTGCGTCGGCGGGGCGTTCCTCGGGGGCTTGGCGGCACGCAATCTCAGCACGGGCATCGATTCCATCCTTCAGCTTGCCATCGTCGCCGCCATCCTCCTCCTGGTCCTGGGACTGCTTCTGGCCCGTTTCGAAGGCATCAGCCCCCGTTCCATACTTCGTCACCTCCAGGGCGGGAAACACCCGCCGAAAACCGATTCCGCTGGGCAGCTCGCTTCATGATCGCGGTTATCCACCGCGCCTCGCAAGCCCTGCAACCCGCCACGAACATCGGCCATCCGCTTCGCCGCCACGGGCGCATTCGCCCTCGCAGCACGGCTGCTCTTCATCCAGGTCATCCGCGATGAATCTTGCGCACCCGCCTATGGGGTGGCGCCAGAGTCGGCGCCATTCACGATCGGATCGCGCCCCCTGAGCCGGCCGATGATCTGCTCGAACGCGCGCACGCACCGCAGGTTCTGCTCGCGCGCGCCGACCGTGACACGCACGTAGCTCTTGGCCGCATGGTGCACCACCAGCGAGCGGATCAGCACACCCTCCTTGAGAAGAAGCTCGACCAGGCGTTCGGAAGACACGCCGGTTTGCGACACATCGATCAGGACGAAATTCCCTTCACCTGACACGGGCGACAGCCCCGGCACTGCCGACAAGCACTTGAACAGCTCCATGCGGCTCCTTGACAGTTCCTTGCGGCGCGTCTCGAATTCGTCGGTATCGTCGAGCGCTGCAGCCGCTGCGGCCAGCACCACGTCCGGCACATTCCACGGCAACTTCACCCTCGATAGCAACCGCACCACCGCAGGCTGGGCAAGCACGTAGCCAAGCCGCAGCCCAGCCAGGCCGAAGGACTTGGAGAAAGTGCGCAGGATGATCGCATTGGCAAATCCCGCGAGCAAGCCCGTGTTGGAGCCGTCGAGCTCGAAGTCAAAATAGGCCTCGTCGATCACGGTCGGCACCCCGAGCCGGAGCACCTGTTGCAAGTCCGCACAGCTCATGCGGTTGCCGGTCGGGTTGTTCGGCGAGCACACGAAGATGACCTTGGTGCGCTGGTTCACGCCGCGAAGCAGCGCGCACAGATCGTGCTCGTGCGAATCCATCATCGGTATCAACACGGGAACGCCCCCACACACCCGCGTGCGGGCTTCATACATGCTGAACGTCGGTACGCTGAGCAGGACCTCCTCGCGCGGACCGACGAATGTGCGAATGACCACGTCGATCAGCTCGGTCGAGCCGGCCCCGAACAACACGTTGCCCCTCGCCAACCCTTCGCGCCGGGCAATCTTGTCCGCGAGGGCGACGCTGCCCCCGGGATACAGATTACCGCGACTCGCGGCGTCCACGATTGCCTGCATCACGCGCGCACTGGGCGGGAACGGACTCTCGTTCGACATCATGCGTGCAGCGCCGTTCCGTTCGGCGACGGCGAAGTGGTGCTCGTCGTAGGGCTTGGCCGAGCGCACCCAGCTCGGCGCAAACAGCTCGACCGTCTCGCTGCTGATGGACTGGTAGGGGTGACTGCCGGGCTGGTCATCCAGGCCCTCGCCGAACATGCGCAGCATCGCCTCGGCCCGTTCGAGCGCTGGCTCCGTGTCCACGTCGATCCAGTGCACCTTCCCCACGTCCGCTGCCAGGAACACGCCGCGACGGCAGAGCGCCTGCACGCCATCGGTGAGTGAGGCATCGCCCCTTTGATCCACCACGCGCGACAGCTCCGCCACCAACGAGGGACCGATGCGGAAGACACCGGTATCGAGCGCGTCGTAGGCATCCAGCTCCTTGCCGATGCGCGCGATGCGTCCATCTTCGACCGCCACTTTGGTGGCGTCATCCAGGTCGAAACAGCGTGGGATGTCGTAGTCAACGGCCAAGGCCGCACCGTCTGCAGGCATCTCCACGGCGAGCAGGCGGCGCACCAACTCCGACGAGTACAGGTGGTCCGCCATAGTCAGCACACACTCGCGATCAATGAAGCCGGCGGCGGCCAGCACCGACAGGCCGTTCTTCTTGAGGTAGTCGGCGTTCTCGACGAAGGTCACGTCCAGATCGAGCGCGGTGTCGGACAGGACGGCATCCTTAATCATCAGATGTCCGGCCTGGCCCACCACGACGACCGCCTCGTCGATTCCAGCTGTCTGCAGGGTTCGCAGCACCCGGACGATGAGTGGTACCCCGGCAACACAACGCGCTGGCTTCGGCGTGGTGTCGCCCCCCTCAGTCAAGCGAGACCCCAGGCCGGCCGCGAGAACGATGCTTCGGGTGACTCGGCGCTCGTGGTTGTCTCGCGCTTGTTTCAACATGTTACTACGGACTTCGACGACCAAAGCTTGGCTGGAAGACTCGCCGAGCGTGACGTCTGCGTCAATGGACAGTTACGCTTGTGTGACATTTGACGCAATGCTCTCTGCAGATTTTGCGTCATTTAAGGACGCATTGAGTAATACCGCGCTGCGCTTCTACAAATAAAGGCGACGCGAGGTCGGGTTGGAGGTCAAGGATCGGCCATCGCCACCGCTCTGGTCGGCAAGATCGCCACCGCTGGTTTGCGCTGTCCAGGCCCCCGATCGGGTTTAGAAAATCACGACCTTCGCCTGCGCGACATGCCGCGATCGATCTCGCGCTGGGCCTCGCGCTTCTTCACGTCTTCGCGCCGGTCGTATTCTTGCTTGCCGTGCACCAGGGCCAGCTCCACCTTCACGCGGCCGCGCTTCTGGTAAAGCGAAAGCGGCACCAGGGTGTAGCCCTTTTCGCGCACCTTGGTCGCCAAGCGATCGATCTCGCGGCGGTGCAACAATAGCTTGCGTCGCCGGCGCGGGTCGTGATTGCGGGCATGGGCGAAGGCATAGACGCCGATGTCCACCTGATGCAGCCAGGCCTCGCCACCTTCCACGCTGGCGTAGGCATCGATCAGGGTGACCTTGCCGTCCCGGATCGACTTCACTTCGGAGCCGACCAACGCAAGGCCAGCCTCCAGGGTCTCGTCGACCTGGTACTCATGGCGCGCCTTGCGATTGCGCGCCAGAGGCTGGTTTTCCTCTGACCGGTTCTTCTTCCCGGCCCCGCCCGCCACAGTGAACCCTACAGCTTGCTGCCTTCGCCGGGCATGCGCACCGCAAGCGGCATCTCGCCGGCCATGGCCCGGCGCACATAGGTGGGCTTGTCGTATTCGTTCTCCTCGATGCACAGGTGGTCGGCGGCCAGGGCCGGCGCTGCCGCGCACGAGGCGCGCCGCGGGCCGCTGCCCGGGACCGTGCTCATCGGCGACGCGACCGCCGGCCGAATCACGGGCCGCGATTCGGGGAAGGGCGCGGTCCGTTCGCCCACCGGCAATGGGGCAGCCGGCGCGGGCGCGACCCCCACGGGGAGCGGCGTGTACGCAAGGGCGCCAACCGGATAGACCTCCGGCGCGGAGCACTCATCGGTCGCCGTGTCGGCGAACTCGACAATTTCAGGAACGGCCACGGCCACCGCCATCGCGGGGCGGGTCGGGGCGGCCGGGCGAGCCACGGCGGCCGGAATCCCGACCGAGGTGGGGACCGGCGGAGGAGCCGCGCCCATGGTGAGGGTCACGCGCGGCGGTGCATGGGTCGGGGCCGCGGCGGGAGCAGGGTGTGAGATGGGCAACGCGAGCTGGCCGTCGTTGGGCTTCTTGCCCGTGCGGGTGTTCGCGGAGGTGCCAGGCGAGGCCTCGGCAGCCGCGCGGCTTTGGAAGCCGGTCGCGATCACGGTCAGGCGGACCTCGTCGGCCATGTTCGGGTCGATGACCGAACCGAAGATGATGTTGGCATCGGGATCCGCCGCTTCCTGGATCAGGCTGCAGGCTTCATTGACTTCAGCCAGCATCAGGTCCGGGCCGCCGGTGATGTTGACCAGGATTCCGGTGGCGCCGTTGATCGACACGTCCTCCAGCAGCGGCGAGTTGATGGCCATCTGGGCGGCGTCCAGGGCGCGTTTTTCGCCCTTGCCGCGGCCCGAGCCCATCAGCGCCCGGCCCATGCCGGTCATGATGGTGCGCACATCGGCGAAGTCGACGTTGATGAGGCCTGGCATCAAGACCAGATCGCTGATGCCGCGCACGGCGGTGGCGCACACGCTGTCCACCAGGTTGAACGACTCGCACAGGGTCATGTGCTTGCCGGCCAGGGCGACCAGCCGGTCGTTGGGGATCACGATGAGCGCGTCCACCGACTTGCCCAACTCGGACACGCCCCCGTTCGCCTTCTTCTTGCGTTGCAGGCCCTCGAAGGTAAAGGGCTTGGTGACCACGGCGACCGTGAGGGCGCCTCCCTCGCGGGCCACCCGTGCGATGACCGGAGCCGCGCCGGTACCGGTGCCGCCCCCCATGCCCGCGGTGACGAAAACCATGTCCGCGCCAGCGACGACCTCCGCAATACGCGCGGCATCCTCCAGGGCCGCGGCGCAACCGATCTCGGGGTTGGCCCCCGCGCCCAGGCCCTTGGTGAGATTTTTTCCGATCTGAATCTTGGTGGGCGCCTGGTTGGTCGCCAGCACCTGGCAGTCGGTGTTGACGGCCACGAAATCCACGCCCTGGATTCCAGCCTCAATCATGGTGTTGATTGCGTTCCCGCCACCGCCGCCAACGCCTATCACCTTGATTCTCGGACCTTGAGTCTCGTCGAGTTCGACCATTGTGATCTCTCCCTGGTCTACTTGGATCGCATGGGTCGCAAGCTCCTCCAAATTTTTCGCATGTCTCTTTGGGTAGGCCGGGCGCCCCGTGACCGGCTGCGACAACGGCTTCGTCACGCGGAGGCTGCAAAAGGGCCGGATTTTCACCACCGAGTCAACACCGCAGCCTTCCGGCCGCAACCAAAACCGGGCCATCGCTCAAGACGGATTCAACCACAGAGTCGCGCCGCTGGGCCGAGAGCCCGGATCCTTCAAGAATGAAACTTGGCGCGCGCGGTTGAGTTCAGGTCCAGGGGACCCAGAAGGGTTCTCTAAGGAGAGCAGGAAGCCAGGAAGCCAGGAACAGTCCGGCTACGCCAACCTTTCCTGCCTTCCTGCTTTCCTTAGTTTCAGGTCAGGATCTGATGGTTCCGGAGTCTGATCCGAACCCTTTCCTTCCGGCTCCGTGGCCTCTGTGGCCTCGGTGGTGAAATCCGGGACCGGCCCGACTCGCTAGAACGCGCCCGAGAAGACCCGGCGTAGGCGGCCGAAAAAGCCACCACTGCTTCGCGCTGGTGGGGCGGTCGGCCGGCCGGCCCCAGTCATCTGGGCGGCCCCGTATTGCACCAGTCCGACGCCCGTGGAAAACGCGGGCGACTTGACCACGTCGGCCAGGCCGCCCACGCCCTTGGGCATCCCCAGCCTGACCGGGATTCCCAGCACCTCTTCGCCCAGCTCGGCCATGCCCGGGAGCTGGGTGGCCCCCCCGGTTATCACGGCGCCCGAGGCCAGCACGTCTTCGCAGCCCAAGCGCGCGATCTCCGCCTTGACGAAGGAGAAGATCTCTTCGATGCGCGGCTGAACGATGTCCCGGCATAGCATCTGGCGCGCCAGCACGCGCGGCGCGCGGCCGCCCACCGAGGGAACCTCGATGGTTTCCGTCGCGGACACCATGCTGGCCAGGGCACAGCCCCAGCGGTGCTTGATCTTTTCGGCCTCGTGCGGGGGGGTGCGCAAACCAAAGGCGATGTCGCTGGTCAACTGGTGACCGCCGAGCGGGATCACGCTGCTATGGGCGACCGTGCCCTCGGTGAAAATGGCGATGTCGGTGGTGCCGCCCCCGATGTCGACCAGGGCCACGCCCAGATCCTTCTCGTCTCGCTCCAGCACCGCCTCACCCGAGGCGAGCGGCTCGAGCACGATATCCACCACTTCCAGCTCGCAGCGATGGCAGCACTTGATGATGTTCTGAGTGGCCGCGGCGGCCGCGGTGACGATGTGCACGCGCGCCTCCAGGCGCACGCCACACATGCCGAGCGGCTCGCGCACGCCGTCCTGGCCGTCGACCCGGTACTCCTGGGGCAGGACATGCACCACGTGCCGGTCCACCGGCAGGGTGATGGTGCGCGCCAATTCCAGCACCTTGGCCACGTCGCAAAGACGCACCTCTTTGTCTTTGATGGCCACCGTGCCGGTGGAGTTCAGGCCCTTGATGTGGCCGCCCGCGATCCCCACGAAGACCTGCGAGATCTCGCAACCCGACATGCCCTCGGCTTCCGAGACGGCCTGCTTGATGGCGGCGACCGTGGAATCGATGTTGACGATCACCCCCTTCTTGAGCCCGCGCGAGGGGTGGGTGCCGATCCCGATGACATCGAGGCCGCTCTCGGTTATTTCCGCGACGATGGCCGCGATCTTGGTGGTGCCGATGTCGAGCCCCACGATGATGTCGGAGCTTCGTCTCGCCATGCTTGCTCGTCTCCGTTCCTTATTCGCGTCAGTTCTTGGCCAGCTTCATCTTGGCCAGCTTCCCCGTCGGTTTTTCCGCCGCGGCGTCGCCATCGCGGCCCCGCAGGAGAACCGGGACGCGTCCGCCATCAAGATCGAGGTTCACGACCCGTATGGCAGGCAGTCCGCCCAAGTCTTCCTTGTCGACAGCTTCGAGGATCTGGTCGAATCGCGCCAGTTTTTTGCTGGTTTCGCCCCGGCCCAGCCGGATCTCAGCGCCCCCCTCCAGCAGGATGAGCGAGAAACCGAAGTGCGGGTCGATGCTGACTTCCGAGAGTGTCGGCCGGCCGGGCCGCGACCGGTACTCGCCGATCACGCTCAAGCCCTCGCGGAAGGCGGCCGCGCCAGCCTCCGGCATCCTGGCGTACTGGTCCCGGTCGATGCCGGTCAGAACTGGAAGCCCGTCGGCTTCGTCCATGCGCCCGCGTTTGAACGGCCGGCCCGTCTCATCGAGCAGATACAGCGCGCCCAGCGATGCGACCGCCACGGCCCGCCGCTCGACCAGATCGATGTGCAGGGTCGACGGAAGGTGGCGCGCCACCCGCGCGGCCGCGATCCAGGGGTGCCGGGCCAGGCGTGCCGCCACCACGTCGGTGTCGATGGTCAGCAACCGGTCGCCGACCGCCACCCCGGCCAGAGCCAGAAGCTCCTCGCGTCGGGCGTGCTGCGCCGACGCAATATCGATCTGCTCGACCCGGAAGTGGGGCGAGTTGACCATATAGCGAATCACCCAACGTCCGCCCCAGGCGGCTCCTCCGAGCACCGCCAGCACGACCACCGCCTTGCCCAGGACCCGTCCGGCGACCAAGGCCGTGCGGCCCAGCCGGGCCAATCCGGCGGAAAACAGGAGGAGAAGGCTGCGTCGCTGGACCACGGCGCGCCGGTTGCCTCGCCGCCGGCCAAGCCACCCACGCCTGGGGGCGCGGTAGTCGACCACGGGCGCCTCGATTGGCATATCCCATTCCCTGCCGCGGACCGTCCGGCACACCTCGTCCGTTCGGGCAGGACTGGCCCCGCCCGCCAGATTTACGGCAGCGCTCCTGGGCACAACAAGACGATCGCCCCGCCAAGCGCGACCGCCAAATTTTCGATGCAGGAGCGATGGGCATGGGTGCTAATCCCGGTTGCCCGGCATTAGGTGACCGGCGATATGGATTTTCACCACAGAGCTCACCGAGGCCACAGAGGCCGGAAAGAAGGGGTCCAAGCTTGCCCAGGGGAGCCGGTGCGGGCCCTACTTGCCCAGGCGTGCCATGACCTCGCCGGCCACCTGGGTGATGTCGCCCGCACCCAGGGTCAGCAAGAGATCGCCCGGGCGCAGGTGGGGCAGCAGCCCGTCGGCCAGCCCTGGGCGCGGCAGATAGGTCACGTCGCACTCGGCGGGGAAGGTGTTCACCAACCGCTCGATGGTGACGCCTGCAATGGGCGCCTCGCCGGCCGCATAGATGTCCGTGAGAATGATCTCGTCGGCGCTTTTGAAGGCGATGCCGAAGTCGTTGAGCAGGTCGCGCGTGCGGGTGAAGCGATGGGGCTGGAAGGCGACCACCAGGCGCCGGCCGAACAGGCGCGCGGCGGCCAGGGTAGCGGCAATTTCCGTCGGGTGATGCCCGTAATCGTCGACCACCAGAACTCCGCCCGCCTCGCCGCGCACCGAGAAACGCCGGTCCACGCCGGTGAACGATGCCAGGGCCTCGCTGTAAGCCGCGAAGGGCACCTCGAAGACATCGGAAACGCACAGGGCAGCCAACGCATTTTGCGCATAGTGGATGCCGGGCATGCGCACCAATACTTCGCCACGCACCTTGCCGCGCATGGTGATGCGCAGGCGCGTGCCTTGCGGCTCGGTGGACAGCACCTCGCCGCGATAGTCGCCGGCGGAAAGCCCGTAGGTCACGTGGCGCTTCTGCAGATCGGCGGCCAGCCCGACGGCCGCCGGGTTGTCGGCGCACAGGACCACCAGGCCGTAGAACGGGACCTTGTTGGCGAAGTCCACGAAGGCCTCGCGCAGGGCCGCCTCGCTCCCGTAGTGCTCCAGATGCTCGCGATCGATGTTGGTTATGACCGCGACCATGGCAATCAAGTGACGGAACGAGCCGTCCGATTCATCGGCTTCGGCCACCAGCACCTCGCCCTGGCCCAGGCGCGCGTTGGACCCGAACACCTTGGCCTTGCCGCCGATGATCGCGGTGGGATCCAACCCCGCGTGCGCCAGGATGGCGGCGACCATGGTCGTCGTGCTGGTCTTGCCGTGCGAGCCGGCCACCGCCACGCCATCCTTCACGCGCATCAGCTCGCCCAGCATCTCGGCGCGCGGGATCACGGGAATGTTGCGCCGGTGTGCGGCCAGCACCTCGGGATTGTCGGGTTTGACGGCGCTGGAAATCACCACCACGTCGGCGCTGCGGACCTGCTCGGCGCGATGCCCGATCTGGATTCGACCGCCCAGGGCTTGCAGGCGCCGGGTGGTATCGCTCTCCCGCTGATCCGACCCGGATACCCGATAGCCGAGATTGAGCAGCACCTCGGCGATCCCGGACATGCCGATGCCGCCGATGCCCACGAAATGAATGGCTACGTCGCGTTTCTTGAACATCGGTGGGCCGACCGTGAACCAGCTAGCTTGGGATCAAGCACCGGGGGAAGCAAGGGCAGAGGTGCATTGGTCGGCACTCGGCAGTCCAGAGCCTCGCGGCGGTGGACTGCCGGCCTCTGACTGGCGACGGCGGACTCGCCCAGGGAGCTACTTGGCCCCCACGCCTTCCAGGCTGGGCAGCTCGGACAGGTTCGGCTCGACCACGATCTCGATGCGGCGATTCTGCTTCTGGCCCTCTGGGGTGTCGTTGGACGCCGCCGGGTCGAAGTCGGCGTAGCCCGCGGCCCCGAGCTGGCTGGGCTTCATGCCGCCCTCGATGAGCAGCTTGGTGACTTCCACGGCGCGCTGGGTGGAGAGCTCCCAGTTGGAACGGAACTTCTTGGTCTTGATGGGCACGTTGTCGGTGTGGCCCGCCACCATGAAGTGGCGATCAGCCATGCCGGCCAGCACCTTGGCGACCTTGCCGATGGCGTCCGTGCCTTCTTGCTTCACCTCGACCTTGCCAGAATCGAAAAGGATGTCGTTGGGCAGCGCCAACAGCATGCGTCCGTTGCGCACGGTCACCTTGATCTGGCCCGCGTCGACCATGGAACGCAGCTTGTCGGCCAGGTTCTTGAACATGGCCATGCGCGCCTCGGCCGCAGCCTTGGCCTTTTGCAGCTCTTCCAGTTGCTGCCGCGTCCCCTTCAGATCGGCTTGCGTGTTCTTGGTAAGCCCCCGCTCGGAGGCCAGGTCCTTATTCAGCTCATCGACCTGCGCCTTCAGCTTGGCGTTTTCCTGCTTGAGCGCATCTTGCTCCTTCAACACCTTGTCGAGCTCGGCGACTTTCATGTCAAGCTCAGACGGGCCGCAGCCCACGGCGAAAAGAGCGCCAATGAGAATCATTCCGGCAATTTTACTTGTATGTTGCACGATGCCCTCCCGTTTGAGAGCCGCTACTTTACCG
>Ga0335069_10008122_pt1 | contig 15062 bp, 8 predicted proteins | sample Lox_Sample_11_FD_206714 | JGI IMG/M metagenome (GOLD analysis project Ga0335069, IMG submission 206714) | Soil microbial communities from Loxahatchee National Wildlife Refuge, Florida, United States - Lox_Sample_1.1 | ecosystem: Environmental > Terrestrial > Soil > Wetlands | place: USA: Florida... | reverse complement strand
CAGCATTGCCCGTCTCCGCTTCACCGGCATGCCCACACTACCATGCACCCTCGTCCTGAGCGGTCAGAACCGGACATTTCTACTTTGCAGGGAATAGGACATCTCTATTTTGCGTTGACAGGCGTCGGCGTCAGATACGTTAGGTGCCCGGCGGCACTTGTCAAAGCAAAATAGAAATGCCCCCTTTTGCTGTGGGCCGGCCCTTTACGACGCCTGGCGCTGCCGGTCAGTCTCCGACGCGATCTGACGGTACATGCCGTCGGGAGCCAGGTCGATTTCGCCGGGCCAGGCGACGGCGCCCTGATCGATGAAGACGCGATTGAAGAATTGCGGTTCCCGCAGCGGCGCCAGCACCCCCGTTAGCTCTTCGGGACGAAAGCGAATACGACCGCTCAGCCCGTCCTGGAAGCGGACAAAGAGGCAGCAGTCCGGCTCGGGTTTGACTTCGACAATATCCCAGTACACCTTGCCTCCGTTCACGATAGCGGCTCAATTCGCGCGGGAGGCGAATTTTCACGACAGAGCCGCCAGTCGTCCAGCAGTTCTTCTCAATGCATCATCGCCCATTCCTGCACGAGTTTCAAAGCGCGACCGGGAAGCGTCCCTTCCAGGATATTGAGCGTGGCGATCTCGATCGTCGCCTCGAATTCGCCATACCGAGCATAGAAGTGCGGTGGCGGATGATCGTTGAAGAACATGCGTATCAAGATCCCGTAAAACACACTGATCGCAGGCATTCCGCGAGGCCGATTCTAACACCCGGCGGATTGCTCCTCGCCGGCCGGCCTGCGACACGTCGCTGCGTTACTTTTCGTGCATCCGACTCCGATGCGCTTCGCGGGACCTCCCCGCGCGCGGAGGAGCTAAGAGACTGCTCCAGTGCCGGAGGCGGTGCGCGGGTTCCTCAATCTGCGGACCAGCAGAAACGCCAGCGGGTGCAGGAAGCCCATCATCACGAATACCGGCGTGTAGGAGTACGCGGTCACCAGCCGGCCGATCAGGTTGGTGGAGATCATCCCGCCCAGGCCGCTGCCTGCCGCGACGATTCCAAAGACCGTTCCCAGCGTGTGTTTGGGACACAGATCCACCACCAGGGTGCTGAGCGAGATCTGCCAGAGCATGTGCGCAAAGGCCGCCGTGGCTGCGATCAGCACCGCCAGGATCGGAGTGGGGGCGCGCGGCACCAGGGGGCTCAGCGGGAGCAGAACCGCCGCGATGGCCATCACGCGGACCCGGCTCGCGGCAGGAGTGAAACCGCGCGCGATGAGGCGGCCGGAAAGCGCTCCGCCGATGATGCAGCCGGCGTCCGCGGCAAGGTAGACGATCCACGCAATGCGGCCGACCTGGAGGAGCGACAGGTGGCGCGCGTCGCCCAGATACTTCGGGAACCAGAAGAGGTAGAAATACCAGACCGGATCGGTCAGCAGCCGGCCCACGGTGAGGATCCAGGTCTCGCGCGATCGGAAGGCGGCGAGCCAGGGACTCCGCTCGTGGACTGCCGGAGGGGTAGCATCCTGGCCGGTAGCGCCGCGCAGCGATTCCAGGTCCGCCGGACTCACGCGCGGATGCTCCTCGGGACGGCGGTACAGCCAGAGCCACGGAATCACCCAGCACAATCCCAGGCTGCCGGTAAACAGGAAGACAGTGTGCCAGGTGAAGCGCGACGCGAGGAACGCGATCAGGGGCGGGGCGATGGTCGCGCCGAGCGTGGCGCCGGCGGTATAGATGCCGATCACCAGGGCTCGCTCTTTCGGCGCGAACCACTCGGCCACGGCTTTGGGCGCCGCGGTGTAGTTGCCGGGCTCGCCGATGCCGAGCAGGAAACGGAAGCCGCCGAGCGTCCAGGCGCTGCGGCTGAGCGAGGTGAGCATGTCGGAGACGGACCACCACACGACGAACACGGCCATGGCGGCGCGGGTTCCGAGCCAATCGGTGAGGCGGCCGGCGACAAGGTAGCTCAACGTGTAGGCCAACAGAAAGGCCTGCACCACGTTGCTGTACTGGAGATCGGAGATGTGAAGGTCGTTCTGGATGGTGCGCGCGAGAATGGAAAGGTTCTGCCGGTCGATGTAGTTGATGACCGTGGAGAGGAACAGCAGCAGGACGATCGACCGCCGGACGAGGCGGGCGGCCCGCGAAATTTCGCCGGGGGCGGTGGCCGTAACTGTGTTACCGGACTTCGTAGGTTTCCCCTGGGACAATCACGAACTCGAACGCATTGCCGCGCCAGGCGCCGCTGACGGGGCGTCCGCCGGCGGCGGCCGAGACTTTCTTCCAGTCCGACACGTTCAGGCGGATGGTGGTGCGGGTCACTCCGTCGCGATCGATGAGGCAGGTCTCGGCATGCGGAGAGACGGGAAAGATGCGGGCCACCACCTGCGTGCCTTGCTTCTCTGCCACGATCCCAGTGCCTCCGACGAACAGGGGCGTCTTGCCGACGGGCAGCGCGAAGTTCCGTAACAAGCGCGGGCCCTGATAGCGCGCTCCAGTGTCGTAGTCGATCCAGTCGCCCGCGGGCAGATAAACGTCGCGAGCACCGGCGGTTTCGTAATCGTTGCCGTACAAGGGAGCGGCGAGCAGGGCGTCGCCGATCATCCATTCGAAGCCGCGAACGCTCTGGTTCTCACGGCCGTAGACCTGCGGATCGTCGGGAAAGGCGACCGGCAAGGGCGCCATCGTCCAGGGGTAACCGTCGAGGAAAAAACGGACGGCTTGAGAGTACAGGTAAGGCTGCAGCCGGCCGTGCAGGCGGGCGGCCTCGAGCATGACCTTCTCGACCTGGGGATCGCCGAGGGTCCACGGCCCCTGCCCCATACTCATGGAAGAGTGGACGGCGGCCCACTGGGCGTTGCGCATCATGTAGGCGCGCATTCGGGGTGTGACTTTCAGGTCGAAATGGCGTTCCCCGAACGTGCCGCCGACGATATCGGGATAGACGAGCGGAAGGCCCGAATAGGCGAGCGCGAGCGCGTTGACCGGCCCGCGATCCTGGTTCTGGTCGTAGTTGAAGTCGTTGATGCGGTGCAGGTCGGATACCGAGGCCAGGTAGGCGTTGCGCCCCATGACGTAGATGCCGTCGCGCATCAAGGCGTAGTTGACCGGGTCCAGCTTGTCGTCGCCCAGGGTGTACTTGCCGAAGCCGTAGACGTCCTCTTTGAAGCCGTCGACGCCGAAGGCGGTCCATCGGCGGACCAGGTCGGCATACCAGGTGACCGCTTGAGGCTTGGTCCAATCCAGGAAGTAGTTGGGGCTTTTGGGCCAGCCGAAGGTGAACGCTTTGGCCTGGCCGGCTTCTTCGACGAAGTAGCGGTTGCGGACTCCCTCGGCGCTGAAGGGGCCGTCGGTGATGAAAGTGGTGCGCAGGCCCTGGAAATATTTCAGGCCGCGGGAATGAAAGTAGGCGATGAAGGCAGCGGGGTCGGGATAGAGCTCTTTGTCGTAGAGGCCGAAGCTGGTGGTCTCGTGGAGGCGCTCTTCGGCGTGCGGCCAGAAGCCCGAGCCGACCACCATCCAGGCCAAAGGGTAGCCGTCGGCCAGGTAGCGATCGACGTTTTCCTTCACGGTCTTTTGGCTGGTGTCCCAGGCGAGCGCGCCGAAAGCCTCCCAACCGACGCCGAAGAACTCGTACTTGGGCTTGAGCACCGGGTAGCCGTACTGATTGCGCGACTGAAGGAATTGGCGGTAGATCTCGCGCGGCGTGCCGGTAAAGATGGTGAAGCGGACTTCGTTATCCACGCGGCGCGCGCCCTGCGTGCACTCGGTATCGGTGCTGCGCACGATCTTGACGCCCGGGTCCCAAACCAGAAAGGCAAACTTCTGTTTCGGGTAGATGGCGAAGTTGGAGACCATGCGGGTGAGGCCGGTCCCGGAAAGGAAGCGCTCGTTGCGATAGCCGGTGATGTCGGTGTCGAAGGACTGGCGGCCGGTGACGGCGTGGTCGCCCAGACCGAAGCCGGGTTTGGCGGCGGCGAGCCGCATGAGGACGGCCGCCGGTTCGGCTGGATGGACCACGAAGTCCGCCTGGTTGGGGGTCAAGGTAACGGTGACGCGCGCGGTGAGCCCGGAGGCGGTGCGGACTTCCAGTACGGCTTGCCCCTGCGGGCGGTAGGTTTCACCGGTGATGCGCGCGACCTCGGGACGGTCGGGGTCGCCGAGAAGCAGCCCGCCTTCGGGATGCGCGGCGGCGGAGGGCACGCCGTTGACGGCGAGGCGGATGCCGACGGTATCGCGGCCGATGGTGAGCCGCGTGTTCCCGGCTTCCAGCACGACGGGATCGGCGCCCGCGCTCACGCCGGGGAGAAGCAGGACGAGCCCGAGCCACGCGGCGATGTCAGGTTTCATAGAACCTCGCTTCGAAGATAGCGGTGGGCGCGCCGTGCGTTTCCAGGACCTCGATGTGCAGGGCAGTGGTCTCCAGCGGCGGATCGATGCGGATGCTGTTCCGCGTGCGGTGGTTGTCGGGGCACTCGAAGCGCACTTCGCCGCGATCGTCCAGGATGCGGTAGCGCTTGACGCAGAACGGCATCTCCCGTTCAGGGTGGCCCATTAGGACGGATTCCATGGGGTGGTCGAAATCGGTATCGAAGACCAGCTCGATGCGGCCGATGCGGTGCGCCTCGGCCCAGCAGGCCGTGAGCCGTGGCGCGGGATCGCCGGGCGCCGCCACCCAGGCGTTGGGCTGCAGCGTGGGCCTGGCGATGCCGTTGCGCACGTTTGGCGCGGCGAACTGGTCCAGCGGCGGATCGATGCGGATCGCCAGGTTCCGGCCCTCGGGACGGCGCGACGGCAGCCAGAACTCGAACGAATCGATTCCGGCGCCGGGAGGCGGTTCCTGCCGCGCGCTCTTGGCCACGGCGCGATTCATGGACTGCGAGAGGCTGAGCACGCCGGTGGCGCGCAGTCCGCTGGTGCGAACGGAAATCGCGGGGTTGCGCAGCAGGCAATACGCGAGATATGCGGGGGCGGCGACGCGCGAGTCCGGCCGGATCCATACCTCCTGCGCCGCGCCCGCGGCCAGCTCGACCGTTTGCCGGAACAGGACGACGTCCGGAGTGTAGTTGCCCGCAACCGAACTGCCGCGGACTTCCAATTCCAAAGAGCCCGGCTCACGCACGTCCACCAGGAAACGGACCGCGGGCAACGGCCCGGATGCGATCGGAAGCAGCATGGCCCGGGAAGTGTCGAGCGAGACCGATCCGCCGTCGTCCGGAAGGCAGTCCAGCACCAGACGGCTGGAGGCGCGGACGGAACATTGCCTCCCGATGTCGTCGGGATCTTCGAGCACGAAGCCCGGGATGTGCTGCCCGGCGGCCATCAGGCGGCGCTGCAAGACCCGCATGTGATCGGGAAACAGGAGATCGCGAGGCTGAAGGTTCTGCTCCCGGCAGAGCGCCGCGGCTACCCCGACGGCCTGCGCGTTGTGGCCGCAGGTCGCCATCACGCGGGTGGAACCGAACGCCACGTGGGACACGCTGATGATTCGGCCGGCGAGGAAGAGGTTGTCGATGTTGCGGCTGTACATGCAGCGGTAGGGAATCTGGTACACACCCTTGGAATGCCATTGGGTGCAGGCGGAGAGTTCGCTGTAGACGCCGTCGGCCGGGTGCAGGTCGATGGCCCAGCCGCCGAAGGATACGGCGTCATCGTGGCGGCGCTGCTCCACGACGTCCTGCTGCCGGAGGATGTAGTCGCCTTCGAAGCGGCGGCTTTCCCGTTTGCCGGGAATGGTGCCCACCCACTCGAGCGTCAGGTTCCCGGCCTCCGGGAAGCAACCCGAGTTTTTGATGTAGTCCCACACGCCATAGGCGACCTTCCACAGTTCCCACTTGATGGCCTCGGTGTCGTGGACGGTATCCATTCGCCCGCCCCATTCGAGCCACCAGAAGCGGCAGCCGGAGTCGGAGGCCCGAATGTCGCGGTAGCGCGGAATCTGCGTGATGTCGCGGAGGGCGAACGCCGGCGGAGTGTAGCGAACCGGCCGTCCGGCATCCTTACTGTAGAAGTACAGCGAGTGCCCAAGAAGCTCGCCGTAACCCTCGGAGGGCGCGAACCCTTCCCCGAATTCCTCGCGCGATTCCGCGCCCATGCGGAACGCCGCTCCCACGAGAAATGCCACCACTCCGTCGCCCGAGGCGTCGCAGAAGAGCGGCGCTTCGATGCGGTAGCGCGTCTCGTTCTGCGAGCAGTAGCCGGCGACCGCGCCAATCGTGGCGCCGGACTTTTCCACCTCCAGGATGGCGGTGTTGAGCAGCAGCGTGATGTTGGACTCGGCGCGGACCTTTTCGAGCAGAAGCGCGTCGAGGATGAGCGGATTGCCTTCCGGGTTGCGGTAGAGGTTCTCCACCAGGATCTCGTCCACCACCCCGCCCTCGCGCGCCCAGCGGTTGTTGTTTCCCATGTGCGAGGTGGCGCCCAGAATCCAGAGGCGCACCTCGCTGGACGCATTGCCGCCCAGCACCGGACGGTCCTGCACCAGCACGACCTTGATGCCGGCGCGGGCCGCTGTGATGGCGGCGCAGACGCCCGCCAGTCCTCCGCCGGTGATGGCCAGGTCGGCGGTGAGAGAGTCCGTACGCAACGCTCTTGCGGCGGTGGTGCCGGAACTGTGAATCATCGTTCGCCTCCAGGCGAGTTCTCAGAAGGTCAGCTTCAGCGCCAATTGCAGGCTGCGCGGATCGCGCGCCGAGGTGATGGTGCCGAAGGTGCTGCTGGCGTTCAATCCGTTGGCGCCAGGCGAGAAGCCGGCACTCACCAGTCCCAGGTTGACGTGGTTCATCACGTTGAACGATTCGGCCCGGAACTGCAGGTTTGCCCTCTCCTTGATGGAGAAGTTCTTCACCACCGAAAGGTCCACGTTGATCACACCGGGATTGCGCACGTCCGGAAGGACGCGGCCCAGGTTGCCGTACGTGTACAAAGGTGGATTCACGAAGACTGCCGTGTTGAACCACTGCGCGGCGGTCGGGTTGTCCAGCTTGGCGCTCTGCCCGGTGGAGTTCGGCCGGCTGGCGAGGTTGTTGTTTGCCCCGCTAACCACGATCGGCACGCCGGTCTGAAATACGGCGATGGCGTTGAGCTGCCACCCGCCCACAAACTGGTTCAGCACCGCGTTCTGTACGGCCAGCGTCTTGCCTTTGCCGATGGGCAGTTCGTAGACGCCGCTCAAGACCATGCGCTGCGAAACGTCGGTCGGGTCCAGGGAGCGTTCCGCCCTCCGGTTGTACAAGCCGTTCTGATAGCCAGTCGTAGTCACCTGCTCGACGTTGCCGAAACCGATGGCCGTGCCTACGCTGTCGCTGATGAGCTTGCCGTTGGTGTAGGAGGCAAGGAAGGTCAGGCCGTTGCTGAAGCGCTTCTCGACGCGCAGCAGGGCCGCGTGATAGATGGAATTGCCCAGGTGCGGGTTGCGTACCGTAACCGACGACTGGTAGGGATAGGCGTACAGCGATTGCAGAAGCGTGATGGTCGAGGCCCCCAGGGAGCCAGGGATGATGCCGGCGTACGGATTGGGCACGGCGTTCTGCAACGTCGTGCCCAGGGAGGCGTACTGTTGGGCCGTGAGCTGGTTCAGGTTGTAGCTGCCCGCCACCAGGTGGGTGCCGTGATTCCCGGTGTAGGTCGCTTCCACCACCCAGTGCCCGGGTAGCTGGCGCTGCACGGATACATCCCACTGCTGCGACATGGGCGTCTTCTGATCCGGCTGGTCGAAGCTGACGGCCTGACCCAGAAACGCGGACGAGCCGAGCGCGCGGCCCTGCGGCTGAATGGGCGGCGTCGCCAGCCCCTGGTTGAAGATCATCGCCCAGAGGTTACTATTGCCGCCGGGCGGGTTGTAAGTGGTAGTGGTGGTCGCAAAGCCGGAAGTGTTGCCAAAATACTGAATGTTGAAAATGGACGGATAGAAAATGGCATAGCCGCCGCGCACCACGGTCTTGCCGGTGCCGGTCACATCGTAGGCGATGCCCACGCGAGGGGCGAAGTCGGTCTTGTTGGAATTGAGGGCCGAGAGGCCGTAGTCCTGTCCGGCGAACTCCAGGCGGCCCAACAGGTGGGTGTTGGGGTCGACCACGTAGGGATTGAAATTGGTGGTTCCGCCGTTACGCTCGTAGGGCGGCAGTTGGAAATCGTAGCGCAGGCCCAGGCTTAACGCCAGCTTCCGCGAGAGGTGCCAGTCGTCCTGCACGAAGCTGGCAAGCGCATAGCCTTTTTCGGATTCGCCCACGTGCGTGGTGAACGTGGCCGAACCGACGTACCCGGTCATGAAATCCGCATAGGCGCTGCCGGTCCCGCTTTGCGACTGCGGATTGCCCGTCAAGCCGGCGGGAAAGACGTACGACCCCGATGGCGACGATGTCTGGTAGTTATTGCCGTTGAGGAAGCGGTACTCGAACCCCACCTTGATATTGTGTTTGCCGCGCACGATGGTGACGGTATCGCCGAGCTGCCAGGTGAGCGCGCCTCTCAGTCCCACCGTCTCGGTCGGGAAGTTGGTCAGGCCGTTGCTGACCTGCGGCAGCGCCGTGGAAGGCACGCTGGCGGGAAGCCCCAGCTTCTGCGGCCATCCGCCGTTATAGCTGGCCACCTGGAACGGAAAGTACTGCCGCGCCACGCCGACGCGCACTTCGTTCAGCAGGGTGGGACCGAATACGTGGGTTTCCGAGATCACTCCGTTGCGCGTTTCGAAGTTGTCGTAGCGGGCCCGCGCCACCGGGTTGGGCCAGGGCGCCTGCGCGCCGTTGTCGTCGTGATGCCGGAAATAGGTATAGCGGCCGAACATCGAGTCCTTGTCCGAGAAGTGCTCGTCCACCCGCATGGTGTACTGTTGCATGGCACGGGCGTTGCCTATGTAGCTGATGAAGTTGTTGGCGTTGGTGAAGGCGTTCGTCGGCGTGCGGTTGGGAAGCGGGTAGAACGTGTTGGTGATATTGACGGCCACCGGATCCAGCCGGTTTTGGGGAATGATGTTGCCGGGGAAGAGCGAGCGCACATAGCCGCTGCCGGTGGCGTTCGCGACGGTGGTGGCGGGATCGTAGATCGGAATCAGTTTGCCGGTGGCATCGTAGAGCTGCGAGAAATCTCCGGTACGCTGCGCCGGGATGGGCACGGTGGTGATCGGCTGGCTGTACAGGCGGTAGTCCCACTGCTCCCAGTTGCCGAAGATAAAGGTCTTGTTGCGGCCGTCGTACAGCTTGGGTATGCGCACCGGACCGCCCAGCGAGAGTCCGTACTGGTTGTAGCGGAAGGGCGAGACGATGGTGGCGAAGGCGTTCCTGGCGTTGAAGATGTCGTTGCGCACGTACTCGTAGGCCGAGCCGTGGTAGTCGTTGGTTCCCGACTTGGTGGCAACGTTGATCACCCCGCCGGCGGTCAGCCCATACTCGGCCGACATGGAGCCCGACTGCACTTTGAACTCCTGCACGGCGTCCACTGCCAGGTCGGCGTTGAGGTCGGGATAGTAGCTGTTGATGGCGACCATGCCATCCACCAGGAAGTAGTTCACCGCGCTGGGGCCGCCGTTGATGCTGAACGCGCTGAGGTTCGTGCCGCGATCGGCGAAGCCGCTCTGGGTGGGACCGGCATTGGATTTCATGTTGATTGAGAGCCCGACCAGCGCGAACGCGCTGCGCCCGTTGATGGGAAGCTCCTCCACGCGCTTGTTTTCGATCACCTGGCCGACCGTGGCGTCTTCCGTGTTGACGAGCGGGGCGTCGGCGGTGACTTTCACCGACTCGCCCACTTCGCCGAGTTCCAGGCGCACGTTCACCTCCGCGCGCTGGTCGACCTGCAGGTTCACGCCCGACTGCACGGATTGCTTGAACCCGGCGTGATTGACGGTAAGTTGGTAGCTGCCGACCAACAGCGGCGGCGAAGTGAAGAAACCTTCGCCGTTGGTCTGAACGTTGATGACCACGTTGGTCTGCGTATTTTGGATGGCGACGGCCGCGCCGGCGATGGCGGCGCCGGTCGGGTCGGTTACGGTACCGAGAATCGTGCCGCGCCCTTGTTGTGCGGTCAACGGGAGCGCTGCCAGGAACATGACGGCAAAAGCGAGCTTCGACATAGAACCTCTCCAGGGTTTGACTCACGATGTCACAATGCGCCCCGGGTGTCATCTGAGATTCCGACTACGAAGAGATAGTCCAGAAGGACTATGGAAGCTCCCGGCGGTAGTAGCGGACGTAATCGATGAGCACGTGCCCCGGCAGGCGGGACAGGTCCACCGCGTCGGGCGTCCGCGCCGCGGTTGCCACGGCTCCGATCCGCATCTCCCACCGGGTCTCCGGTGTCGCCTCGATGCCGGCCTGCTCGACCGGTTTTCCGTCCAGGTAGTACGTCACAGAGCGCTCCGCCACCTCGCAGCCGAAGACGTGATAGTCGGTCATTGGGAGTGTCGCCATGACCTTGGGCGCTCCCGCACCGGTGCGCACGCGGTAGCGGGTCGAATCGCCGGAGTCGTTCTCGGCGACGCGCAACTCTGGCCCCCCGGCACGCGGAGCCAGAGTGAGACTGGTGGTCCAGCCCCTGCCCGCCAGAACCCGAAAACGGATCTCGTAGTACCCGGGACCAAAGGCTTCCTTTCCGACCAGCCCGCCGCCGGTGAATTCGTCGCCTCCCGTAGCGGCGACGCGGTTCACCTCGATCCACGCCTCGCCGGCGCGCAAGGAGACACTACGCGGCAGTTGCGTGCTGCCGCCCGCGGCATCGGCTCTGGGCGTCCACTTGGAGCGGTCGAGCGTGCCGCCGTCGAATTCATCGGACCAGGCGAGCCGGTAGCCGGGCGGCACGGTCGATACCGGCGGCAGCAGTGCCGCCTTGCCGACCCCGCGCGTCATCGCCTCCTTCAACTCCGGCAGGAAATGTTCGTAGACGCCGCGCGGGGTGGTGTCGTGCCGGCGCGCGACGGCTGCCGCCATGCCCACCACCTCGCCCATCATGCCGGTGGTCCGCATGACCCGCACGGTTCCCAGCGCCACGTGCGTGACGCTGATGTTGCGCCCTGCCATGAACAGGTTCTCGATGTTCCGCGAGTAGAAGCAGCGGTAAGGAATAGCGTAGGGATTCTTCTTGCCGAAGCTGGCCACGGAGCGGAACTCCGCGCCCGGGAACTGCTCCGATTGCTTGGCGGTGGGCACGTGCAGGTCGATCGACCACGTCGCGGTGACCGAAGCGTCGGGGAATTCGCGGTTCTCGACGATGTCCTGCTGTTGCAGGATGACGTCGCCCAGGAGGCGCCGCGATTCGCGCTTTCCGCCCACGTAAGCCACCCACGCCAGCCGCAGATTGGCATACTTGGCCTTATCGGCGGCATGGTTCTTCTGGTAGCTCCAGTTGCCGTAGATCGCGCGGAAGGCGTGATCGCGGATCGACTCGAACTCTTCGATCTGGTTCCGGTTCTGACCGGTCTCCCAATCCCAGTCGCCGCGCGTGGCGTTCTGCACGGAGCGCTCGTCGAAGGGCAGCGCCCACGGAGTGTCGGGGAACGGCGAGGGTTTGCCCGCGTCCTCGGAGTACCACATCACCGACGTCCCCATCACCAGTTGGTCGGCCGTGGTGGGAGCCATCGATTCGCCGGTCTCCGCCTGGCTCTCGCGACCGTAGCGCGAATCCGCGCCCGCCATCGTGCCCAGGTTGCCATCACCGGTGCAATCGGCGAAGAGCGGCGCTTCATAGCGGTACTCTTTGCCGGTCAGCACATCGCGCGCGATCACCGCCGTGATGCGGTTGCCGCTCTTTTCGACTCGCGTGCCGCGCGTGTTCAGGAACAGGCGGACGTTCTTCTCCGCTTTCACCACGGCGAGTTTGCGCTCGTCGTCGTAGTTGGCGGCGGGCTGGGCGTTGCCGGCGTGCTCCGGGTCGAGCTCCGCGACTACCACGCCGATGGACGGGTACGGCGGAAGATTGATGGCGCCGCCCAGGGACACGCGGACGTCGGAGCTGGTGTTGCCGCCCAGGATCGGGCGGTCCTGAACCAGCGCCACTCTCAAGCCGAGCCTCGCCGCGGAGACCGCGGTGGCGGTGCCCGCCATGCCGCCGCCCACCACGACCAGGTCGAAAGTTCCGGCGCTTTCGGGTTCCGCCGGCAGGTTCAAGGCGCGCTTGCGAAAAGATGCCAGTTCCGCGCCGCCATCGGGAGGCCGCAGCGCCGGGTCGGCGGCGAACAGGATGGCATCGCAGCGTCCCTCGAAACCGGTTAGGTCGTGCAGTGCCAGAGCCGTGCTCCCCTTGGCCAGTCGCACGGTTCCGCCGTCCTGCCAGTGCCACTGCGCTCCCTCGGTTCCGAATGTCGCGGCGAGCGCCTTGCCGCCGATGAGCAACTGGAAGCGGCCGGGCGCGCCCGGCGCCGGAGCCGCCCAATCTCGCGTCCGCACCCAGACGCGGTAGGCGGCGGCTTCGGGCACCTGCACGGTGGTGTGCGCATCTCCCACCGGCACTCCCATGCCGTGCGCCAGCAGGAAGGCCGATCCCATCTGATCCATGAACTGCTGATCCACGACCCAGCCGCCGGTGTAATCGAAGCTTTCGGCTTCCACCAGCATCAGGGGCCGCTGCGCCGGGGACGCCGCGGCAATCGCGGCCGCGGCCAGATACACGAGCCACTTCATCTTTCCTAAGTTAACGGAAACGGGATCCCGCCGCGTCTGACGTTTGGACTACCCAGACGAATCGACATGAACCAATCCGCGCTGGATGGCCAGCAGCACCGCCTGCGTGCGGTCGGCCGCGCCCAACTTATCGAGGATGCGGCTCACGTGAATCCGCACGGTGTTTTCCGCGATGCCGAGCCCATCGGCGATGTCGCGATTGGGAGAGCCCTTGGCCAGGAGGCGCAGGACATCCATTTCGCGGTCGGTCAGGTCGGCGCCGGGTACGCGCTCCGCCAGCAGCGCGGCCACGGCGGCGGGCAGGTAGCGCTTTCCGCCGAGAACGGTCAGGATGGCGTCGATCAGCGTCTCCTTGCCGACATCCTTCGTCAGGTAAGCCATGGCGCCGGCGCGCAGGGCGCGGTGGACATCTTCGCTGCCTTCGTAATTGCTGAGCACCACGATGCGCGACGCCGGGTCCTGCTTGCGGATGGCCTCGATGGCATCGAACCCGGACATGCCCGGCAAGCGCAGATCCATGATGGTGAGGTCCGGCTTGTGGAGGCGATATAGCTCCAGGGCCTCCGCGCCGCTGCCGGTCTCGGCCACGATCTTCATCTCCGGCCGCGCGTCGATTACGGTGTGCAGCGCCAGCCGCGCGATGGGCTGATCTTCCACCAGCAGAATGCGGGCAATATGGCTCATGCGGACCGGATGGGAACCTCCGTTTCCACGATCGTACCAGCCCCCGGCTGGCTCGCCAATCGCAGCCGCCCGCCGAGGCGCTGCGCGCGCTCCTCCATCACCGCCAGGCCGAAATGCCCCGACATGAGCCCGGTTCGCGACCGCGGGTCGAAGCCGCAGCCGTCATCCTGGATCGCAACCGCGAGCTGTCTGGCGTCGTACTCCATGCGCACTTCAATGAAGGTGGGGGCCGCATGGCGTTTGGCGTTGGCGGCGGCTTCCTGGCAGATGCGAAGGATGTTCCGCTCCTGTTCCGCGGGCAGGCGAGTCTCGACGCCGGCCACGCGCACACCGGTGCGGATCCCGGTTCCCGCCACCAGTTTCTCGAGCGATGCGCGAACCGATTCCGACAGGGTCTCGGTTTCCAGGCGTTCCTCGCGCAGGTCCCAGATGACGCGCCGCGCTTCCGCACGATAGTGCGCCAGCATCTTCAGCGCCAGCGCGACGGGGTCCTTCAACGAAGCCGGCAGATTGCCCATGCGCGAGAGCGCCTCTTCGAGCTGCCACGTAATCGCGGCGAAGCCGGCCAGCAGCGTATCGTGCCATTCCCCGGAGATCCGGTTGCGCTCCGCCAGGATAAGCGCGTAACGGCCGCGCGTGATGTGGAGGCGCCAGCGGACCAGGAACAACACCAGCCCGCCCGCGCACAACGCAAGCAACCCGGCGAACCAGCCCGTCTGGTAAAAGCGCGGAAGCTGGGTCACGTCCGCCGCGGCTACCGCGTCGCTCCACGGTCCCGCGCCCGACCGCGCCGAGAGGAGCAACTGGTAGTTGCCGGGCGGCAGGCCGCTGTAGCGGATGCTTCGTTCCCCGCCCGCCTGCACCCAATCGGGATCGAACCCCACCAGCCGGTAGCGAAACTGTACTTTCTCCGGAGACGAGAATTCCAGCGCGGTGTAGCGCACCTCCAGCGCGTGTGCTCCGGCGGGGAGCGTGACGGCCGGGGAGCGCGCGGCGGGCCTGCCGTCCACGCTCAGGGCTTCGATGCGCACCGGAGGCGGCGGCGCGGGGCGGACGCGGCCGGGGAAGATCTGGACGAAGCCCTGCGCGGTGGCGAACCAGACCGTTCCATCGTCCGCCAGTCCGCCGGAGGGCTGCGACAACCGGTGACACTCGATGCTGCGCATCCCATCGTGTTCTCCGTACCACGCCCATTCGAGTTTCCGGGCCATTCCCGCAAGTACGCCCTCCGCGGCCGCGGCGGCCAGTTGCAGAATTCCCCGCGGCGAACTCACCCAGAAGGAACCTCTGCCGTCGTCCACCAGGCGGTACAGGGGATGGTCGGGCAGGCCGTCGCGGGCGCTCAGACAGCCAATGTCCGGGGATACCAGGCACAACTTGCCGCTCATGGTCGCCGCCCAGATGCGGCCCCTGGTGTCGGCCGAGAGCGAGGCGATGTCCTCGCCTTTACCGGAGTTGGCGGCAGCAAAACCGGATGCCTCGCGTTCGGGGTCCAGATGCACTACGCCGTTGCTCGTGCCGGCCCAGATGCCTCCGCGCGAATCCACCTGGAGGCTGGTCACCGTTTCTCCGGGCAGCCAGGCTGTGAAGTCCGCCGAGGGCATTCCACCGGGAAACGCAAAGACGCCATTTTCGGAGGTCCCCAGCCACAAGCGGCCGCCGCGGTCGAACACGATCGCCGAGACGTGCAGGTACGCAGAATCGGCATCGCCGAAATGCCGGTACTTCGCGCCGGTCAGGCCGTTGAGCCCTTCCCAGTTGCCGATCCACGGCTGG
>Ga0335069_10008121_pt1 | contig 15065 bp, 14 predicted proteins | sample Lox_Sample_11_FD_206714 | JGI IMG/M metagenome (GOLD analysis project Ga0335069, IMG submission 206714) | Soil microbial communities from Loxahatchee National Wildlife Refuge, Florida, United States - Lox_Sample_1.1 | ecosystem: Environmental > Terrestrial > Soil > Wetlands | place: USA... | reverse complement strand
ATCGGCCCCGGCGGCACGTCGGGCAGCTCGAGGTAGTGCGCGAGCACCTCGTGCACGTCGAGGCGGCGCACGCCGCGCGGCGGCGGCAGCGCGTGCAGCTGCCCGAGCCGGGCGCCGAGCCGGCGCCGGCCGTCGGCGCTGCGCAGCTCGGCGCGCGACAGCGGCCGGCCGGCCAGGTACTCGCTGATCAGGAGGCCGCGCTCGGGCTCGGCGTGCACCAGCGGCGGCGCGAAGCCGGCGCGCGCGGCCGCCGCGTGCACCTGCCGCTCCGCGACGCGGTTGATGCCGAAGGCCGCGTCCTCGGCGCCGGCGAGGCGCACGACCCAGTCGCCGGCCGCCGACCGGACGCGCACGCTGCGGTTCGAGCCGCCGCCGGCGAGCGGCTCGAGCGTGACGCCGGCGGCGAGCGCCGCCCGCCCGGCGGCGAAGCCGCCGAGCGCCGACTCGAGCTCGGCGTCCGAGAGCGCCGTCATGCCGCGCCCCCGGGCGCGCGCGTCTGCCGCTGCATGTCGAGGTACCAGCTCCGCCAGCCGACGAGGACGAGCCCGAGGTAGAGCCCGTACAGGATCATGGAGGCATACAGGCGCCCGCGCCAGCACAAGAGCACGATCAGCGCGTCGATGACCAGCCACCAGGGCCAGTTCTCGATCTTCTTGCGGGCGACGAGCCAGGTCGTGAACACGCTCGCCCAGGTGGTCAGCGAGTCGAGCAGCGGCTCGGAGGAGCCGGTCTCGCGCGCGAGCCAGGCGGCGCTCGCCGCGCTCGCGAGCGCGATCGCGGCGAGCCCGGCCGCCTGCACGCCGAGCGAGGCGTGCGACACCGGCAGCGCGCCGCCGTCGGCGCGCCGGCGCCAGGCGTGCCAGCCGTAGCCGGCCACGATCAGGTAGTACACCTGCAGCGCCGCCTGCATGTAGAGGCGCGCGCGGTAGAAGACCACGAGGTAGAGGGCGGTGCTGACGAACGCCGCCAGCCAGGCGCTGCGGCGCTGGCCGATCACGAGCACGACGTAGAGGACGCCGAGCACGGCCGCGACCGCCTCGAGCGGCGAGGTGCCCGCCCAGACGGTCGCCACCGCGCCCCAGGCGCCCGCGAGGGTCATCCGCCGCACCCGCCGGGCAATCCCCGGCGCGGTGCACCGGCGGCGGGCCCGGGCTGATAGAATTGCGCGCTTCGGAGTCTGAGGTCTACCGCCCCATGGCCAAGCGCACGGTCAGCGTGTTCCAGGTCGACGTCTTCACGACCGAGCTGTTCGCCGGCAACCCGGCCGGGGTCGTGCTCGGCGCCGAGCGGCTGAGCGAGGCCGAGATGCAGGCGCTGGCGCGCGAGCTCAACAACTCGGACTCCGCCTTCGTGCTGCCGCCGGACGGCCCGGACCACGACATCAAGCTGCGCTTCTTCACGCCGACCCGCGAGGCCGGCTTCGTCGGCCACGCGAGCGTCGCGGCGCACGTGGCGCGCCTCGCCGCCGGCCAGGGCAAGGTCGGCAAGCTGCGCCAGAAGTCGCGCACCGGCATCTACGACGTCGAGGTCTCCGGCTCCGCCGCCCAGCCGCGCGTCTCGGTGGCGCTGCCCGCGCCCGAGTTCCAGCCGGCGATCGGCGCCGACACCCGCGCGCGGCTGCTCGACGTCTTCGGCATCGACACCGCGGCGCTCGACCCGAAGTGCCCGGTGGTGGTCACCAAGCGCACCAGCACGCGGCTGATGATCGGCCTGCGCTCGGCGGAACTGCTCGCCTCGCTGCAGCCGAACCTCGAGGAGCTGAAGCGCATGACGCCGCACGTCGGCGCCGACGGCTACTTCCTGTTCGTGCGCGACGCGCGCGGCCCGGGCACCACCGAGTCGCGGCTGTTCTCGCCGGTGCTGGGCATCGCCGAGGACCCGGTCAGCGGCAACGCCCACGGCATGCTCGGCGCCTACCTCGTGGTCAACGGCCTGCTGCCGGTGGCCGCCGGCCGGGCGCGCTTTCGCGGCTACCAGGGCCGCAGCATGGAGCGTCCCGGCGAGGTCGACGTCGAGGTCGAGGTCAGCGACGGCGAGCCGACCCGGATCCACATCAGCGGCGCGGCACGGGTCGTGTTCACGACCGAGATCGGCCTCGACTGAGTCGCGCCGCCGCCGGCCGCCCGCCGCGGGCGGCCGGGTCGCGACGGACCTGAACACGGCTGCTGCCATCCCCTGCCCTCCGGCCACCGCCCCCCCGCGGCGGCGCACGATGCCAGTTTCCCGGCCGGCGGCGCAACGCCCGCGCGGCGACCCGCGCCTGACCCGCCCGCGCCGGCAGCGGCCCGGCCCGCGCGCCGGGTCCGCCGCCGGGGCGCCCGGCCGCTGATCGCTGCGGGTCGTCGACGGTGCGGCCGTGGTGGACGTCTACCGCTCGGCGCGCGGCCAGGGTGCGTCGCTCGCGGCGGGCGCCGCCGGGCCGAGCTCGCCCTCCCAGGAGGCGACCACCGCGGTCGCGATCGAGTTGCCGACGACGTTGGTGGCGCTGCGGCCCATGTCGAGGAACTGGTCGACCGCGAGGATCAGCACCAGCCCCGCCTCGGGGATGCGAAAGTGCGCGAGCGTCGCCGCGATCACGACGAGCGAGGCGCGCGGCACGCCGGCCATGCCCTTGCTGGTGACCATCAAGAGCAGCAGCATCGACACCTGCTGCCCGACGCTGAGCGCGATGCCGTAGGCCTGCGCGATGAACAGCGTCGCGAAGGTGCAGTACATCATCGAACCGTCGAGGTTGAACGAGTAGCCGAGCGGCAGCACGAAGCTCGCGATGCGCTCGGCGACGCCGAAGCGGCCGAGCTGCTCGAGCGTCTTCGGGTAGGCGGCCTCCGAGCTCGCCGTCGAGAACGCGAGCAGCACGGGCTCGCGGATCATCGGCACCAGACTGCCGATGCGGCGGCCGAGCACCAGGAAGCCGAGCCCGAAGAGCGCCAGCCACAGCGTCGCGAGCGACAGGTAGAAGCCGCCGATGAAGCGGCCGTAGGTCGCGAGGATGCCGAGCCCCTGGGTCGTGATCACCGAGGCGATCGCGGCGAACACCGCGACCGGCGCCGCCAGCATCACGTAGCCGGTGACCTTGAGCATCACCTGCGCGAGCTCCTCGATCAGTCCGACCAGCTGGCGGGCGCGGGCGCCGAGCGCGGCGAGCGCGACGCCGAAGAACACCGAGAACACCACGATCTGCAGGATCTCGTTGCTGGCCATCGCCTCGGCGATCGAGCGCGGCACCAGGTGCGCGACGAACTCCTTGAGCGTCAGACCCGCCGCGTGCACCCCGCTCGCGGCGTCGCCCGGCGGCACCGGCAGGCCGAGCGCCGCGCCCGGCGCGAGCACGGTCACCATGACGATGCCGAGCACGAGCGACACCAGCGAGGCGAACAGGAACCAGGCGAGCGTGCGCAGGCCGACCCGGCCGAGGCGGCCGAAGTCGCCCATGTGGGCGATGCCGACGCACAGCGTCGAGAACACGAGCGGCGCGATGATCATCTTGATGAGGCGCAGGAACGCGTCGGTCGCGATCGAGAAGTAGCCGCCCAGCTCGCGCAGCGTCGCGGGCTCGGTGATGGTCGCGTGGCAGACCGTGCCGACCAGGATGCCGAGCAGCATCGCGGCGACGACGTAGTACGTGAAGCGTCGGGCCATGTGTCCCCCTCCGGGTGCCGACTCTGACCGGTCGGCCGCCGGCGCACAACGGCCCGCCGCCCCGGCCGGCTCAGCGCGCCCGGGCGCGGCCGGCGCCGGCGCGCAGCGCGAGCACGTGCCGCACCTCCGGCACCAGGTCGCCCGGGTGGTGCGCGGCGATCACCAGCTGCACGCCGGCCTGCGCGAGCGCCGACAGCAGCTCGCGCAGCCGCGCGCGGTACGGGGCGTCGAGGCCGGTCAGCGGTTCGTCGAGCAACAGCGCCTCCGGCCGCGGCGCGAGCGCGCGCGCGATCAGCGCCAGGCGCCGCTGGCCGTAGGAGAGCTCGGCCGCGGGTCGCGCCGGGTCGAGCGCGAGGCCGACCGCGGCGAGCGCCGCGCGCGCGCGCGCGCGCGCGTGCGCCGACGGCGGATGGTCGAGCCCGACGCTGGCGCTGAGCCCGCTCGCGACGAACTCGCCGAGCGTGACGCGCGCCAGGTACTCCGCCTGCAGCTCCGGCGAGACGAACCCCACCCGCCGCCGCCAGCCCTCGATGTGCGAGCCGGGCGCATGGCCGCGGCGCACGATCCGCCCGCCGAGCGCCACCGGCACGAGCCCGTACAGGCAGGCGAGCAGCGTCGACTTGCCGCTGCCGTTGGCGCCGACGATCGCCCAGTGCTCGCCGGCGCCGATGCGCCAGCTGAGGCCGCGGATCACGGGCCGGTAGTCGCGGTACAGGTCGACGTCCGCGAGCTCGACGAGCGGCGCCGCGGCATGCGCGCGCCTGGGCGGCGGCAGCGGCCGCGGCGGCGCCGCGCCGTCGGCCGCGAGCCAGCGGCCGGGCGCCCGCGCGCGGCCGCCGTCGTGCACCAGCCGGCCGCGCTCGAGCACCAGCGCGCGCCTAAACGCCGGCGGCGCGTCCTCGGCGCGATGCACCGCGAGCACGATCGTCAGGCGCGTGCGCGCGAGCCGCGCCAGCTCGCGGTCGAGCAGCGCCCGGCCGGCGCGGTCGAGGCCGTTGTAAGGCTCATCGAGCAGGAGCAGCCGCGGCCGCCCGGCGAGCGCGCGCGCCAGCAGCACGCGCCGGCGCTCGCCGTAGGACAGCGTCAGGAAGCGCCGGCGGCGCAGCGGCCAGAGCGCGAGGCGCCTGAGCACCTGCCGCACGCGCCGCGCCGCCGCCGGGCCCAGCCGCAGCAGCGGCCGGTCGCCGCCGTGGGTGCCGGTCCCGACCAGGCGCTCGACGCTGAAGTTCCAGTCGTAGCGGTGGTACTTGTCCTGGCGCTCGCCGCCGACCAGCGCGACCCGCGGCAGCAGCTGGGCGAGCGCGAGCGGCCGGCCGCGCGCATCGCGGTACTCGCGGCGCTCGCGCCCCGTCGGGGTCGGCCAGCGCTCGCCGGCGAGGAGCTTGAGCAGCTGGGTCTTGCCGGCGCCGTTGGCGCCGAGCAGCAGGCAGTGCGCGCCGGGCGGCAGCTCGAGGTCGAGGCCGGCGAGCACGCGGCGCCCGCCGAGCACGAGGCTCACGGCCTCGAGCCGCACGCCGACGCCGCTCACGCCGCCAGCCAGTCGGCGCCGTCGCGCCGCGCCCGGCCGTCGCGCTCGAGCTTGATCAGGTGCGCCTCGAGCGAGTAGCGCGCGTAGCCGTGCAGCTCGACCGCGACGTCGCGGTAGACGTCGGCGAGCAGCGCGTCGAGCGTCGCGCGGCCGCGCGCCGCGAGCGCCGCGGCGACCCGCGCCTCGCGCGCGAGGCGGTGCGCGAGCAGCGCCTCGAGCGTCGCCGCCGGGTCCGGCAGCAGCGGTCCGTGGCCCGGCGCGAGCGCGCCGAGCCCGAGGCGCATGAGGCGCGCGAGCGAGGCGAGGTATTCCGACATGTCGCCGTCCGGCGGCAGGATCACCGGCGAGACCGTGCCGAGCACGTGATCGCCCGTGTACAGCAACCGGAGCGCCGGCTGGTGCCAGCAGACGTGGTTCGAGGCGTGCCCGGGGGTCGCGACCGCGAGCAGCTCGCCGGCGTCGGTGGCGAGCGCGAGGCCGTCGTCGGCGACCACGTCCGGCACGAAGTCCGGGTCCTGGAAGGCCGCGTGCCGGGCGCGGCGGCCGACGAGCGGCGCGCCGAGCCGCGCGCGCAGCGGCGTCGCGGCCGGCGAGTGGTCGCGGTGCGTGTGGGTGACGGCGATCGCGACCACGCGCGCGCCGCCGACCGCGGCCACGATCGCCTCGAGGTGCGAGGCGATGGCCGGTCCCGGGTCGAGCACCACGAGCTCGCGCGCGCCGATCAGGTAGGTGTTGGTGCCGGGGCCCGTCATGCGGCCGGGGTTCGGCGCGAGCAGGCGGCGCACGCCCGCGGCCACGGCGACCGCGCGGCCGGGCACGAGCTCGGCGGCGGCGGGCGGGCCCGGCGTGGTGGCGGTCGGGGCGGTCACGGTGGCCGATGGTACCGGCGGGGGCGCGGCGGCAATAGGCCGCGCACCGCCCGCGATCGCCCGCCGGGCCGCGAGCCGATAAGATGGGGCTCGAATCCCGGCCATGTCGGCCGGTCAGCGAGGTTGCTCCATGATCCGCATCCCGAGACTTGCCGCGTGCCTGCTCGCCCTCGGCACCCTGGCCGCCGCCCCGGCCACCTACGCGGCCTGCAGCTACCCGAAGGCGCCGAGCCAGATCCCGGACGGCAAGACCGCCTCGAAGGACGAGATGCTCGCGGCCCAGGCGGCCGTCAAGCAGTTCATGGCGGACATGGACCTCTACATCAAGTGCGTCGACGACGAGAACCCGCCGCCGGCCGCAGGCACGCCGCTGACCGAGGACCAGAAGAAGGCGCTGGCGGCGCAGGAGCGGGTGCGCGTCCAGAAGCACAACGCCGCGGTCGCCGACGAGGAAGCGGTGGCCGAGCGCTTCAACACGCAGCGCAAGGCCTACAACGAAGCGCACCCGAAGTAGCGATGGCGGCGACGTGCTGACGCCGGCCGAGGCGGCCGCGGCGATCGCGGCCGAGCTCGCGCCGCTGGCTGCCGAGTCGTGCGCGCTCGCCGACGCCGCGGGGCGGGTGCTGCGCGAGGAGCTCGCCGCCGAGCGCGACCAGCCGCCCTTCGACCGCGTCGCGATGGACGGCATCGCGGTCGCGTCCGAGGCGCTCGCGGCCGGGCGGCGCGCGTTCCGGATCGCCGGCACCGTCGCCGCCGGGCGGCCGCCGGCGACGCTGCCGGGCGAGGATGCCTGCCTCGAGGTCATGACCGGCGCGATGCTGCCGCCCGGCACCGACACCGTGATCCCGGTGGAGTCGCTGGTGCTCGCCGAAGGCCGCGCGACGCTGCGCGAGGAGGCGCCGCCGGCGCGCTACGCGAACGTGCACCGCCGCGCGAGCGACGCCCGCGCCGGCAGCCGCGCGCTCGCCGCCGGCACCCGGCTGCGCGGCCCCGAGCTCGCGATCGCGGCCTCCGCCGGCCGCGCCGCGCTCGCCGTGAGCCGCGAGCCGCGCATCGCGGTGATCTCGACGGGCGACGAGCTGGTCGGGCCGGGGCTCGCGCTCGAGCCCTGGCAGATCCGCCGCTCGAACGCCTACGGGGTGGCCGCGACGCTCGCGCTGCACGGCTACGCACGCCTCAGCGACGACCACATCGCCGACGACCCGGCGACGCTGTGCGCGCGGCTCGCCGCGCACCTGACCCGGCACGACGTGCTGATCCTGTCGGGGGGCGTGTCGGCCGGGCGCTTCGACCACGTGCCGGCCTCGCTCGAGTCGGTGGGCGTGCGGCGCGTGTTCCACAAGGTCGCGCAGCGCCCCGGCAAGCCGCTCTGGTTCGGCGTCGGGCCCGGCGGGCAGCCGGTGTTCGCGCTGCCGGGCAACCCGGTCTCGACGCTCGTCTGCCTGATCCGCTACGTGCTGCCGGCGCTCGAGCGCCTGTGCGGGGCGCCGGCGCCCGCGGTGCCGAGCGTGCCGCTCGCGGACGGCTACGAGTCGCGCCACCCGCTGACCGCCTTCGTGCCGGTGGACCGCGGCCGCGCCGCCGGGCGCCCGGCGGCGGTCACGCTGCACCCGACCCATGGCTCCGGGGACTTCACGGCCCTGGCCGGCACCGCCGGCTTCGTCGAACTCGCCCCCGGGCGCCGGATTGAACCCGGCGAGGCCGTCCCGATCTACACTTGGTGACCATGGTGCCCGTCGTCGCACTGCACGATCCCAAGGCCCCGCTCGACCGCCGCGGCCGGCCGCTGCACGACCTGCGGATCTCGGTCATGGACCGCTGCAACTTCCGCTGCCCGTACTGCATGCCGAAGGAGACCTACGGCGAGGGCTACCGCTTCCTCGGCTCCGCCGAGCGGCTGTCGTTCAACGAGATCACGCGCCTCGCCGCGATCTTCGTCGGGCTCGGCGCGCGCAAGCTGCGCCTCACCGGCGGCGAGCCGCTGCTGCGCGCCGGGCTCGCCGAGCTGGTCGGCGACCTCGCGGCGCTGCCCGCGGTCGAGGACGTGGCGCTGACCACCAACGGCGTGCTGCTCGCGCGCCACGCCGAGGAGCTGAAGGCGCAGGGCCTCGGCCGGGTCACCGTCAGCCTCGACTCGCTCGACCCCGAGGTGTTTCGCACCATGTCCGGCGGCTACGGCACGCCGGCCGAGATCCTCGAGGGCATCGACGCCGCGCTCGCCGCCGGCCTCGCGCCGCTCAAGGTCAACTGCGTCGTGCAGCGCGGCGTCAACGACCACACGGCGGTGGCGCTGGTGGAGCACTTTCGCGGCACGCCGGTGATCGTGCGCTTCATCGAGTACATGGACGTCGGCACGCGCAACCACTGGGACCTGAAGCGCGTCGTGCCGTCGCGCGAGCTGCACGCGCAGCTGCATGCACGCTGGCCGCTGGTGCCGCTCGCCGCCGGCTATCACGGCGAGGTCGCCGAGCGCTACGCCTTCGCCGACGGCCAGGGCGAGGTCGGCTTCATCTCCTCGGTCAGCCAGCCCTTCTGCGGCGCCTGCACGCGCGCGCGGCTGTCCTCGGAGGGCGTGCTGTACACGTGCCTGTTCGCGACCCACGGCCTCGACCTGCGCACGCCGCTCAGGGCCGGGGCCGACGACGCGGCGCTCGAGCAGCTGATCCGCGGCGCCTGGCTCGGGCGCAGCGACCGCTACAGCGAGGCGCGCGCCGAGCTGCACGCCGCCGGCACCGAGCGCAAGATCGAGATGTACTACATCGGAGGCTGATGAGCACCCTCACCCACGTCGGCAGCGACGGCCGCCCGACGATGGTCGACGTCGGCGGCAAGGCGGTCAGCGCGCGCAGCGCGGTGGCGGAGTCGCGCGTGCGGCTGCCGCCGGAGGTCGCGCGCACGCTCGGCGCCGCCGGCTACGCGACCGCCAAGGGCCCCGTGTTCCAGACCGCGATCATCGCCGGCACCATGGCGGCGAAGCGCACCCACGAGCTGATCCCGTTCTGCCACCCGCTCGGCCTCGAAAAGTGCCGCATCGAGATCGAGGCCGACGGCGACGACGTCGTGATCCGCTGCGAGGTCGCCGTGCACCACCGCACCGGCGTCGAGATGGAGGCGCTCACCGGTGCCAGCGTCGCGGCGCTGACGGTCTACGACATGTGCAAGGCGCTGTCCCACGACCTGGTCATCGACGGCACGCGCCTCATCGAGAAGCGCGGCGGCAAGAGCGACTACGGGGTGCGCGATGGCCGCTGAGGCGCCGCTCGCGGGTCTGGTGCTCGCCGGCGGGCGCAGCCAGCGCATGCAGCGCGACAAGGCGGCGCTCGAGTTCGCGGGCGAGACGCAGCTGGCGCGCGCGGTGCGCCTGGTCGCCGGCTACGCGTCGCGCACCTTCGTCTCGGTGCGGCCCGACCAGCGCGACGACCCCGAGCGCCGGCGCTTCCCGCAGATCGTCGACCGCCTCGCCGAGGTCGGGCCCGCGGCCGGCATCCTCGCCGCGCAGGAGGCGCTGCCCGACCACGCCTGGCTGGTGGTCGCCGTCGACCTGCCGCTGCTCGATGCCGCGACGCTCGAGCAGCTGCTCGGCGCGCGCGACCCGGCGGCGCTCGCGACCGCCTATCGCAGCGCGGCGGACGGCCTGCCGGAGCCGCTGTGCGCGGTCTGGGAGCCGGCGAGCCGCGAGCCGCTCGCGGCGTTCGTCGCCGGCGGGCGCAGCTGCCCGCGCAAGTTCCTGCTGACCCACGCCGCGCGCCTCGTCGAGCTCGCGAGCCCTGAGGCGCTCGCCAACGTCAACACCCCGGCCGACTACGCCGCCGCGCTCGCGCGCGGCACGGGCGGCGCGCCGTGACCGCGGTCCACGTGCAGTACTACGCCGTGCTGCGCGAGCAGGCCGGCCGCAGCGAGGAGCGGCTCGTGACCGCGGCCGCGACGCCGGCGGCGCTGTACGAGGAGCTGCGCGCGCGCCACGGCCTGACGCTCGCGCGCGCGCAGCTCAGGGTCGCGATCGACGGCGAGTTCGCCGACTGGCAGGCGCCGCTCGCCGAGGGTGCGCGCGTGGTCTTCATCCCGCCGGTCGCCGGGGGCTGAGGTGGGCGCGTTCGCATTCAGCGACCGGCCGCTCGACACCGCCGCCGAGCGCGCGCGGGTCGAGGACCATGCCGCCGGCGGCTACGCGAGCTTCGAGGGCTGGGTGCGCGACTTCAACGACGGTCGCGCGGTCGAGCGGCTCGAGTACGAGGCCTACGCCGAGCTCGCGGTCAGGGAAGGCGAGCGCATCGTCGCCGAGGCGGTCGCGCGCTTCGGCGTGCGCCATGCGCGCTGCGTGCACCGCGTCGGCGAGCTCAGGCTCGGCGAGCTCGCGGTCTGGGTCGGCGTCAGCGCCGCGCACCGCGGCGAGGCCTTTGCGGCCTGCCGCTACATCATCGACGAGGTCAAGCACCGCGTCCCGATCTGGAAGAAGGAGCACTACGTCGACGGCGATTCCGGCTGGGTGAACTGCGAGCGCTGCGCGGCCGCGGGGCTCGAGGCCGGCGCCGCGGCGCCCGCCCAGGGACACGCCCACGGGCAGGATCACGACCACGGACACGATCACGGCCATCGGCACGGCGCCGGCGACGCGCGCCCCGACCGGCACCCGGCCGGGCTCGCGCGCCCGGACTATTCCCGCCAGGTCGTGCTGCCCGAGGTCGGCGCCGCCGGCCAGGACTTGATCCGCCGCGCCCGCGTGCTGGTGGTCGGCGCCGGCGGCCTCGGCGTGCCGGTGCTGTCCTACCTCGCCGGTGCCGGCGTCGGCACGCTCGGCATCGTCGACGGCGACGTGCTCGAGCCCTCCAACCTGCACCGCCAGACGCTGTACGCGCTCGCCGACGCCGGCCGCCCGAAGGCGCTGCTCGCCGCCGAGCGCCTGCGGGCGCTCAACCCGGAGGTCGACGTGCGCGCCTACGTCGAGCGTGCCGACCGCGAGCGGCTGCCGGCGCTGGCCGCGGGCTACGACGTGCTGGTCGACTGCAGCGACAACTTCGCGACCCGCTTCGTGGTCAACGACGTCGCGGTCGGCCTCGGCAAGGCGGCGGTGCTCGCCAGCGTCTACCAGCACGAGGGCCAGCTGCAGGTGGTCAGGCCCGGCGGCGCGTGCCTGCGCTGCGTCTGGCCGGAGGCCACCCGCGACGGCCTGGTCGGCAACTGCGCCGAGGCGGGCGTGCTCGGCCCCGTGCCCGGCGTGCTCGGCAGCCTGCAGGCGCTCGAGGTGCTCAAGCTCGTGCTCGGCCTGCCGTCCGCGGCGCTCGACGCGGTGGTGCTCGTCGACCTCGGCACGCTCGAGACGCGGCGCATCCGCGCGCCGCGCGCGCCCTGCTGCGCCGGGCGCGACTGCGCCCGGCTGCCGGGCCCGCCGGCCGAGGCCGAGGCCGCGATCGAGCTCGACGTCGCGGCGCTCGAGGACGCGACCGCGAACGACTACGTCGTCGTCGACCTGCGCGACGCGGTCGAGGTGGCGCTCGAGCCCGCGCCCGGCCCGCACCTGCACATCCCGCTCGACCGGCTGCTCGACGACCCGGCCCAGCTCGACGCCGCGCGCCGCTACCTGCTCTTGTGCGCGCGCGGCCAGCGCTCGCGCGCCGCGGCGCTGGCGCTGCGCCGCGCGGGCCTGAGCTCGGTCTGGTCGCTGCGCGGCGGGCTCGCGGCGCGCCGCGCGCCCTGAGTCCCGGCGCGCTCAGCGCGGCCGGACCTGGCCGGCGCCGCGCACCACGTACTTGTAGCTCGTCAGCTGCTCGACCCCGACCGGGCCGCGGGCATGGAACTTGTCGGTCGAGATGCCGATCTCGGCGCCCATGCCGAACTCGCCGCCGTCGGCGAACTGCGTCGAGGCGTTGTGCAGCACGATCGCGCTGTCGACCGCGCCGAGGAAGCGCTCGGCGGTGGCGGCGTTGTCGGTCACGATCGACTCGGTGTGCGCCGAGCCGTAGCGGGCGATGTGCGCGATCGCGCCGTCGACGCCGTCGACGAGCCGCGCGGCGATGATCGCGTCGAGGTACTCCGTGTACCAGTCCTCCTCGGCGGCGGCGCGCACCCGCGGGTCGGCGTCCCGGCAGGCCGCGTCGCCGCGCACCTCGCAGCCGGCGTCGAGCAGCGCGCCCAGGAGCGGCGCGAGCAGCGTGGGCGCCGCGGCGCGATCGACGAGCAGCGTCTCGGCGGCGCCGCACACGCCGGTGCGCCTGAGCTTGGCGTTCAGCACGATCGCGCGCGCCATGTTGAGGTCGGCGTCGCGGTCGACGTAGACGTGGCAGTTGCCGTCGAGGTGGCCGATCACCGGCACGCGCGCCTCGCGCCGCACGCGCTCGATCAGGCTCTTGCCGCCGCGCGGCACCACCACGTCGACGTAGTCGGTCATGCCGGCGAGCAGGTAGCGCACCGCCTCGCGGTCGGTGGTCGGCACGCGCTGAATCGCCGCGAGCGGCAGGCCGGCGGCCTCGAGGCCCGACTCGAGGCAGGCGTGGATCGCGGCGCTCGAGCGCACGCTCTCCGAGCCCGGCCTCAGGATCACGGCATTGCCGGACTTCAGGCACAGGCCGCCGGCGTCGGCGGTCACGTTCGGGCGGCTCTCGTAGATGATCGCGATGACGCCGAGCGGCACCCGCACGCGCTGGATCGTCAGACCGTTGGGCCGCGTCCACTCGGCGATCACCGCGCCGATCGGGTCCGGCAGCGCGGCGATCGCCTCGAGCCCGCCGGCCATCGCCTCGACGCGCCCGGCGTCGAGCCGCAGCCGGTCGAGCAGCGCCTGACCCTGGCCACGCCGGCGGGCCTCCTCGAGGTCGCTCGCGTTGGCGGCGAGGATCTCGCCGGCGCGGGCGCGCAGCGCCGCCGCCGCCGCCTCGAGCGCCGCGTCCTTGACGCGCCGCGGCGTGCGCGCCAGGAGCTGCGCGGCGCCGAGCGCCTCGCTGCCGAGCCGCGCCATGGTCGCGCCGAGCTCGCCGTCGCCGCTGGGCGGTGCGCTCATCGGGCTTCGCCGGGGCCTGGCAGCACGACCAGGTCGTCGCGGTGGATCAGCTCCTCGCGGCCGCGGTAGCCGAGCAGGCCCTCGATCTCGCCGCTGCGGCGCCCGGCGATCAGCGCCGCGTCGGCCGACGAGTAGGCCGCCAGCCCGCGCGCCACCTCGCGGCCGTCGGCGACCACGCTGACGGTGTCGCCGCGCTCGAAGCGGCCGCTGACGCGGGTGACGCCGGCCGGCAGCAGGCTCTTGCCGCGGCCGAGCGCCGCGGCGGCGCCGGCGTCGATCTGCACGCGGCCGCGCGGCTTGAGCGTGCCGGCGATCCACTGCTTGCGGGTCGCGAGCGGGGTCGTGCCGGGCAGGAACCAGGTGCAGCGCTCGCCGTCCTCGACCGCGCGCAGCGGGTGCGGGCGCCGGCCGCTCGCGATGCAGAGGCTGCAGCCCGCGCCGAGCGCGATCCGCGCCGCCGCGACCTTGGTGGTCATGCCGCCGGAGCCGACCGCGGAGCTCGGGCCGGCGGCCATCGCCTCGACCGCGGCGTCGACGGCGCGCACCTCGCAGATGAAGCGCGCCTCGGGCTCGCGCCCCGGGTCGGCGCTGTACAGCCCGTCGATGTCGGACAGGAGCACGAGGCACTCCGCGCTCGCCATCTGCGCGACCCGCGCCGCCAGCCGGTCGTTGTCGCCGTAGCGGATCTCGGCGGTCGCGACCGTGTCGTTCTCGTTGATCACCGGCACCGCGCCGAGCGCGAGCAGCGTGTTGAGCGTGGCGCGCGCGTTGAGGTAGCGCTGCCGCTCCTCGGTGTCCTCGAGCGTCAGCAGCACCTGCGCCACGGCGAGGCCGCGCTCCTCGAGGATCTCCTGCCAGGCGCGCGCCAGGCGGATCTGGCCGACCGCCGCCGCCGCCTGGCTCTCCTCGAGCCGCAGCCGCCCGGCGGCGAGCCCGAGGTGGCGCCGGCCGAGCGCGATCGCGCCGCTCGAGACCACGATCAGCTGCTGGCCGCGGCGCGCGGCGCGCGCCAGGTCGTCGCCGAGGCTCTCGAGCCAGGCCCGGTTCAGGCGCCCGCTCTTGGCGTCGACCAAGAGCGCCGAGCCGACCTTGACGATCAGCCGTCGGGCCTCGCGGAGGCGCCGCGCGCGGGCGCGAAATTCTGCTTGCGTCATCGCTGGAGAGCGCGCGGCGAGGGGCCGCGCGCCGTAGCGACTATACCGGGATACGCCGCCGCGCGCCGCGCCGGGCCGGCCGCCGGCCGGGGGCCCGCGCGCGCCGCGCCTTGACGACCAGCAGGTCGCAGGGCACGCGCTCGAGCAGGCGCTCGGCGGTCGCGCCGATCAGCGCCTCGTAGAGCCGGCTGCGCGACACCGCGCCGAGCGCGAGCACGTCGACCCCGGCACGTGCGGCCCAGGCCGGCAGCGTCTCGACCGCGGCGCCGGCGAGCAGCACCGGCTCGGCGCGCGGCCGGCGGCGGCCGCGGCAGAGCGCGGCGAGCGCGCGCGCCGCGCCCGCCTCGGCGTCGGCGAGGCGCTCCTCCACCGCCGCGGCCGCGAGCGGCAGGCCGAGCAGCGCCGGCCCCGCGACCGCGGCCTCGAGCGGCAGCCAGGCGTGCACCACCGCGAGCGAGCCCCCGAGGCCGCGCGCGAGCGCGTGCGCCGCACCGACCAGCGCGGCGTCGAGCCGCGCGCGCGGGTCGGCCGGATGCAGCGGGTCGACCGCCGCGGCGATGCGCGGCGCCGCCGGCCAGCGGCCGGGCTTGGCGTACAGCAGCGGCACCGCGCAGTCGCGGATCAGCGGCCAGTCCGATGCGCCGAACAGCGCGCGGCGCAGGCCGCGGTGGAAATGCGACTCGATCACGACCAGCCCGGGCCGGGTGCGGCGCACGTAGGCGAGCACGCGCGCGGCGCGCGGGTGGCCGAGCTCGTAGCGCACCGCGACCCGGCGCGCGCCGAGCTCGGCGCGCGCGAGGCGCCGCAGCGCCGCCTCGCCGCGCTCGACCGCGCGGCGCCGCGCCAGCGCGCGCGCCCGGCCGGAGCCCTCGCCGCCGGCC
>Ga0335069_10008119_pt1 | contig 15066 bp, 12 predicted proteins | sample Lox_Sample_11_FD_206714 | JGI IMG/M metagenome (GOLD analysis project Ga0335069, IMG submission 206714) | Soil microbial communities from Loxahatchee National Wildlife Refuge, Florida, United States - Lox_Sample_1.1 | ecosystem: Environmental > Terrestrial > Soil > Wetlands | place: USA... | reverse complement strand
TGGAGGCCGGCTCCAGCGGCACCGAGCCGTCGCCGCAGGTCGCCGTCGTGCAGGCCACCCTGCCGGACGTCACGTCCGAGCAGCCCGCGCCGCTGTCCGTTCCAACCGTCGAGGGGATCGGCGCGATCGAATCCGCTGCCGTGATGCCGATGGCTGCCGAGGCGCCGCCCACGGCCACGACCGCGGCGACCCCGACCGGGGACGCGCCGGCGATGGGTACCGAAGCCGCGATGCCGGCGGTGGAGGCCGTCGTGCCCTCCCAGTCGAGGACGGAAACGACGACGCCGGCCGTGACCGCGCGGCCCGAGGCCATGGCGATGGCGCCCGCAGCGAGCCGCGAGGCGCCCGACCGTACCGCGCCGGCCGCCGCCCCAGCGCCGGTCGTGTCGTCGGAGGTCCTAGCCGCCCCGCTGCCGCTGAACGACCTGTTGGCGATGCTCGACGCCGCCGGCATGACGCTCGCGCAGACGAACCCGGCGCGCCACGCCGAGGTCCAGGCACGGATGATTTCCGAGGCGCGGCCCGCGCGCATTCCGCGGGAGCGGCCGGTGTTGCCGCCGATGTCGGAAGAGCCGCTGGTCCAGGTCGAGACGCGACCCGGGTCGCCCGCCGCCGCCCCGGCACCCTAGGCGTCGGGTTTCGCCCGCCTTCGGCCGCTGCATTGCCGCGTCATCGACGCGGCAATGCAGCACGCGCCGAGGGATACCATGTCGGCGTTGCCCCGGGTTGTCGCATGACCGATCGCATCATTCCGCTGCTCGACGAACGTGCCGGCCTCGTGAAGGTTCCGCTGCCGCGCGTCCTCGAGACCCCGACCGGCGACGTGCGCGACCGGCTCGGCCGGCCGTTGCGCGACCTTCGGATCTCGGTCACGGACCGGTGCAACTTCCGCTGCACGTACTGCATGCCGAAGGAGGTCTTCGACCGCGACTACCGCTTCATTCCGCACGGCGAGTTGCTGCGCTTCGAGGAGATCGCGCGGTTGGCCCGCGTCTTCATCGCGCACGGCGTCGAGAAGATCCGCCTGACCGGCGGCGAGCCGCTGCTGCGCAGGGACGTCGAGCGACTGGTCGGACAGCTCGCGGAATTGCGCACGCCGAACGGAGCGGCGCTCGACCTGACGCTGACGACCAATGGGTCCGTCCTTGCGCGCAAGGCGCGTTCGCTGGCATCCGCCGGGCTGCGCCGGATCACCGTATCGCTCGACGCGCTGGATGACGCGGTGTTTCGCCGCATGAACGACGTCGACTTCCCTGTCGACGCCGTCCTGCACGGCATCGACGAGGCCGCCGCGGCGGGCCTGGCGCCGCTGAAGATCAACATGGTCGTGCGCCGCGGCGTCAACGAAAGCGAGATCGTCCCGATGGCGCGCCATTTCCGCGGCCGCGGCCACATCCTGCGCTTCATTGAGTTCATGGACGTCGGCAGTTCAAACGGCTGGCGCCTGGACGACGTCGTTCCGGCCTCGGAGATCGTCGCGCGGATCAGCGCCGAGATGCCGCTGGAGCCGATCGGCGCAAACTACGACGGCGAGGTCGCGGAGCGCTGGCGCTATCGCGACGGGAGCGGCGAAATCGGCGTCATCGCGAGCGTCACGCGGGCTTTCTGCCGCACGTGCACGCGCGCGCGGCTCTCCACCGAGGGGCGCCTGTACTTCTGCCTCTTCGCGGATCGCGGCGTGGACCTGCGCGGCCCGCTGCGGACGGGCGCGAACGACGCCCAACTGTCGACGCTCGTGGCCCAGGTCTGGCGCGAGCGGCAGGACCGGTATTCGGAGATCCGCGCGACGGCGACCGCCGAGCGTCCGACGCGGCGCATCGAGATGTCGTATATCGGCGGCTGAATGCCCGCTCCGGAAGCGTCAGGCGCGCCGCCTACGCCATGTCCTACGCCATGTATTTCCCGCCATTGATCGCCAGTGTCGATCCGGTGATGAATCCGGCGTCATCGCCGGCGAGAAAGACGACGCCGCGCGCGATTTCGTCCGGCGTCCCGAGGCGCCCGACCGGGACGCTCGCGACGATCTGCTTCAGCACGTCCGGACCGACCGCGGCGACCATGTCCGTGTCGGTGTAGCCCGGCGCGATCGCGTTGCAGGTGATGTTGCGCGCCGCCGATTCCAGCGCGACGGCCTTCGTGAAGCCGATGATTCCGGCCTTTGCAGCGGCGTAGTTCGCCTGCCCGAATTGCCCCGAGAGGCCGTTGATCGAACTGACGTTGATGATCCGGCCGAAGCGCCGCTCGCGCATCCCGCCGATCGCCGCGCGGCACATGTTGAAGCACCCCGTCAGGTCGACGTCGATGACCGCGTGCCACTGCGCCGCGGTCATCTTGTGCAGCGTGCTGTCGCGCGTGATTCCGGCGTTGTTGACCAGCACGTCGACCGGGCCGACGGCCGCGTCGACGGCCTCGACGCCCCGCTGGCAGGCATCGAAGTCGGCGACATCCCAGCAATACGTCGGAATGCCCGTCTCCCGGAAGAACGCCTCGGCGGCGGCACGGTTCGCCGCATAGTTCGCGGCGACGCGGAATCCGGCGGCCTTGAGCGCCTTGCAGGTTGCGGCGCCGATGCCGCGGATCCCTCCGGTGACCAGAGCGACGCGTTCCATGCGGATGCTCCCTTCTGCGGGCGGTGACATGCTCCGGTTCGATTGTGCCGTCGCAGCCGCGCGCCGGCGCTCCGGTCGCGGCACCGTTTGCGAAAAATCAACCGGCACGAGCACAATTGCATAATCATCCTTTCGGCACGATCACATGGCCGGACGATGGATGCGCCGTGCGGTGCGCTGGCGGCGGGCAACGTCCGGCCCATCACGAGGGGGAGGCATGAAGCTGCGTTCGATCGCGTTGATCTCCGCAATGGCCTTGTCGCTGGCCGCCGGCGCCCGCGCCGACGACAAGCCGATCAAGATCGCGCTGATTGCCGACAAGACCGGGCCGCTGGAGGCGTATGCGAAGCAGACGTCGGCGGGGCTGGCGATGGGGCTCGACTACGCGACGGGCGGCACGATGATGGTCGCCGGACGCAGGCTCGTCGTGATCGAGAAGGACAGCCAGACGAAGCCGGATGTCGGGCGCAACCTGCTCAACGAGGCGTACGGCGATGACGGCGCCGATATCGCGATCGGCGGCACGAGTTCGGCCGTGGCGCTCGCGATGCTGCCGGTGGCACAGGACAACAAGAAGATCCTCGTCGTCGAACCTGCCGTCGCCGACTCGATCACCGGCGACAAGTGGAACCGCTACATCTTCCACACCGGGCGCAACTCGAGCCAGGACGCGATCTCGAACGCGATCGCCATCGGCAAGCCGGGCACGGTCGTCGCGACGATCGCGCAGGACTACGCGTTCGGACGCGACTTCGTCGCCGCCTTCCGCGAGGCCCTGGTGCCGACCGGTGCCAAGCTCGTGTTCGAGGAATATGCGCCGCCCGCGACGACGGACTTCACGGCGTCGTACCAGCGCATCTTCGATGCGCTCGCCAAGGAAAAGGGGCGGAAGATCATCTTCATGAACTGGGCCGGCGCCGGCAATCCGATGTCCGCGCTGAAGGCGCTGAATCCGGAGCGCCTCGGCATCACGATGGCGACCGGCAGCAATATCCTGCCGGCCCTGGCGGCCTACAAGGACTTCCCCGGCCTCGAAGGCGCCGGCTATTACTACTACGAGAATCCGAAGAACAAGGTCAACGACTGGCTCGTCGCGGAGAACAGGAAGCGCTTCGGCGGCGCGCCGCCGGACTTCTTCACCTGCGGCGGCTTCATCGCCGCGCAGTCGATCGTCGAGGCCCTGAAGAAGACGGGCGGATCGACCGACGCGGAGAAGCTGATCAAGGCCATGGAGGGCCTGTCGTTCGAGTCGCCGAAGGGCCAGGTGGCCTTCCGCCCGGAAGACCACCAGTTGCTGCAGCCGATGTACGCGTTCAAGATCAAGGTCGATCCGAACGTGCCCTGGGCCATACCGGAACTGGTGCGCGAGATCCCGATCAGCGAGATCAAGCTTCCGATCCGCAACGCGGCCGCCAAGTAGCGCAATGGGCGGCATGCCGACAGGGATGCCGCCCGACGCCGGCGTCCCGGTCCTGGCGACGCGCGGACTGACGATCCGCTTCGGCGGACACGTCGCGGTCAACGGCGTGACCTGCGCGTTCGGGAAAGGCACGCTGACGGCGATCGTCGGACCCAACGGCGCCGGCAAGACGACGTACTTCAACCTGATATCGGGCCAGCTGCGTCCGACGAGCGGGACCGTGAGCCTCGAGGGCCGCGACGTCACCGCGCTCGGACCGCCGCTGCGCACCCGACTCGGGCTCGGGCGCGGATTCCAGTTGACGAACCTCTACCCGAACCTCACGGTGCTGGAGAATGTCCGCCTCGCGGTCCAGTCCGTGGCCGGCATCCGCTACGACATCCTGAGCATCGCCGGCCACGATGTCGGCGTCGCGCGCGAGGCGCATCGCTGCCTGCAGCGGGTCCGCCTCGATGCCCAGTCCACGCTGCCGGCCGCCGCATTGGCCCACGGCGACCAGCGCAAGCTCGAGGTTGCGATCCTGCTGGCCCTGAAGCCGAAGGTCTTCATGTTCGACGAGCCGACGGCCGGGATGGGCGTCGACGAGGTCCCGGTCATTCTCGACCTCATCGAGGAAATCAAGCACGAGGGAGACAAGACGATCCTCCTCGTCGAACACAAGATGGACGTCGTCAAGCGGCTCGCGGACCGGATCATCGTGCTGCAGGAGGGCGCCCTGATCGCCGATGGACCGCCGGCGGAGGTCGTGGCACTGCCCGTGGTGCAGCAGGCCTACCTGGGCCTGCCGCCGGCCCGCGACGCCGCGGAGGCCGGTCATGGCTGACGGCGATGCGTTGCTTCGCCTCGAGGACGTCCACACGGACATCGGCCGCTACCGGATCCTGCATGGTGTCGACCTCGAGGTCCGCCGCGGGCGCGTGACGATGCTGCTGGGCCGCAACGGCGCCGGCAAGACGACGACGTTGCGCACGATCATGGGCCTCTGGCACGCGCGCCAGGGCCGGATCCTGTTCGCCGGACGGCCGATCGAGGGACTGGCAACCCCCGACATCGCGCGCCTGGGCGTCGCCTACGTGCCGGAGAACATGGGCATCTTCGGCAAGCTGACGGTTCGCGAGAACCTGCTGCTCGCGAGCGGACCCAAAGGCCTCGCGCAGGAACGGCTGGAGCGCGTGTTCGCGTGCTTTCCGGCGCTGAAGACGAAATGGGACGCGGCCGCGGGCCTGCTGTCCGGCGGGCAGAAGCAGATGCTCGCGATCGGCCGCGCCATCGTCGAGCCACGCCAGCTGCTCGTCGTCGACGAGCCGACCAAGGGCCTTTCGCCCGCCATGGTCGAGCACTTCATCGCGGCGCTGCTCGCGCTCAAGGAGGAGCAGACGACGCTGCTGCTCGTCGAGCAGAATTTCCGCGTCGCGCAGCAGATGGGCGACGACGTCGCGGTCATGGACCAGGGGCGCATCGTGCATCGCGGGCCAATGCAGGCGCTGGTCGGCGACGAGGAACTGCAGCAGCGCCTCCTCGGACTCAGCCTCGGGGCCGCCGGATGAGCGACGCTTGGCGCCAACGCCTGAACGAATGGTCGCCCTATGCGGTGACGCCGCTGCTGGTGCTGGCTGCGCTGCCGGCAATGGGCTTCGGTCCCTGGCTGACGCTCACGGTCGCCGGGCTGACGATGGGCATGATGCTGTTCCTGATGGCCTCCGGCCTGACGCTGATCTTCGGGCTGATGGACGTGCTGAATTTCGCGCACGCGGCCTTCATCACGCTGGGCGCCTACGTCGCCGTCACGGTTCTCGGGCTGATCGGCGGCTGGGCGCAAGCCGACGCGCTGGGCCCGAACCTGGCTGCGCTGCTCGTCGCGCTGCTGTGCGCCGCCGCCGCGAGCGGCGCGCTCGGGTTCGTCTTCGAACAGGTCATCGTCAGGCGCGTCTATGGCGCACCCTTGCTTCAAATCCTGATCACGATGGGCGCGCTGATCGTCATCGAGCAGCTCGTGATCGTCGTCTGGGGCCCGAACGCGCTGCCCCTGCCCAAGCCGCCCTCGCTGCGTGGAAGCCTGCTTGTCGGCACGTCGCCGATCGAGAGCTACCGTCTCGTCGCGCTGTGCGTCGGCCTCGTGATCGCGCTGCTGATGCACTTCGTGCTGACGAGGACGCGCCTGGGCCTGCTGGTCCGCGCCGGCGTCGAGGACCGCGAGATGGTGGAGGCGCTTGGATACCACGTCCGCCGCCTTTTCATCGGCGTCTTCGTGGCCGGCACGGCGCTGGCGGGCATGGGCGGCATGATGTGGGCGCAGTACCAGACGCTGGTCACGAGCCAGGTCGGCGATTCGATGACGGTCCTCGTCTTCATAATCCTGATCATCGGCGGCCTGGGCTCGGTCGGCGGCTGCTTCATCGGCGCGATCCTCGTCGGGCTGACGAGCAACTACATCGAGTTCCTCAGTCCGAAGCTCGCGTTGGGTTCCGACATCCTGCTGATGGTCCTCGTCCTGATGTGGCGGCCGCGCGGGCTCTTTCCGGTCGCGGCGCACTGATGGCGATGGACCGGCCCGAATCCCCCCGTCGCGGCCTGCTTTCCGCGATCCTGTCCGAGGACCCGCCGGGCGGACGCGCGCTCAACGCGCTGCTGCTCGCCGCGTTCCTGGCGCTGCTTTTCGCGCCGTTCCTGTTCCCCGGCGCCAAGGCGATCGGCGTCGCGGCGCGGATCTGCATCCTCGTCGTGCTCGTCGCCAGCTACGACCTGATGCTCGGGTATACCGGGATCGTCTCCTTCGCGCACGTGATGGTGTTCGGAATCGGCGCTTATGGCGTCGGTATCGTGCTTGCCAAGGCCTGGGTCGGCTGGGGCGCCGTGTGCCTCGGGGCCGCGGCCGGCATCGCGATCGCCGCGCTGCTCGCGGTCGTGATTGCCTCGCTGAGCCTGCGCGTACAGGCGATCTTCTTCTCGATGATCACGCTCGCCGTGGCGAGCTTTGCGCAGATCCTGGCGCAGCAATGGCGCGGGCTGACCGGCGGCGAGGACGGTCTGACGTTCTCGGTGCCGGAAGCGCTGAGGCCATCGTTCCACCTGCTGCAGGAGCCGCTGCTCGGCCTCCAGGTCAACGGGACGGTCGTCACGTACTACCTGACATTCAGCGTCGCGCTGCTGCTCTTCCTCCTGATGCTGCGCGTCGTGAACTCGCCCTTCGGACGCGTCCTGCAGGCGATCCGCGAAAACGAATTCCGCGTCGAAGCCATGGGCTTCCAGGTTGTCGCGTATCGGACCATGGTCTGCGTCATCGCGGCGACGATGGCGGCGCTCGCCGGCGGGCTGATGGCGCTCGTGCTCCGCTACGTCGGCCCGGACGCGACGATGTCGTTCTCTCTGATGATCGACGTCCTGCTGATGGTCGTCATCGGCGGCATGGGAACGCTTTACGGTGCCGTGATCGGAGCGATCCTCGTCGTCCTTGCGGAGTACTACCTGCAGAACCTGCTGGGCCGCCTCGGCGGCGCCGTGGCCCAGGTCCCGGTGCTGTCGGCGTTGCTGAGCCCGGATCGCTGGCTGCTCTGGCTGGGGCTCCTGTTCGTGCTCATCGTGACGTTTTTCCCGCAGGGCATCGTCGGGCGGTTGCGGCGCCCACGCCGATGAGTCGCGCGCCCGCAGGCGACAGCGACGATTGACTTTACGCATGGTCGGGAGGCGCCCGGCACGCTAGAAAGGCGGCCTGGGCGTGATGCGCGACCGCGCTGCAGCGGGCGCGACGCGACGGGGAGCCTCGACATGGCGCGGATCGCACAGATCGTTTCGACGGCGCGGTACCTGCCGGAACGCCGCATCACGAATGCGGAACTGACGGCTCGGTTCGCTGCACTCGGCAACCCGACGGTGATCGAGAAGTTCGAGGCCGCTTCCGGCATCACGCAGCGGTTTCATGCACCCGACGACTGGGTGACGTCGGACATCGCGGTGCCCGCGGCGCGCGAAGCGCTCAAGCGCGCGGGGCGCAGGCCGGAAGACGTCGACCTGATCGTTGTCGGCAGCGATTCGCCCGACTACATCACGCCCGACACCTCCGTCGTCGTCCAGCACAAGATCGGCGCGAAGAACGCCGGGACCTTCGACGTCGGTTGCGCCTGCGCCTCGTTTCCGGCCTGCATCGCGATCGCCTCCGGGCTCATTGCGGCGAACGCCGGCCTCAAGACGGTTCTCGTGATCGGCGTCTACATGATGCACCGTCTCGCCGATGCGAACGACCCGGTGTCCTTCTTCTACGGCGACGGCGCCGGCGCCGCGGTGCTCGAAAGCGGCGCCCTGCAGGGATTCGTCGGCGCGGCGTTCGCCGCCGACGGCTCCTACGCCTCGTACTGGGGGATCTTTGCCGGGGGCACCTTCGAGCCGGCGAGCGCCGAGGCCGTCAAGGCCGGGCGCACGCAGGTCCGGATGGTCAAGAACTATCCGCCGGAGGTGAACCACGACGGCTGGCCGCGTCTGTTCGCGCGGCTTGCAGCGGAGAACGGCTTCACGGCGGACGACGTCGACCAGCTGATCCTGACCCAGGTGCGCAAGGGCTCGATCGAGCTCGTCGCGCAGCGGGTCGGTGTCCCGTTCGAGAAATGCCACACGATCATGGAGAAGTACGGCTACACCGGCTCGGCCTGCATCGCGATGGCGCTGGACGACGCGATCGAGCTGGGCAAGATCAAACGCGGCGATCTCGTCGTGATGATCGGCTCCGGCGTCGGCTACAACATGGCGGCTTCGGCCGTGCGCATGACGTTCTAGCGCCGCGGGACCCGCGGACAGCGGATGGAGGATGCGGGATGCGCGCGACCACGGATCTTTATCGCAGCAAGCTCGTCACGCTCGACGAGGCCCTCGCGCACGTCAAGACGGATGACAGCATCGTCTCGGCCCTCGCGGCCGCGGAGCCCGCCGGGTTCCTGGCACGCCTGCACACCGTGGCGCCGCGCGTGCGCAACGTGACCGTGGCCACCTGCCTGCCGATGCAGCCCTACCCGTTCTTCACCGATCCGGCGATGCAGGGCCATTTTTTCCATGACGCGTGGTTCTTCACGCCCGCGGTCCGCAAGGCGCACGAGGAGGCGGGCACGACATCGTACGTCCCCAATCACCTCCATCGCGCGGGCCTGGATCGCCTGGACTACCAGAAGCCGACGATATTCGCCGGAACCTGCTCGCCGCCGGACCGCCTGGGCTACGTGTCGCTGTCGCTGTCGGTCACGTACGAGCGCGAGCTGATGGAGGCCGCGGAGCTCGTGATCCTGGAAGTCAATGAGAACCTGCCCCGCACCTACGGCGACACGATCGTCCACCTGGACGACGTCGACTTCCTGGTCGAGAGCACGGTGCCCGTGCCGGAACTTCCCGCGGCCACGCCGGACGCGAAGGACCTGCAGATCGGCGGCCATATCGCCGAACTGATCGACGACGGTGCGACGCTGCAGATCGGGATCGGCGGCATTCCCAACGCCGTGACCTCGATGCTGATGCACAAGCGGGATCTCGCGATCCATACCGAGATGTTCACCGACGGCATGGTCGACCTGTACGAGGCGGGCTGCATCGGCAAGACGCCGCATACGTTCGGCAACGAGACGCTCACCGGGAAGATGGTCGGAACGTTCGCGCTCGGATCGCGCCGCCTCTACGATTTTCTCCATCGCAACCCGGCGGTAGCCCTGATGCGCGGCTCGTGGGTCAACAATCCCTACGTCATCGCGCGCAATCGCAAGCAGGTCTCGATCAACACGGCGTTGGAAGTCGACCTCACCGGCCAGGTCTGCTCCGAGTCGCTCGGCGCACGGCAGTTCAGCGGCACCGGCGGGCAGGCCGATACCGCGGTCGGCGCGCAGATGTCCGAAGGTGGAAAGTCGTTCATCGCGCTGTACTCGACGACCGGCGCGAAGCAACCGGATGGAACGCGGCGGACCGTCTCGAAGATCACGCCGACGCTCGCGGCCGGCGCCGCGGTCACGCTGCACCGCGCCGACGTCGACTACGTCGTCACGGAGTTTGGCGCCGTTCGATTGAAAGGCGCGCCGGTACGCGAGCGGGTGCGCCGACTCGTCTCGATCGCGCACCCGGATTTCCGCGCCTGGCTGCAGGACGAGGCGGCGCGGCTGCGGCTGTCAGATTGACCCGCCGCCCCGAGCCGTCGCCGTGAGGGGCCGTCCCGAGCAGCCGGCCCGAGCCGGCCGCTTGGTGTCGACGGCCATGCCGCGGCGGCGGTCCCTCAGGCGATCTCCTCGTACAGCGGCAACGTCAGGAACTCCGCGAAATCCGCGCCGGTCGACATCGCCTCGAAGATCGACGCGGCGCGATCGTACGTCGGGGCCGGCGCTCCGACGACGCCCTTCACTTTCGCGAGTTCCTCAGGAATCAGCGCCCGGACCAGGTCCGCGGTGACCTTGCGGCCGTCGGCCAGCACGCCGCGCGGCGAGCGTATCCATTGCCACACCTGCGAGCGCGAGATTTCCGCGGTCGCCGCATCTTCCATGAGGTTGTGGATCGGCACGCAACCGTTTCCGGCAAGCCACGAACCGAGGTAGTGGATGCCGACGTTGATGTTCATCCGCAAACCCGCTTCGCTGATCGGACCCTGCGGCTTGAAATCGAGCAGTTCGGCGCCGACGACGTTGACGTCGTCGCGGCGACGCCCGATCTGGTTCGGCCGATCGCCCAGGACCTTGACGAACTCTTCCATCGCGATCGGGACCAGGCCCGGGTGCGCGACCCAGCCGCCGTCGTAGCCGTCGCGGGCATCGCGCGATTTGTCGCTGCGGACGCCGGCGAGCGCCTTCTCGTTGGCGACCGGATCGCTCTTGATCGGGATCAGCGCGCTCATGCCGCCGATGGCCGGCGCGTTCCGCTTGTGGCAGGTCTTCAGCAGCAGCAGCGCATAGGCGCGCATGAACGGCGCCGTCATCGTGACGAGCGCCCGATCGGCCAGGCAGAAGTCGCGGTCGACCTTGAACTTCTTGATGCAGCTGAAGATGTAGTCCCAACGACCGGCGTTCAGGCCCGCCGAGTGCTCGCGCAGTTCGTAGAGGATCTCGTCCATCTCGAAGGCCGCGACGATCGTCTCGATCAGCACCGTCGCCCGGATCGTTCCACGAGGGATGCCGATCTCCTGCTGCGTGGCGACGAAGACGTCGTTCCACAGGCGCGCTTCCAGGTGCGATTCCAGCTTCGGGAGGTAGAAGTACGGGCCGCTGCCGCGCGCGACCAGCTCGCGGGCGTTGTGGAACATGTAGAGCGCGAAGTCGAAGATGCCCCCCGCCACCCGCTGGCCGTCGACGGTGACGTGCTTCTCCTCGAGGTGCCAGCCGCGCGGGCGCACGAGCAGCGTCGCCGTCTTCTCGTTCAGGCGATACGACTTTCCTTCGGGGCTGTCGTAGGCGAGCGTCCGCCGGATGGCCGCATGCAGGTTCAGCTGCCCCTGGATCTGGTTGTCCCAATTCGGCGCGTTGCTGTCCTCGAAATCGGACATGTACGCGTCGGCACCGGAATTGAGCGCGTTGATGATCATCTTGCGCTCGACCGGACCGGTAATCTCGACCCGGCGACACTCGAGGTCCCTCGGCAGCGGCGCGACGGTCCAGTCGCCCGCGCGGATCGCCGCCGTCGACGCCAGGAAGTCCGGCCGCTCGCCGGCGTCCAGCCGCTTCGCCCGCTCGCGCCGCGCCGCCAGCAACTCGCGACGACGCGACTCGAAGGCGCGATGCAGCTTCGCGACGAGCGCCAGCGCCTCCGGGGTCAGGATGGCTTCGAAGCCGGGCTGCAGCGGCGCGAGTATCTGGACGCCAGGGGGCGGGTTCATCATGTCTCCTACGTGGATTCGGGGGCGCGAGAGTCGCGGTGAGTGGCGCCGCTCGGGCAGACTGGCCGCGGCGGGGTGCATCGAGTCGTTGGCGCGTCGCCACCGCGACCCGCCGCCCACCAGCCGCTGCTGCTGCTTCACAGCAAGACTCCTGCTGCATAGCAGCGAAATTATAGCGGACTGCCGTCTCCGAAAAGCTTCTGGATGTCGATCGAGCTGCGGCGGCCGATAGCCTGGCGTTCGGCCTGCAGCCAGCGTTCCGCCCGGTCGCGCCCCTCGTCACGCAGTCGCAGCAGGAACTGCAGGCTCGTGTTCATCGACTTTTCGACCGCGAGGCGATTGACGAGGTCCTCGGTGTCGATCATGTGGAATCGCGCGGCAGCGAGACGTCGCTCCAGCGGTCCGCGCAGGAAGGATGCGCGTCCCACGATCCGCTGCGCGAGCCCGATGCTTCGCATCTCCCGCAGGAAGCTGGAATTCAGGTGGATCTCGGTGATGCGGGTGCGTATCCCGTCGGCGCTGGTGGGCGCCTGGTCGCGCATCAGCGGCAACAGCAGCACGATCAGGACGTCGGCGCTGGCGCATTCGTACAGCAACGGGTAGATCGCCGGATTGCCGGCGTAGCCGCCGTCCCAGTAGGCGTCGCCGTCGATCACGACGGCCTGGCTGATCGCCGGCAGGCACGCCGAGGCAAGGAGGTGTTCGGCGGTGAGCGAGCGGCCCTCGAAGACGCGCAGCGTGCCGCTGCGAACGTGAGTGGCGCCGACGAACAGGCGCACCGGCGCGCGCGCGCGCACGAGTTCGAAGTCGATCAGCTCGTCGACGATCCGGCGCAGCGGATTGATGTCGAACGGGTTGAGCTGGTACGGCGAGAAGAATCGCGTCCAGCCGAGCAGGAACTTCGAGGCCGACGGCATCATCTCGCCCGGATGCTCGTCCCGGTACGAGATCTGCACCGGATACGACGCCTTTCCGACCGCGGTCCAGAACGTCTCGAGCAGTTGGCGCGCCCCTTCGCGCCCACCGGCGGCGAGGCCCGCCGCGAGGGCCACGGCATTCATCGCGCCGGCACTCGAGCCGCTCAGGCCTTCGAAGTCGAGCCACGGCTCCTGCAGCAACCGGTCGAGGATTCCCCAGGTCAGCGCGCCGAGTGCGCCGCCGCCTTGCAATGCGAGGTTGATGACGCGACGACCTGCCATCGGTCCCGCCCGCCTTCCTTGTTGTGCGATGCAACGCGAAGCGTACCGCGTCGCGGCGCGAAGGACGGACGCGCAAGCCAATGAAACGCGCCTGGAAAAGAAACGGGCCGCTCGCGCGGCCCCTCAGCTTTTTTGTTTTGATGTTTGGTTTAATTCTTTCGGCTTTTTCTTGAGGCGTCCCCTACGACCCAGCCCCCTTCACCGTCCCCCGCGCTTCGGCGCAACTCCTTGAGCGCGCGAAGGTTATGCGGGAGCTCATGTCAACTCAAGCTGCACTGCACCCAAAGTTGCAGGGAAACAACTCGCGTCGCACGAATCCGATCGACGCATCCCCTGAACGCGCGCCATGCGCGTCGCGCGAATCGGCTCATCCGGCCGATCGGCGCGGCGCGCATCCTTACGCAGCCTTCTTTTCCTTCGAAACGTTGAACTGCTCGTCCTCGGTCGAGCCCTTCAGCGCCGTCGTCGACGACTGGCCCTGCTGGATCGCCTGCGTCACCGCGTCGAAGTAGCCGGTTCCGACCTCGCGCTGGTGCTTCACGGCGGTGAAGCCCTTGTCGGCCGCCGCGAATTCCGCTTCCTGCAGCTCGACGAACGCGCTCATCTGGCGCCGCGCGTAGCCGTGAGCCAGGTTGAACATCGAGTAGTTCAGGCTATGGAAGCCGGCGAGCGTGATGAACTGGAACTTGTAGCCCATCGCGCCGAGTTCCTTCTGGAACTTCGCGATCGTCGCGTCATCGATGTTCTTCTTCCAGTTGAACGACGGCGAGCAGTTGTACGACAGCATCTTGCCCGGGAACTGCCGATGAATGCCCTCGGCGAACGCCTTCGCGAACGCCAGATCGGGTTTCCCGGTCTCGCACCAGATCAGGTCGGCGTACGGCGCATACGCGAGACCGCGCGAAATCGCCTGCTGAAGCCCGTTGCGCGTCTTGAAGAAGCCCTCGACGGTGCGCTCGCCGGTGACGAACGGCTTGTCGTTGTCGTCGACGTCCGACGTGAGCAGGTCGGCCGCTTCGGCATCGGTACGCGCGACCAGGACCGTCGGGACGCCCATCGTGTCGGCCGCGAGCCGCGCCGCAACGAGCTTCTCGACGGCTTCGCGGGTCGGCACGAGGACCTTGCCGCCCATGTGGCCGCACTTCTTCACGGAGGCGAGCTGGTCCTCGAAGTGCACGCCTGCGGCGCCGGCCTCGATCATCGCCTTCATCAGCTCGAAGGCGTTGAGCACGCCGCCAAAGCCCGCTTCGGCGTCGGCGACGATCGGCGCGAAGTAGTCGACGTAGCCCGGATCGCCCGGGTTCTTGCCTTCCATCCACTGGATCTGGTCGCAACGCGCCAGCGTGTTGTTGATGCGGCGGACGACCATCGGCACCGAGTTGGCCGGATACAGCGACTGGTCCGGATACATCTCGCCCGCCAGGTTCGCGTCGCCGGCAACCTGCCAGCCCGAAAGGTAGATGGCCTTCAGGCCCGCCTTGACCTGCTGCATCGCCTGGTTTCCGGTCAGGGCGCCCAGCGCATTGACGAAGGGTTCCTCGCCCAGCAGCTTCCACAGCCGCTCGGCACCGCGCCGGGCCAGCGAGTGCTCGGTCACGAACGACCCGCGCAGCCGGACCACCTCTTCCGCCGAATACCCGCGGCGAACGCCGTTCCAACGGGCGTTCTCGGTCCATTCCTTCTGCAGGCGCTGCGCTTCGAGCTTGCGTGCCGTCATGACATCTCCCTACGTTTGCGGTGATTGAGGGCGCTGGCGAATGACAGCGCATAGGAGCAAATCGTATTCGCCCTGCGGCAACGCATCAAGTCTAATGTCTTATATATGAGATTATTTTTATCGATTAAAAATCAATAACTTACAAATACGTTTTCATGATAAGGAATTTACTTTTCAGTCGCGGAAAGCGATCTGACGCCACGCACCATCCATATTCCGCATCATGGAATAGAATTCGCATGACGTGAAAGCGTGGTGGCGGTCCGCGCTCAGCCCGCAGGGTGCAGCGCGTGCGG
>Ga0335069_10008117_pt1 | contig 15070 bp, 14 predicted proteins | sample Lox_Sample_11_FD_206714 | JGI IMG/M metagenome (GOLD analysis project Ga0335069, IMG submission 206714) | Soil microbial communities from Loxahatchee National Wildlife Refuge, Florida, United States - Lox_Sample_1.1 | ecosystem: Environmental > Terrestrial > Soil > Wetlands | place: USA... | reverse complement strand
CTCCCCGGATGCGCTTTCGGTTCTTTCCCCCAAGCCGGCGAACCCAGCGTCGGTGGGTGGCGCGGGCCAAGCGAAATTCTCTTTCTCCTCGTCCAGTCCCGGCGCGTACAGCGTGTTCTTCGCTGCCGACAGCAGCTCGGCGCCTTCGAGTTATCCGGCCGGAAACTCGCAGACGCTTCTGCTTGAAGTGGCAGCATCTGATCAGCCGCCGTTCGATAATCCAATGACGTCGGGTCACTGAGTCACGCCGCCGCCGCGGCTTCCGACCGATCGTCACTTCATATCGCGTACGCGCAACTGCGTGGCCGGGTCGCCCAGCACGATGTAGTTGCGCGCGTCGTCGCGGGCGATGGTCATACGCGCGACCGCCTTCACAGCGGGCGAGGGTGCGGCGGCCCCAGCCGACTGGGCCGGCGTTGCCAGGGCCGGCCGCGCTGCACCTTGCAGGATGCCGAGGTTCGCCGCCCGAGTGTTCCATATTGAGGTCAGTATGTCGGCAGCCAAGCCGGTGCGCCTTCCCACCATGATCTGCTGCAGCGGCGAGCGAACCGCCTCCATCTGCGGTGTGCCGTTCACGTCCTGGAACGCATACGGAAACGCCAGATCGATATGGGCGATCGCCGCCAGCATTCCTCGGCTCAGCAGAACCTGGGGAAGGCGCGCGATCATCGGCTGCGGGGAGATCTTCACCGGGGAACCATCCTGATTGAAGTAGTAGCTGTTCTCCGCCGGGCACGCACCGCTGAAACAGGCGAACAGGAATCCGACGGTTCCCAGAAGCTTCGCGTCTGCGGGAATATCATCGGCCGAAAACTGGTTGCTGGAATTCGCCGGTGTTTTGGGCACCCATTCCTGGGTGAGGAACGAGCCTTGCAGCCGCCGCTGCGTGTCCGAGTCGGCGCCGGTGTAATCGCAGCCGTGGCACCCGGTAAAGATCACAGCAGGCGCACCGCCCGGCACATTGCCACGCAGGATCTCGATCAATTGAGACTTGGTGGCCTTTTCATTCACGAAGGCATTCAGCAGAAAGCCCTTTTTTGAGCCCAGCGGCACACCGGGGGGAAGAAAATCCTGCAGGACCGCTCCCGAGAGCATCGCGGTGGCCAGATCACCGGGGTTGCGCGTGACCCAAATCGCCGAGCTTTTGCTCTGCGCCGGAGTGAAGGATGGATCTTCGTACTGGACAACAGCCCTGGCGTACCGGCCATAGTCCTCGAGATTGTCGAAATGCAGCCGGCCCACAGCCCACTGCGATTTCAGAGCCGCCTGGAATTCGAACGAAATCCGATCGGGCGAGCCGACGATCAACAGGTAATACGGCAAGCCCCGGCTGGGATCGACCGGCGTGTCCAGCGAAACACCGCGCTGTTGCGCCCAGCTTGCAGCGGTCTGCCCCGGCTGCACGCCTGTGCTTCCTGAAAACACCTTGCACAGTAACGGATCCTTCACCTGGCTGCGACGCAGGTCGATCAGCGGCTGAAGCTGCGCCTGGATGGCGGGGTCCGCATCGGACGCAAAGATGATGCCCCAACCGGCCTGGGTCAGGTCGTTGGCGTCGGCCACCGCATCAGGATCCACCCCCAGAATGTTTGGCCCGCGGTCATGGGGCGCGGGGCCATTTGATGCCAGCGCACTCAGGGTGTCCAGGGAAACCGGCGGCAGAGGCAAACCGGTTAGCGCGTTCACCAGCAGCGGATAAGGCATATCGGCAGGGAGTGAGTCGGGCATGATAAGGCCTCCATGAAGCAGTGAGAAGGATTTGGGGATCGGGCTCAAACGTCCACGCGGCAGTCAAAGTCGCCGGTGTCGAAAACCATGGGGTTTTCTTCTTCGGATGATTCCGCATCCGTCCCGAAGCCCGTCATCCCGAATGCGATGTCCCCGGACGGAGCTGCGCCGCGCAGAACCCAGCTATCCCCCTGGCGCGCGATCTGCTGCACCGCGAAGCCGAAAGTGACTGGAACTGGGCCGGTGAAGGTGAGGGTGGAATTCGAACTGCCGGATGGCTTCACGCCGATCTTTGCGTCAACCACGCCTTCGATGTGCGGCAGATCGACACCGATTTCAGTTCCGTTCGAATCGGTCGCCGTCACCGTGATGGAATCGGCCTTGAGCACTTCGACGATCAGGTACGCCTTGGTCTTTTCGCTCTCGAAATAGTTCTTCACGACCGGGTTGTCGGCGCGCAGGGTGCCGGCCGCAAGGTAATTGCCGGCGTCAAACGGCGAAACGGAGGTGGAGGTCACGTTGGCATAGGTAAACTGCACCGCGTGCGCGTTTTTGAATGCCAGGTTGAGCGATGGCGCAGACGCTCCGAAAGCAGCGAGCGTATTGGCGAGAATACCCAGGCCCAGTGACAGTTCAAGCGCATCGGTGCGCTGGCCGTTGACCGCCGCGGCGGGATGGGGTGGCCCGGGCAGAGGTTCGGGGCTGGTGCTCGTCCAAACCTTGCTCAGGGGGCCCAGCCATTGCATCGACTGGTCGCGCCCGATCACGTCGAGCGGCTCGATGCCCGTGCGCGGTAGCCGGATCACGTTATACCCGAACTTGTTCAGGAAGGTGATGCTGGGGTCTTTTTTCTTTGGTAGCGGTGACATCCTTGCCTCGTATACAACAGGGGAAATGGGACCGAGGTGTTACCGGCAGAAGCGTAACACATGCAGGGAACAAGGAACCAAGGAACAAGGGACCAAAAAATGCTTGTGGTAGCGTTATCGCATGCATCTATACAGGAAGACTGCCGTCGTTCAGTTTGAGCTGTTCAGTGGAGCAACGGAGGGCAGTCTTCCCCTGGCGACGGAGCGCGATTTCGGGGTGATCCTGACCATCGAGGGGGTCACTTACCCGGCGCAGAATTTCCGCTCTCCGATCAATGACGAGCAGTGGCGGCAGTTCGATCGGAGGCTGCGGGATTGTAACGTCACTCACGATGCCACGGTGTACCGCAACGCGGCGGCGATCCGCAGCCTTGCCCATCAGCTTTATCAAAGCCTGGTGACGGTGAGCCCGGCGGTGCGCGAATTCCTGGGCCGCTCAGGAGAGCCGCGGCGCCTTGTCATCCAGACCACCCGCCCGGAGCTGCACCTGCTGCCCTGGGCCGCGATGATCGACGATACCGGGGCCTTCCTCGCCGCCGGCGATCTTTCGGTGGTGCAGTCCTGGGAAGGATTCACGCTAATGGAATCCACGACCAGGAACACGCTGCGGCTGATGACCGTGCTGGGCAGCGACACCAACCAAGTGACCGCCGCATCGCTGAACGGGATGCCCCGTGAGATCGAGGTGGTGGATGGAAGCCAGGCATGGCAGGCCGGCACGCACGTCGGCGGCATTGACATTCTGCACCTCGAGGAGCACGGCAGCGCTGTGACCAACGAGATTGGCGACGTGTTCGCGACCGCGTTGGCCAACACGTTTGCGAAGGTGCCCATTGCGCTCCTGTGGAGTTGCTGTTCGGGGGCGGCAAACTCATGGGGCGAGTCGCCGGCGCTGTGCCTGCATCGCAACGGCGCGGGATTTGTGCTGTCGTTTCTGGCCGAATTGCATAATCTCGACGCGCAATCGATTTCGACCGCGTTCTACCGGGAGGTGTTCGGCCCTGCGGCGAGCCGCGATCCGGAGACGGCGCTGGTGCGGATCCGCGCAGAGAAGTTCGCCAACGAATTCGCCTTCGCGAACTGGGCATCGATGACCGTGTACATGCGCGCGCCGGTGGACATGAGCGCGTTGCCGCTGAACGGACCGCGGGTGCCCAAGACGCAATGGAGCGACGCCGAAGCAGCAGAGGGAAAGAGCTCCTGCGCCTGCGCGGAAACGGCTCCGGCCGCCATTGCCGCCGGAACACTGGATCCCAATCTGATTGCCGCTCAAAACACCGCGGCCGCTCCGTCCGCCTCATCTTCTCCGGCTCCGACTCCAACGGCGACGCCGCAGACTCTGTGGGCGAGCCTGGCCACCGCGGTAAGCCAGTTGCAGCCGGGGACTCTCAACGAGTTTCACGGCTTCGATGATCTTCCCGTGGAGACGACTGCCAGATTGCCCGTGTCAGTGTTCAAGGCGTGGCGGGGAAACGTCATCCGGCTGGACGGCGCGGTAGAACCGCTGAGCGTCGATACGATGCAGGAGCTAAACATCCGATCGCAGGACATTCCAAGAACCGATGCGGCCGAGCGGCTGTTGTGGTTTTTCGGGGAGATTGAACGCTATGGCTCGCCGCTCATCGTCTGGACCAATGCGGCCCCGCGCCACTTGGGGTTCCTGCGCAATGTCGAGCTGAGTTCGACGCTGACGTTTCTGCTGATTTATGGTCCGCAGCCGGCTCCGACCCTGATCGACCTGGTGAACGAAAACCGCCTGGATGAGGCGCAGAAGGCGTGCGCCTCCCTGCCCGACCCGTGCGGCGACGATCTCCTTTCGGCCGCCTATTGGGCCTTCGCTCGGAGTGAAGACACCGAGGAATCCATGCGCTACATACGACGCGTCTGCAACAAGGCGGAAATGCTGCTGCTGATTGCGAACTTCATCAGCCGGCGCGGAGTCATTCCCAATCCCCGGCCCGACTGGATGTTGCATCACCCCGATGGCAGGCTCACCAATCTGCAGCAGCAGCACTGCCAGGAAGACTGCTTCCGCAGGGTGATCAGCGATCCGGGGACCGAAGCTCCGCTGCGCGAATCTGGCCGCGCCAAGCATGAGCTCGGCTACTTATGGCAGTCTCTGGGCAAGACCAGCGTGGCCGAGATGCTTTACGGGCAGGCCCTGGCCGACCTGGAAAAGTGCCCCGAGGAGCAGCACGACTATCGCTGGCACGGCACCCTCGGCCGGCTGCTGCGCGACTGGGCCGACCTGCTCTCGCAATCGCCGGACCGGCTGGACAAGGCGCGCGAAATGCTGAACCGCGCCCTGGCCATCCACTCCTTCCACGGGCGGCGCCTGCAGATTGCCTATTGTCTTGACACCGCCGCACGCATCGCCCTGACGGGACACCGGTTTAGCGAGGCCATCCAGAATGCCGTCGACTCGGCCAACCTCTTTGAAGTTCTGAAGAACTGGCGGGGATGGGGCGAGGCGATGAAGGTCCTGTTCGATTGTCTGGCCGAAACTCGCGAGACGGCGCGCATGCACAGCCTGGCCGACTTGGCCATCGACAAGCTGCAAGGCTCAAATCTGCCCCACGAGCAACGCGACCGGCTCCGCCGCGCATTCACCTATGAGAAAGCCAATGCCAACTGGATTGCAGGCAAGCTGGCGGAAGCACGATCGGAACTGGAGAAGCTCGGCCTGGGCTCAGCCGATGGAACAAAAACGGAGTTGGATCCGGAATTCGAAACGGAAGTGAAGCGGCTGTGGCGCTTTCTGGCGCTTTCTCCGCAGTGAGGTCCATGCATGTCTGACCCCACACCAACGCGCATGCCGTACAAGGCAAACACGGCGGCGAGGCCCGTCAATGGCCGTTGGGAATTTGCGCACGCACTCCTTTTCACCGGCCACATGATCGACCAGCCCAAGCGCAAAGAGGAGCGTTTCCCGGCATGGGCGGAGAGCCGGGCGCGTAGAGCCATTCATGCGGCAATTGCCGGCCTCCAATGGACGCAGCCCGGAGCGACGATAGGACTGGCCGGAGGAGCGAGCGGCGGCGACCTGCTGTTTCACGAGTGCTGCCGGGAACTGGGCATCCCCACGCGCCTTCTCCTGGCGCTGCCGCCGGATGAGTTCGAGTCCATATCCGTTGCGCCGGCCGGACCGCAGTGGGTGAAAAGATTCCGAATGCTTCTCGAACGGAGCGGGGATGCGCTTCGTGTCATGCAGAGAGACGACGGTCAGCTCGAAGAAGCCTCCGGCAACATCTGGCAGTGCGCCAACCTGTGGATGATCGAAGAGGCGAACCGGCTGGCGCCCGAGCGGGCCCTGCTGGCGCTTTGGGATGGCAAGGTTGGCGATGGTCCGGGCGGAACCGAGCATTTTCTGCAGGTGGCGCGGAGGTTCGGAATTCGAATTCTGCCGCTGATCGAAATGCGGACGGTGCTGCGGGCTGAGGACAAATCGGGTTAAAGGCGGCACCGTGCCTTCCCTGTGCCCTGACCGACGTATACTGAGTTTTCACCAGCACCTGGCGGCGTGAGTGGCGAGGCAGTGGCCGCGCAAACATACGACTGGGCAGGGGTGGAAGCGAGAGCCGAACAGCCGTAACCGGCAGCGCCGGCAGCAGCAGGAGCAGCGCAGGCAGGAGCACCAGCAGCAGGGAGAAGCAGATGGCGAAAAGCGTAAACAAGGTCATTCTTTTAGGAAACGTGGGAAAGGACCCCGAGATCCGGTCCACCGGCGGTGGCACCATGGTGGCCAACTTTACATTGGCGACTACGGACAGACAGAAGGATGGGCAGGGGAATTGGCAGGACCGCACCGAGTGGCACAACCTGGTCGCGTTTCAGCGGACCGCCGAGATCGTGCGAGATTACGTGAAGAAGGGTTCGAAACTGTACATTGAGGGCAAGATTCAGACGCGCAGCTGGGACGACAAGGAATCCGGGCAGAAGCGCTACCGCACTGAGATCATCGTGAACGACCTCTCCCTGCTGTCGGGACGTGAGGAAGGCTCCGGCTCGGGCGGATTCAGTCGCGCCGCAAACTCGGGTTCCACCGCCAGCTTCGATCAGCGGCCCCCGGCGGGACAGGACGATTATGCCCAGTCCACCGAAATCTCCGACGACGATATCCCCTTCTGACCTGTACCCCGTATTCGGGCAGCGCGACGTGGAGTCGCGCTGTCCATCACCTGTCTCCCAGTTCCTTCGCAAACGCGTAGAAGAAATCGAGCGATTTCCAGTAGGAGTCGACCGGGAGGCGCTCGTCCTGGCCATGGGCGCGGTCGTCGTCGCGCTCCAGAGCAATGGCTGAGTAGCCGTAACAGGGAATGCCCGCCTGCGCGAAATAGATCGAATCGCTTGCCCCGTTCTCCATGACGGGGGTGACGGAAATACCCGGCCAGATGGCCTGCGTCAGTCGCGTGAGAGGCTCAAAGACTTCCTGAATGGGCTCGGGCGGCGCGATCGCCTTGCGATCCGGCGCGGCGTCCGTGACCTGGCCGGCATCCGAGACATACCGGACCGTAAGCCTGGAATCTCCGAAGATGCTGATGAGCTGACGGCGGATCTCCTCCGGCGAGTGGCCGGGGAAAATGCGGCAGTTGATATTAGCCTGCGCGGTTTGCGGGAGGGCATTATTGGCGTGTCCTGCAAAGAGACGGGTGGGAACGCAGGTGGTGCGGAAGTTGGCGTTGAAGCTGGGCTCGGCGCTCAGACGCGCGGCCGCAGCGGGATCGGGCGGGGTGGCGAGAATTGCCTGGATGTCGTCCCCCATCTGACCGGTTTCGTGCTTGGCGAGACTCTCGAAATAGGCGCGCGTGATCGGGCTCAGCTCAAATGGGAATGTATAGGCCTGCAGCTTGTTCAGAGCAGTGGTCAGCTCGTAGATTGCGTTGTCGGGCCGTGGGCGCGAACTGTGGCCGCCGGGATTGGTCGCGGTCACCTCGTAATCAGCATAGACCTTTTCGGTGGCTTCCACATCGGCCACCACCGGGCGCCCATGATCGAGTTCCACCCCGCCCGAATCGGGATTGATGACGTAAGCGGCATCCACCAGGTCGCGATGATTCTGGACCATCCATTGCGCGCCGTTGAACTTGCCCCCTTCCTCGTCGGCCGTAAGGGCGAGGATGAGGTCGCGCCTGGGCCTGTAGCCCTCGCGGTGGAGGCGGAGGAACGTCGCGACGAGGGCGGCGTCGGAGTCCTTCATGTCTTGGGTACCGCGCCCGTAGAAGTAGCCGCCCTTCTCGACGAACTGAAATGGATCCGTATGCCAGTCGGAGCGCAGCGCCTGCACCACGTCCATGTGGCAGAGGAAGAGAATCGGCTTCTGGTCCGAGGGCTCCACGGCGCGCAGCCGGACAACGAGATTCTGTTTCCGCTCGTCGGGGCCGAGGAGTTGGACGTCTTCGCGTGGAAACCCGGCGTCGAGGAATCGCTTCTCCATAGCCTGGTTGCCGGCGGAAACACTGCCTTGCGGCGTGTCGGTGGTGTTGATTTCGATGAGTTGCTTGAAGATATCGCGGGCCTCGGCGCGGTCGGCGCGGGAGGCAGGAACGATTCCCGCCTGGGCGACGGAGGCCTGGGCAAATAGGACGAAGGCCCAGATCAGGGTGACGAAAGCGGTGCGAACCGCGTTGAGGGGCATGAGCGCATTGTATAGCGCGGTAACGCGCTTTCCGCTCACGCGGTGTTGCTACCAGGCGCCATCCCTGGCCAGTACGGCGGCATGGCATCGCTTGACTTGAGGCCGGTCCTTCACCCCCAGTCCGGCTCTGGCAGCCGACTCCAGTTCGCCGGCGAATCTCGCCTGGTCCACATGCCCGGCCGGCTCCGCGAACAATAGCCGTGCGCCGGGAGACATGGCAGCCGCAATCTCGCGGAAGAAGGTTTCTGCCGAGGGCATTTCGTGCACGACCGCAACGGCCAGAACAAAGTCCACCGATCCCCTAAGGTCGTCGATGGCGAGTGAATCAGGCCGGACGAGCCGCGTTTCGATGCGCTGGATGAGGCCGGCTTTGGTGGCCCGGCGGCGCAAAGCGTCGATCATCTTTGGCTGGATGTCGACGGCGATTACCCGGCCTGAACCCACCCGCCTGGCCAGCGGCAGGGTAAAGAAGCCCATACCGGGCCCGGGCTCCAGGACTATCATTCCGGGCGTCACGTAGGGGGCGATCAGTTCGTCGGGGCTCTGCATCCAGCGCCGGATTGGGCTGACGAGAACATATCCGATCCACCAGGGGCACACGTGTTCTGCCATGAGTGTTGCCTCCCAACCAATGCTACGCAGAGTCGCAGTGAGCGGTTCCTGATTGTGACGGATGGATCTTTGCGCAGGATCGAATCTTGCGCCCCTCTGGCAGACCGTTTTATCGTGAACGCGCACTCAGAATGGGGTGGGGCATGTTTTTTCTTGTTTTAGTCATGCTTTTCGCTGGAGCGGCCAGCGCGCAATCCACGGCGGCCCGTCCGAAGATCACAGGCGTTTCCCACCTGGCCGTGTACACGTCCAACCCGGCGGCTACCGAGCACTACTACACCGTCACGATCGGCGCCGTGAAACAGGCTGATCCGGAGAATCCCAAGGGCGTGCGCTACGCGTTGAGTCCCACGCAATTCATCGAGGTGCTACCCCTGCCCGCCGATGCAGGGGTCAATCGCATGGACCACGCCGCCTTTAACACGTCCGATGCGGAAGGTATGCGCAAGTATCTCGCCGCGAAGGGCTGGCAAGTGCCTGCCGCGGTGACAAAGCAGCCGGACGGCAGCCAGATGTTCGAGGTAACGGATCCGGAGGGCAACCGGATTCAATTTGTGCAGCCGCCGGCGAACGCGAAGGTGGACGCAACCAACGCCATCGGCCACCACATTATTCATGTCGGCTTCCTGGTGCGCGACCGCGCGAAAGAAGACACCTTCTATCGCGGGCTGCTGGGATTTCAGCCGTACTGGTGGGGCGGCATGAAGGACGACAAGGTCGACTGGGTCAGCCAGCAGGTTCCCGACGGGCACGACTGGCTTGAGTACATGTTGACCAGCGGGCCCTCGGGCCCGGGCATTCCCGCCAATATGTCGAAGCACCAGCTAGGCGTTCTCGACCACGTCGCCATCGGCGAGAACTCGGTTGACGAAGCCCTCAACACGCTCAGAAGCCAGGGCCGGCTGGAGGGCGTGCAATGCGACAAGGGCACGAAGATCGGCAAGGACGGCAAGGGCCAGTTCAACATGTACGATCCTGACGAGATCCGCACGGAACTGATGAACTTCCACGCCACCGAGAAGCCCTGCTGCTCTCCATTCACTGCCCAGGATCCGGCAGAGTGAGGACACCCACATGAGCGGACTTTTGATGTTGTGTAACGCTACCCGAATCAGGTTTTGTAACAGGACACGACTTCACAGGCTGCGGAAAAACTCGATTGACAAAGTGTTTTGTGACAGGGCACGACTTCAGTCGTGCCGCGATCGCCGCAAAATAAAATCGGGCCTTAGCCCCTGGGGACAGTTTTCCCTTTCGCCGCGCTCACCCTCCGAGGTCTTTCGGCAGCCGCTACTAGTCTTTGTCCTCATTTTTGTTGCGGCCGGAGCACACACGCAAAAGCTCTCTCCCAAGTGGGAAGAGCTGACGGCGGGCGACTTCGTGCAGGCGATTCATCAGTCACAGGGCGTATGCGTGTTGCCCTTCGGCATTCTCGAAAAGCACGGGCCACATCTGCCCATCGGCACCGACCTGCTGGACGTGCGCTACGCGGTGATGAACGCGGTGCAGCAGGAGTACGCGGTGGTGTTTCCCGAGTACTACTTCGGGCAGATCTTCGAAGCGCAGCAGGAGCCGGGCACCATCGCCTACAGCCTGAGCACGCAGCTCACGCTACTGCAGGAAACGTCTAAGGAGATGGCACGCAACGGCTGCAAGAAGGTCGTGATCGTGAACGGACACGGGGGGAACAATTCCCTGCTGCCCCTATTCGCGCAGGCACAACTGGCTACGCCGCGCGATTATGTCGTTTACGTGTTCGGGCTCCCGCGTGAGAACGTGCCCGGCCGCCCAGCGATGAAGAGCGATCCGCGCAATGACCAGCACGCCGGCGAGAGCGAGACCTCGGCCATGCTGGTGGCGCGGCCGGACCTGGTCCACATGGATCGCGCTGCGACCGAATCGGGCGCCGACCTGCACCGGCAGAATTTGCCGGAGAACGTATACACCGGCATCTGGTGGTATGCGCGCTTCCCGGATCACTACTCGGGGACGGGCTCCGCAGCGACGAAGGAACTCGGCGAATTCGACCAGAAGGAGTGGTCACGGCAGATCGCTGAAGCCATCAAGTCCATCAAGGCGGATTCGGAAAGCCTGCGGCTGCAGAACGAGTTCTTCGAGAAGACGCAGCATCCGCTGGATACGAAACAGTGAGTGCGACCCAGAGCTTCGACAGGCAATGTTTCATCTTCAGCAGCTTTACTTGCTCCGGGAGCAAGTAAAGCTGCTGAAGATGACAAGCCTCAAAGAAGCGGTACAAGACTTCGCGTAGAATTCATTTATGCCCGCCGTTGCTGGTCTTGCCCCTGGGATTCTGGCCAAGTATGAGCCTGTCATCGGGCTCGAAGTGCACGTGCAACTGCTGACCCGCACGAAGATTTTCTGCGGGTGCGAAAACCGGTTTGGCGCCGAGCCGAATACCAACATCTGCCCGGTGTGCATCGGGCTTCCCGGGGCGCTGCCGGTGCTGAACGCGAAGGCCGTGGAATACGCCACGCTGGCCAGCCTGGCGCTGCGCTGCGAGGTGCGGCCGCGGTCGATCTTCGCGCGCAAGAATTACTTCTATCCCGACCTGCCCAAGGGTTACCAGATTTCGCAGTTTGACAGGCCGCTGGCCGAGCACGGCCGGGTTGAAGTGCCCACCGCCGACGGGAGCACGAAAAAAATCGGCATCACGCGCGTACACATGGAAGAGGACGCGGGCAAAAGCCTGCATGACGGATTTCCCGACTCGAACACGCGCACCTATCTCGATCTGAACCGCTGCGGAACGCCGTTGATCGAGATCGTTTCCGAGCCCGATATACGCACGCCCGACGAGGCGTTCGAATATCTCACGCGCTTGAAGGAAATCCTGCAGTACACCGGGGTTTCCGATTGCAATATGGAAGAAGGCTCGCTGCGTTGTGATGCCAACGTGAGCGTGCGGCCGCGCGGCCAGGAAAAGTTCGGAACTAAGGTAGAAGTTAAAAATGTAAACAGCTTCAAGTTCATTCGCGCAGCGCTGGAATACGAGATCGAGCGGCAGATCGAGGTACTCGAATCCGGCGGACGCGTGACGCAGGAGACGCGGCTTTATAACGCGGACGAGGGCCGCACCTACTCGATGCGCTCGAAGGAGCAGGCCCACGATTATCGCTACTTCCCCGAGCCGGACCTGCCGCCTCTGATCGTTACTTCGGAATTCCAGTCCGAAACCAGGGAGAAACTGCCGGAATTGCCCGAGGCGCGGCGCGCGCGCATGATCTCCGAATACGACCTGAACGAGCAGGATGCGCGCACGCTGACGGCGTCGCGCGAGTTTGCGGACCGGTTTGAAGCCGCAGCCAAGACGGCGAAGAATCCGCGCCGCGTAGCCAACGTGCTGCTGAACGAAGTGGGCGGGCGGCTGAAGGCGCTGGGCATCGAGCAGGAGAACTCGCCGGTCTCGATGGCGGGCATCGTGATGGCTGCCGATCTGCTGGACGAGGGCAAGATCAGCTCCAAGCAGATGAAGCAGCTCATGGATATCTGTTTCGAGAAGGACGAGGACTTCCCGGCAGTTTACGAGCGGGAAAAGCCGCAGCAGATCACCGATTCGTCGGCCATTGAAAGAATGATTGACGAGGTGATCGCATCTAATCCTAAACAAGTGGAACAATACCGCGCTGGCAAGAAGACGATGGCGGGATTCTTTGTCGGCCAGGTGATGCGTGCATCCAGGGGCCAGGCAAATCCGGCATTACTCAACGAACTGGTAGTCAAAAAACTGGAGGGATAACAATCGTTCGCCTCGGGTTCTTCGGTCTCCTTTTCAGCCTTCTGTGCGGATCGGCTTCGGCACAGCTGCACAACGACATCGAACGGATCGCCGCGCGCGCCCAGGCACGCGTGGTGGGTGTGGCGTGTGCGCTGCCAGAGGCGCAGCTCGATTGCGGCTTTAACGCGCAGGCGAAGCTTCCGATGCAGTCCGTCTACAAGCTGCCGATTGCGCTCGCGGTGCTTCACCATGTGGAGGAAGAACGCCTGAGCCTTTCGCAGCCGGTGCGCTTTCTGCCGAGCGACCTGATCCCTCCTTGGCAGCACAGTCCCTTGCGCGACGCGCATCCTCGCGCCGGGGTGGACGTTCCGCTGGCCGAGTTGTTACGCCTTGCGGTGGAGGAGAGTGACGGTGTGGCCTCCGATATTCTGCTACGCGTGATCGGAGGGCCCAAGGTCGCCGACGAGTACATTCGCAGCCTGGGCATCCAGGGGATCCACATCGCCGATACGGAAAAGACGATGGGCCGTGATTTGAGCGCGCAATTCCGTAACTACGCGGAACCGCAGGCGCTGGTGGCATTGCTGCGGGTAATCGCGGACCGCTCGCCGCTTTCGCCCGCAAACACCCAGCACCTCATGGACTGGATGGTGAACACCCCAAGGGGCGAGCACCGGATTCCGGGCTCCCTGCCCCAGGGGACGGTGATCGCCCACAAGATGGGAACTTCGGATGAAGATCACGGAGTTACCCATGCCACCAACGATATCGGTTTGATCACACTGCCCTGCGGCCAGCAACTCGCGGTTGCCGTGATGATCGCGGACTCGCCCGAGACCGAAGATGCCCGAGAAGGCGTGATCGCCGAAATCGCAAGAGTTATCTGGGCGCAGGCGGTGAATGCGACATCGCGTACCGGCGGACAAGAAGTCGCTTCGTGCGGGGATCTACACAAGTAGAAGTGGATCGCTCCCCTTAGGATGGCTCAGGGTCAGCGTCAGGATACATGCCCATCATTATAACGATCTCTATTTGATTCTCAGTTCGGTTTCGAACTCCTTGCGCGTGTCCCAGGAACTGATCGTCTTGGGGGCGCTCTTTTTTCCGTCCTTTTCGGCCCACAGGTCATAGTCTTCCGACATACTCACCTGGGCGAAGCGGAAGCGGCCGTCCTTGGTGGATGTGTAGCTGCGGATGGACTTGGTCTTGACGTTGCGGAGAAACACCGTTGCGCCGGCCACGGCGGCGGAATCCCCGTCCACCACGCTGCCCATGACGACGCGCTGGCCCAGGTTTTGCGCCTGGGCCTGAGGAAGCAGTCCGAGGGAGCCGATCGGCGACACACCGGCCACCAAGGAAACAAACAACACACCAGCCGCCAAACCTACGCGGGACAACTTCATTCTTCTTCTTCCTCTTCCTCGTCGTAGTACTCGTCTTCGTCCTCGTCGGCTTCATCCCCGACGCGTGACAACTCGAGCGGCTCGACGCCGACCACTTCGTACTCTGTTCCGCACTCTTCGCAGGCGACCACGTCGCCTTCCTCTACTTCATCCTCTTCGATGTCCAGATCATTTTCACATTCGGGGCAGGTGGGCATGGTAGCCTCCTCTCTCAGAACCATATGCTTCGTTTCACGGTTTGGGATGCTGAAACCTCGCGGCAAGACTCCGTGATTTTGGATTGGTATTCGTAGTTTGAGATGCAACGCGGCCTCAGGTCAAGTGCGACGCAGCCAGGGAAGAGTACATCTTTTGCGTGTGGAGGACAACGCATGGTTTTTCGCATTGTGGCATTGCTTTTGTGCCTGACGCTGGCCGGAAGTCCGTCTCCGGCGCAGCCCGATTTCCAGCGGTACGGCAAGCCTGCAGCGCCCACGCCCGCCGACCCAGCCATCCTGAAAGCGTTGGCCGCCATCGATCCCTCACGCATCGAAAAGACGATCCGGGCACTGGTTGGTTTCGGAACCCGCAATACGCTCACGAGCATGGATAGCGGGCTTCCTCCCGGCCAGGGGACCGAGGCCGCAGCCGATTGGATCGCGTCGGTGGAAACACCACTCCAGGCGATATGTTGCAGTTGAAGGACCGGGTGCGGGTGTTCTCGGAAGGCGTGCCGGTGGCCGCGACTCCCGAGCAGGCGCGGAAAATCCGCGGCCCGGGCGAAGAGAACGATTCGCCCAGCCGCCAACTGGCTCGCGCCATGGCCGATACCGCCCGCACCTATTCGGTCCCGGATCCGAGTATCCATTTACGGCCTTCCTGGTTGCCCGGCCCGATCGCTACGGCCGCGGCGGCGATCATTCATCCTTCCAATCGCGAGAGATTTGCGGCGGTCCGCTTCACCGAGTGGCGCGAGGACTTTAACCATCAGCATCGGGATGTGGTTCAGCCCGCGCCCGGCTCGAACGACCCCGTCCTTGGCGACCTGACGGAGTTTGTAGACTTCAACTACGTGGCACAGGTTGCCCGCCTCAATGCAGCGGTTCTG
>Ga0335069_10008116_pt1 | contig 15070 bp, 9 predicted proteins | sample Lox_Sample_11_FD_206714 | JGI IMG/M metagenome (GOLD analysis project Ga0335069, IMG submission 206714) | Soil microbial communities from Loxahatchee National Wildlife Refuge, Florida, United States - Lox_Sample_1.1 | ecosystem: Environmental > Terrestrial > Soil > Wetlands | place: USA: Florida... | reverse complement strand
AACGTGAATGCATACGGCACCGGCGCTCCGCCGCTGGTGACCTTGCCGACGACCTTCTGGGTGTCCGGGGGCTGCGTGATGGTCAACGTCGCGGTCACCGGCGTGAACCCGCTCGTGGCCGGTGAGACCTTGTAGATAAATTTTGCGACGGCGTGATTGGCCTCCGCAAGGAAGTTCAATACCGTGTGAATCGTGCCGTTGGCGGCGCCATCGTCGTCGCCGGGGACGTTGGTGTTGCGCACGCCGCCGATGGAGAGCGCCTGCCCGTCGGTGATCTGGAAACTCTGCACGAGGATCTCGGCGGCACCATCCACCTTGTCGTCACGGTTGGCATCGAGGAAGCTTTCCACCAGGACCGTCTGGCCGATCGCCACCCCGGTGATGTTCAGCGTAACTGCTCCGGAGTAGTCGTAAGCAACGGTGGGCGGGGTGATCGTCACGCCCACCGCGCCCGCGGCGGCGGGAAGCGACACCATCGCAACGAGAAGCGTAGCGAGTTGCCAGTGAACCGGGAGTGCATCGCTGCGAGTCATCGGTTTCCTCCTTCGACGCGACCGCCGCGGCCGCACCCAGTCAGGGCATGGTTCACCGCCGCCAGACGCTCGGTGATGGAGCTCTCGCCGTACCGCGAACTCGCCTCGGACAACTCGACGCCCTGGCCATGGCGCTCTCCCTGGCTGTTTCCAAGGGCGATGCAATTTTCGTGGCGGTGCGTCGCTTCCGTCTGGTGCTGAACTTGTTCACCTTTACAAGCAACGCGGTTCCCAGCGTCGGGAAGGTTGCTTACTACTCAGCGGCGCCGGTCAGTCGCAACATCCACGTGCCGGGTCGGTGTTGTGTGCTGCGGCGGGAGGTGCGGCGGTAGTATCACTTGCACCCGGTCCGCGCATTCTTCACCGCGGCCAGGACTTCGTCGACCGTGACTTTCCCGTCTTGGTTCGGGTCACCAACCCCGCAGCTCGTGATGTCGGCGTTTCCGAGGGCGATGTTCAACATCGCGAGCAATTCGTTACCCCTGACCTTCTCGTTGCCGTCGCAGTCGCCGGCGCAGCCGGAAGGGGTCTTGGTCGGGCTCGGCGTCGGTGTTCTGGTCGGTGGGAGAGTCTCGGTCAGTGACAGCGTGGGCGTGGCATTCGGGCTGGTGGGTGTGGTGTTGGGGCTCTGCGACGGTGTGGTGCTCGGGGTCTTCGTGCGTGTGCCCGTCGGTACGATCGTCGCCGTCGCGCTCGGGGTGGGTGTCGCAGGAGTGGAATCGCACGCGAGGGCGTAACGAGCGATGCGGTAGGACGGCTTGTTGCCCGCGGTCGTGATGTATCCCCCCACCCAGAGATCCGTCCCGACCACCGCCAAGGCGCGCACCGCACTCCTGGAAACGGAGCTGTTCGTTCCCGAGCCGAGCGCCGACCAACTCGTTCCGTCCCACTGCGCAACATTGCTAGCGGGAAGCCCGCCGGCAGTGTTGAAGTAGCCCCCGGCGTAGAGATTGGGTCCGTCAACGGCGAGCGCGTTGACCGTGCCGCCAAATCCATCGGTGGCGATGCCCGCGCCGAGGGCCGACCAGCTCGTTCCGTCCCAACGGGCGATGGCGCTGGCGCTCACGCCGCCGGCCATCGAGAAATCACCGCCGACGTAGAGATCCGTTCCGCTGACCGCCAGCGCGTTGACCGTGGCGAAGAACCCGTTTCGCGTGACGCCCGAGCCCAGTGACGACCAACTCGTTCCGTCCCAGCGCGCGATCGAGTTGGCACCCACTCCACCCGCGCCGGAGAACGCGCCGCCCACGTACAGATCCGTTCCAATCACCGCCAGGGCGTTGACCGTTCGGAAGGAGTCGATGCCGGAGCCGAGCGCTGACCAACTCGTCCCGTCCCAGCGCGCGATGGACGACACGAGCACTCCACCTGCCCGGGAGAATTCGCCTCCCGCGTAGAGGTCCGGTCCGAGTACGGCCAGGGCACGGACCGCGCTGACCGTCCCCGAGCCGAGGCCCGACCAGCCGCTGCCATCCCAACGCGCAATGCGGCTGACGTTGACTCCGCCCGCAACGGAGAAGTCGCCGGCCGTGTACACATCCGTGCCGTTGACCGCCAGCGCGTTGACTGTGCCGCTGATTCCCGTACCGAACGGCGTCCAGCGCGTCCCGTCCCAGCGTGCGATGTTGTTGGCCACCACTCCATCGGCGGTCGAGAAGCCGCCCGCGACATTCAAATCCGTCCCACTCACCGCCATTGCCAAGACCGCAGGAGTGGATGAGCCGTCGAGCCCGAGGCCGAGTGCCGACCAACTCGTCCCGTCCCAGAGCGCAACGTTGGCGGCACGTTTGTCGCCTGCGTCGACGAAGCTGCCGCCCACGTAGAGACCGGCCCCGCTCACAGCCAGCCCATACACCGTGCCGTCAGTGCCGAGGCCGAGTGCCGACCAACTCGCACCATCCCAGCGGGCCACGTGGTGCAGGCTCACTCCACCTGAGTTACTGAAGGAACCCCCCGCGTAGAGATTCGTTCCGTCGACCGCCAGTGCGCGTACCTGGCCGTCCAGGCCGGAGCCGAGCGGGGACCAGTTAGTGCCGTCCCAGCGCGCGATCTCGCTGATGAATGTACCCCCGGCAATACCGAAGCCGCCCGCGGCGTAGAGATTGGTTCCGATGATCGCCAACGCGAAGACGGCGGTTGACGAGTCCGGGAAGTCGCTGCCGATTCCGGAGCCGAGCGCCGACCAGGTCTGGCCGTCCCAGCGTGCGATGCGGTTGGCGGGCACGTCGCCGGCCGTCGTGAACTGGCCTCCAGCGTAGAGATTCGTCCCGCTCACCAACAGTGCATAGACGGTTGAGTACGGGCCGCTCATGCCAGAGCCGAGGGCGGACCAATTGCTCCCGTCCCAGCGGGCGATTCGACTGGCAGTCATCCCACCCGCCGTCGTGAAGCTGCCCCCCGCGTAGAGGCCGGTCTCACTCGCAGCCAGCGCCCAGACAGAACCGCCCGTCCCCGAGCCGAGCGCTGACCAGTTCGTCCCGTCCCAACGGGCAGTGTAGTTGGCGCTCACGCCGCCTGCGGTCGTGAACTCGCCGCCGGCGTACAGATCCGCCCCGCTCACCGCCAGCGCGCGCACCGGATGATTCATGCCCGAGCCGAGCGCCGACCACCGTGCGCCGTCCCAGCGCGCGATGTAGTTGGCGCTGATGCCGCGACCCACCGCCGTGAACGGACCCGCAACGTAGAGGTTGGAGCCGATCACGGCGACGGCACTGACCAGGCCGTCTACCTCCGGCAGTGCGAAGCGATCGTCCCACCGCGAATCGGGGTCACACGGCGGCGGCGGCACTGGTGCTGCCGCGGCGACGAAACGCGGCGACCCGTCCTCGCCCGTTGTCAGCGCAAAGCCGGTGAGATCGACGCCGCCGGAATAGCTCGTGCTCAAATCGAGCGTGCCGTCGGCGCGCAGTAGCCGCGTGAGTGGCACCTTCTCGCCGAGGCCCGAGGTCGCCTCACTGCCTGCGAGAGTGTCTCGGCTGGTCCCGGCGACGAGGATCAGCAGCAACAGCGCCACCCGTCGGCGGGCTCGGTGGAGCCGCTGCGTCGTGGGCGCACGTGGAGTTGGTTCGAAGTTGAGTCTTGGGTCGCGGTATCGTCGCCCCCCTGTGCCCACACGCGCCCTCTATCAAAAGGTCCGGAGCCGGCACAACAGGAAACCGCGCCCACAGAGGGCAACGCGCATGCGCGATCGCTGCCGCCCGTTACCAGACGACCCTGACCAGTCCGGAGTCCTGAATGTCCCCATCTCGGGTCAGCAGCGGCAGATCGAGGTGGCGTGCCGCCGGCACAGACGAGTGTGTCGAACCCACCCCTGTCGGGTACCGTCTTGCAGTACCACCTGTTGGAGGCCCGCCACGGTGGATGCTATGAGAGGACTATGACCCTGGGGCAAATTCGCAAGGCCTACCGCGGCAAATGGGTGCTGATCGAGTACCATCGCCTGGATCACAATCTGGAAGTCGTTGAGGGCGATGTGATAGCCGACGCCGCCACCAAGGAAGAGATCTACAAGCTGCAGATGACGGTGGGCCCCGGAAAGAGAGTGGCCATCCGGTATTGCGGCGAGTGGCCCACGGATGTGGCGGTGATGTTTTGGCTCAAAGCTTCGCGCTGACCCGCCACGGTAACCTACTTCTTTGCATGGCTGTCGTCGCCGGTCGCACCGGCGAACGGGATGTGTCGCTGCTCCTCGACACCGGGTCGAACTACACGGTGGTCCCAGTCGAGGTGCTCGAAGCCATAGGCTGTAGCCCGGCTTCAAGTCGCGACCATGTACGCATCACGACGGCAGACGGCATGCTGATCGCGCCGCGCGTGCGCTGCCAGGCTTTCACCGTGTTCGGCCACCGGATCGATGCTGCCGAGTTAATTGCGCACGATCTTCCATTCAGTGGCCCGATCGACGGGCTCTTGGGAATGGACCTCCTCGTGCCGCTGAACGGGCGAATCGATACCGCGGCCGTCTGTATCGACATAGTCTGATCATCTGTTTCCCACCCTCACTGGATCGCGAAGGCCGCTACCCAAGCGTCTGCCCGGGCCGCGAAGCGCAGGCCCTACAGCTCGATGCGGTAGTTCCCGTGCCGGTCGAGCGTCGCTTCTTGTCTCGGGTGCAGCACGATGGTGGTGAACGGCTCTTCGATGATCGCCGGGCCTTTGACGCGATGGCCGGCGCGCATGGCTGGGCCGTCGTAGATCGGTGTGACCACGAAGCGGTCGCCGAGGAAGGCTTTGCGGCGACCCTTCACTGGCGGGCGCGACGACGAACGGCTGTAGGTCGGGATCGCCGGCTTGTCGGTGACGCCGACGGCGGTGAGCCGCAGGCTGCGCAGGATCGGCTCCTCGTCACGCGACGCGTAGGTGTGCAGCTCCTCGTGCAGGGCGTGGAAACGTTCGATCGTGGCGTGCACGTCGCGCGCGCTCAGGCGGCCGTTGCGGGTGACGATCGGCACCGCGATGTCGAAGGTCTGGCCCGGGTAGCAGAGGTTGGCGAAGCGTCGCAGCTCGAGGCGCGCGCGCCCGCCGTGCCGCGCCGCCAATACCGCCTGCGCCGCCTGCTCCATCTGCGCGAACAGCTCGTTCACCCGCGCCACGTCGGCACGACCCACCGGCGTGATGTAGGCGCGCATCTCGTCGACCAGATGGTCACTCAGCAGCAAGCCGAGAGCGGAGAATGCCGGTGAGGTCTTCGGCACCAGCACGGTCTTGATGCCGAGCTCCTCGGCTTGCGCCGTCGCGTGCACCGGTCCGTTGCCGCCGTAGACCACCATGGTGACGCCGCGCGGATCCACGCCGCGCGACGCCGAGATGCGCCGAATGGCGTTGGCCATGTTGGCGTTCACCAGCCGATAGATACCGTGCGCCGCGTCGATCGGGTTGAGGTGCAGCGGTTTGCCGATGTGCTCGGCGATGGCTTCACGCACACCGGCGGTCCGCAGTCGCATCGTGCCGCCGCAGAAATCGTCGGGGTTGAGATAGCCGAGCAACAGGTTCGCGTCGGTTACGGTCGGTGCCGTGCCGCCGCGGTGGTAGCAGATCGGCCCCGGCTCGGCGCCGGAGCTCTGCGGGCCGACTTGCAGCGAGCCGGCAATCACCGACGCGATCGATCCGCCGCCCGCGCCGATCGACTGCACGTCGACCATCGGCAAGCCGACGAGATAGCGATGATGCCAGTTCCACCCCGACTTGATCTCCGGCTGGCCGCCGTGAATGAGACAGACATCGTAGCTCGTGCCGCCCATGTCGGCGCAGACGAAGTCCTGCACTTTGGCGGCCGCCGCGACGGCGCACGCCGCGATCACGCCGCCGGTCGGTCCGGAGCTGAGCACCGTGACCGGGCGGTGCACGATGTACTCCGGGGTCATGATGCCGCCGTTGGATTGCATGACCAGCAGCTCGTGCCGATAGCCCGCCAGCCGCAGCGCCTCGACGAGGTGACCGAGATAGCGCTCGATCTTCGGGGCCACGTAGGCATTGACCAGCGTGGTGCTGGTGCGCTCGAACTCGGGCGCCGACGGCATCACCTCGTGCGACAGCGAAATGCTGATGCCCGGACATTCCTCCAACACGATCTCGCGCACCCGGCGCTCGTGTGCCGGGTTGATGAACGAGAACATGAAGACCACCGCGAGCGACTCGGTGCCTTGCATCTTCAGACGCCGGACGGCGGTGCGCACCGCGGCTTCATCGAGCGGGACGATGATCTTGCCCTCATAGTCGAGTCGTTCGGGCACGCCGAGGCGCCGGCGCCGCCGTGCGATCGGCGGCGGGGGCGGCAGAGCAGGGTCCCAGATGTCTTCCTTGTAGCCGCGGCGCAGCTCGATCTCGTCGCGATGGCCCTGCGTGGTGATCAGGCCGGTCACCGCGCCGCTCATCTCGATCAGCGTGTTGTCGGCGGTGGTGGTGCCGTGCACGATCACCCCCGTGTCGTCGAGCAGCTCGCTGAGGCTCAGATGCTCGCCGCGCGCCACCTGCTCGATCCCGGTGATCACGCCTTCGGATTGATCGCGCGGCGTCGTCGGACTCTTGCTGAGTCGCAGCGTCCCGTCCGGGCGGACGAGGACGAAATCCGTAAAGGTGCCGCCGACGTCGATGCCGATGCGGTAACTCACAGTGCTGAGTCCTGAGTGCTGAGTGCTGAGTTGCGGTGCATCTCAGCGCGCAGCGTCGTGGTGGCCTCCGCGTCGATTGTAAGATCAAGGTCTTCCAACGAGCCGGTGAGCACGACGCCGTAGTCGCGGCGGGCGCCGTCGACCGACACGTACTCGTCGAGGACATCGTCGAGGACCTTCTGTGGGTCGCGCTCGAGCGGATCGCCCCAGCCGCCGCCGCCGCCGTAGCGGTAGGCGTAGCGCTCGCCCGGGAGGTGGTCGACGTAGAAAGCCGTGGTGTCGACGACGTGCTCATGCGGGCTGCCGACGCGCAGACGCAGCTCGTTCGGCGCGCCCGGCTTGCCGCCGGCGATGCCGGGCATCGGGTACTTCATGCCGACGACATACGTATAGATCTGCGACGGCGCGCACAGCTCCTTGACGTACAGCGTGCCGGGGCAGCCGCGCCATTTGCCGGGGCCGCCGCTGTCGATGGCGTAGTCGCGCGACAGATGGCGCACCGGAAAAATGCTCTCGTTGATCTCGCCGGTGGCGCGGATCAAGTTGCCGAAGCTGACGTTCATCGCGCCCCAGCCGTCCTGGCCGTGCACCGCGCCGCAGTAGGCGCCGAAGGTGTCGACGGAGTGGTCGATGAACAGCTGGCCGGTCTTCGGATTGGTGCCGAAGATCACCGTCGGCATGCCCATCTTGTAGATCTGCGGGCAGCAGCGCTCGGGGATGACCTGCTCGAGGGCTTTGGCGATGGCCTCGCCGACCTCGGTGCCGGGGTGATGCGTCCCGGCGGCGACCGATTTCTCCGGCGGCGGATTCAGACAGCAGCCCTTCGGGACGATCAGGTTGATCGAGTTGAAGAACCCCTCGTTCTTCGGGATGGACGGGTCCATCATGCTGGCGATCTGCGCCACCACGTAGCCACGCGTGTTGCCGAAGGTCGAGTAGGCCTGCAGGTACTCGCGCCTGTCGGAGCCGGTGAAGTCGACGGTCAGGTCGCTGCCCTTCACCGTCACCTTGCAGTGGATGTGGATGTCCTTGTTGCCCTTCGGATCGTGATCGACGTAGGCGTCCGATTCGTAGACGCCGTCGCGCCACGCGGCGACTTCCTCTTTGAAGCGCCGTTCGGCGTAATCGATCATGTACTGCGTCGTGCCGCGCACCGCCGCGACCCCGTGGCGCGCGATCACCTCCTTGAGGCGCCGGGCACCGAGCTGCGCCGCGCCGATCTGCGCGCGCAGGTCGCCGAGGAACGTCGGCGTGCGGTTGTTGACCTTCATGAAGTAGGTGATGTCCTTGCGCTCGATGCCCCTCTCGAAGATCTTCACGGCGGGGAAGCGCACACCCTCCGCCCAGATGTCGCGCGCATCGACGTTGTAGCCGCCGGGCATGGCACCGCCGGTGTCGGCGTGATGGCATTGGATCGAGGCGATCAGCACCATCTCGCCGTCGAAGAACACCGGCGCGAAGATGTTGTAGTCGGGCAGGTGACCGCCGCCGTGATACGGATCGTTGGCGACCAGGACGTCGCCGTCGAACAGACCGTCGCGTCCGAAGAAGTCGAGCGCAAAACGCACCGGCAAAGTCGAGCTGAGCATGAACTGCGGGATGCCGACGCTGAGCGCCGCAAGCGCCCCATCGGCGTCGAGGATGGTGGCGTTGCGCTCGTTCGATTGGTTGAGGATCGGCGTCGTCGCCGTCAGGCTGACGTGCGTGGCCATCTCGTAGGCGATGGTTTCCATCGCGCCGCGAATGATCTCGGCGGTGACCGGGTCGACGGTGGCACGACGCACGGCGCGCAGGAAGGGACGGGCTTTGGCGCGAGCCGTCGAGCGGACGGCACGCTTCAGTTTTCGCTGAGCCTTGCGAGTCGATCGCATGGTGTCCTCCGGGATCCGCTGCCTGCGCCGTATTAGCCAGCATTTTCATCGAAAGTCGACCATCCCGTGCGGCTCGAGGAGCGCATGCCGGGCGGACGCTGAGTGGCCACCGCGCCGGTGGCGGTCTGCCCGGACTGCGCAAGGCGCCGCCGGGCGCGGCGGTGGTGCTACCTACTGTCCTGTCGAAGGGCCGACGTCCCGTCGAAGGAGAAGATCGTGTCGACGAGCGGTTGGATGTCTTCCGCATCGACGTGGTTGTCATGGTTCACATCGGCGCTACCGCACGCGCCGGGAGCACCGCTGGGGAGCAGGAGGAGCAGCGCGGGCACATCGGCCGCTGAGACGCGTCGGTCGCAGTTGACGTCGCCGCGCGGCGGCGTCGCCGTCGGCGTGGGTGTCGCGCTGGCGGTGGCGGATGGGGTCGCGGTAGGCGACGCCGACGGGCTCCTGGTCGGCGTTCCCGTCACCGTGTTGGTAACGGTCGGCGACGCCGTCGGCGTGCCGCTCGGCGTTGCCGTGGCGGTCTCGGTGACGGTCGGGGTCTCCGTGGGCGTCGCGGTCTCGGTCGGCGTCGATGTCTCTGTCGGCGTTGCGGTCTCGGTTGGGGACGCCGTCGGGGTTGGCGTGTGGGTTGGGGTTGCGGTGAACGTCGGCGTGTCCGTGGCGGTGCGGGTGGCGGTCGCAGTTGGCGTGTGTGTAATGGTGGCTGTGAACGTGAGCGTCGGCGTCGCGGTCGGCGTGTGGCTGGAGGTCGGAGTCGCCGTGGCGGTGACGGTCGGTGTCTGCGTGCGCGTCGCCGTCGGGGTCTGTGTCGGTGTGTCGGTCGGTGTGCGCGTGGGTGTGAGCGTGGGTGTGTGCGTCGGCGTCGCGGTCGGTGTGTCGGTCGGTGTTGGCGTGAAGGCTTCGTGGATCACCTCGAGAGTGAGGTTGAGCGCCGTGAAGTTTGGCGAGAAGGCCACGCCGCTGGCTTGCGCCGTGCCGTTGATCGCGGCGAACGAGCCGATGCGACCGGTGAAGGTCATGACCTCGAACGTGGAGCCCAGGCTGGGTTTGAAGTCGGGAGCGAGCGAGATGTTGAGTGTGCCGGCAAGCGTTGCCGCACCGGTGATGGTCAAACGACCGAACCCGTTGTCACCGTCCGGGCCACCGACATCGATGTTCAGGGCTGCTGCCGCCGTTTGCGTGTAGCTGCCGCTCACCGCCAAGGTGCCGGTCGGTGCGCCCGGACTCACGGCACCTTCGTTTGTGACGTTGCCGGCAATCGTACCGGTCCCGGCGAGCGTCCCGCCGTGGACGGCGACGCCGCCGCTGGCGCTGAGCGTTGCGTCAGTCAGCGTCGTGGTGCCGGCGGTCTGCGTATACTCGCCGATCCTGGTGAGATTGCTCCCAGCGGCCAGCGTGACCGCTCCGGAGGTGGTGAAGCGTCCCGCGCCTATGGTGATGCCGCCGGGGCCTGCGGCGCTCAGGGTTCCTTGGTTGGTGAACTCGTGCGGGTCCGAACTGATCACGAGCCCGTTGGATTGATCCGCTACGATGGTCCCTTGGTTCACCATCCCACCGATGCCGGCCAGCACCTGCCCGGCGCCACGGATGGTGTGCCCAGCGGCTTGTGTCAGAACGTCGTAGGGGATGATTCGATTGCCCAAACTGTTGCTCATCACGATCGTCCCGGTACCCGACAGCGTGATCGGCCCTGCAGCGAAGATGAGATCGGTCTGCGAGCCGGCGGAGCTCAACCTCCAAGTGGCGTCGTTGGTCAGACTGCCGGTGATGACCACGTCGCGATCGTCATCTTGGATGACGATGCCGTTGGTGCTGGCGCCGGTGAGCGCTGCATTCGCCAACGAGACGACGCCGGTGCCGCTGCTGTGCAGGGATCCGCCCGCGACCGTCGCGCCGGTGACCTGGACGCTCGAGCCGTCCAGCGCTTCGATGACGCCCCCCGTATTGGTAAACGTGCCGGCCGTGAGGATCAGCGTACCTCCCTCCATGGCGCGGAGCGTCGCCTGGTTGGTGAGCCCCAAGGCATCGCCGCTGATCACCATGGGCGTCGACGGGCGGTCGGCGATGATCATCCCCTGGTTCGTCATGCCGCCATGACCGGCCAGCACCTGGCCGCCACCACGGATGGTGTGGCCGGGGGCTTGCGTCAGGACATCGTAGGTAACGAGTCGATTGCCGGGGTTGCCGTTCATCACGACCGTGCCCGTGCCCGTCAACGTTACCGGGCCAACGAAGGACAGATCTGTCAGCGCACCGGCGGAATTCAGGGTCCACGTAGCGTTGTTGGTCAGACTACCGGCAATGACCGCGTCGCGATCATCGTCCTGCACGACGGTGCCGTTGGTGGTGACGTCGGTCAGTTGGGCCGACCACAACGCGACCACACCCGATCCGCTGCTTCGCAGTTGCCCGCCCGAGACGTTGCCCGACACGACCAGCACTTGCGAGTCGTCCAAGGCTTCGATGCTGCCGCCGGTGTTGGTGCAGGTTCCGTTGCTGAGAACGAGCATCGCCCCGTCGGTCGCCTGCAGCGCGCCCTGGTTGGTGAGACCATTGGGGCTATCGTCGATGCCCAGTGGCATGAGCGGGCGATCCGCGATGATCGTCCCTTGGTTGATCATGCCGCCAATGCCGGCCAGTACTTGCCCGCCGCCGCGAATGGTGTGCTCGGGGGACTGGGTGAGACCCGCGTAGGCGATGATCCGATTGCCCGGGTTGCCGTTCATCACGATGGTTCCTCCGCCCGAGAGGGTCGTGAGGCCAACAAAGGCCAGATCCGTAAGCGACCCGGCGGAGCTCATCGTCCAGGTTGCGTCGTTGGTCAGGCCGCCGGTGATGACCGCGTCGCGATCGTCCTCCTGGCGCACGCTGCCGCTGGTGCGGACATTCGTCAGTGTCGCATTCCACGGGAGCACCAGGCCGGTGTCCTTGCTGCGCAGGACACCGCCCGTGACCGCGGTGTCGATGAGCTGGACGCGCGATGCGTCGAGCGCCTCGATGACGCCGTCAGTGTTCGCAAACGTCCCGCCGGTCAGCACCAGTGTGGCGCCGTCCCTGGCTTGTAGCACGCCCGCGTTGCTGACGCCCAAGACGCTTGGAGAGACCGTCAATGGCACCGCCTGGTCGGCGATGACCGCTCCCTGATTGACCATGCCGCCGACCCCGACGAGCACCTGTCCGGCTCCACGAATCGTGTGCCCGCTGGTTTGGGTGAGCGTGACATAGTTGGGGACCACGCGGTTCGCGGCGTTGTTGCCCATGACGATGCGCCCGGTGCCGGAGAGCGTGGCATCGGCCACGAAGAAGATGTCGGTGGGTGCGCCTTGTGAGCTCAACGTCCAGACGCCGTTGTTCATTGCGGTGGCGCCGGCGATGAACAGCTGGCGACCGTCGAAGTGCTGGAGCTGATCGTCGGCATCAATCGCGAGTGTGTTGACGACAGGGCTGATGTCCAGGATGGCGATCGAGTGCGTCCCGTTCCCGCCGTCGATGAAGACGTCGAACGTGTCGCTCGCGTTGTTCGGGACGACGCCGCCATTCCAATTGGCGACGCTGCTCCAGTTGCCGCTGCCGCCGTTCCAGGTCGCATTCAGTGTTGCGGCTGATACGGTGCCGCACAAAGCCCACGAGAGGAGGAAGGCGGTCAGGCGGCAGTCGCTCACGTGCTTCATCTTTCATCTCCAACTGGACACGACGCAGCAAATGATGCGCCTCGTCGCGCGTGCTTCAATGAGATCGAAGGGGCGACCAATGCTTCTCGGAAGCGCGAACGGAGAGAGCGGAAATTCCTGCGCGCTTTGACGACCGACCCATGGTCTCGGTGCCGCAAGACCTGTCGACGGCATCGGTCCAGCGGCTCTCAGCGAGACTGGAAATCTTGTACCCTCCGCCTCGGCAGGCGGAAAGGAGCGTGCGACGTGACGACCACGGTGACCGAGATTGCTGGCGGGGTGTATCGGATCTCCACCTTCGCGCCCGACTTCGGGATCCAGTTTAACCAGTTCCTGGTGAACGACGACGAGCCGTTCTTGATGCACACCGGCTTCAAGCAGATGTTCGGCGTCACGCGCGACGCGGTGGCGAAGGTGGTCGACCCGGCGCGCCTGCGCTGGATCGGGTTCAGTCATTTCGAGTCGGACGAGTGCGGCGCGCTCAACGAGTGGCTGACTGTGGCGCCGCAGGCGCAAGCCCTGAGCAGCTTCGTGGGCGTGACGGTGAACCTCGGCGACTTTGCCGTGCGAGCGGCGCGCGCCTTGGCCGACAACGAGGTCGTGCCGATCGGGCGCCGCCGCCTGCGCTTCCTGGCAACGCCACACGTGCCGCACGGGTGGGACGCCGGCTTCTTCTTCGAAGAAACCGAGCGCACCCTGCTGTGCTCCGACCTGTTCTTCCAGCCCGGCGATCCTGAGGCCCTAACGCGCAACGACCTGGTCGGCCCGGCGCGCGCCGCCATCGTGCAGGGGCAGGCGGGTCCGCTTGCCAAGGACCTGCCGTACACGGCGGACACCGAGGCGAGTCTGCAGCGTCTGGCCGACCTGCGGCCGCAGACCCTGGCGACGATGCACGGCTCGTCGTTCGCCGGCGATGGCGAGCAGGCGTTGCGCGACCTGGCGCGTGTGCTGCGCGAGACCCTGGGCGGAGTCTGAGCGCGCCGCCCGGCCGCGGCCGCCAGCAACCTGGTGGACTGGGCAGCCCGCGGCGACAAATGACGCGGGCCGCAGGCCTCAGCGCGCGAACTTCAGCAGCAGATCGAAGATCCGCGTATGCCGCCGGGCATACGGCGGGTAGAGCAGGTGCAGCAGCGACAGGCGCGGGTTGGTGAACACCGGGCGCAGCTTGCTGAACTCCAGGAAGCCTTCGTGCGCGTGGTACTGTCCCATGCCGCTGGCGCCGACGCCGCCGAACGGCAGGTCGTGCTGGGCGACGTGCAGCACCACGTTGTTGATGCTCACCCCGCCGGAGATCGTGCTGTAGAGCAGCTTGTGCTCGAGCGACTTGTCGTGGGTGAAGAAGTAGAGGCCGAGCGGCCGATCGCGCACGCGGATGTAGGCGATGACCTCGTCGATGTCGCGGTACGTCTTCACCGGCAGCAGCGGTCCGAAGATCTCCTCCTGCATGATGGTCATGTCATCGGTGGGATCGAGCACGAGATGCGGCGGGATCTTGCGCAACGCATCATTGAATTCCGCTCTGGGAATGAGCGGCACGACCTGGGCGCCCTTGCGTTGCGCATCTTCGAGGGTAGCGCGCAGCCGGCGATACGACTTCTCGTCGATGACCGAGGTGTAGCTGCGCTCGTTGACGTTGGGATAGCGCCGCCCCATGATGCGCTGCGCTGCCTCGACGAACTGCTCGCGCTTGCCCTCCGGGACGAACAGGTAGTCCGGCGCCAGGCAGGTTTGGCCGGCGTTGATGTACTTGCCATAGAGGATGTGCGAGGCGGCTTCGTTGACGTCGTAGTCGTGGCAGATGATCGTCGGCGACTTGCCGCCGAGCTCCAACGTGACCGGTGTGAGGTTCTCGGCGGCGGCGCGCATGACCGTGCGTCCGGCGTCGGCCGAGCCCGTGAAGATGATGTGGTCGAACGGCAGGGTCGAGAAGTCCTGGGCGCGCACCGCGGGCAGGATGGCCACCAGGTCTTCCGGGAACTCGCGGCTGAATTTCTCGTGCAGCAGGCGGCAGAGCGTCTGGGAATTGCTCGCCATCTTGATCATGGCGCGATTGCCGGCGGCGAGCACACTGGTGAGCGGGCTGACGGTCAGGAACAGCGGGTAGTTCCACGGCGAGACCAGGCCCACGACGCCCTTCGGCTGTGGGATGACGCGGTTGGAACCGGTGCCGAAGAGCATCGAGACGTGCCGGCGTTGCGGTCGCATCCACTTCGCGAGCTGCTTGCGTGCGTAGCGGATGCCGTCGACGCAGCCGAAGATCTCCAGCATCTTGGATTCCTCGGCGCAGCGGTGACCGAAGTCCGTGTTGATTGCCTCGGCGATGGCTTCGACATTCTCCGTGAGGATGCGTTCGAGGGTGGTGAGGTGTTGGCGGCGCTCCTCGAGGCTCGGGTACGGCTGGCGCAGGTAGGCCTGCCGTTGCAGGGTGAAGATGCGTTGCGCCTCGTTTTCGACGACGTCGAAGCGGCGGAGCTGTGCTGTCTGGGCCATGCTGTCCTCCTCGCGTGCGGGGCGGTTCAAATGCACGCTGGCGAATTGTTGCCCGCCGATCGCGGCGAGGCAAGGGGTGGGCGTCAAGACGCCGCGGATTCCAACACGCCGTTCATTCGTTCCATGGTGTCGAGGCATTGCTCGACCATCTCGCGCACCACGTCGCGCGCCGACATGGCGACGTTCATTTGACCGACGACTTGGCCGACGAAGTAGGTGACCAGGGGGCGAGCGCTCGAATCGGGCTTGTGAGCCACCCGATGGATGCGGCGCTGCGCTTCGGCCACCAGCAGGCTTTGCAAGGGCATGCCGAGCGGCGCGGGCGCGTCGGGGGCGTCCCAGGCATCGGTCCAGGCGCTGCGCAGCATGCGTGCCGGCTTGCCGGTGAGCGA
>Ga0335069_10008115_pt1 | contig 15070 bp, 12 predicted proteins | sample Lox_Sample_11_FD_206714 | JGI IMG/M metagenome (GOLD analysis project Ga0335069, IMG submission 206714) | Soil microbial communities from Loxahatchee National Wildlife Refuge, Florida, United States - Lox_Sample_1.1 | ecosystem: Environmental > Terrestrial > Soil > Wetlands | place: USA... | reverse complement strand
CGCGGGTGTCAGCCCCGGCAGCGCCCTCATGGCGAGCAAGGTGTCGGAGTTCTTCTCTTCCTCCGATGCGGGCCCCGGGTTCAGCTCGGTGGACGCCGGAAAAGAAGCCCGGGTCCCGGCACTGGCCGCGGGTTCGCACCTGCTGGTGGGGTTTTTCGCCGCGCCGGACACCGACGACTACCCGGTACGGGTCATGACCATCCAGGCGGACTCCTCCCGCGAGCGCCTGTACACCTTGTACGCGGTCCCGGCGCAGCTCCTTGCACACCGCGGCGTGGGCAGGCTCTCGACGTTCCAGAGAACCACGGCTACCGCTGTGGCCTCGAGCGCAGATGGACCGGGATCCTCGACTCCCGCCTCCACGGGGCAGGACGGGTCGGAAACCACCTCCGCGGCCCAGGCGGTCTCGGGCCAGGCAACGGGCCAGGCAACGGGCCAGGCAACGGGCCAGGCAACGGGCCAGGGCGGGCCGGCGGCAAGCCCAGGTCAGGCAGCAAGCGCCAGCGCGGCAGCCGCATCCGGCGTCATCCCGACGCTCGCATCGTTCTCCGCGTCGTACGACCCGGTGGTGTTCACCCGGGAAACGAGCACGGATTTCCAGGTGCTGCCCATCTCGGACTCGAGGTCGTGGAAACAGACGGGGACGCGCATTTCCTCCGTGCAGGGATCAATGGACTCCGGTGGGCTCAAGCTGGTCGTGAACGTGCCGGACGGGTTCTCTCCCTCGGTGTCCTACTTCCTGTATCTTTTCGATCGCCGCACGGCCGGCACCGACAACGCGGTGACCCTGGAGATCGAACCGGTAGCGCGCGGGGCCCGGGGAGCCTGCATCCTGTGGCAGAAGCACGATGCGCCGCGGTTGCTGGGGACCGTGACCACGGGCCCCGCTTCGGTGGAGCTGGACGTCAGCGGGACGGACCTCTCCACGCTTGCCGCGGCGGGGGCCTCTCCCACGATGGACCTCACCGCGGGCTGGTACGACAAGGCACTGGGTATGTGGGAAGAGTTCTACTACGCCACGCTGACACCCGCGGCGGCGCCGGCCGCGGGGGGATGAGCACGCCGGGGGTTGCCCGGCAGGACACGGAGGCGGGCCCGCCCCCGCGGCCGGGGCGGACTCGCAATGCGCCGCGGCGGCCTGGAAACGCGCCGCGGCGCCCCCCGGCTACACGTTGAAGCGGATCAGGAGGACATCCCCGTCCTTGACCAGGTAGTCCTTTCCTTCCAGGCGGAGCTTGTTGGATTTCTTGGTGGCCGCGAAGTCGCCGGCGGCAAGCACGTCCTCCCACTGCGCCACCTCGGCCCGGATGAAGCCCTTTGCCAGGTCGGAGTGGATCTCGCCAGCCGCCCCTACCGCGGTGGTGCCCTCGCGGATGCTCCAGGCCTTGCACTCGTCTTCTCCGACGGTGAAGAAGCTTACCAGGTGCAGCGTGGAATACACGCGTCTCAGGAACCGGTTCTTGGCCGGCTCGGTCAGGCCAAGGTCTGCCAGAAAGTCCTTCTGGTCCGCGGCGGGAAGCTGGGCGATTTCCATCTCGAGGTCCCCGCGGATCGCAAAGGTGTCCATCCCCTCCGCCTCGGCCTCCTTGAGGAGCTCGTCGTGCGCCACGGTGCGCTCTCCGGTATTGATCACCAGGAACAGCGGCTTGGCGGTGAGAAAGCCGAAGCCGGCGAAGAGCTTGACGTCATCCCCGCTGATGAACGCGGGCCCCAGCGGCTTGCCGTTGCCCAGTTGCTCCACGATCTGCTTCAGAACGTGGTACTCGCGCGTGTCGCGCTTGGCCTCCTTGTCCAGGCGGGCCAGGCGCTTTTCCGCGATCTCGTAGTCGCTGAACACCAGGGAGTCCCGGACCTTTCGCAGGTCCCGCAGCGGAGTGGAGTCCTTGCGGGCTGGCATGACGCCGTCCGCCTCGAAGGCGCGCACCACCACGGCAACCGCGTCCGCCTTGCGCACGTCTCCGAGGCTCGCGGTGGTGATCCCGCCTTCGGCGTCGTGCTCCAGCGGGAAGTCCTTGAAGAGCATTGCGGCATGCGTCAGCTTCTTGGGCTCGAACAGCGCGGCCAGGCGGTCCAGCCGATCGTCCGGGACCTTGACCTCGGACAGCGCCGCCTGCTTCTTGCCGCCCGCGGCGTCTCCCGTGAGCACCGCCTGCCCCGTGAGCGCATTGAAGATCGTGGTCCGGCCCGAACGTTCCAGGCCGATGATCGCGGTTTCCATTCTTTCTCCTTGAAGGATGCTTCGGGCGGCAGTATAACGAGCGGGGGTCGGGGGAGGCAATGGCGCGACAGCTTACGCCGCGGGGCACGGCGAGGTTCTACTGCGAGAAGTGCGGCGCGGAAGTGCGCGCGGGGGCGGCGTCATGCCCCTCGTGCGGCAGCATGTTCACCGCGGTGCGCTGCCCGGAGTGCGGGTACGAAGGCAGGGCGCCGGAGTTCAGGACCGGCTGCCCTGTCTGCGGCTATGCCGCGGGGGCGCCGCCAGCCGGGGCGGAGCGCGCGGTCTCGAGCGCCACGCGTTCCCCGGTGCGTTCCCCCGCCCCGACCGTCCCGCGGCGGCGCGGCATGCCCGTCCTGGCATCCAGGATCGCGCTGATTGTCCTCAGCCTCCTCGTGGTGGGACTGGTGCTGTACCTCGTCTTCCACGGCTGATCACGCAGGCCCTCGCGCCGGGCCGGGACCAGGGCGCTCACGGGCGGCGTCACGCTCACGGGCGGCGTCAGTAGAGGAATCCGAGCCCCGCACCCCCCATGAAGTAGTAGTAGTTCGCGTCACGGTACTCACCTGCGAAAATGGCGGAAGCAAGGATGCGCGTACCGGGTATCAGGACGTGTACCTCCGCGCCGGCCTGGAACGGGATCGGAGAGCCGAGGAACGCGTACCCGCCCGGGAGCTGCTGGGTCCGGGTGCTGGCAGAAATGCCCGCCGTGACCGAACCCAGGTCCAGCAGGAGCCCGGCGCGGAAATACAGCCAGGCCACCGGGCCGAAGATGGGAGCACCGCTCGAATCCTGGAGGTACGGGTACCACAGTGAGCCGGTGGCCCCGAAGGAGAGGAGCGCGCTGAAGGCGCCGAGGGTGAGCTGCAGGGGGACCTCGACGCTCAGCCCCGTGAAATTGGCGAACGTGTCCGTGGGGTCGACCACGACCGCGTCCTGCGTGGTGATGACCTGGGCGGCCAGTTTCACCTGGACCGCGGCGCTGGTGCCAATCCCGCCGCGCGGTTGCAGGACGGACCAGCGAGCCGCCACCGTCCCGAACACCGGCAGCAGGTCGGACGTCCCTACGAGGCCCGCGGAGACATCCATCTCCATGCCGGGTGCCGCCGAGAACCGGACGCCGAGCTCGATCGGGACCTGGATCGCGGAAAGGTTGGCCACCCCCGATCCGAGCAGGCTGACCTGGAAATCTCCCGCCGGCACCACCTCGGCCACGGGCGCGTACAGGAGACCCGAGGTCCCGCTCCAGAGGCTGCGCGGGACCACGCGCAGGGAGCTGTCCACGGAAAATCGCGCATCCCGCGTGACCGGGGCGCCGCCGCCCGGCCCCGTGGCCTCCACGGTCAGGGTGTATTCGCCGTCTGGCAGGGGTTTGCCGTCGACGGCCCGGACATCCCATGTCATCGTCTGGTCCCAGGTCGTGAACGCCGGCAGGGTCCGCTCGTACAGGACCGCGCCGGACGAGTCGGTGACCTTGAGCTGCCCGGTTCCCGGACCGGTGACCGAGAGACCGATCTCCAGGGACCCGATGAGCCCCGGGTTCCACGGGTTGACAACTTTCTTGGGGAGGGAGAAGTCCGTGACGTCGAACGGGGCCGGCTGGAGCGTAACGTCGATGGCCGTCACCGCCTTCTCGGCGATCGTGACCTGGGTGCTGTAGGGCGTATAGCCAAAGGATCGCACGGTGACCACGTGAGTGCCCACGGCGACCTGCTGGGTCCCCGGGCCGATCTGGGCCCCGTCCACGCTGACCTGCACGTCTCCCGGCCCCGCGGTAACCTGGAGGAAACCCACGATCTGGGAGAGAGACACCTGGTAGAGCACCGGGTCGCCCTTGAACTCCACCCAGCCGGAGCTCTCGTAGTAGCCGTCCTTTCGAAGGACCACCCGGTGCCATCCCACCGCGATGTCTTCCATCACGTACGGAGTAAGCCCCTTGTAGTCGCCGTCGATCCAGACTTCCGCGGAGGAAGGGTCGGTAAGGACCTGCAGGCCCCGCGTGGTGCCCGGAGGGTTCTGCGCCGGCGCCTGCGGAGGGTTGCCGGAGGCGGAGGCAGCTGCCGAGGAGCGGGCGGAGCTCACGGTGTTCAGCGCTCCTCCCTTGGTGGTGGCGCAGGAGACGGCGAGGAGCACCGCGGCCACACAGAGGGCCGCGCGGAGGATCCTGGTCCGGGTTCGTACCGTCATGCAGGGAGTGTAGCTCCCCCCGGCGCCGGGAATCAATCGAGGAGATGCGCACGCAGCTCACTCCGGCGTGCCGCGCCTCCTGCCGTCATCGCCATACCTTGACCCGTTGCCGGATTCGCCGATATATGAATCAGTACTGCCATGGCAGCCTCCCGCGCGGCGCTCGCAATCCTGATGGCCTCGCTCCTGTCCCCGATCCACGGGGCGGCCCAGGCGTCTGCCGCACCGCCTCCTGCACCTCCCGCACCCGCTCCTCCAGCGGCCCCGGCTCCGACCGCCGCGGCAGCACCGCAGGCGCCGGCGGCCCTGCCCACCGCGTTCAGAGGCGTGTCGCTTGGAATGCCGCTGGACCAGGTGAAGGCCGCGCTGCAGGCCGATCCCCTGTTCCGCTACCGCGGCGACCCGGACGTGAGCTTCCTGCCTCAGACGAAGCAGTACCTGATCGAGTGCACGGGCGCTTCGTTTCTCCGCCGGGCGTATTTCCAGTTCGCGGACGGGCGCCTCTTCATCATGATCCTTGTCCTGGACGAGCAGAGGCTGGACCACTACTCCATGTTCCGCACGCTGTCCGCCAAGTACGGCCAGCCCACCAGCTTGAGCCCGCAGGAGACGGTGTGGCAGAGCGACGCGGTGCGGTTCTCCCTGGAGCGGCCGCTGACCGTGAAATACGTGGATGCCCGGACGTTTGCCGCCGTGCTGTCCCAGGGAGGCGCACAGAAAGACCTCGAGCAGCTCTCCCGTGAGAAGTTCCTTGCCCAGTTCTAGCCTTCGCGGGGTCACCCTCAAGCCGGGCAGGGATGGCCCGGTGCGGCGGCGGCGTCATCCCTGGATCTACAGCCAGGCGGTCCAGGAGGACGCGGGGAAGGCGGCGGGGACCGGCGTACCGGAGAACGGCGGGGACGAGGTGGAGCCCGGCGCGCTGCTCCCCGTCCACGCATCCGACGGTTCGGTGATCGGCTGGGGTCATTTTTCGCCGGGGAGCCTCATCGCGGTGCGCATGGTTTCGTTCGGACCGGATGTCCCGCCGGAGGACTGGCTCGAACGCAGGATACGCGGCGCATGGGAGCTGCGCTCCGTGCTCGGCCTTGACTCGGATGCCATGAGAGTGGTGAACGCCGAGGGGGACTTCCTGCCGGGCCTCGTGGTGGATCTCTACGCGGGCACCGCGGTGATCTGCCCGCACACCCGTCCCATGGAAGCGCTCGTGCCGCGCGCCTGCGAATGCCTGTGCGCGCTTCGCCCGGGGCTCACGGTGTTTCTCCGCCGGGACGAGCACTTCGCGCGCGTGGAGAAGCTCGCCACCGCGTCGGGATACCTGCGTGGAGGAGGGGACGGGACCACCGTCATCTGCGAGGGCGGGGTGCGGCTGAAAGTGGATTTCGCTCGCGGGCAGAAGACGGGGTTCTACCTCGACCAGCGCGCCAACCGCGGCCTCATCGCGAGGTCATCGAAAGGCCGAACGGTGCTGAACCTGTTCTCCTACTCCGGTGCCGTGGCGATGCGCGCGGCCGCTGCCGGTGCCCTGAAAGTGATTTCCGTGGACAGCTCGCGCACGGCGCTGGAACTGGCCGCGGCGAGCGCGGCGCTCTCTGGAGACCCTGCCGAGGGCAGGCTCCAGTGGGTCCAGGCGGACGTGTTCAGCTACCTGGAGTCGCCGGCGGCCTGCGACGTGGTGGTGGCAGATCCGCCGCCGTTCGCTCGCCGGCGAGTGGAGCGGGACGGCGCCATCCAGGGCTATCTCACGCTGTTCGCCCAGTGCCTGCGGATCCTGCCGCCGTCCGGGCTGGCGTTCCTGTTCTCCTGTTCGGGAGCGATCGACCGCCCGACGTTCCAGCACATCGTCTCCGAGGCGGCCGTGCGCGCCGGCCGGGACGCGCGCCTGGTGCAGGAGCTGCACGCGGACTCGGATCACCCCGTGTCTTCCTCTCACCCGGAGGGAGAGTACCTGAAGGGCTGGATGGTGCATGTGCAGTAGGACCCCGTGGAGAATCGCCCTGGCCCTCCTTGGGGCCGTGGTGCTCCTCGGCAGTTGCCGGGGAAAGGTGGAGAAAGTTGCCCTGTCGATCGCGGGGCAGTCCCTCAGCGTGGAGGTCGCGCGTACGGACGCGGAGCGAGAGCACGGTCTCATGGGGCGAAGAGACCTGGGGCCGAAGGACGGGATGATCTTCATCTTCGACCGCGATGATCACCTGGCGTTCTGGATGAAGAACACGCCGACGCCGCTTTCCATTGCCTTCATTTCCACGGACGGGAGGATCCTGCAGATCGAGGACATGCAGCCGTTTTCCGAGAGCGTGATCCGCTCGCGTTTCTCCGCGCGCTACGCGCTGGAAATGAAGCAAGGAGCCTTTGCGGCGATGGGGGTCAAGGAGGGGGACCTCGTCACGTTCCCCGCCGGCTTCCCCTCCGCCGGCCGCTCGTCCCCCGGCGGCTGAGGCCCTCCCGGCCTGGGGAGCCCGAGGCGCCCGGGCTGCCGAGTCCAGCCCTATTCCCCGTCCAGCTCCGGGAAGAGCTCGAGGCCGGGCTCCTCTTCCGAATCCCCGCCGGGTTCTTTCGTGAGAATCTCCACGCGCCGCTCCACCCGGGCGAGGTCCTTCTCCAGGGACTTGGAGAGCTTCATTCCCTCTTCAAAAAGCGCAATGGCCTCCTCCAGCGGGATGCTTCCTCCCCGCAGCTTTTCCGCGAGCTTCTCCAGGCGCTGGAGTCTCTGCTCGAAGCCCGGGGACGGCTTTTTGCCGTCCGCGTCCTTCTGGGGGCCATCCCTCTGGGGGCTATCTTTCTGGGGCCGCATGGGTGTCCTCCACGGTTGCACGGATCCCGCCGCGCGACAACCGGATAGAGAGCGAATCTCCGGCGCGGGCAGGATCCGGTGAGAGCAGGACGCGCCCGGTGGAGTCGTGGGTCACGACCGCGTAGCCGCGCGCGAGGATGGCCAGGGGCGAGTAGGAGCCGAGCTCCCGTGAGCAAAGCTCCAGCCGATGACGCGTGGCGGTCAGGAGTCCGCTGAACGCGGTGAACAGCTCGTCCCGTGCGTCATCTACGCGCTGGGAGACGGGCTGGACGAGGAGCCGCAGGTTGCGTTCCAGGTTCTGGGGCGCAAACGGCGCCATCAGCAGCCGTACTCGCTCCATGCGCTGCCGCACCGAGTCCATCATGGAGTCCCGTGCGGTGGCCACCCGCCCGAGGAGCTCCGCGCGCGGGGCGGCCACCAGCTCGGCGGCTGCCGAGGGGGTGGGGGCACGGACATCCGCGGCGAGGTCCGAGAGCGTGGTGTCCGTCTCGTGGCCCACGGCGGAGATCACCGGTGTGCGCGCCGCGGCGATGGCCCGAACGACCAGCTCGGAGGAGAAGGGCAGGAGGTCCTCCAGGGAGCCGCCTCCGCGCCCCACGATGATCACTTCTCCCAGCTGCAGCCGGTCGGCCACTTCTATGGCGTGGGAAATGCTGCGCTCCGCCCCTTCGCCCTGGACCAGCGTGGGCACGATCACGACGTTGACCCCCGCGCTGCGGCGGCGCAGGATCCGAAGGATATCCCGGACCGCGGCGCCCGTGGGCGAGGTCACCACGGCCACGCGGGAAGGGTACAGGGGCAGGGGCTTCTTGCGAGCCAGGTCGAAGAGGCCCTCCGCTGCCAGGCGCCGCTTGGTTTCTTCCAGCCGGGCCAGCAGGTCTCCTTCCCCTGCCCTGGCCAGCGACTCGCAGATGAGCTGGTAGTTTCCGCGCATGGCGTAGACGGAGATGCTGCCCGTGGCTTTCACCAGCGTGCCGTCCGCGGGCGTGAACCGGATCGCGGCCTGCCGGTTTCTGAACAGGACGGCAGAGAGGACGGCGTCCGCGTCCTTCAGGCTGAAGTACCAATGCCCGGCGCCGGAGGGACGGAAATTGGAGACCTCGCCCTGGATGGTGACCCAGGGGAATCCCTCCTCCAGCGTGCCCTTGATGAGCTGGGTGATCTCCGAGACGGAAAAGACGCGCTCCGTGGGGCCTGTCGGCATACGCCGGTGAGGGTATACCGGGGCACCGTCAATGACAACCGCGGGCGCCGGGCGAGCGCGAGGGTGCGCGGGGCAGGGCCAAGGGCTGGAACTTTCTTTTGGAGAGCCGATACTATAGCGACGGCCATGAAGAACCTCGCGCTTGTGAACGGGATCGACCTGCGCGCGCCCGCGCACCGGGCGCTGGTGGACGGACGCTCGGCGTTCTCATGCTCCCTCGAGTTCGCCCGCTCGCTCCCCGACGTGACCGACCGGGTGGTGCTGTTGTCGGCGCCGGTCGAGCTTCCCGAGGGGTTCCGCGCGGTGGTGCGCCCTTCCTGGACGGTCGCGGACCTGATGGACCAGATGGTCTCCGCGGCGGAGGGCCACGACCACGTCTTCTACCACTTTGCCGACAGCCCGTTCCTGGATACCGAGCTTGCACGGCGCATGCACCACACGCACGTGCGCCACTGGGCCGATTACACGTTCGCGGACGGCTACCCCGCCGGGATTTCGCCCGAGATCCTGACGCCGGAGACCGTGAAGCGGCTGCGGTCCATGGCGGACGGGGGCGAGACCCCGCGGCGCGACACGCTCTTCACCATATTGAAGAAGGACATCAACGCGTTCGACGTGGAGACGGAGATCTCCTCCCACGACATGCGCCTCCTGCGCCTGTCCCTGACCGCGGACACCGAGCGAAACTACCTGTTACTGTCGCGGATTGCCTCCGCGGGCATCCGCACCGCCGAGGCGGCGTGCGCGTTCCTGCGGGAGCAGCCCGAGCAGCAGCGCACGCTGCCAGCGTTTTTCCCGATCCAGGTCGTGGAGCGGTGTCCCCAGGCGTGCACGTATTGCCCGTATCCCCGGTTCGGGGGCGACATCCTCCGCAAGGACGGGGCGATGCCGGTGCAGACGTTCTCTCGGCTCGTGCACAAGATCGCGGCGTTCAGCGGGGACGCGGTGGTGGATATCTCCCTGTGGGGGGAGCCGGCCCTGCACCCGAAGATCGAGGAGATCGTGCGGGTCGCGCTGGAGGTGCCCGGGATCGACCTTGTCATCGAGACGTCGGGGATTGGCTGGCCACCCGGGGCGCTCTCTCGCATTGCCGCGGCAGGCCCCCGGCAGCCGCGATGGATCGTTTCCCTGGACGCCTCCCGCGAGGACCTCTACCGGCGGCTGCGGGGGGATGGCTTCGCCGAGGCGCAGCGCACCGCGGAAGAGTTGCTGCGCCGTTGCCCCGACCGGACCTGGGTGCAGGCCGTGCGCATGAAAGACAACGAGGATGACCTGGACGCGTTCTACCGTGCGTGGAAAGCCAGGACGCAGAACGTCATCATCCAGAAATACGACTCCCACGCCGGCGTGCTTCCCGACCGGGCAGTGGCGGACCTCTCCCCGCTGAAGCGGTCTCCGTGCTGGCACCTCAAGAGGGACATGGCCATCCTGCTGGACGGGACGGTGCCGCTGTGCAAGGAGGACCTGGGGACCAGCGTCCGCCTGGGCAACGCGCTGCAGGACGACCTCGCCGCGGTGTGGGCATCCGCGCAGCAGGTGTTCCGGTCCCACGTGTCCGCGAGCTACCCCGGGATCTGCGCCGCCTGCGATGAGTACTACACCTACAACTTCTGAGCCTCGCCGGCGCTCGTACACCGTGCTGGGAGGCCCGCGGTGGGACCGCGTGCGGCGCCACCCGTACCCGCTCACGTTCCTGGTGCTGGGAAGGGGAGATCGGCTGTTCAAGGGGGAGCTCCTCAAGGACCTGCTCGCCCGCTCCCTGGGCGAGGTCCTCTGGGTGGAGGCGAGCGAGGCCTCCCCGGACGTGGAGCCTCTTTCACGCGAGTTTCCCCAGGTACGATTCCTGCTGGTGGCGGACGGGAGCACACCGGGTGACCGCGTGAACATCGGGATGGAGGAAGCCCGCGCCCCGATGGTCATGGTGCTGTGGAGCGACACCCGCCTGGGCGCATTCCCGGGCTCCGAGATTGCGTCCCTGGAAAAATCCGGCGTCCTGTGCACGGTGCCCGTGGCCCGCACCTCCCGCGACGAGCCGGTGCCCAGCTGGCAGGCGCCGTTGTGGAAGAAGCGGCGATTCTCCATGGCGTGGCATGTGCCGCGCTCGGACGGCCAGCGAGTGCTCTTTCCATTCGACTACTGCGGGCTGTATCACCGACTGAAGTTTTCGCAGACCGGTGGCTTCGATGCCGAGGTGGCCAACCCGTACTGGCAGAAGCTGGACTTCGGCCTTCGATGTTTCCTCTGGGGCGAGCGTGTCGTCGGGAGCCTGAAGATTGCCATCACCTACACCGGCGCCCCGCCGGAAGAGAACACCACTCCCGACCAGGGCTACAAGAAGACCTGGCTCAAGAACCTCGCGGTGCGCACGCGCCACGAGATGGGGGCGCTGCCGTGGTGGCGTGCGCTGGACTACCTGGTCCACGCCGACCTGGGACCGCTGGTCGCGGTCAAGGAGTTCCGCGCCGCGCAGCGCTGGGTCCACCAGCACCGCTTCCGCTTCCGGCGCGACCCCCGGGAGCTCGTGGACGGCTGGGAGCGCTCCTGATCATGCCCACCGGCGTTTTCATCCAGGCACGGCTCGGCTCGACGCGGCTGCCGCGAAAGGTCCTGCTCGAGCTGCGCGGCGGCCGCGTGATCCAGCACGTCATGCGCGCGGCAAGGGCCATCGGCGCGGAGGTCAACGCGCTGCTCACCGACGCGGCGAGCCAAGCGGAGCTCCAGCCCCTCGCCCGGGCCGAGGGCTTCGAGGTCCTCGTGGGCCCGGACGAGGACGTGCTCGCACGGTACTGCATGGCGGCGCGTGCGTGGGCGGTGGACGAGGTGGTGCGGGTGACCGGGGACAACCCGCTCACTTCCGCGTCCCTCGCCGCGAGGATCCAGGAGGAGCATCGCCGGCAGCGGATGGACCTCAGCCACTACCTCGAGATCCCCTGGGGAACGGGCGTGGAGGTGGTGCAGGCCGCCGCGTTGTTCCAGGCGGAGCGGGACGCCGCCAGGCCGGATGAGCGGGAGCACATCACGACCCACCTGTACCGGCACCCCGAACGCTTCCGAATCCTGCAGGCCCCGGCACCCGCGGGCGCGGCCTGTCCGCAGGGCCGCGTGACCGTGGATACCCAGGAAGACCTGGCGCGCATGCGGCAGCTCTTCGACGACCTCTACGTCGGCACGCCGATCGAGATCGAGCAGCTGATCCCCTGGCTCAAAGCCCACCCGTACGAAGGGCCCGCGCATGGCTGAGCGAGGGCGTTCGTACCTGCTCGTTCCCGCGGGCGGGGCGGGGGAGGGAATGGGCCACCTGCTGCGATGCCTGCGCCTCTCGGCCCAGCTCGGGCCGGGGGTCAGCTTCCTGACGAGCCACCTGGACGGGTCCGCCCGCCTCCTGCTGGCCGCCAGGATCCGCGGGTTGCCGAAAGGCCAACGGCCCGCGCTGTTGGCGCGGCCGGCCCCCGGGTCGCACTGGGACCTCGTGGTGACGGACGCGCGGCGCATGGCCGCCGCGGAGCTCGAGGAATTGATGGGACACGGACCGGTAGTGGGGCTGGACGAAGGCGGAGAGGCGCGCGACCTGGCCCCGTTCCTGATCGATGCGTTACCCGGCCCGCCGGGCCGCCCACCGGCGAATCTCGCGGGCCCCGCATACCTGTTCCTGCCCCGGCAGACGCGCGTGCGGCCGCCGAGCGCGGTGAGAAAGATCCTCCTCAGCCTGGGCGGCGAGGACCAGGAGCGCCTGGCAGAAACCCTGGCCCACGCGATGGTCCGTGACGGTGTGGCCGGCCCATCCCAGCTCACCGTGGTCCAGGGTCCACTTTCCCCCGGCGGGACGTGGCCGGCCGGTGTAGCGGTGGTGGACGGTGCGCAGGATCTTCCGCGCCTGTTCGCGTCTCACGACGTGCTGATCACGCACTTCGGGATGGCTGCCTTCGAAGCCCTGGCCGCGGGGATACCGGCCATCCTGTTCAACCCGACGGCCTACCATGAACAACTGGGCGCCGTTGCGGGCTTCCCGCAGATCGGGGTTGGACGTCCGAACGTGCGGCGCCTGAAGGAGTTGCTGGCCAGTCCGTCCGGACTATACCGGCACCCCCGGGAGTTCAACCGCGCGATCGGGCATGAGAGGGGAACGAGGCTCGCCGCGACACTCCGAAGTCTGGTGCGCATGGGCAGCAGCGAGTGCCCGGTGTGCCTGCGCCGCGGAAACCTCGTGATCGGGCGGTTTCCCGACCGCACCTACCGTCGGTGCGCGGCATGTGGCAGCCGGTACCTGGAGAGCTACGTCGGCGAGCGCACGCGGTACTCGGATCGGTACTTTTTCTCGGACTACAAGGCGCAGTACGGCCGCACCTACCTGGATGATTTCGAATCCATCAAGGCGGCGTGCAGGCCCCGGGTGCGCAACGTGCTGCGGCTGCTGGGCGAGGCCCCGGCAGGGATCCGCGGCGGCGCCGTGGTGGACGTGGGGTGTGCCTACGGTCCGTTCCTGGCGGCCCTGAAGGACGAGGGCGTCCCGGCGTTCGGGCTGGATGTTTCTGCGGGCGCGGTCTCCCACGTGAAGAAGGCGCTGGGCGTGCCGGCGGTTCGCGCGGCATTCGAGACGGTGGAACGCGCCCGGCTGCCGCGCCGCGTCTCCGCGGTGGCGCTCTGGTACGTGATCGAGCACTTCCCCCGCACTCGCGAGGTGCTGGCCCGGGCGGCAGCGCTGCTGCCGCCCGGGGGTGTTCTGGCATTCTCTACTCCCAACGGAAGTGGCATCTCCGCGCGGGCCCGGATGCAATCGTTCCTCCGCGCGAGCCCCGCCGACCACTTCACCATCCTGTCACCGCGCGGGCTGGACCGGATCCTTGCCGATCACCGGCTGCGGCTTCGGCTCATCCGCGTTACCGGTCATCATCCCGAACGGTTTCCCGGCCTGCTCGGCTCCGCCGCCCGCCGCTGGAAGGCTGCCGCCCGCCTGCTGCGGCTGGTGAGCCAGTGGTTCCGGCTCGGGGACACGTTCGAGGCCTACGCGGTGAAAGAAGCATCGAACGTGTCATCGGAAGTGTCATCGAAGGGACCGTGGTGAAGACGATCCTCATACTCGGCGCGGGGACCATGCAGGAGCCGGCCATCCGCATTTCCCGCCGCAAGGGCTGGCGCGTGGTGCTGGCGGATGGAAACCCGGCCGCACCGGCGCGCGGGATGGCGGACCGCTTCGAGTGCGTGGACCTGAAGGACCGGGATGGCTTGCTTGCCCTGGCCCGGAACGTCCGGGAGTCCGGGGGACTGGACGGGGTGTTCACGGCGGGAACCGATTTTTCTTCGTCGGTGGCATGGGTCGCGGAGGCCCTGGGGCTGCCGGGGATCCCGTTCGCCACCGCCGTGAAAGCCACGGACAAGTGCCTCATGCGGGAAGCCTTTGCGGCAGCCGGCGTACCGAGCCCTCGATCGTTCTGCTGGTCGGGCCACGGCGACCCGCGCGCCCTTCTGCCCGGCACGCTCGAGTTTCCCCTGGTGGTCAAGCCGGTGGACAACATGGGTGCGCGGGGTGTGCGCCGCGTGGAGGACGCGGTCGCCATGGAAGAGGCCTGCCGATCCGCCATCTCGCTCTCGCGCTCGTCGAGGGTGATCATTGAAGAGTACATGGAAGGGCCGGAGTTCAGCCTGGATGCGATCGTCCATGACGGCAGGATCACCGTGTGCGGCGTGGCGGACCGGATCATCCGGTTCCCGCCGTTCTTCGTGGAGACCGGGCACACTCTGCCGAGCGAGTTCCCCGCCTCCGCGTTGAAAGAAATCGAGGAAGTGTTCCACGCGGGCATCCGGGCCATCGGCATCGACCGCGGGGCAGCCAAGGGAGACCTCAAGCTCACGCCGCGCGGCGCCATGGTGGGTGAGATCGCGGCCCGGCTCTCGGGCGGCTACATGTCCGGGTGGACGTTCCCGCTGTCGACCGGCGTGGAAGTCACCGAGGCGGCCCTGGATGTGGCGGTGGGGTTGCCGCCGGGGGACTTGTCTCCCCGGTGGCACAAGGTCTGCGCGGAACGCGCGCTGATTTCGATCCCCGGCGTGGTGGCGTTTGTCCGAGGTGTCGAGGACGCGCAAGGCTCCGACGGTGTCGCGAACCTGTTCCTGCGTGCGGCGGCCGGAGATCGGGTGGTCTTTCCCGAGAACAACGTCCAGAAGTGCGGGAACGTGCTGGTCGTGGCCGCCGACCGAGGCGAGGCATCCCGCCTGGCCGCGCGGGCGCTTGCCCTGCTGGACCTGCGGTTGAGCCCGCTCGAGGAGAGCACGGAAGCTCACCTGCGAAAGCCGGGTGCGCACGAGAGTTTCGATCGGCTTCCCGCGGCCCTGCGGGACAACGTCCGCGCCATGCCTGCCCACCAAGGGGAGTTGCCGACGCGGCTTGGAGACGCACCGATCTCCATCCTTCCGCTCGCGGGGTGGGAGGGGCGCAACGAACCGGACTGGCACGGACTCGGCTTTGCGGATGCCGTGCGCCTTGCGTGCCAGCGCGGTGGCGGGCAGGTGCTCGGCGGTTCGGAGGCGGGGGCGTCCGCCGCCGGCTCCCTTGCCGTCGGGCGCATCTTCTGGCAGGCGGTGCTGAGGGGCAGTCACCAGGCCGGCACCTACATCCTGGACAGCATCCGCGAGTCCGCGCGTCGCGGAACGCTGGCCGGGTTCCTGGGTGCCCCAT
>Ga0335069_10008114_pt1 | contig 15072 bp, 8 predicted proteins | sample Lox_Sample_11_FD_206714 | JGI IMG/M metagenome (GOLD analysis project Ga0335069, IMG submission 206714) | Soil microbial communities from Loxahatchee National Wildlife Refuge, Florida, United States - Lox_Sample_1.1 | ecosystem: Environmental > Terrestrial > Soil > Wetlands | place: USA: Florida... | reverse complement strand
CCTGCTTACTTTACGCGCTTAAGAGACCGGCTGACCGAATGCCGCAACCGCAACATCTATTGTGCGGTGCAACTGTTCCAGAGCTTCAGCCACAACAAGCCCGGGGCCTGCGGCGTCCAGACCTGGTCCGGCCATCCCTACAACGTGCAAAACAACATCAACGACTTCAACGGCGACAAGGATAACGACAAGCAGCTCGACTATGACTCCCCGGATGTCCGCCGCATGCAGACCGCCTACCTGCAGAAGATCGTGGATACAACCGCGGGCCTCGAGAACGTCCTTTATGAGGTATGCAACGAGGGTGGCACCAAGGATTGGGATTGGTGGGTGGTGAACACGGTGCACGAAATGGAGGCGAAGAACGGTTCTCCTCACCCCGTCGGCTTGACCGCTGGAGGAGACGAATCGAACGATGAAATGGTCGCCAGTCCGGCAGAGTGGATTTCGCCCGGCGGCCAGAAGTTTAAGTCGGATCCTCCGCCATGGAATCAGTCCAAGGTCGCGGTAAGCGACACCGATCATCTATGGGGCCACGGCGGAACTGCAGCCTGGGCGTGGAAGAGCTTCACGCGCGGTTACAACACCTTGCTAATGGATTCGTGGGTCGCCATTGCAGGCGCTCCCTGTCCAGAGGTGAATTGGGGTCCGCGGGCCGGCTATCCCCTGCGCAACCTGAACCGCCCAGACGATCCGACATGGCAGCCTGTACGGCAGGCGCTGGGCAATACGCGTTACTACGCCGATCGCATGGACCTGCTTTCCATGACGCCTTCCATCGAGCTATCCACGACCGGCTATTGCCTGGCCAATCCTGAGCGCGAGTTCATCATCTATTTTCCTGAAGGGGATGTCGCCGATGTCGATTTGTCTCAGGTGAAAGGCACCCTGCGGGCAGAATGGATGCACCCGGTGGAGGGCACAATTGTGCCTGGAGGCACTGTAACCGGTGGCAACAAAAAGACGCACTTCGCCTCACCGATCATCGGACCTTCCGTGCTTTACCTCGTTCGCATCTGAGGACAATATTGCTTACCTCTCGAACCCATCGGAAGCGCCGACTCCTGCTGGGCGGGCGAGAGAAAAGCGGGTCCGCAGATGAAGAGGCCACACCATTGTGAGCCGCGCAGGTGCGCGATGATGTTGTGCCAGGAATTCAGCACGCAACCGTCGACGCAATGATCACAGAACAGCGGAACATTCGCGATCTTCGCCGTGCGCTCGCATCGGGCGCCGTCCGACCGTCCGAGCTGGCCGAAGATGCCCTTGCGCGCAGTAATAGAAACGCGGGGCGCAACACCTACATCTGGCAGAATCCCGCCTGGACGCACGCCGAGGCAGCCCGTGCCGAAGCGATGCCGCGCGGAAGCGACAGGCCATTCGGCGACGGCCGTTCAGCGCTTTGGGGTCTTCCTGTTTCAGTGAAGGATCTCTTCGATCTTGCCGGCTCGCCGACGTCATGCGGCGTTCACTTCTACCGTGATTTGAACGGCATCGTACCGCGCGACTCGTGGCTTGTGGAACAACTTCGCGCGGCCGGCGCAGTCATCATCGGCAAGACTCATCTTCACCCGCTGGCCTTTGGAATCACTGGCGAGAATCCCGATTATGGCGACTGCGTGCAGCCGGCCGATCCAGGCGCATTCACCGGAGGATCCTCCAGCGGTTCGGCCGCCAGCATTCAGGAGGGCTCAGCCGTAGCGTCCATCGGCACCGATACCGGTGGCTCCATTCGCGTTCCCGCTGCACTCTGTGGTCTTGCCGGCTATCGCGCCTCGTTCGGGCGCGGCGACTGGCGCGGCGGCGCGCATCTCGCCGAATCCTTCGATACCATGGGTTGGTTCTTCCGCGACATTGAAGACGCTCCTTTTCTGGCTGCTCCGTTCGCGCCTCCCACGCCCAGCCAGATCGTTCGATGCACACGATTCGCCTTCGTCGACGACAGCTTTCTCTACGACTGCGAGCCACAGATCGCCGACAGCTTCCATGCCACCGTTTGCTTATTGCAGGCTCTTGGACTCGAGGCCCATCCGATCGCTCCCGGCTGGTGGACAGACGCAGCGGAGATCTTCCCACGCCTCCAGGCGTTCGAGGCCGCGCAGGTTCATGCCGGGCACTACGACCGATTCCAACCGGCAATCCGCGAGCGCCTGCAATGGGGCGCGGTGATGTCGTTGAGCGAAATCGCGGAACTGCGGCGACGTCACTTGGAATTCCGCGCGCGCATGGATGAGCTCTTCGCCACGTACCAACTTATTCTTTTGCCTGCGGCCTCGGTGGAGCGCCTGGCCGTCGGCATCGATCACAGCCAGACGCGCAGCCGCTTGTTGCGCTATCGAGCGCCGTTCAGCCTCGCCGGCGCGCCTACGGTTGTGATCCCATGCGCGCATGGCGCCATGCAACTGGCTGCCGCCCGCGACTCGGACGAAGCGCTCCTTCAGCTTGCTGCAGAGTTCGGCGCTTACAGGCGCGCGAAAGCCTTATCGTGAAGAACCGGCACGTCCGAATGCGGGCTATACCGGCCGCACCAGGATTTTTACGTGCTGATCCTTCTCGTGGAGAAGGCCGTGAAAGCCCGTCCCGACAAGATCGTCCAGTTGAATGCGGTCGCTGATGAGGAGCTCACCACGAAAGCGCGGGTCGCCCATAATCTGAATGGTCTCGTCATAGAGGCCATATCCGCTCATGCTGCCTGAAACAATCTTCTCGCGAAAGACAAGATCGAAGAGATCCAGCGCGGTAGGCTTCTCGAAAACTCCCATGATGACGAGGCGGCCGCGGGTGCGCGTGATCCTGCCGGCCATGAGCACGGACGCAGGCTGACCCGCGCATTCCATTACTACATCGAATCCGTCTCCTCCTGTGATTTCGCGAGCCTGTGCTTCGGGGTCGGATTTGCTTGGATCGATGACCGCATCGGCCCCACATTCGAGGGCAGCCTGGATCCGTCGCTGGGCCACTTCAACAGCGACGACGCGCTTAGCGCCCTGGATGCGCGCTGCCATCAGCGCCATCAGGCCGATCGGTCCTGCGCCCACAATGGCCACATTGTCGTTCGGCCCGGCTCCGCTCTGCGCGACCGCGCGGACCGCTGAGGAGAAAGGCTCAACGAGCGCGCCAATCTCGTCGCTGATCGCATTCGTCAACTTGTAACACTGGTACGCATTCAGATTGAGCCGCTCGGCGAGCGCGCCGCCGGTCCACGATGTGCCGAGGAAAGCCACCTTGTCGCATTGCGCCATTGAGCCGCTGCAGCACCAACGGCATTCCATGCAGCCGACAATGGGACAGGCGGCGATTCGATCCCCGACCTTGAAACCATCGACGCCATCGCCAACGGCGATAATCGTGCCCGACATCTCGTGACCCACCTGAACCGGGGCCTGCACCCCGGTCAGCGGATGAGGTCGGTCAACTGGAATGTAGACCGGCCCGCCAACGTATTCATGCAGATCTGTCCCGCAGATACCGCACCAGGCCACTTGAACCTGCACCTGGCCCCGCGGTGGAATGGGTGGTTCCTTCACTTGTTCGATGCGCACGTCTTCACGGCCATGCCAGACTGCTGCTTTCATTTCTCACTCCCGCCATGGTTCGGCGTCCGGGCTCGCTCACTCGTAGATCGAAGGGTCGGGCAACCGGAGCGGCTTGCGATACCACTGTGTGCGCCAGCCAACCACGATGAGGCCGATCAGCAGCCAGGCGCTGCCGGCAATCTTCGCGGGGCTGGCTAATCCCCACCAGATGACTCCGCAGAATAGGAAGCCGAGGATGGGGAGAATCATGTCGAAGATCAGGTTCTTGCGGTGACCCGCGGGACTGCGGACACCGTACTGCCAAAGAACCGCGGCGTTGACTCCCATGAAACCGAGGAACGCGCCGAAGTTGAGAACTTCAGCGGTCAGTTCGTAGCTCATGAACTGGGCGCCGACGAATGCCACGATGCCGAGCAGGATTACGTTCAGATCGGGAGTATTGTGCACAGGATGGAGTCTCGCGAAAACGCGCGGCGGAAGCACTTTTTCGCGGCCCATTCCGAAAAGCAGCCGTGCCGCGCCCACTTGCGATGTCAGTCCGGCGCCGATATTGGCAACCACGAGCATCAGGGCGGTCGCGTTAAGCAACAGGATCCCACCCACCCGGCCCGTGACATCGATAAAAGCGGTGTCGGGGTTGCGGAATGAGTTGTAATCGGGCCACACCAGCTGGCCAAAGTAAACAAGCAATCCGCCGAACAGCCCCGTGAAAAGACAGACACCGACTGCGGCCAGCAAGACGTTGCGGCGGGGGTTCTTTACCTCCTCGGCCAGCGTGGTCACGGCGTCGAACCCCAGGTAGGTCAGCGCGGCGAATGACGTTGCCCCGGCAATTCGTCGAACGCTGAAGGTAGCAGGATTGTAGAACGGCGTAGTCGAAAAAAGCCCTGCCAGACCCTGCCGCACCCATAGATAGCGGACGGCGCAGAAGAGGAACGCGCCCAGTACGGCAAACATAATCGCCAGCAGTACCTGGTTCGTGCGCGCCGTCGAACGGATACCATGCAGGTTCAGCATGGTGATGCCGCCGGCAAAAAGGGCGCTGCCCACAAAGAACGGCAACCAGGGCAAAGCGCGCTGCAACGCCAGAGTGCCATAGATGACGCAGAACAGCGGGATGACGATGTAGTCGAGCAACATCGCCCATCCTGCTGCAAACCCAACGTAGGGATGAATACCTCGGCTCACATAGGTATAGGCTGAACCGGCCGAGGGATAAAGCGAAGCCATTCTGCCGTAGCTGATCGCGGTAAGGACCATCGCCACCATGCCCGCCAGGATGGTCAAGACCACATGGCCTCGCGACTGCGAATCCGCAAGACCGAAGACCGTCGCCGGAGCGCTCGGCGTTACGGCGACGATCCCGTACCAGAACAGGTCGCGAAGGGACAGCACCCGCTGCAGGTGAGGGCCCGGCGGGCTGGCCTGGGATTTGGCGGCTTCGCTCATCGCGGACGATCCGATCCTTCCATCCAACTTGCAAGTCGAGCCGTCGCATTCGATCGGACGGACTGTCCGGCGGGCAGCAGCATACGCAGGGTTGCTTCATCGTCAGGCAACGCGCGAGCCCCGCACTATAAGAGAATAACGAAACTCTATTGCAATCCTCCGAAGGAACCTGTCCCCTGGGCCGCAACCTTCAAGGTAATAGGTCAAACCGCGGTGGTTCCTCCGTCGCACATGAACACTCCGCCGGTGCAGTAGGCCGACTCATCGGAAGCCAGAAACAGAGCGAGGCCAGAGATGTCGTCTCCAGTGCCCAGGCGGCCAAGCGGAATCGCGGAGCGGTAACGCTCGCGAGCGCTCGCATCCTCGAATAGATAGCGGTTCATCGGCGTGTCCATGGTGCCGGGAACGATTGCATTTACGCGGATGTTTGCAGATGCGTACCCGGCCGCCATCACACGCGTCAACCCGATCACCCCGGCTTTGCTCGTGCTATAGGCGGTGAGATTCGGCGCGCATCCGAAGAGTCCTGTGCGCGAGGCGAGGTTAATGATGCTCCCGGCTTTCTGCCGGAGCATTGAGGGAAGTGTGTATTTGGCGCAAAGGAACGGACCTCGCAAGTTAACCGCTATGACACGATCCCAGGTTTCCATCGTGATTTCATCTGCCGGCAGGTCGCGCCCGGCGAGCAGAATGGCAGCGTTGTTGTACAGCACATCGATGCGGCCGTAGCGGGCAAGAACCTCTTCCACGAGGCTGCGCACGGAGCTTTCCTCTGAGATATCCACGCGAACGAAAGTGCTATCGAGGCCTTCGCTGCGCAGGCGATCGGCCAATGCCGAGCCTTCGCCCTCGTTGATGTCGGCGACAACGACCTTTGCTTCCTCACGGGCGAACCGCGCCGCCACCGCCGCGCCCAGCCCCACGGCAGCGCCTGTGACGATCGCAACTTTTCCAGAAAGCCGCATGTCAATTATTGCGAGTCAATCTTGCTTTGCCAGGAACTCGGCCGCTTGATCCGAGAGGACCAGAACTGCATCACTGGAAAACGGCGCGGTGAACGATTGATGAGGCGAGCCGGCGAGCACTGTGCCAGCCTTTGTCTCTGCTCCTGTTGCCGGTTCGATCCAAGTGACTCTGAGCCGATGAGTGGCGGGAACTGGTGAAAGATCCACGGTAAATGTTCCGCCGGTTGGAGCGTAGACGATATACTGGGCCGCTTCTTGCTTCGTATTCGCCAGGCAAAAACCGGTCGAACTCAGAGTGTCGCGCGGTGACATGCCGGCCAGGTCGACCTTACGCGAAAGATCAACAATGTAGCCCATGGTGTTGCGCACGTTTTCCCACCGAGGGTCCGGTTCGCCGCAAATTCCGTTTACCGGTTTCACGCAATGATTCCGATCTTCTCGCGGGTAATCGACTGTGTAGGGATCCATGAAGAGGACGCCGGCGCCCGAAGTGAAGTTCTCCCAGAAAAAGTTGCGGTTCTCCGCCGGCGTTTCGTTCCACATGCCCCAATAGGAGTGATCGCTGTCGTTCACATTCACTTTGCAGGCCGGCAGTGCATCGCCGCACGATGAGGCTGGCGAAACGCGCGCTGCCGGAGCCACCCAGTCGGCAGCGGAGTTATAGATTACCGCGTCGGCAACGCCAATGGGTGCAGCGTAGCCAACGGGATGAACGCGAGGCTTCGTTGACTCGTACTTTTTCAGATGATCAATCAGGTGCCGGTTCCACCACAGAGACTGCGGCGGCGCTTCCTCTGAGACGATCCACAAAACATTGGGCAGGTCGTTCAGGGTATCGACCATCTTGTCGACAAACGCATCCTGAAAATGCGTGATCGCATTCGGCGCCATCATCGTCACGGAGCCAATTCCCCGGCTGCCGGTCTTGTATCCATCGTCGACATCGTTGACGTTATTGGACCCGGTGAAGGGATAACCGTCGTCGGCGCATCGAAAAAGATTCAGGAATTCGCCGGTAAAAAGATAAACGCCCGCGTAAACCCCGGCCTTGTTCAAGGCTTCCACCCTCGACCTCAAGCGCGCGAAATAGGACTCATCGAACTGCGTGAGATCGAACTTCGGCTTCCCGTCAGTCGCCAGGCTGGGACCGGTCCGCTTCCATGGAAACGGAGTAACGGTGAATTGCGGGGGATCGGCGGCAACAACAGGCAGACTGCAGAACTTTGGCGTTTCGACAGTCCAAAGCAGCGTGAAATTGTGACCGTGAGAGGCAAGGAAGTTGACGAATCCAGCAAAATCCAGCGGCTGCGGCGTGCCATTCGTTCCCCAATCCTGCAGCGTATTCCACGTCTGCGAGCCGCTCAGCAAAGTGGCCTTTCCACTGCCATCCTGGAAGTAATGGTCGTTCGCGGAGATACTCAGAGGCGCGGTAATGGGAGGATTCGCGTGAGGAGTGGGCTGAGCGGTCAATGGGCCAGCGAACAACGCGGTCAGCGCCACAAGGGCAAGGCTCGAGAGAACCTGTCGTGACTTCGTCCCGTGTGGGCCCAATTCCACCTCGCCAATCATCTGCGCGTTCGTGATCAAATTGCGGTTGCCAATCGAAGAAAGCTGAGGGAAGCACTCCATTGTTGCGCTTTAGAATAACCCTGCAGTCAGCATGCCGTCTGTAAGAAACCGCCGAAAAATTCTAGCCGTCCGAGGCCGCACTGGCCATCCCGCCCGGTCGCTGGTTCCTCCGGTTCCCACGCGCCGGTTCAATGGGTCTGGGTTACACTGCGGCTGAATGACGGTGCGAAAGGGGAGCAATGCATGAGTCAGGACGGGAAAATTGCGATGGTAACTGGTGCGGGTAGCGGAATCGGAAAAGCTTGTGCGCTCAGCCTGGCCTCGGATGGGTTTACGGTCGTGTTGGCAGGACGAAATGCAGCACGGCTGAATGCGGTGCATGAGGAAATTTCCGCTGTAACGCCTGGAAGGCCACACATCGCGATTCCCGTGGACGTTGCCAGCGCAGAGTCGGTTGCCGCTTTGTTCGCGCAGGTCCGCGAGCGCCTCGGCCGGCTCGATGTTCTCTTTAATAACGCTGGTGTTTTTGTCCAGGCTGCATCTCTTGAAGACGTGACTATCGAGCAATGGAATCAGTTGATTGCGACGAATCTAACCGGTACGTTCCTTTGCACGCGCGAAGCATTCCGGATCATGAAAGATCAGGATCCGCGCGGCGGCAGAATTATCAATAACGGTTCGATTTCGGCGCATGTCCCGCGTCCAGGATCTGTAGCCTATACCGCATCCAAACACGCAATCACAGGGCTGACCCGCTCGACGTCTCTCGACGGCAGGAAGTACGACATCGCCTGCGGCCAGATCGATGTGGGCAACGCGGCAACCGAGCCCGTGCAGCGCATGAAGGAGGGCGTCCCGCAGGCCCATGGCGCAATCGCCGCGGAGCCAACCTTCGATCCGGCCGAAGTCGGACGCGCGGTAGCCTACATGGCGGGCCTTCCTCTGGACGTGAATGTCCAATTTATGACCATCATGGCCACCAAGATGCCCTACATTGGGCGAGGCTAGGTCCATATGCGGTGGCCGCCGGCAGCCGGTGCTGGAGCGCGCGGCTTCAGAGATTGGTCAGGCCGCCATCGCACATGTAAGTACTGCCAGTGCAGTAGGACGATTCGTCGGAGGCGAGAAACACGGCGATTCCTTCGATATCCTCCGGTTTTCCGAGTCTTCCCAAGGGAACATCGCGCCTGAATGCTTCCCGCGTTTGCGGGTCATTCAGGATGTATCGGTTCATCGGTGTGTCCATGGTACCGGGAACAATAGAATTGACGCGGATATTGTGAGGCGCGTAGGCTGCGGCCATCACAAGAGTCAGCGCGGCGATTCCGCCCTTGCTGACGCTGTATGCAGGCAGCATGGGGGCGCATCCTGTGAGGCCGGTCGGCGACCCGGTGTGAATGATCGAGCCCCCGCCGTTCTTCAGCATGGATGGGATGGCGTATTTTGAACAGTAGAACGGTCCCGAAAGGTTGATTCCCAGGATATAGTTCCAGGACTCCGATTTCATCTCATGGAGCAGCCCTTCCTGTTCAGAACAGAGCACCGCGGCGTTGTTATAGAGAATGTCGATGCGCCCGTATTCTCGAGTGGCTGCGCTCATCAGCTGTTTAACCGAGTTTTCATCCGATATATCGGTGGCAACGAAGCGAGCCTCCAATCCTTCCCCCTTGAGGATCTGAACCAGAGCTTCGCCCTCTCTTTCATCGATGTCTGCAGCGATCACGGATGCGCCCTCTCGGGCAAATCTCTGGGCGACAGCCCGCCCCAGCCCCTTAGCCGAACCGGTGACAACCGCAACTCTTTCCCGAAGTCTCATCTCTCCTCCGCCGGCAACTCCGATCCCAGTTGCTTAGCGCCTTCATTGACAAGTCGAGATCGTACTAAGAGTGGTCGTCTTGTGTCTCTGAAGATTGTGCGGTTTTCTTGTCGTAAGAGCACGGATATCCCGAAAGCCATTGAAGTCGCCGTTGCAAGGCTCAAAATAGCACACAAAATCGAGCCGCCGGGACCACATTAGAGCGCTAAGTGCCAGTGATCTTTCCAGAGCTTTCCTACAAAAATACACGAAATCCTTCTATATTGCTTTTTCTCGGTCAACCTAGAATCGCGCCAGCACTTTGAGTGAGCAAATGGTCTCTGGGGCGCTTTCGCTGATGGCCACTGCTCTCCCCTACGGCTCAAGGTCTACGCTAATGGTCTGATTCCGGGGAAATCCCGGCCTGGTTCTCGCGCGAAGATTCGTCGATTTGGGAGGTTGTGCGTGGTCCTGGCGGTGAAATCAGTGCGAGCTCTGAGGTGCGGTAAGCCGGCCTTTGTTGTTGCCTGCTTGCTGGCAACTCTTGCTCTCTCTAAAGAGTCATCCGCTGCGCCGGCGGGCCTCACATTTTCCAAGCCTGCGGAGTCAGTTGAGGCGTACGATTTTGTCGAGATTGCGGCCACGGTAGATCATCCCGATGCCAAGAATCCATTCACCGATGCGTCGTTGTCAGGGACTTTCCGCAGCCAGGATGGCTCCCAGTCGTGGAATGTCGAGGGTTTCTGCGACAGCGCCGACGGCACGGTTTTTCGAATCCGTTTCATGCCCGCCAAGCCCGGTGACTACTCCTACGCCCTGACGTATAAGCAGGGTCAGTACCAGCAGTCGGCGACCGGCAGTTTCCATGCGGTAGAAAGCCACCGGCGAGGCCCGATAGCCGTTGATTCGAAGTATCCCTGGCACTTCATATGGTCGGGAACCGGGGAGCACTATTTCTTCAACGGGACGACGGCTTATTGGCTGGTAGGCTTTCGGGACGATCATGTCATTGATTACACCGTTGACCGCCTACACCGGCTCCAGATCAATCGTATGCGCGTCACCATTTCCGGGCGCGAGGCTTCCACTTTCTTCGGTGAGCCATTGATGATCGGGCCTTCCTGGACCGCACTTATCGCGGCCTGGCCGGGACAAAGCCCGGACGATGCCCTTCATCCCGGCTTCGATTACACACGCTTTAATGTGCCCTACTGGCAGAAGTTCGATCGAATGCTGCGATTCGCTCGCGAGCGCGACATGATTATCTCCCTGGTGCTCGATATGGGCGATAGCCGTGTTCACCCGGAGGCGGGGGGCGAAGACGAGCACCGCTTCATCCGCTACGCAGTCAATCGGTTCGGAGCCTTCTCGAACATTACCTGGGATCTAGGCGACGATCTGGATGTCTATCGCGATGAGAAGTGGACGCACGAAACCGGAATGCTGATCCAGGAACTGGACCCCTATAAGCACCTGGAAACCAGCCATCCGGCTCGGAGCAACGACCACCAGGATCGCGCCTCGTCCTGGTTCAGCTTTACCAGTTATCAAGAGTGGTCGCGCAATCAGCACGCCCTGATCCTTGCATCACGAAAGTTGCAGGAGAAAGCCGGGCGCATCATTCCCCAGACCAACGAGGAATACGGCTACGAGGACCACTACCCGCCATGGGCAGCGCCCGGTTCGGATTCCAGCGACGCCCTGCGCCGCACCGCGTGGGACATCGCGATGGCGGGCGGTTATCAGACCGCAGGCGAAACCGCGCGCCGTGGAACCAACGTGGGCGCCGATATGGGCGGTGGCTGGATGAACGGACGCGGGGACGACACCATGACCATGTTCCTCGGTTATGGACACATGGTGGACTTTTTCACCAGCTTCGAGTGGTGGAAGACCAACCCCCACGATGACTTAGTCAATTCAGGCAATTACTGTTTGGCTGACCCGGGAAAGACTTATGTGATTTATATCCCCCATCCCGGGAAGGCGACGATTCAACTTCAACCCGGCAGCTACAAGGCCTACTGGTTCAGTGCAGTGACCGGCGAACGGATCGATCTGCCGGATGTGCAGGACACTGCCTGGACGTCTCCGCCCACGCCGGACACGAATGACTGGGCAATTCTCCTTCAGGCGAAGTAGCTGGGCAATCACGAATTTAGGTACGGGTAATTCGGTCGTGACCGAGGGCCGGGAAACCGAGATTGGAAATCAGGTCCAGAACGAAGGCTGGCCCAACCGCCGGCCCGCAATGGAACATCGGAGGCTACGGATATGCGTTCACTTGTCAAGAGTTTCATCCGCTTCGGCGCAATTGTGTCGGTGGGAATGCTCCTCGAGGTCCTTCCATCAGCATCTTTCCTCGCTGCGCACGCACAATCGCAAAACGGCATCAGCGGAGTCGTGACCGACTCAAGTGGTGCGGTCGTGGCCGGAGCCGCGGTTTCCGCCACCAATTCTGCTACGGGTGTTGCATCGAAGACGGTGACTTCTTCGGCAGGCACCTTCACGGTGATCGGCCTGATTCCCGGCACCTACTCGGTGGCAGCCGATGCGAAAGGCTTCAAGAAGGTCGAGACCACGGTGACCGTCGATGTGGCCAAGATCTCGACTGTGAACCTTACGCTGGTTCCCGGCGCCGCGTCGGAGACAGTGAATGTGCAGGGCAGCGCGACCGCGCTCGATACCACCTCTCCTGAGGTCGGAACCACGATCGCGCCGGCGCTGGTCAGCGAGGCGCCGATCGAGATCAGCGGGCTGGCGCGGCAGATCGACTCCTTCAGCTATCTTGCTCCCGGCGTGCAGGGAGGCGCCGGCTATCACAACATTGACGGCGGCTTTGTCTACGAGAACGAAACGCAGTTCAACGGCGTGCCGGTTGCCTTCGTGCAGTATCAAGGCAACCAGAGCAACCTCAATCCTCCCTATGAAGCGGTGAACGAGTTCCGCGTGAGCGGTTCCACCTTCGACGCTCAATACGGCCCTGGACAGGGCGCGGTCACGTTCAACATGGCCTCCGGCACCAATGACCTGCACGGGGACGCCTTTGAAATCATCCGCAACCAGTTGTTCGATTCCGACGGATTTTTCCCCACCCGTTTCTCGTCAAGCGGAAAACCCGAGCCGCCCGTCAACCAGGAAAACGACTACGGATTCACACTCGGCGGACCGGTGATTCTTCCCCATCTTTACAACGGCAGGAATCGCACGTTCTTCCACTTCAGCTCCGACTGGTTCCGGCAGAACCTGGCGCTGAACAACATCGGCACCGTGCCGACCCATGCCGAGAAGACCGGCGATTTCACTAATTACACAGACGCTGACGGCAACGTCATTCCGATCTACGACCCGACCACCGGCCAGCAAATTCAGTGCGCCGGCGTGATGAATATGATTTGCCCAGGCGCCATCAGCCAGAACTCTAACACCCTTTTGGCCGATATCCCCGATCCGGATCCAAGTATCGGGTTCAACAACGGGCAGATCGCCAACAAGCTGCCCCTCGTTTCAGCGATTGCCATCCGGCAGACCCTGTGGGCCTACACGATCGACGAGAATCTGACCAGTTCGCAAAGCATTCACTTCAGCCAGTGGCGTGATCAGTTGAGTTCGCCATACTTCAGCTCTGCGCCGATTGTGCCGATTTCGAATCCGTTGCAGAGCGAGGCGACCAACCAGAACCTCGGCTCGGGGTTCCTGCTCAATTATGCGAAGACCATTAACCCAAATCTGGTGCTGACGGCGGGCGCCGACTGGATCGGCAACATCATCGCCCTGATCAACGCCAATCGCAATGTGACCTTCGCCGCCGTGGCGAACGGCGACACCCTGCCCCTGATCAACTTTGACGGCCAGAACGCGCCCAGCAGCTGGGGCGTGAGCGGAGGCGAATTCCTGCAATGCTGTGAAGGCGGCCTGACGGTGGTGAACAACCGCATGCTGGGCGTCGTGGGAGTATCCAACCTGCTGTGGACCAAAGGAAGGCATACCACCAACTTCGGATTCCAGGTTCGGCACGATTTCCAGAACATCGTCGACTGCGTCTTCTGCAGCGGCACGTTTAACTTCACGCAGAGAACCACCTCCACCCCAGATTCGGCCGATCCTAACTTTGGCAGCTACGGCAGCTCGTTCGCCAGTTTCCTGCTCGGCGAAGCCGACGCGTCGGAGCGCATCTTCGCAGGCGAGGACAAGTTGCGAAACAAGGCCTTTGCCGGCTATGCACAAGATAACTTCAAGTTGAACAGGCGTCTGACAATAAGTGCCGGATTCCGGTGGGATGTGCTGGTGCCCTTCACCGAAAATCACAACAACATCGTCTACGTGGATCGCACTGAGCCGAACCCCGCCGCCGACGGCCTCCCCGGCGCCGCAACCAAGTTCGGTAACTGTACCGGATGCTCGGGAATCACGCGCGCAGCCATTCACTGGAAGGACTTTCAGCCGCGCCTGGGCCTCTCCTACCAGATCTCTCCCAAGACTGTGCTGCAGGCTGGTGGCTACCTCTCCTACCTGAATGGCGGCGCGTATGAGTTTGGAACCGCTTTTACCGCGTCGTTCATGTCGTCGCCGTTGCAGGGAACATTCCTGCGAGCGTCAACCGGCAGCAGCACTCCCGGTTACGGAAATTGGGACACCCAGACGCTTCCGTCCCCGCCGCCCGCGCCGTTCAGTCCTACGGTTGGGCTCGGTGGCGCAATCTTTGACTTCCCGGCCGTTCATCGCAATGCGCCTACGGACCTAGATAACACCACAACGGTAGGCACTGCTCCTTACGTCCAGGCGTGGAACGCCGGGGTGCAGCGCGAACTGCCGTGGGACACATTTGTCACCGTGTCCTATGTGGGCAACCGCGCCATTCACATGCCCACCACGCTGGAACTTTCGAATCAGCCGAATCCCAGCGTCCTTCAGTATGGCGCTCTGCTGGGCGACAACATCCTCGATCCGGCCGTTGTGGCCGCGGGTTTCACGCCCCCTTATTCCGGGTACGTGGCGCAATACGGCTCGTCCGCAAGCTTGGAACAAGCGCTGGCCCCCTATCCGCAATTCGGAGCCTATTTCCCAGCCTACGAGCTGGACGGCACGTCGTTTTACAACGCGCTGCAGGCCCAGGCCGAGAAGCGCTTCTCGAACGGACTGAGCTATCTTGCCGACCTCACGCTTGCCAGAAATACGGCCAACGGTTCGGTCGCCTCCACACCCCAGACCTTCAACGGGCTGAACGCCTACAACCCGAAGCCGGAGTATGTACGGTCGAATCTCGATCAGGTGTATAACTTCAAGTTCGTGGGAACCTATGCGTTGCCCTTCGGACCGCACCAGAGGTTCCTGAACTCAGGGAATCCAGTCGTCGCCGAGTTGGTGGGAGGATGGCAGTTCAGCGGCATTCTGGATTATGAGGGCGGCAATCCTTTTGGGGCGTATGAGGGTGCCTATAATCCTCTGCTGGTCAACGGCTTCGGTCGGCCGAATATTGTGTCCGGTGTTCCGCTGAAAACCTACAGCTACAGCCGCTCCAAAGCGTTCTTCACGGGGAAAACTGCAGTGCAGCCGGTGCAGTTCCCTACCAACGCCTTCCAAGATTCAGGCGCATGGGCGGTGGGCACCTCGGTGCGCGCTTATCCGGCACTACGCACCCCGCCGCTGCGGCTCGAAAGCTTTGATGCCATCAAGAAATTCACCATCGGAGAACATGTGAGGGCCAGCCTCCGGATTGACTACTTCAACGCCTTCAACCGCACCAAACTGGCGAGTC
>Ga0335069_10008112_pt1 | contig 15072 bp, 14 predicted proteins | sample Lox_Sample_11_FD_206714 | JGI IMG/M metagenome (GOLD analysis project Ga0335069, IMG submission 206714) | Soil microbial communities from Loxahatchee National Wildlife Refuge, Florida, United States - Lox_Sample_1.1 | ecosystem: Environmental > Terrestrial > Soil > Wetlands | place: USA... | reverse complement strand
GTCCTCAATCTGATCCTGAACGCGATCGAGGCGATGCAGGGTGTCGCCGACCGGCGGAGAGAGCTGGTGATCTCGACCGGGCGCGACGGCTCGGACCACGTCCGGCTTGCGGTGAAGGACGTCGGCATCGGGGTCGATGCGGGCGCGATCGAGAAGCTCTTCCATCCGTTCTACACCACCAAGAGCAGCGGGATGGGGATCGGGCTCTCCGTCTGCCGATCCATCATCACGACCCACCAGGGACGGCTGTGGGCGGAGCCCAATGACGGACCCGGGGCGACGTTCGCGTTCTCGATTCCCTGCGAGGCGAAGTTCGATGCGGATGTCGACGGGCTTGCACCCACCGCCAGCGCGCCAAGTATGTGGGAGCATCCATGATGCGCGAGCGGGCATTGGTCGCGGTCGTGGACGACGATGAATCGGTGCGCGAGGCGTTGCCGGACCTCGTTCGCGAGCTTGGCCACGAGGCCGAGGCTTATTCCTCGGCCGAGGACTTCCTCGCCTCGAGCCGCATCGACCAGACCAGGTGCCTGGTCCTCGACATCGCCATGCCGGGCATGACGGGGCTCGATCTGCAACGCGTGCTCACCGCCCGCGGCAAGAACATCCCGATCGTCTTCATCACCGCGCATGGCGACGAGACGGTGCGGCGCCACCTGAAGGAGCGCGGCGCCGTCGACTGCCTGGTGAAGCCGTTCAGCGACACCGCGCTCCAGGAGGCGATCAATGAAGCGCTCAACCCGAAATGATTCGACTCGTATTGCACCTCACGACCATCGGAGGCTATACATGAACCGCGGAAACGCGCTGAACGACGAGCCGGGATCATCAGCCATGCCGGACGTCTCGCCAATCGTGTACGTCGTGGACGACGACATCTCGGTGCGCGAAGCCCTCGAGGGGCTGATCCGCGAGGCCGGATGGCGCACCTCGGTCTTTGCCTCCGCGGGCGAGTTTCTCGCCCATGCGCGCCGCCCGAGCCCGAGCTGCCTGGTGCTCGACGTGACGCTGCCGGATCTCAACGGGCTCGAGCTGCAGCAGCGCCTCGCCGCCGAGCGGGCGGAGATGCCGATCATCTTCATCACCGGCTATGGTGACGTGCCGATGACGGTGCGCGCCATGAAGGCGGGCGCGATCGAGTTCCTGACCAAGCCGTTCGGCGACGACGTGCTGCTGGACGCCATCCGCGGCGCCCTCGCGCGCAGCACCGCGGCGCTCGGCCAGGCGACCGAGGTGCAGGCGCTGCGCGACCGCTACGCGTCCTTGAGCGGCCGCGAGCGCGAGGTGATGGCGCTGGTGGTCTCCGGCCTGATGAACAAGCAGGTCGGCGGCGAGCTCGGCATCAGCGAGATCACGGTGAAGGCGCATCGCGGACGCGTGATGCGCAAGATGAAGGCGGCGTCGCTCGCCGATCTCGTCAACATCGCCGGCAAGCTTCACATTCCGCATTGATCGACGCACGCCTCGCCTCCGCCACGGCGCTATACCAAGGTATCGACGATACCTTGGTGCGATAGAGCCGCCTCCGCTGGTCTGCCATGAAGAACGCGCCGGGAAAACCCGGCGCGTCCCCCGCAGCAGGAGGCAGACATGTACGACAGCGAACTCGCTAGGCAGTTCCGTCTCGAGCGCCGCTCTGGCGCCTATTGGCGCGTCACCATCGACATCCCGCCGCTGAACATCTTCGGACCAGAGAACATGCCGGCCCTCAATGCGGCCGTCGCGGCGATCGAGTCGGATCGCGACGTCAAGGTGGTCGTGTTCGACAGTGCGGTCGAAGGCTTCTTCATCACCCACTACAACTTCCTCGCGAAGCCGGAGGACACGCTGGATCTGCCGCCGGGCCTGACCGGCCTGCAGCAGCTGCCGGACGCACTGGTCCGGATCAGCCGTGCGCCGGTCGTGTCGATCGCCAAGATCCGCGGCCGGGCCACCGGCGTCGGCAGCGAATTGGCGCTCGCCTGCGACATGCGCTTCGCCAGCCGCGAGAAGGCGATCCTCTCCCAGTGGGAGGTCGGCGCCGGCCTGGTGCCGGGCGGCGGGCCGATGGCGCGCCTGCCGCGTCTGATGGGCCGCGGCCGCGCCCTGGAAGTGCTGCTCGGCGCCGACGACATTCCCGGCGATCTCGCCGAGCGCTACGGCTACGTCAACCGCGCGCTTCCCGAAGCCGAGCTCGACGGTTTCGTCGATGCGCTGGCCGAGCGCATTGCCTCCTTCGACAAGCACGCGATCGCCGAGACCAAGCGGCTGGTCAACGTCAACAGCCTGCCGCCCGATTCCGAGATCGCTCCGGAATGGGATTCCTTCATGACGTCGCTGGCTCGTCCGACCACCCAGGCACGGATCGAGAAGCTGATGGAGCGCGGCTTCCACAAGCCCGGCGACGTCGAGACGCGGCTCGGCCATCACGTCGGCCAGCTCGGCCGGTGACCCCCTCTACTCCAAAACCCAAGTATGCAAAGGAGAAGCACGATGAAGATCCTGATGGTGTTCACCTCGCATGACATCCTCGGCAATACCGGCCGCAAGACCGGGTTCTGGCTGGAGGAGGGTGCGGCGCCTTACTACGTGTTCAAGGATGCCGGCGTCGAGCTCACCCTCGCTTCGCCGAAAGGCGGCCAGCCACCGGTCGATCCGAAGAGCGATCTCCCGGAGAACCAGACCGAGGCCATGGCGCGGTTCAAGCAGGATCCCGAGGCGCAGAAGGTGTTCGCCAACACCGCGAAGCTCGCCGACATGAAGTCGGAGGACTTCGATGCCGTGTTCTACCCGGGCGGCCATGGGCCGATGTGGGATCTGGTCGACAATCCGGACTCCATCGCCTTGATCGAATCCTTCTACAATTCCGGCAAGCCGGTCGCGGCGGTCTGCCATGCCCCGGCGGTGCTGCATCGGGCGATGTATAAGGGCGCGCCGATCGTCAAGGGCAAGCGGGTGACCGGCTTCGCCAACAGCGAGGAAGAAGAGGTCCAGCTCACCAAGGTGGTGCCGTTCCTGGTGGAGGATGAGTTGAAGCGGCTGGGCGGCCTGTTCGAGAAAGCGCCCAACTGGCAGCCCTTCGCCATCACCGACGGTCGCCTCATCACCGGGCAGAATCCCGCCTCATCGACCTCCGGCGCCCAGGCGCTGGTGACGTTGCTTTCCGGGATGCACGCCTCCGATGCAGCGTAATCGGGACGCGGCGTAATCGCCACCGTGGGGCCGGCCTCGATCGGACTTCCGCGCCGGGGCCGGCCTCCATCACGCAAAGGAACGCGCCCATGCAGACCGCAAGCGCCACGCCGGCTGCGTTGAAGTCGATCCTGCCCGATGAGCTCGACTGGAAGCCGTTCGCCGCCTTTCCGCCCGCCGCGCGCCTCGCCGTACTGCTCGGACACCCGTCGCGGCCCGGCCCTTATGTCATCCGGGTGAAGCTGCCCGCCGACGAAAGGCTGATGCCGCACTGGCATCCCGAAGACCGCATCTACACGGTGATGTCCGGCATCTTCCATATCGGCCTCGGCGAGCGGTTCGACCCTGCGAAGCTGCAATCCTATCCGCCCGGCTCCGTCGTGCTGCTGCCCGGCCACACGCCGCATTTCCATTGGGCGAAGTGCGGCGAATACGTGACGCAGGTGATCGGCGTCGGGCCGCTGGGCATCGAATACATGGATCGCCACGACGATCCGCGGAAGGTGCAGCCATGATGATGCGCCTGCGACCAGCCGCGCTGCGCGATTTCGACCGGAGCGGCTTGGGCGTTGATTCGATCGAGGCCTGGCCGGCCGCCGGCGGCGGACTCCTCGTCGGAATGGCCGAGCCGGCCTTTGCCGGACGGGCGCCGCTGCGGCCGGCGGTCAAGACCCTGTTCATCCGCATCGATGCCGGCGGCGCGATCGCGCTCCTGCTGCCCTATGCGACGCTGGAGGAGGAGCTGGGCCTCTGCATCCGCGCGCTGGTGGCTTCGGAGCTGTCGCTGCCGGAGAGCGGGATCGCAATCCTGGTCAGCGGCGATGCCGTCCCGCGCGGCTTCCCGGCTTTGGTCGATCTCGGTCCGCGCGTGGAGCACAGCGTCAGAGCCTGCGCGGCAGTCGCGCGGGACCTGCTGATGGCCGCCGCCGCCGAACTCTGGGGACTCCGCGTCGAACTCTGCCGCGCCGCAGAGGGCTCGGTCTTCGGCCGCTCACGCGACCAGATCGCGCGCTATGGCGAGCTCGCGGCCGATGCCGCTATCTGCGACGTACCGAGCGCGGTGCGGCGGTGTTCGGACCGCTGCAGAGGTTCCGGCGTGCTCAGCCGGCCCGACGCAGGGTGAACGAGCTGACCAGGAAACGCTGCATGACGATGAAGATGAACAGCAGCACGCCGCTGGTGATCATGATCCAGGCGCCGTTGAGCGAGCCGTTGAAGATGATCAAGGTGGCGATCAGGCCGAGGATCATGCCGCCGAACAGGGTGCCGGCGACCATGCCGACGCCGCCGGTCAGCAAGGTGCCCCCCAGCACCACCGACGCGATGGCGTTGAGCTCGTTGCCGGTCCCGGCCAGCGGGTAGCCCGACGAAGTGTAGAGCGCATAGGTCACGCCGCCGAGCGCGCTATAGAAGCCGCCGAGGGCGTAGATCTTGATGGTCGTGCGTCGCATCGGCACGCCCATGAGGATCGCCGAGGCGCGGTCGCCGCCGATGGCGTAGACGTTGGTGCCGAAGCGGGTGAAATGCGCGATCACGATGGCGACCGCGAGAACCACCAGCATGACGATCGCGGAGCTGGCGAGGAAGCCGCCTCCCGGCAGGGGAATGTTGGTTCCGGCGAAGGCGTCGACGAAGGGGTGCCTGATCGGTATCGAATCCAGCGTGACCATGAAGCAGGCGCCCCGCAGCATGAACAGGCCGGCGAGCGTGACGATGAAGGGTTGGATCTCGCAGAAGTCGATGATGAACCCCTGAAAGGCGCCAAACGCCAGGCCGAAGACCAGCATCAGGCCGGCGGAAGCGAGCGGATGCCAGCCCATGGTGTCCAGGCTCGCCATGACGACGCCGACGAAGCCGATCATCGAGCCGATGGAAAGATCGATGCCGCCGGAAAGGATGACGAATGTGGTGCCGATCGCCGCGATGATGATGAAGGCGTTATCGGCAAGGATATGGCCCAGCACGAGGGTCGAGAAGAAATGCTTGTAGAAGACGCCTCCGGTGACGAACAGCGCCACGAAGACGGTGATGGTCGCCACCAGCGGCAGATATCGTTCCCTCATGGCCTCCCCCTTCTCGCCGTCCCGCGGCGGAACAGCGAGAACACGGCTTTGCGGAAATTGTTCGACTGCAAGAGGAGCACGAACAGCACGACGACGGCCTTCACCAGCAGGTTGTATTCGGGCGGCAGGCCGCTCGTGAGGATCGAAGTGGTCAGCGCCTGGATGACCAGCACGCCGATCAGCGTCATGCCGAGATAGATGCGCCCGCCGGCCAGCGACCCGCCCCCGATCACCACCGCCAGGATCGCGTCCAGCTCGCTGTAGAGGGCGACGCTGACCGGATCGGAGGTGTGGGTGTCGGCGGTCAGGATGATGCCCGCCCATCCGGCGCAGACGCCGGATATCAGATAGGCGGAATACTTGATCAGGCGCGCGTTGATGCCGGCGAGATCGGCCGCGGCGGCGTTGCCGCCCACCGCCTCAAGAAACAGGCCGAGGGCGGTTCGCCGGATGAGCAGCCACAAGACCGCGAAGATGGCGGCGCCGAGGATCAGCCGCGTCGGGATCAGGCCGAGATGGCCGACGCTCAGACCCTGGAGCAGCGGGCTCTCGAAGCTGGGATTGGTGCCGCCGTAGATCAGGTTGATCATCAGGCCGATGCCGCGTCCCGACACCATCAGGATCAGCGTGGCGATGATCGGCTGGATGTCGAGCACGGCGACCAGGAAGCCGTTCCATATGCCGCACAAGAGGCCGACGCCGAGCGCGACCAGAAGGATGACGAAGTGCGGATCGCCTTCGTGAATGCGCCAGGCAATGGTCGCGCCGACGACTGCGATCACCGATCCGACCGAGAGGTCTATGCCCTTGGTGCCGATCACCACGGCCATGCCGAGCGCAAGCAGCGCCGTCGGCACGGCGCGATAGAGGATGTCGATCAAGCTGCCGAACAGGCGACCTTCGACGATCCGGATGGTGAAGAAGCCGGGTGCGACGAAGCCGTCCACGATCAGGATGACGGCCAGCGCCAACAGCGGCCATACCGCGCGGTGACCAGCCAACTTGCGCAGCAGGCGCGTGCCGCGGGTCTGCGGCGGCGTCATTCTTGAGGCTTGGTCCATGAGCGGCCGCCGGCAATGGTACGAATGATGTTCTCACGCGTGATGTCGTCACCGGCCATCTCGCCGACCATGTTCCGGTCGCGCAACACGGCGACGCGATCGCTGACGGCCACGAGCTCATCGAGCTCGGACGACGCCACGAGCAGCGCCAGACCCTCGGCACACAGGCGCCGGATCAGCGCGACGATCTCGGCGTGGGCGCCGACATCGATCCCGCGCGTCGGCTCGTCGAGCAGCAGCACCTTGGGCCGCGAGGCCAAGGCGCGGGCCAGCACCACCTTCTGCTGGTTGCCGCCGGAGAGCTGACCGACCGGCTTGTCCGCATCCGGCGTATCGATGTCGAGCGCCTTGATCATCTCCTCGGCGAGCCGATTCTGCTCGTCGAGCGGCAGACGGTGCAGCCAGCCGCGCTTGGTCTGCAGCGCGAGCACGATGTTCTCCCGCACACTCAGCTCGCCTATCAGCCCCTCGGCCTTGCGGTCCTCGGGGCAGAGCACGATGCCGTTGCGCAGCGAGTGGCGCGGCGAGTTGCGGAGGACCGGCCGGCCCTCCAGCTGCACCTGCCCGGAATCCGGATGGATCGCCCCGAACATCAGCTTGGCGGTTTCCGTCCGCCCCGAACCCAGGAGGCCGGATAGCCCGACGACCTCGCCCGGACGCAGCGACAGGTCGAACGGCGCCATGGTGCGCCGCCGCCCCAGCTGTCTGGCCTCGAGGACCGGCGCGGCTTCCGTCTTCCCGGCCCGGGCTTTCGCCTTCGCCTGCTCCTCGACATGCCCGAGCGCGCGGCCCAGCATCATCGAGATCAGTTGGAGGCGCGGCAATTCCGCCGTCAACGCCTCGCCGACCAGGCGGCCGTTGCGCAGGACGGAGATGCGGTCCGAGATCTCGTAGACCTGATCGATGAAATGCGTGATGAAGACGATGGCAATGCCGTGCGACTTGAGATCGCGCACGATCTGGAATAGGAGGTTGGTCTCGTTTGCATCGAGGCTGGCGGTCGGCTCGTCCAGCACCAGCACCCGCGTATCGTCCTCAAGCGCGCGGGCGATGGCGACCAGCTGCTGAATCGCCACCGAGTAGGAGCCGAGCTGGCGCTCGACATCGATATCGAGGTTGAGGCGCCGCAGCCGTTGACGCGCCAACGCGCTTGCGCTCCGCCAGGAAATCAGCCCGAAGCGAAGCGGCTGGCGCCCCAGCGTGAGGTTCTTGGTGACCGACATGGTCGGGACCAAGTTGACCTCCTGATAAACCGTGCTGATGCCGAGCGCCTGAGCGTCGCCGGTGGTTCTGATCTCGACCGGCCGGCCGTCGAGACGGATCTCGCCCTCGTCGGCTCGCAGTGCCCCGGTCATGATCTTGATCAGGGTCGACTTGCCGGCGCCATTCTCGCCGAGCAGCGCATGCACCTCGCCGGCACGCAGTCGCAAGTCGACCTTCTCGAGCGCCCGCACGCCGGGAAACGTCTTCGAGACGCCGAGCAGTTCAATTCGCGGATTCGTAGCCTCACCCACGGCGGCCGTCCCGCTGTCGTCTTCGGTCTACCAGACTACCACACCCTGCCGGCAACCGGGGAGGCGGCGCCTCGCCAAGGCGCCGCCCTTCGGTCACGTGGCTCGGGTATGGACGGCCGTCAGTTCGCCGGAATGGCGGCCGTGTGCAGATCGGACGGGATCTTGATCCACTTCGGCAGTTCCTTGGGGCTCTTCAGATAGTCGAGGACCACCGGGTAGATGTACTTGCCGATCGCCGAACGCAGCTCGACCGAGGCGTTGGCCTCGCCCTTGGCGAGTGCATCCTTCATGGCCGGCACGTAATCGACCGACACCATAAACACGTCCTTGCCGGGATTGAGACCGGCTTCCTTCATCGCCTGGATGGCGCCGAGCTGCATGTTGTCATTGTGGGCAAACGACGCACAGATGCCCTTGAGATTGTCGGTCGCCTTGATGAAGGCTTCCATCACCTTCTTGCCGCCCTCGGTGGTGAAATCGCCGCTCTGCGTCTTGACGATCTTCATGTCCGGGAACAGCGAGATCACCGCCTCGAAGCCTTTCTTGCGCTCGATCGCCGGGGCCGAGCCGACGGTGCCCTGCTCTTCGACGATGTTGCAATTGCCCTTGCTCGCCTGGGCCAGCCAGGCGCCGGCCAACCTGCCTTCGAGGTTGAAGTCGGCCGAGATGCGGGTCACGTACAGCGACTTGTCGGTGACGTCGACGTCGCGATCGACCAGGAAGACCGGAATCTTCGCGGCCTTCGCCTCCTTCAGCACTTGATCCCAGCCGGTCACCACCACCGGGGCGATGATGATCGCATCGACTTGCTGGGCGATGAAGGCGCGGACCGCCTTCAGCTGCTCCTCCTCCTTGCCCTGTGCATCGGCGAATTTGAGGTCGATGCCTTCCTTCTTGGCCTCGTCCTGCATGTCCTTGGAGAACGCCGGACGCCAGTCGCCTTCGTCACCGACCTGAGAGAACCCGATCGTGACAGCGAAGGCGGAAGATCCGCCGATCATCATCAGCGCGCCCATGGCGGCCGCGGCAAACCACTTCATCTGCTGCATGACTTTTCTCTCCCCTTGCACGTTTGTCAGCCACTTGCCCGTCAGGCAGTTGCGCGACGCGATGCACAACCTTCCGACGTGCTCGCCTATTTTGCCGTACTCTTTTATCGTACTATATTATTTATTCCTGGCAAGGCGCGGCATGCGATATGCATTGTTTTGCCGCACCGTGACGCCTGGAAGATATGCCTCGCCCCCTTCCGGTTCGCACTTTGCCGGCACTCGACCTTGATCTGGGTCAAGCACCGATTGACGTTGGAACAAGAGAGCCTTAAGCTGCAATCTGGCGACTATCCCCGATGACCTCGCCCGGCTGCTTTGACACTTCGGTGAATTCGAAGCCGTTAGCATCGCGCGCCGGCGATCGTGGCGGTCCCCTTCGCGCCGGACCTCAAGCCTGGAAGCCGCGCGCCAGGTCGTAATAGACTTCGTTGCTCCGCAGCGCCTGCTTGAAGTCAGCAAGCGTGGTGTCCGCGCCGATTGCGGCGAACTCGATTCCGGCCATCGACGCAAAATCCTCCAGCATCTCGAGGGTCACGCCGGAGCTGTAGGCCGTGTGATGGGCGCCGCCGGCCAGAATCCAGGCCGTGCAAGCGGTCTTGAAGTCGGGCTGGCATTGCCAGACCGCACGCGCCACGGGCAGGTTCGGCATAGCGGGCGGCGTGACCGCTTCGACTTGATTCGCGATCAGCCGGAATCGGTTCCCGAGATCGATCAGGGATGCATTCACGGCGCGCCCGGCCGCGGCGTTGAAGACCAACCGCACCGGATCTTCCTTGCCGCCGATGCCAAGCGGATGGACCTCGGCGACCGGGCGATCGGCGGCGATGCTGGGGCAGACCTCGAGCATGTGCGCGCCGAGAACCCGCTCGCTCCCCGGCGTAAAGAGGTCGTAGGTGTAGTCCTCCATGAATGAGGTGCCACCCGGCAGACCGAGGCCCATGACCTTCACGGCGCGGACGAGCGCCGCTGTCTTCCAGTCGCCCTCGGCAGCGAAGCCATAGCCGTCGGCCATCAGCCGTTGCACCGCCATGCCGGGCAACTGACGCAGGCCATGCAGGTCCTCGAACGTGGTGGTGAAGCCCTTGAAGCCGCCCTCATGGAGGAAACCGCGCAAGCCCAGCTCCAGACGCGCGCTGTAGACGATGGCGTCATGCCGGTTTCCGTTCTGCTCCAGCTCGGGCGATATCGCGTATTCCTTCTGGTACTCGGCGAAGAGCGCCTCGGCATCCTTGTCCGACACGGCATCGACGTGGGCGGCCAGGTCGCCGACGCCGTACCCGTTGGTGGAGAAGCCCAACGCCAGCTCGGCGCCCACTTTGTCGCCTTCGGTGACCGCGACCTCTCGCATATTGTCGCCGAATCTGCAGAAGTCCGCTCCTTGCCAATCGTGCCAGGCCCGGGCTGCGCGCTGCCAGCTGTCGATGCGCCGGATGACGTCCGGATCGGACCAATGGCCCACCACGACCTTGCGTTCGCGCCGCATCCGCGTGTGGATGAATCCCGCTTCGCGGTCGCCATGCGCCGACTGGTTCAGATTCATGAACGCCATGTCGATCGTGTCCCACGGCAGTTCGCGGTTGAACTGCGTGTGGAGGTGCAGAAACGGTTTTGCCAGGAGATGGAGGCCTCGGATCCACATCTTGGCCGGCGAAAACGTGTGCATCCAGACGATCAGGCCGGCGCAGTTCTTGTCGGCATTCGCGGCGACGCATAGATCCGTGATCTCTTCCGGCGTGGTAACCACCGGTTTGAAGGTGATCGGCAGCGGCAGAGACCTGCACTCGAACAGCGCGGTTGCGATCGTCCGCGCGTGGTCGGTGACCTGGGCAAGCACCTTCGGACCGTAGAGGTGCTGCGAGCCACAAACGAACCAAATTTCGGGCGTAGAAGGCAGGATCATCATGATCGTCACTCCCTGCGGAACTATGGGATGCCCCAGGCAGCCCTGGTCGCTTGCCTAGGTCGTTCGCTCTTGGCCCGACTTCCGCCACGGCGCGGCAGCCTCGGTTCGAGGCGAGGGCCATCGCACTCCGAACGAACCGTTCCCACGGAACCGCCGCCGTCACATTGACTCACATCAACCTGGTTCGACTGGGCGAGTCCGTTGATGATTCGCCGGCTTTGCCAAGGAAGGGACGGCGCCGCATTGCACGCCAAGGGGGTACCGTCACTTCACAATTGACTTGGCTCAAATCAGGGCCGGCAGGCAATCGTTAGATTGTACCGGTTCGGGACACTCCGACTGACAGAAACAAGGAGGATCATCATGAAGACCTGGGCAATCGCGGCAGGGTTCTGCATGGTTCTGACCGGCACCCTCGCCGGCGGCGGGGCGCACGCCGCGGATATGAGTTGCGCCGGCAAGAACTTCGTGTTCTTCCCCGGCGGCGCGGAAGGCGACTCGTTCGCCTCGATCGTGTATGCGGGAGCCAAACTGGCGGCGGATCAGACCGGCTGCCACGTCGACTATGTGTGGTCCGACTGGGATCCGCAGAAGATGGTGCAGCAGTTGAGCGAGGCCATCGCCCGCAAGCCGACCGGAATCTCCATCATGGGCCATCCCGGTGAGGAGGCCTACGCCCCCCTGATCGAGCAGGCCGAGAAGGACGGCATCATCATAACGACCTCGAACGTGCCGCTCCCCAATATCGAGGCGAAACACAAGGACAACGGCTTCGGCTATATCGGCGCGCAACAGCACGCCGCGGGCTACACGCTCGGCGAGGCGGCCGCCAAGACCTGCGGTCTCAAGTCCGGCGATACGGCCTTCGTCTGGGGCCTGCTGGGCCAGGCGGGCCGTGGCCAGCGCACGCAGGGTGTGGTCGATGCCCTGAAAGCGGCCGGCGTCCAGGTCCAGTACCTCGAGATTTCCGATGCCGTGAACAAGGACGCGACGCAGGGAATCCCGGCATTCGTCAGCTTCACCGCCTCGCATCCGGAGATCAAGGCGGCGATCACCGACCACGGAGCCCTGACCGCCACGCTTCCCGCCTACATGAAGGCCGCCGGCAAGAAGCCCGGTGAAATCTGCGGTGCCGGCTTCGACATGTCCGCCCCGATCGTTCAGGGCGTCAAGGACGGCTACATCTCCGTCGTGCTCGACCAGGAGCCGTTCCTGCAGGGCTACCTGCCGATCCTGCAGCTCTACCTGACCTCGAAATTCGGCTTTGCCGGCATGGACGTCGACACCAGCGCGGCGCTCATCACGAAGCAGAACATCGACGCGGTCGCGGCTCTCGCCCAACAGGGCATCCGCTAGTCAGGTCGTAGGCAATGCGATAGAGAGACAGGACGAACGGGCCCTGTCTCTCTGTCTCCGCCCTTTCGCTTTCATTGTCTATCGAGCGTGATCTGCAATGAACGCCAAGCCTCCGCTGCTGCAAATGAAAGGGATCCAGAAATCGTTCGGACATGTCCGGGTTCTCAAGGACATCGATCTGGAAGTGAACTGGGGCGAAATCGTCGCGCTGATCGGCGACAACGGAGCGGGCAAGTCCACGCTGATCAAGATCATCACCGGGGTCTACAAGCCGACCGACGGCGAGATCTACTTCAAGGGCCAGCGCATCACGCCGCGCGACGTACGCGCCTCGCGGGCCCTCGGTATCGAGGCCGTCTATCAGGAGCGCGCGTTGGCCGAGCAGCAGGAGCTCTGGCGCAACGTCTTTGCCGGCCACGAACGCACGACGTTCCTCGGCTTTCTCGATCTTGCCGCGCAGCGACGAGAAACCGAGCGGCTGATGCGCACGAGGATGGGACTGACCTCGCAGGCCATCACGGTCGATAGCGAGGTCGTCAACCTGTCCGGGGGCGAGAAGCAGGGCGTGGCGATCGCCCGCGCGCTCTACTTCGATGCCGACCTCATCATTCTCGACGAGCCCACCATGGGGCTTTCGATCACCGAGACCGATCGGGTTCTCAAGTTCACCCGGTCGATCCGCGAGCAGGGCAAGTCGGCGATCTTCATCGACCACAACATCTTCCACGTCTATGACGTCGCCGACCGTTTCGTCATCATCGACCGTGGCAGCATCGCCAAGCGCCTGCTGAAAGCAGAGGTGACGCGCGAGAAGCTGATCGAGACCATGGTCGAGCTCCACGAGTCCGGCGCAGCGAGCTGATCATGACCGCCGAAACCACCAAACGACTGCCTTTGCGGCCCGCGCCCCAGCGCAGCTTCTTCCATGTCTACCGGATCCAGTTCAGCATCACCGCGCTGCTGCTGCTGCTCTACGTCGTCTTCATCATCGGTGATCCGAAGACCTATCTCAGCTTCAACATCTACCGTTCCTTCATGATCTCGATCCCGTTCTTCGGGCTCATGGCGATGGCGGCGACCTTCATCGTCACGCTGGGCGAGATCGACCTCAGCTTCCCCTCGGCGGCCGGTATGTCGGGATGGGTGTTCGCGTCGTCCTACATCTACAGCGGCAGTTTCCTGCTGGCGCTGGTTCTCTGCCTGGCGACCGGCGCACTGATCGGGCTGATCAATGGCCTGCTCGTCACCAAGATCGGCATCCCTTCGATCGTGGCGACGATCGGAACCATGTTTCTGTGGGGTGGCCTGGTCAACGTCGTCACCGAGGGCCATGGCATCCCCATGACGCAGCTCCTGGACGATCCGCTCCATGCACTCTTTGTCGGCCAGCTGTTCGACAGGATCCCGGCCCAGTTCATCTGGTTCGTGGCGGGATCGATCCTCATGGGCGTCCTCTACAAACGCCATCGCTTCGGCAGCCACATTCTCTTCATCGGCGACAACGCCGAGAGCGCCCGCATGATGGGTATTCACGTCGATCGCGTGAAGATCCTCTGCTTCGTTATCATGGGCGTATCGGCGGCCCTCTCGGTCGTGTTCATCCTGAACCAGCTGACCTTCTTCTGGGCGACCACCGGCAGCGGCTATCTGCTGACCACCCTGGCCGCGGTCTTCATCGGCGGCACGTCCGTCTTCGGCGGCAAGGGCACCATGATCGGCAGCTTCGTCGGCGTGCTCATCATCGCCTCCCTCGAACCGGGCATCATCGCCATCGGCCTGACGGGCTTCTACACCCAGTTCATCTACGGACTGCTGATCACCATCTCGGTGGCGGTCTACGCCCTGATGCTGCGCCGCCGGGACTAGACGCGTTGGAGATAATGCCTGGCCGGCAGCGCGCGGAGCCGCGCTGCGGCGCTCTCGGGCGTGATGTCGCGCTGCGGCGAACCCAGCATCTCGAAGCCCACCATGAACTTGCGCACCGTCGCCGAGCGCAGCAGCGGCGGATAGAAGTGGGCGTGCAGCTGCCATCCAGGGTGCGTCGCGCCGTCGGTCGGGTGCTGATGAAAGCCCATCGAATAGGGGAAGGGCGTCTCGAACAGGTTGTCGTAGCGGATCGCAAGCTCATGCAGCGCCATCGCGAGCGCCGTCGCCTCTTCCGCGGTCATCCCGTCGAGCGCGCCGACCGGACGATGCGGCAAGATCATGGTCTCGAACGGCCAGATCGCCCAGAACGGAACCACCACGGTGAAATGCCGGTTCTCGAGCACGATCCGCTCCTGCGCCTCGCGTTCGAGCTCGAGATAGTCGAGCAGCAGGGGCGAGCCGTGGTCGCGCCAGTAGGCCGATTGGGCATCGAGCTCCTTGGCGATCTCGTTGGGCAACGTCGCGGTCGCCCATAGCTGGCAGTGCGGGTGCGGATTGCTGGCACCCATCATGTCGCCGCGATTCTCGAAGATCTGCACGGCATTGACGCCGTCCATCGCGCCGAGCTCGCGGTATTGCCCGGCCCAGACCCGCACGACACGCTCGGTCTCCTCCACGGACATGCGCGCGAGCGTGAGATCGTGGCGCGGTGAAAAACAGATCACGCGACAGATGCCGGCCTCGGCCTCGGCCACCAGGAGACCGCTGCGGTCGACGCGATCATGTCCGGCCGCGGGCTGAAGCGCGGGAAAGTCGTTGTCGAAAACGAATGTCTCCCGGTAGTCGGGATTGACCGCGCCATGCGCTCGCCTGTTACCGGGACAGAGGTAACATCCAGGATCATAGGCAGGCACACTTTCGCTCGCCACCTTCTCGGTCTGCCCCATCCAGGGCCGCTCGGTGCGGTGCGGCGAGACCAGCACCCATTCTCCGGTCAGGGGGTTGCGGCGACGATGTGACGAAGTCTCGAGAAAGGATTGCTGCATCGGCTTCACCGCACCGCCCCGACACGGGCGGCGGCCGGAG
>Ga0335069_10008111_pt1 | contig 15072 bp, 12 predicted proteins | sample Lox_Sample_11_FD_206714 | JGI IMG/M metagenome (GOLD analysis project Ga0335069, IMG submission 206714) | Soil microbial communities from Loxahatchee National Wildlife Refuge, Florida, United States - Lox_Sample_1.1 | ecosystem: Environmental > Terrestrial > Soil > Wetlands | place: USA... | reverse complement strand
ATCGTCGACACGACGTCGTACTTGCCGCCGCCGCAGCCCCATCGCCCGCTCGGAAGATTCACGCTCCACGCCGCCTGCGCCGCGATGATGTACTGGTGCGCGACGAAACTCTCGTCGAGCTGCGACTGGAACATGCGGTCGGCGAGCACCCATTCGTGCGCCATGTCGAAGTACGGCTTCGACTCGATGCGCGGAACGTAGACGTACTCGGGGAAATCCGACGGGCCGCCCCACGACTCTTCCTTGTTGAAGCCGTCCATCTTGCACTTCGTCCCGGGAATGCTCCCCTGCCCGTCGCACGCGGCGAACATCGCCTCCGCCGAGTGATCGATCTCGTATTGATCGGCGAGGCTGACCGGTTTGAGTTGGACGGTCCGTCCGAACGAGTTCTTCCCCGAAGAGACGGTGTCGGCGCCGGGATAGCCTTGGAAGAGGTTATCGAAGCTGCGGTTCTCTTGCACGATATAGACGATGTGCTTGATCTTGCCGGCGCCGGTGCCGGCGACGCGCTCGAGCACGCCGCCGCCGCCCGCGTACGGTAGCGGCGCGCCGGACGAACACGCGGCGAGCGCGAGGACCGCGCTAAGCGGCGCCGCGACGAGGTTTACGCGAAGCATCGTTTGAGGAACGCTTCGTGCTTGTACGACGAGCTCTTCCCGAAGTGAACGATCGTCAGGTCGAGCGAGGGGACGAGATAGAGCGCTTGCCCGGCAGATCCGCTCGCATAGAAGAGATCGGCCGGCGCGCCGCGCGCGCCGAGCCACCAGCCGAGCCCGTACCGTTGGTTGGCTGGGCTCCCTTCGAAGCACGGCGCGAGCGAGGCGCGTTCGGCGAGCACGTAACGGCCGTACGCCAGCCAGGCCTGTGCGTCGAGCGAAGCGCCGGTCGGCAGCGGCTGCGTGCCGTCGCTCAGTTTGCGCCAGTTCGCGACGCGCACGCCGGCGGGAGCGAGAACGCGCTCGCGCAGATACTCGTGCGGCGTTCGCTCGCTGCGGGCGAGTTTGCGCGCGAGCACGGCGCCGAATACCTGCAGCGGGATCCCGCCGTACGTGAATTTCGTCCCCGGCTCGTCGCGCAGCGTCACGTTCAGCGCTTTCTCGTAGATCGGCACGCTCGCGCCGAGGCCGCCGAATCCGATGCCCGCCGTCAGAGAGAGAAGCATGCGCAGCGTCACGCGCCGTTTCCACGGATCGTCGCCCCAGCGCTCGATCGTATCGGCGACGCGTTCGTCGAGCGAGAGCAATCCGTCGTCGCGGGCTCGAAGCGCGGCCACGCCCCAGAAGCTCTTCGTCCCGCTGTAGAGCGCGTGCGGCGTCGAACGATCGAAGCCGTCGCCGTACTCCTCCGCGACGATCTCGCCCGCGCGCTCGGCCACGAGCGCGTGCAGACCGTGGGCGCGCGCGTAGGCGAGCGCGTCGGGCCGAAGCTCCATAATGGAGGAGCGTTCCGGCGAGGCTCGCAAAACCGCCTGCATGAGGGCGTACGTTCTTTTGGTCGCTTCGATTGCGGCGCTGGGCGGATTGCTCTTCGGTTACGACACCGGCGTTATCTCGGGCGCGATCCTCTTTATAACGAAGGACTTCGACTTACCGACGCGGCTGCAGGCGTTTACGATCAGCGTCGTCTTGATCGGCTGCATGGCCGGCGCGGCGGTCGCCGGCGGCGTCGCGGATCGGATCGGCAGGCGCGCGACGCTGCTCGCGGCGGGCGTGATCTTTCTCGCCGGCTCGATCCTCTCGGCGCTCGCGCCGGACGAGACGCTGCTGCTCGCGGGACGCTTCGTCGTCGGCATCGGGATCGGGTTCAGCTCGGTCGTCGCGCCGCTCTATATCTCCGAGGTCGCGCCGGCTTCGTCGCGTGGTGCGCTCGTCTCGCTCTACCAGTTTGCGATCACCGTCGGCATCTTGGCCGCGTACGTCATCGACTACGCGCTCGCCGGCGCGGGAGAGTGGCGCTGGATGCTCGGCCTCGCGGTCGTTCCGTCGCTCGTCCTCGTCGGCGGCATGGTCGGCATGCCGGAGAGTCCGCGCTATCTCTTCAAGATCGGCCTCGCCGCGCAAGCGCGATCCGTGTTGGGACGGATCTACGTCGATCCCGCCGAGGAAGCGCGCGAGGAACGGTCGATCGTGGAGAGCCTGCAGGCGCGCGGCGCCGGCATCGAGGCGTTCGCGCAGCCCGCCCTGCGGTGGGCGCTGATCGTCGGCATCACGCTCGCCGTGCTGCAGCAGATCACCGGCATCAACACCGTCATCTACTACGGGCCGCAGATCTTCGAGATGGCCGGCGTCGCGTCCGCATCGGCCTCGATATTGGCGCAGTCGCTCGTCGGCGCGGTCAACTGCTTCATGACGCTGATCGCGATATTCTTCGTGGATCGAATCGGCCGCAAGCCGCTGCTCTACATCGGTCTCACCGGCATGTTCTGCGCGCTCTCCGCGCTCGCGCTCGCCTTTGCGCGGCCGCACCTCTCCGGGACGCTCGGCACGATCGCGCTCTGGAGCATGATGGTCTACGTCGGATGCTTCGCGTTCAGCCTCGGTCCGATCGTCTGGCTGCTCCTTTCGGAGATCTTTCCGCTGCCGGTGCGCGGGTTGGGGATGTCGCTCTCGACGCTCGCCAACTGGGTCGGCAACTTCGCCGTCTCGCAGCTCTTTCTCACGATGATCGCGCATCTCGGAGCGACCGGCACGTTCTCCCTCTACGCCGCCCTCTGCGTCGTTACGCTGTTCTTCGTGCGCTCCGCGGTTCCCGAGACGAAGCAGGAGCTGCTCGAATCGATTCGCGTCGGCAACGCCTGACCGGTGCCCGCGCTCAGCGTCGTCGTCCCGGTCTACGATAACTGGTGGCTGACGGCGCGATGCCTGTGCGAACTCGAGCGCCTACGCGACGGAACGCTCCCGTTCGAGACGATCGTCGTCGATAACGCCTCGAGCGACGAGACGCCGCGGGCGATCGCGGGATTTCCGTGGGTGCGCTACATCCGCAACGAGACGAACGCCAACTTCGCCGGCGCCTGCAACGCGGGCGTGCGTGCCGCGCAATCGCCGCTGACGCTGCTGCTCAACAACGATGCCTTTCCGCTCGGCGACGCGCTGACGCCGCTCGTGCGCGCGTTCGACCGCGACGAGGTGGCGATCGCGGGCGGGGCGCTCTTCTTCGAGGACGGTGCCGTGCAGGCCGCCGGGCTCGTGCTCTTACCGAACGCGCACTGGCACTACGACTGCCGCAACCTGCCGCGGACGCTCGACGCCGTGACGCAGCCGCGCGACGCGCTCGCGGTCTCCGGCGCGGCGATGGCAGTGCGCACGCGGTGGTTCGTCGAGGCCGGCGGCTTCGACGAGGCGTTCGTCAACGGGTTCGAAGACGTCGATCTCTGCATGCGCGCGCGCGAGCGCGGGTTCTCGATCGCGTACGTCCCCACGGCGCGCTTCGCGCATTACGAGGCGGCATCGGCGAACCGCTTCGCGCGCGAGGCCGAGAACGAACGGCGCTTCTACGATCGCTGGGCGCGCGCGTTGGGAGCGCTGCCGCGAACCGCCCGCGGTGAAGTCGGCGCGATCGCGCTCGAGAGCGCGGCGACGGATCGGCTCGAGACGGCGGCGCTCGACGATCTCGAGCGCGCGCTGCGCGACTTCGGCCATCCGGTCGTCCGCGGACGAATTCCGCCCTGGCGGCGCTTCGACCGGCGCTACCGGCGCGCGGCCTCGCTCGCGTGGCTTTCCAACGAGTGCGATCCGCCGGGGGTCTCGATCGCGCGACGCGGCGAAAGCACGACGATCCGCACGCGCGGCGCGGCGAGTTTCGAGGTGCCGTGGCTTCCGTGCGCCTCCGAGAAGCGCGCGAGCGCGCTCGCGCTGCGCCGCTCGCGCGATCCGTCGTGCGCGGCGATCGGCGTCGCCGGAGGGAGCGACTCGGAGTTGCTCGCGCTCGAGCAGGCCGGCGGCTTTTCGACGGTTCGGATAACGCCGGAGATGCTGCTCGGAGGCGGCGCCGCCGTCGAAGTCGCGTGCGTCGTCCATCTCGGTCTCACCGACGACGCAGCCTTCGGCAACGTCGTGGCGGCGCAGGCCGGCCTGCCCGCGGTCGTGCTCGCGAGCGCGGAGTTGCAGGCGATCTTCGCGCCGGACGTCGCGCTCGCCGGGACGCGCGCCGGCCTTCCCGAGTTGGCGCGCCGGACGATCGGCGACGTGAGCTTACGTGAACGATACGGCGCGCTCGTCGCCGCCGACGCGCGTCGCCGCTTCTCGCCGCGGCGCAGCGCGATCCGCGTCGTGGATCTGCTTGCGGCCGCGCGATTCGGCCCGGAGCGACCGGGAGCCGCGCGGAGCAATGCCCCGCTCTAAGCGCCCTCGGGAGACCCGTACCCGCCGCCGCCCGGCGTTTGAATCGTCAGCACGTCGCCGGGCTCGAGCGGCAGGCTCGCCTTCGCGCGCAACGGCGTCTCGCGTCCGCGGCGCGCGAGCGTGTGGCGGCCGCAGCGCCCCGGTTCGCCGCCCTGCGTGCCGGGCGGCTCGAGCGTATGGCGATCCGCAAGCAGCGTCGCGTGCGCGGTCCCTTCGGTCAACTCGAGCGCGCGAATCAATCCGCTGCCGCCGCGATGGCGTCCGGCGCCGCCCGTGCCTTCGGCGATCTCGTAGCGCGTGACGCGCAGCGGATACTCGCCTTCGATCGCTTCGACCGGCGTGTTCAGCGTGTTGGTCATATGGCAGTGGATCGCGTCGATGCCGTCGCGATCGGGGCGCGCTCCCATGCCGCAGCCGTTCGTCTCGTAGAAGGCCCACGCCGAGCCGTCGAGGCGCGTGCCGCCGAGCATGACGTTGCTCATCGTTCCGCCGCTGCACGCCGGAACGCGCCGCGGCGCCGCGAGCGCCAGCGCCTGCAGCACCACTTCGGCGTTGCGCATGCTCGTCTCGACGTTCCCGCCCGAGACCGGCGCGGGCCGCCGCGGATTGAGGAGAGAGCCTTCGGGGGCGAGCACCTCGACGGGGCGGAAGCACCCGTCGTTCATCGGGATCGTCGGGTCGGTCACCGCGCGCAGAGCGTAGTGCACGCCCGAGAGCGTAACGCCGAAGACGGCGTTGAGCGGAGCGTCGAGCTGCGGCGAGGTTCCGGCGTAATCGAGCCGCGCGCTGCCGTCGCGCAGTTCGAGACGCAGTGCGATCGCGATGCTCGGCTCACCGTCGCGCGCTTCGAGGTAATCCACGGCCTCGAAGACGCCGGCGCCGAGCGATCGCAGCGCCGCGCGCATGCGAGCCTCGCTCTCGTCGAGCGCGCGCTCGATGGCAGCGTCGAATCCGTCGCGTCCGTATCGCCTGCAGAGCTCGAGCAGACGCCGCTCGCCGGTGTAGTTGCCGGCGATCTGCGCGCGCAGGTCGCCGCTGCGCGCCTCCGGAGTGCGCGAGTTCGCACGGAATATCTCGACGATCTCGTCGCAGACGCGCTCGTCGCGCACCAAGCGGACCGGCGGGACGACGACGCCTTCGGCATAGAGCTCCGTGGCGTCGGCGGGCATCGAGCCGGGGACGGAGCCGCCGACGTCCGCGTGATGCGCCTTGTTCGCCGCGTAACCGAGAAGCCGCCCTTCGTCGAAGACCGGCCGCACGAGCGTCACGTCGTTGAGATGCGTCCCCGCAACGTAGGGATCGTTCGCGAGCCACATCTCGCCCTCGCGGGGGCCGCCGCGATCGCGTTCCACGATCTCGAGGATGCGGCGCAGACCCCACGGCAGCGAGCCGAGATGAACGGGAATGTGCTCGGCTTGCGCGATCAGCCGTCCGAACCGGTCGAAGAGCGCGCAAGAGTGGTCGAGCCGCTCCTTGATATTCGGCGAGTACGCAGCGTTGCGCACCGCGATGCCCATCTCTTCCGCCGCGTAGACGAGGCCGCTCTTGATTACTTCGGCGGTGATCGGATCGCTCACGTCGCGCTCCGTTCGAGAACGCAGAGCTCCTCCTCGACGGAGAGCGACCAGCCGGGAGCGACGTAGGTCGTGCTGTCGTACGCCTCGACGACCGCGGGCCCGGCGATGCTCGTGCCCGATCCCAGCGAGGCGCGCTCGAAGACGGCAACCTCGACGAAGGAGTCCTCGATCCATACGTCGCGTCGCGCCGGGGGCCGTCCTCCACCTCGTCCTTCGACTCCGCTCAGGATGACAGTCGAAGGAGCGCGAGTCGAAGCGCGGGTCCGCGCGAAGGCCGTGAGCCGCGCGTTGACGATCTCGACGGCCGCGTCGACGACGTCGTAGCCGTAACGCGCGCGGTGCGCATCGTGGAAGTTCTGCGCGACCCGTTGCGGCGACCGGTCGTGCGCGATCGTCAGCTCGAAACTCTGACCGCGATAGCGCGCGTCGTACTCCCGGCGGAACGCGATCGTCGCCGGATCGGCGCCCTGTGCGGCGAGGCCCGCACTCGCGCGCCGCTCGCCGGCGGCAAAATGCTCCTCGATCCGGTCGCCGTCGAGATCGGCGGCGCCGCGCATGATCGCCGCGAGCTCGTTGTGACGGAGGTCGGCCTCGAGCAGGCCGCTCGCGGAGAAGAGCCCCGGATGCGCCGGGATCGCGACCCGCGCGACGCCGAGCTCGCCGGCGAGCGCGCACGCGTGCAGCGGTCCGCCGCCTCCGAACGCGACGAGCGTAAAGTCGCGCGGATCGAGACCGCGCTCGACCGTGACGATCCTCAACACTCTCGCCATCGCGTCGTCCACGATCCGCACGATGCCGGCGGCCGTCGCCTCGAGGCCCATCTCGAGACGTCGCGCGAGCTCTTCGATGGAACGTCGCGCGCGCGCCGCATCGATCGGAAAGGTGCCGCCGAGCAGATGGTGCGGGTTGAGGCGCCCCAGCACGACGTTTGCGTCGGTGACCGTCGCGCGATCCGAGATGCCGTAACATGCCGGGCCGGGCTGCGCCCCCGCGGAGATCGGCCCGACGCGCAGCGAGCCCGCGTCGTCAATCCACGCAATCGTTCCGCCGCCGGCGCTGACCTCGGCCAGGTCCACGAACGGAAAGCGCACCGGATAGCCGCTGCCTTTGACCGCGCGCCCGCTGTGCGTTCTGCCGGCCGCCTCGAACTCGCCCGCGACCTGCGGGATGCCGTCGAGTATCGCGCCTGCCTTCGCGGTGGTTCCGCCCATGTCGAACGAGAGCACGCGCCGTGCGCCGGTCGCGCGGCCGAGCGCGGCGGCCGCGATCGCCCCGCTCGCCGGGCCGCTTTCGACGAGCGCCGCGGGCCGCGCGAGCGCGTGCGTCGCGGCGGCCATGCCGCCATCGCTGCGCATCACGTAGAGCGGCGAGGCGACGCCTCTCGCGCGCAGCTCCTCGATCAGCCGTTCGAGATATCCTTCGACGATCGGCGCGAGCGCGGCGTTGACGACCGTCGTCGAGCAGCGCTCGTACTCGCGATACTGCGGATCTATCTCCGAGGAGCGCGCGACTCGCGCGCGCGGAAGCGCCGTTGCGATCGCCTCGGCGAGCGCGCGCTCGTGCGCGTCGTTGACGTACGAGTGGAGCAGGCAGATCGCGACCGCGGCTATGCCGCGCGCGGCCAGTTCGCCGCAGGCGCGCGCGATCTCACCTCGTTCGAGCGCCACGAGCACTTTTCCGCGATGGTCGACGCGCTCCGCGACGACGATACGGTCTTCGCGGGCGACGAGCGGGCGCGGCCGCTCGACGAAGAGATTGTAGACCTCGCTGCGGTTCTGACGCCCGATCTCGATGACGTCGCGAAACCCCCGCGTCGTCACGAGCGCGACGCGCGGCAGCTCGAGCCCTAATTGCCCGAGCAGCGCGTTCGTCGCGATCGTCGTCGAGTGCGCGAGGAACTCGACGGCCGGCGCGTCGCCGTAACCGTCGAGGAGCGCGGCGAGCGCGTCGACGACCGCGCGATGCGGCTCCGCGGGCGTGCTCGCGACTTTCCGGGTGAGCCGCTCTCCGCTCCAGGATTCGACGGCGACGAGATCGGTGAACGTGCCGCCGACGTCGATTCCGACGCGCAGGACGCGCCGCTGGCTCATGGGCGCGTCCTCGTCGGCGTTAGAGGGTCAGCGAGTAGTGATCGTTGGCCGTGTTGCACTCCTGTTGGCCCGATGGAATCGGCGGGCGCATGTCGAGCTTGAAGTCGAGCTGCGACGTGCCCGTGCCGGCATCGGTGGAGCGCGGCCAGACGTAGGTGAAGTCGGCGGATTGACCGGGCGCGAGCGGCTGGATGCCGCGCGCGTCGAGCTTTCTGCCGTACTGCGAGATGTCGACGAACTGCAGGATGTTGCCGAGCTGCGCGGTCGTTCCGAGATTGGCAACGGTTCCCTCGATCGTGTAGTGGTTGACGTTGCCGCTCGTGCTGACGCTCTTGACCTTGACCGTCGTGATGGCGAGGTCGACGCCTTCGCACGTGTGGGCCGATGCGGCCGCGGCGCAAAGCTGCGAGAGAACGACGAAAGCGAGGAAGATCGGGCGAGACATGTGGGTACCTCCTGAGGGCGGGTCGCCCCGGGGAAGATCGCCGCTGGGGCGAATGCAAGCGACCCATGCCCCGATGGACTGCACTTTTGGCGGCCGCGGCGTGGCTCCTCGCGCTCCCGGCCGCGGCCTCGGATTCTAGCCCGGCCCAGGCGATCGCGCGCGGCGCGATGAGCCGCTATCACCTCAAAGCATTGATCGTCCGGGTCACGTCGGGCGGGCGCGACGTCTACACGGCGGCGCTCGGCGAATCCATGAGCGGCGTACCGGCGACGCCGGAGATGCACTTCAGAAACGGCGCGATGGCGTTCACGTACATGGCGACCGCCCTGCTCGAGCTCGTCGACGAGAAGAAGGTCCGGCTCGACGAGAAGCTCTCGCGGTTCTTTCCGAGCCTCCCGTACGCGAACCGCATCTCGCTGCGCAATCTCGCCGACATGACGTCGGGCTACGCCGATTACGTCTATCAGCCGGAGGTGCTGGAGGCCGTCGGTTTGACACCGTTGCGCCACTGGGACTCCGACGAGCTGATCTCGATCGGCGTGCGCAAGCCGATGATGTTCGCGCCGGGCGCCAACTGGGGCTACTCGCATACGAACTACGTCATCTTGGGCCGCGTCTTGGAGAAGATCGCGGCGATGCCGCTCGCGGCGGTCTTGCAAAAGTATGTGATCGGACCGATGCACCTCACGCAGACGCGAAGCTTCGACACGCCGGAGATCACCGAACCCGTCTTGCATGCCTACAGCTCCGAGCGGCGCGCCGATCTGAAGATCGAGGCGGGGATTCCGTTCTACGAAGAGTCGACGTTCTGGGATCCGTCGTGGACGACGGCGACCGGAGCCGTCGAGGTGACCGACGTCTTCGACATGGCGCGATCCATGGAGCTCGTCGGCGCCGGCGCGTTGCTCTCGAAGGCATCGGCGGAGGCCCAGCTCGGGCCGAATCTCGTCGGCTTCGGCCACGCGGAAGCGAAATGCTCGGCCTGCCGCCGCAACACCGCCGAATTCAACTACGGCCTCGGCGTCGTCAACCTTGGGCCTTGGATCGCGCAGATCAAAAGCTTCGCCGGCAGCGGCGCGACGGTTGGCTATCTTCCCTCGCACCGGCTGACGATCGCGGTCGTCACGACGTATCTGCCGAGCGCGTTCGACGCGAAGGGGAATTATGTGAACGCGAGTCAGAACGTCTTCGCCGCGCTCGCCCAGGCGTACGCTCCGGGGACGCTGCCGAAGCAGCCGTGAGAGCGGATCCGGTGCGGCGGTTTTTCTCTACGGCGACGATCTCGACGGCCGCTACGCGGTGGCGCAGTTCGAACGGCTGCGCGCGCAATAAGGCGAAGAAGGGCGCGGCCTTCGACCAGCAGGCCTTCCACGACGATCTGCTCTCGCTCGGAACGGTTCCGGTGAGCGTCGTCGCCGGCGAGATGCTCGAGGAGTGACCGCGATGACGCCGTACGAGCGGTTCCGCGCGCTGCACGAAGGTCCGAACGCCTTCGTGATGCCCAACGCGTGGGACGGGGCGTCGGCGGCGCTGCTCGCGCGAGCCGGCTTCGAAGCCATCGGCAGCACCTCGCTCGGGCTCGCGCTCTCGCTCGGCCGCCGCGACGGCTGCCACGCGGTCTCGCGCGCCGAGGCGATCGAACACGCCGCATTTCTCGCGCGCACGAGCGGTCTGCCCGTCAACGGCGACCTGGAGGACGGGTTCGGCGCGGAGCCCGGCGCGGTCGTCGCGACGGTGCGCGCCGCGATCGAGGCCGGCTTGGCCGGGCTCGGCATCGAGGATACGACGGCCGATCCCGCCCGGCCGATTCACTCGTTCGACGACGCCGTCGCGCGCGTTCGCGCCGCCGCCGATGCGGCGCGCGGCCGCATCCTCGTGACCGGACGCACCGACAACTTCCTCAACGGCAGACCCGATCTCGACGACACGATACGGCGGCTCGCTGCGTTCGCCGAAGCCGGCGCCGACGTGCTCTATGCGCCGGCGCTCCCCGATCTCGACGCGATCGTCGCCGTCGTGCGCGCGGTCGCGCCGAAACCGGTCAACGTGCTCATCGGTCCGGAGGACGGCGCCGTGCCGCTCGCGCGTCTATCGGAGATCGGCGTGCGCCGCGTCAGCCTCGGCGGCTCGCTCTATCGCGTCGCGATGACGGCGCTCGCGCGGACGGCGGTAGAACTCCGCAACGGAGACCTCGCCTCGGCGATGGGAGCGATTCCGGGAAGAGAGATCGCCGCGCTTCTGCCGGAGTTCTAGATTCCCTCAAGCTCGTTCGCGACCCAAACGTTGCCGCGATCGCGGTACGCCGGCGACTCGCCCCAAGCGAAGTGCAGTCTGCCGGCGACATCGATCGCCATGCGAAAGTAGTCGCCATACGGAAAATCGAATCCGGCACGCGACTGATACGGATAGCCGCCGTCGTTCGAGATGACGCTCTCGCGCGACCACGTGCCGCCGCCGTTTCTGCTCTCGCGATAGTAGAGGTTCCAAACCCCCGTGCGACGGTCTTCCCATGCGATGCGCACGTCGCCGGCCGCGCTTCCGGCAAGGACGGTCGGAAAGGAATGCTCGGTGCCGGTAGGCGCGAGCGAGACGTCCTGGCGCGGCGAGAAGCTCGCGCCGTGATCGCTCGATTCGGCGAAGTAGATCCGCTGCGGCACGCGATCGGAGACGGCCGGCGTCGCGTTCCATATCACGTAGACGCGGTCGTCGGAGCCGACGGCGAGCGAGATCTGCGATCCGAGGAAGACTCCGGCACCGCAGCGCCGACAGGGATAGCCGGCGCCGCCGTACGCGACGTGCGTCTCGGTCCACGTAACGCCGCCGTCGCTCGATCGTTCGATCCATACCTCCTCGGCCGGATGTTGCGGCGTGCTCTTCGTGCGGCTGCGGTTCCAGGCGAGGAAGATGCGGCCGCTCGAATCTATCCCCGCGCCGGAACAGAGAAACTGGCGCGGAGAAGAGCGAAACGACGAAATCGTGTGCTGCGTCCACGTGGCGCCGTCGTCGGTCGAGATCGCGGCGAAGAGCGTGCGGTAGTTGTCGAAGCAGACCGCGATCGTCTTGCCGCGCGCGGCCATCGCATCCTTATCGAGCGCGTGCAGCTTTCCGGAGACGGCGATCGGGGCCGACCAGTTCACGCCGAGGTCGCTCGAGCGGACGATGCGAATCTGGCTGGCAGGATCGTCTTGCATGTACGTGAGCAGCAGCGTTCGTCCGTCGTTAGGATCGATTGCCATCCAGGGGTCGAACTGACCCGTATGCGTCGGCGTCGGATCGGCCGTCACGGGCTGCGTCCACGTCGCGCCGCCGTCGTCGGAGCGCTGCACCTGGAGATGCTTGCCGCTGAGATGCGTGATCGTTGCGTAGAGACGTCCCGAGCCGTCGGCGACGAGGTACGGCTCCCAATCGTCCCCGTGGGGCCAGCCGATCCGCACGTTATGCGAGAAACGCTCCTTCAGCGGGCGCGCCTCCTTCGCCGGGATGGCCGGACTGAGGATCGGCGGGGCCGAGACGTTACAGCCGGCAAGCAGAAGGGCGATTGCCGCAAACGCGCGTCGTCGCATCGTGGCTAACGTTATGGATCGCCTGCGCAAATTCTTCGCCAACCTCGGCCCCGGCCTGATCACCGGGGCCGCTGACGACGATCCGTCGGGGATCTCCACATACTCGGTCGCCGGAGCGACGGCCGGCTACTCGATGCTCTGGCTCACGCTCGTCTCGACGCCGATGATGGCGGTCATTCAGGGAATGTGCGCGCGCATCGCGATGGTGAACGGCGAGGGACTCGCCGCGGTCATGCGCAAACGCCTCCCGCGCTGGCTCGCCTATTCGCTGGCGCTGATCGTCGTCGTCGCCAATACGTTCAATCTCGGCGCGGATATCGGCGGCATGGCCGCCGCCGCGAATCTCGTCGTGCCGGTGCCGCCCGACGCGCTCGTCTTTCTCTTCGGCATCGGGATGATAGTGGCGCAGACCTGGCTCCCGTACGAGACGCTCTCGAAGATCTTCAAGTGGTTGACGCTCGCGCTCTTTGCCTACGTCGTAACGGCGTTCGTCGTCCATCCGCCGTGGAAGGAGGTGCTCGTCTCGTTTGCGGTGCCGCACCTGCGCTTCGAGGCGGCCTGGCTCTCGACGATGGTCGGCGTGCTCGGCACGACGATCACGCCCTATCTGTTCTACTGGCAGGCGTCGCTGATGGTCGAAGAGGACAAAGAGCACGGCAAGCGCACGGTCGCCTCGCGCCGCGGAACCGACGCCGTGGCGATCGCCGACATGCACTCCGACGTGAACGTCGGCATGATCTACTCGAATATCGTCGCGTTCTTCATCATCGTCACGACCGCCGCGACGCTCGGCGCGCACGGTCACCCGATCGCGACCGCGCAAGAGGCCGCGCGCGCGCTGCGTCCCTTGGCGGGCCAGTTTGCGGAGTTGCTCTTCGCGCTCGGTATGGTCGGCACGGGCATTCTCGCCGTACCCGTGCTCGCGACGTCGTCGGCCTACGTCGTAGCGGAGACGCTGAAGTTTCGCGAAGGGTTGAGCGAGCCGGTTCGCCGAGCGACGCGCTTTTACGGCATCATCGCGGTCGGCATCCTGATCGGGATCACGATGAACCTTCTGCGCGTCGACGCGATCAAGGCGCTCTTCTGGTCGGCCGTCCTCAACGGCATCGCCGCGGTTCCGCTGATCGCCGTCGTCGTTTGGCTCGCATCGAGCCGCGAGGTGATGGGAAAGTGGACGAGTTCGCCCTTGGCGCGCGCGTGGGGCTGGGTGACGGTCGCGCTGATGGGCGGCGCGACGATCGGAATGTTCTACTTCATCGCGCGCCCGTCGTAGGCGCTACTACGAGATCTCCTGGAGCTGGTTGACGGCCGTTCAGCGTGACGTTCCGGCGGCGGAGCAGAGGGAGGGTGCCGCCGCGGCGAGGCGCGTGGGGTTCATCTTCCACCAGCGTATCGAGCGGTCGTAAAGAAAGTCTGAAGGAGCGGGCGTCGGCATCGTCAGAGTCTGCCCGTGGTGGATTCGCTCTTCGATGGTCCCGGCTCGCTGCGCGAGCCGTCGGAACGCCTGGCTTTCTGGCTGACCGCGTTCTTCTCGTTTCCGGCGGCGCTCGCGATCGGATACGTGCTGCACGAGTCCATCGGCGCCTCGCAGGTCGCGCTCTTCATCGTGGTCGCCATGGTTTACGTGACGCTCGCGCGCGGCCGTCTGCTCGGCTCGAGCGTCCGCGTGCACCAGCGGCAGTATCCGCGCGTCTTCGTCATCGTCCGCCGCGCCTGCGCGGCGCTCGAGATTCCGATGCCGCTGATCTTCGTCCGCGAGGATAACTACGTGCCGGTCGTCGCGCTCGGCTTCGGCGTGCCGTACGCGCTGGTGCTCTCGAGTCACTGGATCGAGCTCTTCGCCGACGACGAGCTCGCCTTCATGATCGGGCGGGAGCTCGGGCACATCGCCGCCGGCCACACGCGGTTCCACTCGCTGCTCAGCGTGAACGGGAACGAGAACCCGATAATCTCGCTGATCTTCGGCGGCTGGCTGCGGCGCTGCGCGCTCACCTGCGATAAGGTCGGTCTGCTCTGCTGCGGCTCGATCGATGCCGCGATTCGCGCGATGGGCGTCGCCGCTTTCCACGAGTTCGGCCGGAGAGTGGATTACGAGGCGTTCGCCGAGCAGCATGCCGAGGTGCAGTCCGACTCCGTCCTGCGCTGGGGAGAGTGGCTGAGCGCCGAGCCGTACGCGACGCGGCGCATAGATTCGCTGCGCACGTTCATCGTCTCGCAGTCGTACGCGAATGCGGAGGCGTGGTTCTTGCGCGAACGCGACGAGGAGCCCCCGGCAATTCCCGCGCCCGGCGAAGCGCACGTCGCGACGCGCGACTGCGCCGGCTGGTGGCGGCGCTTCGCGGCCGTCGGAATAGACGCGATCGTCGTCAGCGCCATCATCACGTCGTTCGGCGGCAGCGTCGTCGGATCGCACGTGGAGCGGAAAGCCGCGATCCCGTCGTCGGGTCGCGCGGCCGCGAAGGCCGCCGTCGCGGAGGAGCCCGACGCCGAGGGAACGATCGGCCCGCTCGCCGTCTCCGATCGCGGCGTCTCGTTGCGGGTAGGAAACGATAGCCTCCCGCTCTCCGTCGAGGGATTGGCGGAGCTGGTGAACGGCTTCGTCAACCGTCTCGGCTTCTTTTTCTGGTTCCCGCTCTATCTCGCGCTCCTCGTCATCGTTGCGGGGCAGACGTTTGGAATGATGATCGCCGGCTTGCGGGTCGTCACCACCGACTTCCGCAAGCCGAGCATCGCGCGCGTCTTCGTGCGCTACGCGATCGTCTTCACGATCTGGTGGGTGATCGTGCCGCTCAGTTTCGTCTGGCGGCGCATTCTGCTCCACGACCGATGGACGAAGACGCGCGTCGTTAAGGTGGAACGCGTCGTCGCCCGCATCACAGGAACTATGGCCCCGTAACTTTTACGGCTCCGATTTTACGGTTAGGCGGACGGCGGCGGTGCCGGAGATCACGTGCGCGACCGAGGCGTTCTGGCTGACGCTGTCGATCTGCAGCTTTCCGACGTTCTCGTCGACGTGGAGCACTTGGTGCGTCGTGGGATCCACCAGCGATTTCT
>Ga0335069_10008110_pt1 | contig 15073 bp, 18 predicted proteins | sample Lox_Sample_11_FD_206714 | JGI IMG/M metagenome (GOLD analysis project Ga0335069, IMG submission 206714) | Soil microbial communities from Loxahatchee National Wildlife Refuge, Florida, United States - Lox_Sample_1.1 | ecosystem: Environmental > Terrestrial > Soil > Wetlands | place: USA... | reverse complement strand
TGATGGCCGGGCTGCCGGGGCCGCGGGCGTGCACGCCGGCCGGCATCATTGAACTGCTGAAGCGCAACGGAATTTCGATGTCCGGCAAGCGCGCGGTGGTGGCGGGGCGCAGCGACATTGTGGGCAAGCCCATGGCCATGCTGCTGCTTCACGAGCACGCCACCGTGACCATGTGCCACTCCAAGACGCGCGACCTGCCGGCGGTATGCCGCGAGGCGGACATTCTGGTGGCGGCCATGGGGCGCGCGGCCATGGTGACGGCCGAATATATCAAGCCGGGCGCCACGGTGGTGGACGTGGGCATGAACCGCCTGGAGACGCGCCAGGAAGTGGAGCGCGCGTTTCGCGGAGCCGCGGAAAAGCTGGCGGTGTTTGAGAAGAAGGGAAGCGTGCTGGTGGGCGACGTGCATCCGCTGGATATGGCGGAGGTGTCCGGGGCGTACACCCCCGTGCCCGGAGGCGTGGGGCCGCTGACGATCGCCATGCTGATGGCGAACACGGTGACCCTGGCGGAGCAGCGGGCCGGGAAATGCTGAAGGCTGGCCTGACAGGCGGGCTGGCGTGCGGGAAGACGTTTGTGGGCGAGGAGTTTCAGCGGTTGGGATGCCTGCTGATTCAGGCCGATGAATTGGGACACGCGGTCCTGGAGCCGGGCGGGGAGGCGTACGGCGCCGTGGTTCGGGAGTTCGGCGAGGGCGTGGTGACCGGGGATGGCCGCATTGACCGCGCGGCGCTGGCGGCCGCCGCGTTCGGCGACCCGGAGCGCCTGAAGCGCCTCAACAGCCTGGTGCATCCTCCGGTGCTGCGGCGCGAAGAGGCTCTGATGGCGGCGTTCGCGGCGGAGCATCCGCGCGGCATTGCGGTGGTGGAGGCGGCGATCTTGATTGAGGCGGGCACGTATGGGCGTTTCGACCGCATGGTGGTGGTGACCTGCGACGAGGAGCAGCAATTCGAGCGCGCGATGCGCCGTCCGGGGGCGGTGGAATCGGATGTCCGGGCGCGGCTGCGGCGGCAGATGCCGCTCGAGGAGAAACGGAAGTACGCGCACTTCGTCATCGACACTTCCGGGGAAAAAGAGGAGACGCTGCGGCAGACGCGCGCCGTGTACCAGGCATTACGGAGAATTGAATCATGAAAGTTCCGCGATCCGTGTTGTGGGCCGCCGCCATGGCGGCCACGTTTCTTTATCTGACGTCGGGCACGAGCTGGGATATCGGGCGGTGGATTCGCCCGTTCGCGCCGGGCGGGCATTTGTGGAGTGAGCCGGCCTCGGCGGCCACCACGTTCACGCCCGATGAGCAGAACAACATCGACATCTATAAGACCGGCCGTGAAGCCACGGTGAACATCACCTCGGTGGTTTACCGCCAGACGTTCTTCTTCCAGGTGTACCCGGAGAAGGGCACGGGGTCCGGCTTCATCATCAAGCCCACGGGCGAGATCCTGACCAACAACCACGTGGTGAATGGCGCGCGGGAACTGACCGTGACGCTGGCCAACAAGAAAGTCTACAAGGCGCGCGTGGTGGCGAAGGACGAGAGCGTGGACCTGGCGCTGATCAAGATTGACGCCACCGAGAAGCTGCCGGTGCTGCCGCTGGGGAACTCGGATGCGCTGGTGGTGGGGCAAAAGGTGCTGGCTATCGGGAATCCCTTTGGCTTTGACGGCACGCTGACCACGGGCATTGTGAGCTCGCTGAACCGCAGCATCCAGACCGACGAAACGCACAACCTGGAAGGCATGATCCAGACCGATGCGGCCATCAATCCCGGCAACAGCGGCGGGCCGCTGTTCGATTCGCACGGCAACGTGATTGGCATCAACACGGCAATTTACGGGTCGCAGGGCAGCGTGGGCGTGGGCTTTGCGACGCCCATCAGCAAGGCCAAGGCGATGCTTTCGGAGATTGAGCAGACGGGGCATATTTCGAAGCCCACGCTGGGCGTCAGTGTGCAGTTCGTGAGCGAGGACCTGGCGCAGATGCTGGGGCTGCCGGCCAGCGGCGGGCTGCTGATCCAGGACATTGAGCGAGGGTCGGCGGCGGAAGCCGCCGGCCTGCACGGGCCCACGCGCGACGTGATTGTGGGCGGATTCCGCGAGCTGGGAATTGGCGGCGACCTGATTGTGGCGGTGGATGGGGAACCGGTGACCAGCGCGCAGACGCTGCAGCGCGCCCTGGATCACAAGCGCGGCGGAGACACGATGAGCCTGACTATTTATCGCAACGGCGCGACGCGGAAAGTGGATGTGAAGCTGGGTGAGGCGCCGCAGGAACTTTAGGATTTTCAAGCAAGAAGGCAGACCAGGAGGTCCGCCCCACAGGGCGCGACGCGCAAGGTACGCGCCGCAGGAGCTCTAGGGTTTCAGGCAAGAAGGCAGACCCCGGGAGATTCACCGGCAAGCAGGCGGTCCGCCCCACGGGGCGCGAAGGAGGAGCGGGTTGGGATCGAGGGCGGATTGGCTGGGCTACCACATGCCGGCGGAATGGGAGACGCATGAGGCGACGTGGCTTGCCTGGCCGCACAATGCAACCGATTGGCCGGACAAGCTGGATACCATCCGCTGGGTCTACACGGAGATCGTGCGGCATGTTGCGGCGGGCGAGACCGTGCGGATGCTGGTCAACTCGCGCGCGCAGGAAAAGCAGGCGCGAACCTACCTGAAGCGTGCGGGCGCGGACGCCGCGAACGTGGAGTGCATCGTTCACCCCACCAACCGCGGGTGGACGCGCGATAGCGGGCCCATCTTCGTGCGGCGGGACCTCGGCGGGAGGCTGGAAACCGCCATCGTGCATTGCCACTTCAACGCCTGGGCGAAATATCGGGATTGGAGCAGGGACCGCCGCGTGCCGGAGACCGCGGCGAAGTGGCTGGGCAAACGGCTCTTTGACGCGCAAGCCGCGGGACGTCCCTTCGTGATGGAAGGCGGCGGCATTGAAGTCAACGGGCGCGGCACGCTGATCACCACCGAGGAATGTTACCTCGATCCCGTGACGCAGGTGCGCAACCCGGGCCTGGACCGCGAGGGCTTTGAATCGGCGGTGGGCCAGTGGCTCGGCGCGGGCAACGTCTTCTGGCTGCCGGGCGGCGTGCAGGGCGACGATACGCACGGGCATATCGACGACATTTGCCGCTTTGTGAATGCCAAGACGCTGGTGCTGATCCGTGAGAATAATGCGCGCGATGAGAACTACAGCGCGCTGGCGGCGAATTGGGAACGCATTGCGGACCTGCGCCTGGAGGATGGCAAGCGGCCGGAGGTCATCGCGCTGCCCATGCCGGGGCCGCTGCACTTCGATGGCTACCGCCTGCCGGCCAGCTACGCGAATTTCTATATCTCGAACGCGGCGGTGATTGTTCCTACCTTCAACCATCCGAACGACCGCGTGGCGCTGGGCATCCTGGGCGAGCTGTTCCGGGACCGCCCGGTTGTGGGAATTCATGCGGTGGACCTGGTGCTCGGGTTCGGAACCTTACATTGCCTCACGCAGCAGCAGCCCGCGGAAACGCGGGGGAAATCATCTAAACGCCATGGCTAACGTCAACCCTCAGGCCGGCAAGCCGGCCGCCGCCGCGAACCTGGTGGACGTCGCGAGGCTGATCACGGCTTATTACGAAGAGCGCCCGGATCCGGCGGAGCCGGAGCAGCGCGTGCGCTTCGGCACTTCCGGACACCGCGGGTCGTCGTTCGATAAGGCCTTCAATGAGGCGCACATTCTGGCCATCACGCAGGCCATCTGCGAGCACCGCAAGGCCCAGGGCATCGATGGGCCGCTGTTCATGGGGATGGACACGCACGCCCTGAGCGCGCCCGCTCTGGCCAGTGCGCTGGAGGCGCTGGCGGCCAACGGCGTGGAAACCGTGATTGCGGCCAAGGACGAGTACACGCCCACGCCCGCGGTTTCGCACGCGATCCTCACTTACAACGACGGGCGCGCGAGCGGGCTGGCGGACGGCATCGTGATTACGCCCTCGCACAACCCGCCGGACGACGGAGGATTCAAGTACAACCCTCCCCACGGCGGGCCGGCGGCCGAGGATATCACGGGCTGGATTGGCGAACGGGCCAACGCGCTGATGGCCGCGCCCGAGGGCATCCGGCGCATGCCGTATGAGAAGGCCCGCAAGGCGGCCACCACGCACGAGCGCGATTTCGTGACGCCGTACGTGGAGGATCTGCGGAACGTGCTGGACCTGGACGCCATCCGCGGCTCCGGGCTCAAGCTGGGCGTGGACCCGCTGGGCGGCGCGGGGGTGCACTACTGGGGGCCCATCGCGCAGCGCTACGGGCTGAACCTCACCGTGGTGAGCGACGCGGTGGACCAGACCTTCCGCTTCATGACCTTGGATTGGGACGGGCGCATCCGCATGGACCCCTCCTCGAAGTACGCCATGCAGCGGCTGATCGGGCTGCGTGAGCGCTTCGACGTGGCCTTCGCCTGCGACACGGATCACGACCGCCACGGCGTGGTGACGCGCGGCGCCGGGCTGATGCCCCCCAATGCCTACCTGGCCGTGTGCGCGTACTTCCTGTTCTCCCACCGGCCCGAATGGGGCAAGGACGCCGCCGTGGGGAAGACCGTGGTGAGCAGCAGCATGATTGACCGCGTGGCGGGCAAGCTTGGCCGGCGTTTATTCGAAACGCCGGTGGGTTTCAAGTTTTTCGTGGACGGCCTGCTCAAAGGCGCGCAGGGATTCGTGGGCGAAGAGAGCGCCGGATCGTCCTTCCTGCGGCGCGGCGGGAAGGTGTGGACCACGGACAAGGACGGCATCATCGCCGCGCTTCTGGCGGCGGAGATTACGGCGCGCGTGGGCCGGGACCCCGGCGAGATTTACGATGAGCTGACGGGCGAGATGGGCCGCCCGGCGTATGGCCGGATAGACGCTCCGGCCACGCGCGAGCAGCAGGCGATTCTGGCGAAGCTTTCGCCCGCCGATATCACCGAGTCCGAACTGGCGGGCGAGAAGATCGAACGCATTCTCACCAAGGCCCCGGGAAACGGCGCGGCCATCGGCGGCGTGAAAGTGGAGTCCAAGAGCGGCTGGTTCGCGGCGAGGCCATCGGGTACGGAAGAGATTTACAAAATCTACGCCGAAAGCTTTCAGGGCGAAGAGCATTTGGGACGGATTCAGGAAGAGGCGCGGGCGATGGTGGGCAAGGCGCTACAGGGCGGAAAGACTGGCGTGCGATAAGGAAGACCTGGAGCAAGAGCGGCGCGATTTGAGCCGCCTCGGGTTGTAGTCCCATGCGGCTGGTTGTGGCCGATACGGGTCCGGTCCACTACCTGATCCTGCGCCCAAACCGGCTCGATCCCCCGTTGTAAAATTATGCTGATGAGCGAGAAAGACACGGACGAGGGCGTTCCGCAAGCCGGGCAGGACGCCGCCGAAGAAGCTCAGGGCATTCCTCCGGCTTCCTTTGCTTTTCTGGTGCTCTCCTTGCGCGCGCAGGCCGAGATGCAGCTTGGATTGATGCGCTTCGGCGATGACGATAAAGAGCCCCCCAACCTGCCGCTGGCGCGCCATTCCATCGACCTGATGGGCATGCTGCTCGAAAAGACCAAGGGCAACCTGGAAATGGACGAGCGCCGCCTGCTGGAGAATTCCCTCACGGAACTGCGGTTCCGTTTTGTCCAGGCGTCGGAGGAAGCCGCCAAGACGGCCGCGCCGAAAGCCTGATGGCGGCCTCTCCAATCAAGATTGTGGTGCTCGGCTCGGGCACCAGCGTGGGCGTGCCCACCATCGGCTGCCACTGCGCGGTGTGCACTTCCACGGACCCGCGCGATACGCGCCTGCGCCCTTCCATTCTGGTGGTCCACGAAGGCCGCAATATCCTGATCGACACGACGCCCGACTTCCGCACGCAGGCGCTACGGGCCAAGCTGGACCATCTGGACGCGGTGTTTTTTACCCACGCGCACGCGGACCACGTGATGGGCCTGGACGACGTGCGCCCGTTCAACTTCCGCCAGAAGGGCCGCATCCCCATTTACGCGGGCGCGGATACCATGGCCAACATCAAGCGGATCTTCTCTTACATCTTCGACGACATTCCGCGCGCGACGAATATTCCGCAACTCGACATGCGCGAACTCGACGGTTCTGACGTGGACGTGCACGGCCTGAAGTTCACGCCCGTCCCGGTGATGCACGGCGACCGCGCCATCCACGGGTTCCGCTTCGGCTCCGCGGCGTACCTGACGGACCACAGCGGCATTCCGGATTCGTCGCTGGACATGCTGCGCGGCCTGGACGTGCTGTTCCTGGACGCGCTACGGTACAAGCCGCACCCGACGCACTCCACGGTGGATCAGTCCATCCGCACGGTGGAGAAACTGGCGCCGCGCCGGGCGTTCTTCACGCACATCTGCCACGACCTGGGCCACGCGCGCGCGGAGAACCTCCTGCCGCCGCACATCAAGCTGGCCTATGACGGGCTGGAACTGACGGTTGAGGACGCCGGCTAGCCGATGCGGATCTATCGCAGCCTGGCGGAAGTTCCCGAGGGATTCGGGCCGAGCGCGCTGACCATCGGCAATTTCGACGGCGTTCACATCGGCCACAGGAAGATCCTGCGGCGCCTGGTGGAAGTGGCGCGGCGGAACGGCTGGAAGCCCTCCGTGCTCACGTTCGACCCGCATCCCACGCGCGTGGTGGCCCCGGAGCGCACCCCGCCGCTGCTCACGACCCCGGCGCACCGCGCTGCATTGATGGCGGAGGAGGGCGTGGAGCAGGTTCTGATCCTGCCGTTCGATGGCGCGGTAGCGCGGCTCTCGCCCGAAGAGTTCGTAAGGGAGATCGTGTGCGGGCGCCTGAGCGCGCGCGCCGCGCTGGTGGGCGCCAACTTCCGCTTCGGCCACAAGCACGCGGGCGATTACCACACGCTCGAGGAACTGGGCCGGCGCTTCGGCTGCCAAACGGAAACGGTGGGTTCGGTCTTTTGCCGCGGGCGCATGGTGAGCAGCAGCGCGGTGCGGGAGTTGCTGGCCGCGGGCAGGGTCGCCACGGCGGTGCGCTTTCTGGGGCGGCCGTACGGGCTGGAGGGCGAGGTTGAGGCGGGGCGCGGCGTCGGATCCAAACAGACGGTGCCCACGCTGAATCTGGCCACGGAGGCGGAGGTAATTCCGGCGAACGGGGTCTACGTGACGCGCACGCGCGATTTGGATGACGGGCGCGCGTGGAACTCCGTGACCAACGTGGGGTACCGCCCGACCTTTGGCGATTCGGACGGGCTGAGCGTTGAGACGTTCCTGCTGGATCCTCTGGATGGCGCATCGCCGCGGCGCATCTCGGTGGCGTTCCTGGAGCGCCTGCGGGAGGAACGCAAGTTCGAGGATCCGGAGGTCCTGAAGTCGCGTATCTTCTTCGACGTGGGAGTGGCGCAACGCTATTTTCGCCGGCGCGGGGCGCTGCCATGACCTGGCATCTTCTGGCGGGCGTGCTCACCATCGTGGTCATCGACCTGATGCTGGCGGGCGATAACGCTCTGGTGATCGCCGTGGCCGTGCGCGGGTTGCCGGTGCGGCAACGGCGGACGGCGAGCGCCTTTGGGGCGGCCGCGGCGGTGGTGCTGCGGGCTTCCATGACCATCTTCGCCACGCTCCTTTTGCGCGTTTCGTTTCTAAAACTTGGCGGAGGATTGTTCATCCTTTGGATTGGGCTACGCATGCTGCTGGAAGGGCTCGGAGGAGGAGCTTAACCAGCGCGCTCCGGGCCGGCTGCGACAGGCTATCTGGTACATCGTGGTGGCGGACTTCACCATGTCCACGGACAACATCCTAGCCATTGCGGGCGCGTCGCGGGGCAACATTGCGCTGATCGTGTTTGGCCTGGGGCTGAGCATCCCGGTGGTGATTTTCGCGGCCAACCTGTTGGCCGCGCTGATGGACCGCTACCCGGCGCTCATCTACCTGGGCTCCGCCATTCTGGGACAGGTGGGCGCGGAGATGGTGCTGACGGACGCCTGGACCCAGCGCGTGGCGCCGGTGACGGATTGGCAGCGCTACGCACTGGAAGCCGCGGCGGCGGTCGGCGTGGCGGCGGCGGGATGGCTGTTGCGGCGGCGGCGGGGCTCCCGCAAGGGTTGCGCCGTTTAACCCTTTTCCGCCCGCTTGGCCTTCACAAAATCCATCTCGGCCTGTTTGGGAATGCCCGGCTCGAAGCAGCGGCGGCAGCGGGCTTCGTAAAGGTCGCTGGAACCCACCACAATCAGGTCATCCGACCCGCGCAGGCGCTGCGTGTGCTTGGCGGGATTGCCGCAGCGCACGCAAATGGCGAGGGTTTTGGTTATGGATTCGGCGTGCGCCAGCAGATCCGGAATGGGCGCGAAGGGGCGGCCCAGGTAATCGGTATCGAGGCCGGCGATAATCACCTGCTTGCCGCTGTCGGCCAGCCGCTGCGCCACTTCGACCAGCCGCGGGCCCATGAAATTGGCTTCGTCCACGCCCACCACTTCGGAGCGCCAGTCGATTTGCTCCACGATGCCGTCCGCGCCGCCCACCACCTTGGAGCGCATGCGCAAGTCGCCATGGGAGACGATTTCGTCCGAGGAGTAGCGGTCGTCGATGACGGGCTTGAACACCTCCACGCGCTTGCGCGCAATCATGGCGCGGCGCAGGCGCCGGATCAGTTCCTCGCTCTTGCCCGAGAACATGGGCCCGCAGATGACTTCAATCCACCCGATATTGCCGTTGATAATATCCATTCGACCGTCTAGGATGGCACATGGCGAGCGCCGGGCGCTACAATTGCCTTTCGCATGGCTACCGCCCCTCCGGGCGCGGACGCCGGAGGCATCCAGGCGGCCGTTGAAGCGTTCGTGAGGAACGCGCGCCAGCCGGCGCTCTACGAAGCCGGCGAACATCTCCTGCCGCTTGCCGCCGATAATTTCGCGCTGGAAATGCGCGGCTCGCGGCTCACCATAGCTGCCTGGGACCGCACGCGCAATTTCTCGCGGCGGATTCTCGGCGTGGAGCGCGCCGATAGCGCCCGCATGGAAATCACCGTGGAGCGCTTCGGGCGGCGCGAGGGCAAGCTGTTTCTGGTGGACCTCAGCCGGCCGGCCGGCGCGGATGCGGGGCGGCGCAGCGCGCGCCTGGTGTTTCGCGAACGCGTGCGGCTGTTCCTGCGCCGCCAGTTTCCGGATTGGGACCTGGCCGAACTCACCGCCGAGGCCAACCTGGCGCGGAGCCTCTCTCCGGCCTTCCCGCGGGCGTTCCTGAAGCGCGGCCAGCACGGGTGGGCGGCCATCGCTTGCCCGCCGGAAGGCGACGCCGCGGCGGCGCTGACGTTTGGACTCATCTGGCTGGATTATCTGCGTGCGCGGGAAAAGCGCCTGGCCGTGGAGGGGCTGGCGCTCTACGCGCCGGCCGGCGCCGAGCGCGCGGTGGCGCCGCGCCTGCTCTGCCTGGACCCCGCCTCCGCGCGCTTTGACCTGCTGGTCTACAGCCGCGAGGATTACGTGGCGCAGGCCGACCCGCGCGACTACGGCAACTTCGATACGCGCCTGGAGCCCTGGCGGCGTCCCCCGCTTCCGGAGGAATGGGAGCGGGTGGCCGCCCTGCCGGGAGTGGAGCGCGTCCCCAAGCACGACGGCCGCGAGAGTTGGCGCGTGCGCGGCGTGGAATTCGCGGAGGCGTCGGCCTCGGGACTCTCGTTCGGCCTGGCCGAGCGGCGCCCCGCCGCGCGCCATCATGCCGCGGAGATCGAGAGACTGGCCGGGGAGCTATACCGCGCGCGTGCGCCAGAGGCCGCCGACCGCGAGCATCCGCTGTATCGCCAGGCGCCGGAGGCGTGGCTGGAATCGCAGGTTCGCGCGGCCATCGAAACCGTGGACGCCTCGCTGCGGCCGGCGCCGGTCTACGGGCAGACGCCCGTGATGGCGGCGGGCGAGCGTGGCGTCATCGATCTGCTGGCCGCGGACCACAACGGCAGGCTGGCCGTGGTGGAACTCAAGGCGTCGGCCGATCCGCACCTGCCGTTGCAGGCGCTGGACTACTGGGTCCGCGTGAAGTGGCACCTGGACCGCGGCGAGTTCGCGGCGGCCGGCTATTTCCCCGGCGTGCAACTGCGCCCCGAAGCGCCGCGGCTGCTGCTGGTGGCGCCGTCGCTCGAGTTTCATTCCACCACGGAGCAGATTCTACGGTATTTCGCGCCCTCCATCGAGGTGCAGAGAATCGGCCTGGCGGTAGAATGGCGAAAGGAGCTGCGGGTGATGTTCCGCTTGAACGGCGCCGAACAGCCCCGGTGAATCCATGATCCAGGCAATCAAGCAGGCGCGCGCGGCGTTGGGCATGCTGAGCGCGGAAGAAGTCCGCCGGCGCGCTTCCGCTGTCTACACGTTCGGCCTGGTGGCCGATAACGAGCGTGCGTACCAGGAAATGGAAGCCTTTCTGATTCCCCCCGGCGCGCCGCCCGCCGAGCGCGCGCGTCTGCGGAGTCTGGTGTACCGGGCCGATTCGCCGGACGTGCCGGCGAAGGTGGATTTCGTCCTCTACCAGGACGGCGCGGCCGGGCCGGAGGGTACCTACGTCTTCCACAGCGCCCGCCCGGAGCGGACCGCGTCGGAAATCGCGCACCGCAATGAGGAGGCGGCGCTGGCGCTGGCGCGCGCGTATCCCTCGTTCCGCGGGCCCGTGGTGGAGCGGATCATCCACGCCACGGCGTTCGAGAATCTCCTGTTCTCTGTGGCTACGGCGCTGCCGGACGTGATTCCCAACCTTATCGAATTGCCCTGGGCGTTCGGCGAGTTCGCTTCGGACACGGCGTTTCTCACGGCCAACCAGGTCCGCATGGCGTTTCAAATTGCGGGCGCCTGCGGCAAGGAACCGGGATTTTCGCATCAGAGGGCGGAGATCGCGGGGATTGCGGCGGGGGCGTTTGGGTGGCGCGCCATCGCGCGCGAACTGGCAAGCAAAATCCCGTTTGGAGGCGGCCTGGCCCCCAAGGGCGCCATGGCGTACGCGGTAACCTACGGGATCGGAATGGGGCTGGCGCGGCTGTACCAGGCCCGCGCGCCGTATACCAAGGCGGAGCGGCGGCGGATCTATGAGCAGGCGTACCAGCGGGGCAGGGAACTTTCGGATCCCTCCGGGCCGGGCCAATAAACCGGCGCCGGTGTAAACCGGCCGCCCGCATTTTGCGTCACAGATCTATGGGTAGAGGGGGCCTTTGGGCTTGTGAAGCTGACGATTCTCGCTCTCATTTTGGCAGCCGCGCCGGCGTTCGCCGATACGCTTACCCTGCGCAACGGGCAGGTGATTTCCGGAACGTATCTAGGGGGCACGGCGCGCCAGGTGCAGATGCAGGTGGGCAGCCAGATCCGTTCGTTCGATACGAACACGGTGCTGCGCATAGAATTCGGATCCACGGCGCAGGCGCCGCCGATCAGTTCTTATCCGGACGATGGTCGGCCCACGCTGCGCCGCCGGGACGAGACGCAAGCGCCCACGGATGACGCGGCTTCCGCGCCCTCCGATAGCGGCCGTCCGACGCTGCGCCGCGTGACGCTTTCGCCGCCGCCATCGGCCGATACCGATACTTCCAGCCAGCCGACTCTGCGGCGCGCGGATACCTCCTCTTCGGATGCCGGCGATTCGGACCGGCCGGTCCTGCACCGCATGGACGGCGCGGGCGGCGACGCCCCGTCCGCCGCGGCGCCGGCCGCGTCGAGCGAATCCGACCGTCCCACCCTGAAGCGCGCGGACAGCCCCGCGCCGGTGGTAGCGGCTGCGTCGCCAGCGCCCGCTCCGTCCGCTTCGCCAGCCCCGGTGTTAACGGCGGCGGCCCCCGCATCGGCATCGGCCGCGCCCGGCAGCGTGGAAATTCCGGCGGGTGCGAACCTCGTGGTACGCCTGGTGGACGCAGTGGATTCGGAGAAGGATAAACTAGGCGCCACGTTTGCCGCAACGCTCGATCAGCCAATCCAGAAGGCGGGCCAGGTGGTGATTGCGAAAGGCGCGGCGGCGGTTGTCAAACTCGGCAATTCGGGCGAGTCCGGCACAATTGCGCTCACCGTGGTCTCGGTCACGGTGAACGGCCGTACGCTGGGAGTGAGCACCGAAACGCTGCTGCGCGACAGCGATAACGGCGGCAAAAGGGTAAGAGTGCCGGCCGGAACCGTGCTCTCGTTCGCGCTGGATTCGCCGATGGACTTGTAAAGTCCCTCGCCGCTCAGAACATGTGGCGTGGCGCGGACTCATAGCCCGCCGCGCCGGCCCCTACATGTGATACAGCATCACGTACACCACCACTCCCGTCACGCTCACGTAGAGCCATATCGGCAGCGTCCAGCGCGCAATGCGCCGGTGCTTGTCGTAGCGCGCCGAAAGCCCGCGGCTTAGCGTGATCACCGCCAGCACGGGCACAGCGGCGGCCAGCACGGTATGGGTGCCCAGGATGCTCAGGTAGACCGTCCGGATGGCGCCGGTTCCGGGGAAGCGCACCACTCCGGCTTCGTAGTGGTAGAGGAGATAACCGGCCAGGAAGAGGCAGGATGTGATGAAGGCGGCGGTCATCACCTTGCGGTGAGTCTGGACCTGTTTGCGGCGGATCAGGGTGTAGCCCCAGACGAGCAGGACGGCGGCGGTGGCATTCAGGGCGGCGTTGATGGTGGGCAGGACGGGCGTCATGAGTTGGCGGCCTCAAGGCGGTGGAGGTCTCCGAGGATCTTCTTCAGAAAATCGTCCTCCTGACTGGAATAATACCCGCGAATGCGGCCCCGGCGGTCGATGAGGGCGAAACGAGTGCTGTGGATGAGGCTGCCATCCACGCTGTTCAGGTGGAATGCGTTCATCCCCAAGTCATTGAGCGCGGCGCGGGCGCCGGTGAGCAGGAACCAGCGCGCGGGGTCGGCGTTGAAATGCTTGCCGTAGGCGGCCAGTACCCGCGGCGTGTCGTGTTCGGGGTCCACGGTGAAGGAAACCAGCTTCACGTTGCGCAGGCCAGCTGTGGAGCCCTGGATACGGTTCATGCGCGAACTCATCATAGGACACGGGCCGGGGCAGGTGGTGTAAATGAAGTCCGCCACCCAGACGTGGCCCGCCAGAGACCGGCTGTCGAATGGCTGGCCGGTTTGCGCGGTGAGCTGGAAATGCGGAACGTCGCCGAGAACAGGGAGCGGCGGTTTGGCGCAGGAAGAGAGCAGAGCGGCAAGAAGAAGCGGCGCGGACCGCAGCCGAAAAGCCGCCCCGCAGATCCGCTCCACCATCCGGCGCGGGCCTTGGGAGCCGTTCATGCCGCGCTCTTGGCGGCCTTTTGCGCCGCCACCATGCCGCAGGTGATGAGCAGCGCCAGACCGAAGGCGGCGGTCACGGTGAGGCTGACCATGCCGCTGGGCGTGGCGTTGGGCATGCGCAGCACGTGATTGAGAAGCGAGATGGAATAGGTCAGCGGATTGGCCCACATGACGCCCTTGATCCACCCATGCGCGGTGGCCATGGGGAACAGGGAACCGGAAACCATCCACATGGGCACGAGCAGGAGGTTCATGATGGCGTGGAATCCGGCGGTGGATTCCATGCGCCAGGCGATGACGAAGCCCATGCCGGTCAGCGTGAAGGAGATGAGAAAGATGGCCGCTACCACGGGCAGCAGGTCCAGCAGTCCGATGCGCACGCCCGCTAGCGGGGCGAAGCACAAGAAGATCAGGCCTTGCAGCCATGCCAGGGTGGCGGAGCCGAGAATCTTGCCGAGCACCAGGCTGGTGCGCGGGGCGGGCGAGACGAGCATGGAAAGCAAGAAGCCCTCGCGGCGGTCCTCGATGATGGAAATGGTGGAAAAGATGGCTGAGAACATGACCGTGAGCACCAGCGCGCCGGAATAGAAGCGCGCCAGGTCATTCGAGCCGTAGCCGATCAGCAGCCAGAAGACCAGCGGCGAGGCGACCACGCCGAGTACGCGGCTCTTCTGGCGCCAGAAGCGGACCAGTTCACGCTGCCAGAGTGTGGCGGAAGGAAGAAAAAGGTTACTCAATGGTTGCCCCCGTTTCCCGCACGAACACATCTTCGAGGGTCGGCTTGTGCAGGCCCACGGATTGAATGGCGCCCGGGAATGCTTCCACGATTTCGGCGATGAAGCGGTGCCCGTTCGGGATTTCCACGCGCACGCGGCCGTCCACGGTGGTAGTTTTCATCCCGAAGCGGCTCTCGATGCCCCTGGCGAGGCCCGGAGCATCGCTGGATTCGAGGGCCACCACGTCGCCGCCCACGCGGGAACGCAACTCGTCCGGGCTGCCCAGGGCCACGATGTTGCCTTCATGCAGGAGCGCCAAGCGGTCGCAGCGCTCGGCCTCTTCGAGGACGTGGGTGGTAAGCAGAATGGTGACGCCCTCGCGGTCGCGCAACTCGCCAATGTGGCGGGTTAGTTCGCGGCGGGCGGCGGGGTCGAGGCCGGTGGAGGCTTCGTCCATCAGCAGCACGCGCGGGCGGTGTAGGAGAGCCTTGGCGATTTCCACGCGCCGGCGCATGCCGCCGGAGAGCGTCTCCACCAGGTCTTTACCGCGGCCGGTGAGGCCCACGCGGTCCATGGAGCGCGCCATGCGGTCGCGCAGTTCGGCGCCGCTCAAGCCGTGCAGGTGGCCCTGCGCGCGCAGGTTTTCCTCCACGGTGAGGGCTTTATCGAGGCTCTGCGTTTGGAACACCACGCCGATGTGCCGCCGCACGGCGGCGGGATTCCGCACCACGTCGTCGCCCGCCACCGCGGCGTGACCGCCGGTGGGGACCATCATGGTGGAAAGGATGCGGAAGAGAGTCGACTTGCCGCCGCCGTTGGGGCCGAGCAGGCCGAAGATTTCGCCATCCTTTACGTCAAAGCCAATCTTGTTGAGCGCGATTCGTTCGCCGTAGCGGTGGGTAAGTTCTTGGACTTGGATCACAACCCGGGCCTATCGAGCAGCATGAGCGTGTAGATCAGGGGCAGGTACATCACCGACGTCAGCAGAACCCCTCGAGCGCGGACCGAAGTGCGCTCCAGCGCCACGCGCACGCCGGAGTAGAGGAACCACGCGCCCAGCAGCAGCGCCCCAACCGAGTAGATGCGGCCGGACATTCCCAGGATACCCGGAATGAGGCTGACGG
>Ga0335069_10008109_pt1 | contig 15074 bp, 10 predicted proteins | sample Lox_Sample_11_FD_206714 | JGI IMG/M metagenome (GOLD analysis project Ga0335069, IMG submission 206714) | Soil microbial communities from Loxahatchee National Wildlife Refuge, Florida, United States - Lox_Sample_1.1 | ecosystem: Environmental > Terrestrial > Soil > Wetlands | place: USA... | reverse complement strand
GAGCGCGATGTTCTCAACGCAGTCTGGAACAGCAAGCGTGTGTGGCTGCTGCACGTAATCGCCAATGCGGTACTGTTCACGGCTTTCTTTTATTGGCTGCGCATCTCCGACGAGAGTGCGGGCTGGTTCGCGGTCACCGTGCTGGTAGGAGCAATGGTGTTGCTTTGTACCCTATGGCTGCATGCTGCGACGCTCGATTACTTCCATCGCGTGCATACGCAATCATCGTCGAGTGTCGCTGACGCCATGCGGGCGGCCATCGCTCGCGTCCCGGCGTTTCTCGCCTGGACGATCGTGCTTGCTGTGGTGCTCGATCTAATAGGCAGCGCGTGGGATTATGACGCGCAAGTCGGCGGATGGGCCAGGCATATGCTGCCGGGATTCCTGCGGCAGATGTCGAGTCCGCGCGGGATGACCGCGGCCTTTGTAGCCTTAGTGTGGTTCCTCTTCTACTTTCTGTGGCCGATCATCTTCCTGCCAGTCGGAGCGCAGGTGGCGAGTTACAACTTCCGCGGATTCTTTGGCCGAAAGTTGCTGGATGCGTTTCGCCCATTGCGGGAGCTGCGGTTCTGGGGCGTGTACGTCGTCTGCTTCGTGCTGGGGATGTACCTTCCGTATCTGCTGGTGAACATGGATCCGAAGCAGGGCGGGTCGTTGCACTACCAGACCGCGAGCATGGTAGGGCGCTTGGGAATCGCGTATCTGCTGCTGGTGACCGGGTGGCTGCTGGTGTGCTCCGCTATCGCCAGAGTGATGAAGGATTCGCCGGAAACGGATGCCGTCGCTGTGGCGGCGCAGCCTGTGGTTCCAGTGGCAAGCTAATGCGTTGTTCTTAGCGCCGCAGGCGCGACATTCCATAGCCCGGCTCGTAAGAGCCGGGTGCCAAGCAAAACAAGCCGCCGAGTCCCGCTAGGGACGACATTGAACCAGCCGACAAACTGACGCTACGGAGTAACTCCGTGGCTAATCGCATCGAGCACGTGCGCCAACCCTTTCTTCACTAACACGTCCGCCACCGCCGCCCCTGCATCTCGATACGCAGTTCGCATCTCGGCCTCCGTCCGCGCCGTCCGCAGGCGCTTCTCTACCGCTGTAACGTCAACGTTCGCGGCACGAACCCGCTCTGGGTACGATAAGTAGATCACCAAGCCTTCGCTCAACCACAAAGGCGTGTTCACGTGTGCATGACTTTCAATCACCATGTGCAGGAATTCATGGCGAAGTGTCGACTCCAGCGCTCCCTGTTCCTGCAATATTCGCAGCGGCTGCAGTCGGATGGTCAGCCCGCGCGTCGAGGCCGCGACCCATCCGGGCTCTCCCGTCGCGTCGCGATAAATGTCGATCGTCGGAAAGACCTTGATCTGCGGGTGACCCGAAAGAGCCCAGCCGGTCTTATCGTTAGCGTTACTAAGGGCACGTTCCGCAATCGGAAGCAGTACCTGGGCGTCTTTCGCCTGTGTCGTGAGAACATCAATCTGCTCGCCCGATAACTTCTGCCAACGCAAGCCTTGCGCGTTGATGCCAAGAGACGTGCCCGGATAGTAGAACGCGAGAATGTCACGGTAAGTCTTGCCTTGCATGCCCATCGCATCGGCGCCAGATTGGCACAGCCCGACGCCGTGCCCTTGGCCACGCCCGCGAAACGAGAACCGATCGCCACGATCCTGGATCTCGTAGAGGTCGCTGCGAAGTTTGTCCCAGCCAATGCTGCGACCGATCGCGAAGCGGAAGTCGGTGGCAGTCACCGGACGCTGATTGATCAGGAGAGTTTCAACCCGGCCGGATTCGGTGCGCGACTTGACTTCGACTGTCGCCACCGGCGCGCGGACGTACTGCTTTAAAGCCGCGGCAAGATCGGCTTTGGTGATTTCGCTGTGCCACTCGTCGCGAGGGCAGTACGCGTCTTGATGGCGGCGAAGGTACGGCGCACGAAGTTGCGGATCGAGTGCTGCTGCCGCTTCGGTTTCGCCGCCGCAGTTGCGATGGTAGTAGGTCGCGGCGGGGCGACCTTCGTACCACAGCAGTTCGCCTTCGGTGGCAACGACAGCGGCTCGCACTCGTGGCGAGTCGATCCCAAGTCGCACGTCCTGGCAGTGCGTGGTGTCACAGAAGTCAAAGCCTTCCAGTTTGTGTCGCGCGCCGAAATCGACTGCGTACGTTCGTGCCGCGACTGCCATCGCCTTCAATGCCTCGTCGGACCTGAATCCTGAGCTCTCGCCATTCAGCACAGCGGCAACGTAGTCCTCTAGCGGCATCTTCAAGGTGAGGAGAAGAGCACCGTCGCGCGGCTCGATCGTGAGTTCGCCACTGAACGTGAACGGCTGAAACCCTTCGCCGGCGATGCGCGCGCGGCCGGAGACGATCGTGACCTGAGAGTACGCGTCGAGGTTGATCGCGGACGGAAGTGCCTTGCCCGCACAGGTCGAGCAGGAGCGCACGGTCGCTTGCTGTGGCTCGATCCGAATCTTCTCCGGCGGATGAAGCCAGAAAAGACGAACAGTGACGGTTCGCTCCGCCGATGCGGACAGCGCTAGCAGGATCAGAACAGCAAGGCCGAGGCGTTTCACTTTCTCTCCGCCATCCAGGCTTGCAAGATTTGGGCCGCGAACGGAGCGGCATCTCCCGGGCCAGTTCCGCGCTCGAGAAACACCACGAGCGCGACCTGTGGATCGCTGGCGGGCGCCCAGCCGACGAACCAGCCGTGTGTCCATGTGCCCTCATCGGCGCGCGAAGTTCCGGTTTTTCCGGCGACGCTGAGGCCTTGGGGCTGTGCGAGTCGCGCCATGCCGTACTCGGTGGCTCCCATAAGTCCGCCGAAAGCGGCATCGAATCCAGGCAAGGTTCGCGAGACGAAGGTATATGCAGAAAGCCTGCGATACGCTGCCAGCAGTTCAATCGGCGTGACCCGCACCCCGAACTCCCCGACCGCCTGCAGTTGCCGCTGCTCCCGCGTTTGCGTGAGTTGAACTGACCCACTTACTTCGTCGGGCAGCAGCCTGGTTTGCTTCGACAAATCCGTCAGGGCATTCCGCATCTCTTCCGCCGTCAGCCGCGTCGCCATGCTTGTAAAGTAGTCGTTACACGAATAGGCGAGCGCCGACACAGCGTCGAAGGGTTGTCCCGTTTGCGGATGGCTGCACGTCAGGTTCACCTTGCCGACGTGAACCTCGCGCCGGCAGACAAACTTCTCGTCAGGTCTCACCTTTCCCGAATCAATCAGCGCCATCAGAGTAAATGGCTTCACCGTCGATCCGGGAAGCGCCAGCCGTCGCGCGGCAACCTCGGGGTGGTAGACGGCAATGACCTTCTCGGTCTTGAGATCGAGCACGATCGCGGTGCCCTTGTGGCCCTTCATGATCCGCTCGACTTCGCTGTTCAGTCGCGACTGGGCCGATACGACCGAAGTCGCGGCCAAAATGAAAATCAGTGCTCGGTGCACGTGGAGATTAGACCACGAAGCTTAATGCGGAAGCGAGGATCTGGCACCGCGGTGCGGTTTGGCGCCCGCTCCTTGGATTGTGACGGTGGCGGGCGAAGGTTGATGGGGAAAGATCGGTCTAAGATGTAAGCTCACTGGAAGCCGGAGTATCAACAAATGAAGAAAGCGAATTCCGAGGTTGATGCGGTATTGCGTCAAGCCACCCAGTGGCAGGAAGAATTTGCCAAGCTGAGAGCAATCGTTCTCGAGCATCCGCTGACTGAACAGTTGAAGTGGTATCAGCCCTGCTACACCCTTCAGAACAAGAACGTCGTTCTGATACACGGTTTCAAGGAATACTGTGCCCTGATGTTTTTTAAAGGCGCACTGCTGAAGGATCCCCACCGTATTTTGGTCACACCTGGGCAGCATCAGGCGGCACGGCAGATTCGCTTTAGCAATGTTCGGGACATCGTTGAGATGAAGCGCATCGTGAAAGCGTACATTGACGAAGCAATCGAAATCGAAAAGGCGGGCCTGAAGGTGAAGTTAAAGAAGACGGCAGACTTCAAAGTACCCGATGAATTCCAGAAGAAACTGGATGAAGTTCCGGCATTGAAGGCCGCATTTCGTGCGCTATCCCCGGGACGGCAGCGAGGATACATCTTTCACATTTCTCAGCCCAAACAATCCAAGACTCGGGAGGCTAGAGTGGAGAAATGCATGCCGTTAATTCTCAACGGAAAAGGACTCAATGATTAAGAAGACGGGCGAGTGTCCGGGCAGCTCTCGACCTGCTCTAAAGCGCCGTCGCAGTGACCCGTAGTTTCTGCAAACGCGTGCAGGCTTCTTCCAGGTCGCGATCGGTCTTGGCGTAGCAGAAGCGGAGAATGTTCTCGCCTGCATTGTCGTGGAAGAACGCCTGCCCCGGTACCGTGGCGACGCCGGTCTTCTCCAGCAGGTGCATGGCTTTCTGCTCGCTGGTCTCACCAGGCAGACGAGAGGCATCGGCGAGCACGTAATACGCTCCTTTCGGCACGCTTGGTGTCAGGCCGATTTCGGTCAGGGTTGAGCAGATCATGTCGCGCTTTTTCTTGTAGTCGGTTCTCAGGTGGTCGTAGAAACGGCTGCTCAGGGCTTCGATTCCCGCGGCAACTCCAAATTGCAGTGGCGCTGGTGCGCATACGTAGCAGAGATCGCTGTAATAGCCGATGGCGTGTGCCCAGCGTGCGTCACTCACCGAATAACCGATGCGCCACCCGGTGATCGAGAACGTTTTGGAGTAACCAGAAATCGTAATCGTACGCTCGCGCATGCCGGGCAGCGCGGCGATAGACACGTGTTCTGGTCCGTTGTACAGAAAGTATTCGTAAATTTCGTCGGTGAAGACGAATAGATCGTGCTTCTTCGCGGCTTCGGCGATCCACTCCAGTTCGGTACGGCTGAAAACTTTCCCCGAGGGATTCGCCGGCGAGTTCACCACGATCGCTCTGGTGCGTGAAGTAATGGCTCGCGCGAGGTCATCAGGAGTGAAACTCCAATCCGGTGCTCGCAGCGTGACATACGAGACCGTTGCGTCCACTGACTCGAAAGTATTCAGGTGATACCCATAAAAGGGCTCGAACAGGATGATCTCGTCACCCGGATTTAGTAACGCGAGTGCCGCGCAGTAGAACGCCCCGGTGGACCCAGCGGTCACCACGATCTCGCGCTCCGGATCACATTCAATGTGGTTAAAGTCGAGCATCTTGCGCGCGATCTGCTGACGCAGCGGGTGAACTCCGTCGAGACGCGTGTAAGAGTTGTGGCCCTTCTCGATTGCGTTCTCAGCAGCCTGGCGCACTTCCAGCGGGACGGGCGTATCGCACACGCCCTGCGCGAGGTTCACGCCGTGAACCTTCTCGCACTCGATGGACATGACGCGGATCTCCGACTGGACGATCCGCCCGGCACGTTGGCTGAGTTTCAAATTCCCCACTCTTTTGTCATCACGAGGGAACTCAATTCCCGAGAGATCTGTTTTTGCCTATACGCCAGCCAGCGACGCGGCCTTTTCGCGGCGCTCAGGGTACAGAGGATGCGCGTCGGCCATCTCTTTTACCTGTCGCCGGATACGCCCAAGGTAGTCCGGCTCGGTGCGATGGCGCAGTGCGTTGGCAATCCAGCGGCCGATCTGTTTGAACTCATCTTCCTTCATGCCGCGCGTGGTACACGCCGGCGATCCGAGTCGAATTCCACTGGGCTTCATCGGCGGATTTGTGTCGAATGGGATGGCATTCTTGTTCACGGTGATCGCCGCCTCGCCCAATGCCTTTTCGGCTTCGCTGCCCAGCATCCCCGCGGAGAAAACGTCCACCAGCATCAGGTGCGTGTCGGTGCCGCCGGAGATGACCCGGAACCCTTCCTGCTGCATCGTTTCTGCCAGCGCCTTTGCGTTTGCGACCACTTGTTGCGCATAGTCCTTGAAACTCGGCTGCATGGCTTCGAGGAAACACACGGCCTTGGCGGCGACGATGTGGACGAGCGGTCCGCCCTGGTCGCCAGGGAAAACCTCTTTATCAATGGCAGCGGCGAATTCCTGCTTCGACAAAATCATTCCTGCGCGAGGACCGCGAAGAGTTTTGTGCGTCGTTGTGGTCACGATGTGCGCGTGCGGAACCGGCGACGGATGCGCGCCACCGGCTACGAGTCCGGCGAAGTGCGCCATGTCGACCATGAAGAGCGCGCCGACCTTGTCGGCGATCTGGCGCATACGTGCAAAATCAATAATGCGCGGATAGGCGCTGCCACCGCCGACAATCAGCTTGGGACGCTCGCGCTCCGCGATCTGTTCGAGTTCGTCGTAGTCGATGGTCTCTTCGCCCTTGCGCACGCCATAAGGAACAATCTTGTAGGTCTTGCCGGAAAAATTCAGGTGATGACCGTGCGTGAGGTGACCGCCGTGCGCGAGGTTCAGCCCGAGGATGGTGTCTCCCGGCTTGAGCACCGCGCCGTAGGCTTCCATATTGGCGGTCGATCCGGAGTGCGGCTGGACGTTCGCGTGCTCGGCTCCGAAGAGCTGCTTGGCGCGATCGCGCGCCAGGTTCTCGACCACGTCGGTGAACTCGCATCCGCCGTAGTAACGCTTTCCGGGATAGCCTTCCGCGTACTTGTTCGTGAATACCGAACCCATGGCCTCAAGCACGGCTTCGCTGACGAAGTTTTCGGACGCAATCAGCTCAAGCCCTTCGTGCTGGCGGTTTACTTCGTTATCAATAGCGGCGGCGACAGCAGCATCGACTTCATGGAGCGGACGCGACATCCAGTTAGACATAAGAACGACTCCGGGTGGAAAGGAATAGATTACTAGAAAGAAGGAAGAAGTACGAAGTACGAAGCGATACCGCCCTAGAGCTCCAGCCTCATGATTGGCCTTGTCGCTGATCGCCTCGCCACCTCCTCGAATCCCGCCTTTCGAAACGCCGAAATCAGTCCTGTCCAGACGAACGGCGGAGCAAGTTCTTTCTTCAGATCCTGCGGATAGCCTTCAAGAATCTTCGCCCTATTCTTCTTCGCGAATTTCGAGGCGGCCTTCAGCAGTTCAGTCATCAGTCCCCGCTTGCGATGATCTTTCCGTACGAAGAAGCAGGTGACCGACCACACCGGCCTGTCGTCAACCGGAGCCAGAACCTTCGATCCTTCCAGCCGAACGAAAGTCTCGCGCGGTGCGAGCGCGATCCATCCGACAGGCTCCCTGCCGTCGTAAGCGAGAAGCCCAGGCGGCGTTTGCGTCTCCGCGATCTTCTTCATTGCCCGACGATTTCCATCACCCTGCTTCTGCTTGAAATCTTTCGGCAGGAGCCGCCACGCCATGCACCAGCATCCGCCGCAGGCTCCGTTCTTGCCGAACAGAAGTTCGAAGTCGGCCCAGCGGTCGGGAGTGAGCGGGTGGAAGCTGAGCTTGGACATGCGGGAAGTGTACGTCAGGCAGCCAAAAGCTTCAGTGATGAAATCGCGGTTCCTCACCGCCGAAGCGGTTCGGAATTGACAAAAACCCGCGAGAACTCAGCTACAAAGAAAAACGCCAGTCGGGGGCGACCGGCGTCGGGTTAATTACAGCAGTACAAGAACTCAGCCTTCGTCCTCGCGCAGCTTCGCGATGACGCCGAAATCTTCCAGCGTCGTCGTGTCGCCTTTCACTTCGCCGCTGGTCGCGAGTTCGCGCAGCAGGCGCCGCATGATTTTGCCGCTGCGAGTTTTCGGAAGCGTGTCGCTGAAGCGGATGTCGTCAGGACGCGCCAACGCGCCAATTTCTTTTGTCACCCACTTCCGCAGCTCTTCCTTCAGTTCGTTGCTCGGCTGATTACCTTGTTCCAGCGTGACAAATGCCGAGATCGCCTGGCCCTTCAGATCATCCGGTCGTCCGACGACGGCGGCCTCGGCAACCTTCGGGTGGGCGACCAGGGCGGATTCCACTTCCATGGTCGAGAGGCGGTGTCCGCTAACGTTGATGACGTCATCCACGCGGCCCATGATCCAGAAGTAGCCGTCTTTATCTCTGCGTGCGCCGTCACCGGTGAAATACATTCCGGGGATTTGCGACCAGTAGTTCTGCTTGTAGCGGTCAGGATCGCCCCAAACCGTGCGCAGCATCGATGGCCATGGCCGCGTCATCACGAGATAGCCCCCGGAACCAAGGGGGACGGGCTTACCGTCAAGCGTTACGACTTCGGGCACAACGCCGGGAATTGGGAGCGTCGCCGAGCCGGGCTTGGTCGGCACCGCACCGGGCAGCGGCGAGATCATGATGGCTCCGGTTTCCGTCTGCCACCACGTGTCCACGATCGGGCATTTATCTTTGCCGATCACCTCGCGATACCACATCCACGCTTCCGGATTGATCGGCTCGCCGACTGTACCGAGCAAACGAAGCGAAGCCAGGCTGTGCTTGTTCGGCCAATCGTCTCCCCACTTGATGAAGGTGCGAATCGCGGTCGGAGCGGTGTAGAAGACCGTGACCTTGTGACGGTCGATGATCGACCAGAAGCGGTCGGGCTGCGGGAAGTTCGGAGCGCCTTCGTACATCACGACGGTGGCGCCGTTCTGCAGCGGGCCGTAGACGATGTAGCTGTGCCCGGTGACCCAACCGATATCGGCGGTGCACCAGTAAACATCGTCTTCCTTGAGATCGAAAACCCACTTGGTGGTGATGTAGGTGCCTACGGCATAGCCCCCGGTGGTGTGGACGACACCTTTCGGCTTGCCGGTGGTGCCCGAGGTATAAAGAATGTAGAGGGGATGCTCGGAATCTAGCGGCTCGGCCGGGCAATCAGGCGAGGCCTTGTCCATCAGCTCGTGATACCAGTGGTCGCGGCCTTCCTTCATGTTCACCGGCGTGCCGGTGCGCTTGTAGACGATCACGTGCTTCACGCTGCTGGAGTTCTCGAGCGCTTCGTCTACGGTGTCCTTCAGCTTGACTTCGTTGCCGCGACGCCAACTGGTGTCTTGCGTGATGACGGCGACGGACTGCGCGTCATTGTTGCGATCGACGATGGCATTCGCCGAGAAGCCGCCGAAGATCACCGAGTGGGGAGCTCCGATGCGCGCGCACGCCAGTAACGCGATCGGTAGCTCGGGTGTCATGCCCATGTAGATGGTGACGCGATCACCTTTCTTGATGCCGAGCGACTTCAGCGCATTCGCGAACTTCTGGACTTCGGCAAGCAGTTGGGAGTAAGTGTAGGTGCGGATCTCGCCGGGCTCGCCTTCCCAGATGATCGCGGTTTTGTTGCCGCGTCCTTTGGCAATCTGCAGGTCAAGACAGTTGTAAGAGATGTTGGCCTGCCCGCCGACGAACCACTTTGCCCAGGGGCAATCCCACTCGAGAACCTTGTCCCACGGCTTGAACCAGTGAAGGTCCTTCGCGATGGACGCCCAGAATTTCTCGGGATTCTCGACCGATTCTTTGTAGAGGCGCTCGTAATCTTCGAGGCTCTTGATGTGCGCCTGCTGGCGGAATTCCGGCGAACATTCAAACTTCCTCTGTTCCTGCAATATGGAATCAATGCTGGTCTGCTGCTGCGTTGCGGTCTCCTGTGCCATTCGATCCTCGTCGTGGAAGAAATTGATGATGATGGTGCCCCACACCTCCCTTCGGTCGGGAGATGTGGGTTGTCGCTTTACTGCTCTAAAGTCGAGATGTCGCCTGGGTCGATGCCCTGTTCCTTCGCTTTCAGGTACCGGCGAAGGATTTTGCCCGACCGGGTCTTCGGCAGGGCTGCTACAAATTCTATCGCCGAAGGCGTAGCTATGGGGCCAAGTTCGCGGCGGACATGCTCGATCAAGCTGGTGGCCAGAGTGTCTGACGCGACATGTCCGGCGCGGCACTGCACGAACGCCTTAATCACCTCGCCTTTCAGCGCGTCGGGGATGCCGATCGCAGCCGCTTCGGCGACGGCCGGATGCGAGACGAGAGCTGATTCCACCTCTGCGGTTCCGATGCGATGCCCGGCAACGTTAAGTACGTCATCCACGCGGCCAAGCACGGTGATGTAGCCGTCGGTGTCGCGAACCGCCACATCACCGGTAGTGTACAGGCCGGGAATCTTCTGCCACTCGCGTTCGTAGCGGTCAGGGTCGCCCCAGACCGTACGCATCATGCTGGGGAACGGGCGCTTAAGGACAAGTCGGCCGCCAGTACCGGGAGGAACCGTTTTTCCATTCTCGTCCACCACGTCGAGTTCCGCTCCGGGCAGCGCGATGCCGCACTTGCCGGGTCGCATCGCCACCGATGGCGGAGTTCCGATCGCCGGACATCCGAGTTCGGTTTGCCACCAGTTGTCCACCACGTAGCCCCAGCGCCCATCACCTGCGATGTGCGTTTGTGCCCAACGCCACGCTTCGGGATTCAGTGGTTCACCGGCGCAGGCCACGACCTTCAGGCTGCTGATGTCGTGCTTCGCCGGATGCGATTCGCCGTAACGCATGAACATGCGCAGCGCCGTAGGCGCGGTGAACATCTTGCTGACGCGGTATTTCTCGATGATGCTCCACGCAATGTCCGGTTGCGGGAAATCGATAGCGCCTTCCCGGAACATAGTTGTCACGCCCGCGCACAGCGGGCCATAAACGATGTACGAGTGGCCGACGATCCAGCCGATATCTGACGTGCACCAGAAGATGTCCTGCTCGTTAACGTCGTAGTAGTTCTCGAGATGGTAGGTGATCCCCACCATGTATCCGCCATGGACGTGCACGACGCCCTTCGGCTTACCCGTCGATCCCGAAGTGTAGAGGATGAAAAGCGGATCTTCCGCATCCATCTCCTCCGCCGGACATTCGTCGGGAAAGTTCATCAGGTCGTTGAAGTTGACCTCATTCGGACGCAGTTCCGTCTTCTCGCGGGCGAAGACGACAACCTTCTCGACGCACTCGAGGCCGTCAACGGCTTCGTCGGTGATTGATTTGAGCTGAACGATCTTTCCGCGGCGATAGCCCACGTCGCCGGTGATGACAACTTTCGCGTTGGCATCAACGATGCGGTCGCGCAGTGAGGTGTGGCCCAATCCCGCGTACACAACGGAATGAATGGCGCCGATGCGTGCGCACGCCAGCATGGAGATCACACCCTCCAGTGTGAGAGGCATGTAGATGATGACGCGATCGCCTTTTTTGACGCCCAGCGATTTCAACCCATTGGCGAAGCGGCACACGCTTGCGTAAAGCTGGCCATAGGTGATCTGCCGCTCGGTGCCGTCTTCTCCCAGCCATATGAAGGCCACGCGGTTGCGATTGGAAGAACGCGCGTGCCGGTCGAGAGCGTTCAGCGTGATGTTCGTCTTTCCGCCCGTGAACCATTGGTGATGAATGCCGTCGAAGTCGTAGACGTGATCGTATTGCTGAGTCCAGACAAAGTTGCGTGCGTAGTCGCCCCAGAACGCCTGGGGAAACTCCATGGAACGGTGGTACTCGAAAGCCCAGTCCTTCTGATGACAGTTGGCCGCTACACATTGCGGGGCCGGATATTCGCGATCGGTTGCTAATAAAGAATCAATGCCTTCCATGACAGGTTTTGCTGTAGTGCTCATAGGAAACTCCGTTCAGGGCCCGGTATGAAATAAGGACGGTATGAAGTAAAAAGCTGAAGGGGCCGGCTCTCGCCGGCCCCGGTTCTAGTTTAGTGAGCTGCGACCGCCTTCTCGGAGCCTAGCCCCGTGTTGGCGCGGACCTGAAGTTCAGTGAACTTACTCTCCGCCGTGGCTTCGCGACCGCCGAGGAGAGTGCCGAGGATAGCGCCCGCGAATCCGAGCGGAACGCTGAGGATTCCCGGATTCTCAAGCGGAAAGATGGGCGCATGATTGATGAAGTGCTTGCCATCGACGCCCATGATGCTCGGGCCGATGAAAATAAGCACGATGGATGCAAGCAAGCCGGCAATCAATCCCCATACCGCGCCGCTGGTGTTAAAGCGCTTCCAATAAATGGAAAACACGATGACCGGCAGGTTGGCAGAGGCCGCGACGGCAAATGCCAGCGCCACCAGGAAGGCGACGTTCGCGGTAGGGCCAAGCATTTCTGCGATGCCGATCGCGACTGCACCGACGACAAAGGCAGTGATGCGTGCAACGCGAACTTCTTCGCCGGGCTTCCGTTCCACTCCCTTGTGAATTACGTTGGTGTAAAAGTCATGCGCAAACGAAGTGGACGCGCTGATGGTTAAACCAGCGACCACCGCCAAAATCGTCGCGAACGCAATGGCGGAGATGAACGCGAAGAACACATCCCCAGCTACCGCTTGCGCCAGCAGCGGGGCGCTCATGTTGGTGCCACCGTTCTTGCTGATGAAGTCGCGGCCAACCAACGTGGCAGCGCCAAAGCCCAGGAAGGTAGTCATAATGTAGAAGCTACCGATCAGGACCATCGCCCACACCACGCTGTAACGGGCCGTCTTCGCGTCGGGCACTGTGTAGAACCGGACCAGGATGTGCGGCAGTCCCGCAGTACCGAAGATCAGGGCTATCCCCAGAGACACCAGATCGAGCGCTCCATAAGGCGGCTTGAAGCGCAGACCAGGCTGCAGGAAATCCTTCACCACGGTTTGGCCACCGGCGGTGTACGTGACGTGCTGAACCGCATTAAAGAAGGTACCCAGGCTAAAGCCGAACTTGGCCAGCACAAGCACGCTGAGAAGAATTGTGCCCGACATCAGCAGGATGGCCTTAATGATCTGCACCCACGTGGTCGCGATCATGCCGCCGAATACGACATACACAATCATCAGGATGCCAACGCCGACGACGGCAGTGTGGAAGGTAATTCCCGAGCCTTTCAGGAGAAGACTGACCAGCGCTCCCGCTCCCACCATCTGCGCGATCATGTAGAAGGTGCTCACGGTCAGCGTACTCAGCGATGCCATCGCGCGCACCGGCCTCGGATTCATGCGGTAGGCCAGCACGTCGGCCATGGTGTATTTGCCGGCATTGCGAAGCGGCTCCGCGACGATGAGGAGCACCGTGAGATAGGCCACCAGCCAACCGACGGAGTACATGAACCCGTCGTAGCCGAAGAAGGCGATCAGGCCGGCGATGCCGAGGAACGACGCGGCGCTCATGTAGTCGCCGGCGACGGCGACACCATTCTGCCAGGCTGTGATGCGGCGCCCGGCGGCAAAGTAGGCGCCCGCGCCAGAAGAACGCTTGGCGGCCCAGTAAGTGATGCCGAGGGTGACGGCGATAAACGCCAGGAAGAGGACAAGGGTCAGTGACATGGTTTACCGGCCTCCCTGCGCGTTTCGCTTTTCGAGGTTTTGCATGATGCGGCTGCCGAAATCGTCGAACTTGCGGGCAGCGCGCACGTAAAGCCAGGCGATCAACCAGGCCACGAAGAACTGGGAAAGAGCGAACAGGTACGCCAGGTTCACGGGACCGACTCGCTTATCCATGAACTGTGGGAAGTAGCCGACCGAAATCGGCAGCAGGAAGTAGTAGACGACGAAGGCGATCACGGCTGGAATTACGAACTCAGCTCTTGCCAGTAGCAGGAGCTTGAATTCGTCCATCGCGGCCACGTGATCCCATACGTCGCTCGGGGGTACGGCGGAAGTTGCTTCGGATTTGCCGGGCATTGTGACCGGCTGTTTGGCATCTGAGGCCATTGGTCCTCCTCGGGGGTTCAGCATGGAACACTCGTCCGCTTCATTCGTGGAAACGGTGAAGAAAACGAAGGGAAACGGTGTCGAAAGCTCCTAACTGCTGCTTTTACTGGTCTTGCCGAACAAACCTGGAAAAGATGAATAAATCCGAAACATATATGAAAAACCACCCATTCCGTACGGAGGGAGCGCGTTCGCGCTGCCGAGCCTGGCGCATCCCGGCGAGCCGGGATTCTCCGGACGCGTTGCGGAGGACAGGAGCGGAGGTCGCGTCGCGGTAGAAGCGAGGCCGTGGAGAGGTTTCGAGATCAGCAACTTGGTAACAAGCCGCCCAGACATCGGGAAACACCCTCCTGCAGGACGCGTTTAAACGCGCATCCCCTTCGTATCGGTGGCGTGGATTCTGCGGGCTGCGGGTACCGGGAGTCTGTGTCCCTCGTCACACATATATTGTGACGAGTCGAAAAAAACCGCGTGTTGAGGGGTTAGGCCGTCCTGTCCGCATTACTTCCGGCCTCTAGCCCGAACGTTCGTACGAATGTCAAAAAACGCCAGTCAGGTCCGCCGCCGAAACCGCCAAATGAAACACCAAATCGCGAGCTAGTTCAAGCAGAAAGTGGACAAGCATGTCAACAAATGAGGATGCGGGAACGGGCACCCTCGCCCGTTCAGGCGGTGCGGAGCACCGCGTCGCACGTCTACGTCCCGAACGGCTGTTCCAGTGAAGGGCTCTGTGGCGTCATCAGTTCCCCACCCTTTTCACCGATGATTTGGTCGTCCTCAAGTCGTACCCCGAATTCGCCCACAATGTAGATCCCTGGCTCGTCGCTGAAGGTCATGTTCTTCTGCAGCGGGAGCTGGTTACCCCGAACCAGGTAAGGCCATTCGTGGCCGTCCATGCCGATTCCGTGGCCCAGGCGGTGGGAGAAGTACTTATAATCCGGGCCGAAACCGCCATCCGTGATCACCTTGCGAGCCGCTGCATCGACGTTCCCGCAAGGGGCACCAGGAGTCGCCGCCGCTAAGGCAGCCTGTTGGGCGCGATGGACAAGGTCGAAGACGCGCTTCATCTTGTCGGTCGGCTTGCCGAGAATGAAGGTCCGGCTGATGTCGGAGCAGTAGCCTTCGACGCGACAGCCGCCATCAATGAGGATGATCTTGTCCTCCTCGATCGTCTGCGGATTGATGGTACCGTGCGGCAAGGCGGAGTACGGGCCGGTCAGCACCATGGCGCCGCCCGGAAATCCGAGCTGATCGTGCGCGGCGGAGATGAGTCCGGAGAAATCCTGGTCCGTCATGCCCGGACGAAGCGCCTTGAACGCGGCTTCGTAGGCGGCAAGGGTCACTTTGTTGGCCAGACGCATCAGTTCGAGTTCGTGTTCGCTCTTGATCATGCGACAACCCGCCGTCACCGGTGTGGCGCTGACGGTCTTTAGCGCCGGCAGCTCTCGCGCAATGTTGTCGCTGAAGACAAAGTAAGTCGTTTCTTCAATCCCCAGGCGCCCCGAACTTATGCCGCGATCCTTT
>Ga0335069_10008108_pt1 | contig 15075 bp, 17 predicted proteins | sample Lox_Sample_11_FD_206714 | JGI IMG/M metagenome (GOLD analysis project Ga0335069, IMG submission 206714) | Soil microbial communities from Loxahatchee National Wildlife Refuge, Florida, United States - Lox_Sample_1.1 | ecosystem: Environmental > Terrestrial > Soil > Wetlands | place: USA... | reverse complement strand
AGACTCGCCGACGGCCGCGTCAGCAGCAAGTAGCTGTCGCCCACCGCGTGCAGCGCCGAAGAGCCGCGGAAGGCGCGGCCGATCTCGTCGCGGCCGATGGACTTGCGCACATGATGCACCACAATCAGCGCCGCGCGCGAGGCGTCGCGCAGCCGCAACAGGCTCTGGCACAATGCCGCCATGGAGCGTGTGTCGTTCTCATCCTGATCGTGGGTGGAGTACAGCGGATCCAGGATGATCACCTCCGCGGAGGCTTCACGCGCCGCCACCAGGAAGTGCTGGAGCCCCTGCGGCGCGCTGAGCAGATGGCCCATGGCGCGGGTGTCCACCAGCAGATTCTGGTCGGCGGCGGCGCCGAGCGAACGGCGCATGGCCGCCAGCCGGGAAACAAACTGCGCCACCGGGAGTTCGAACTGACAGACGAGTACACGGCGGGCGGCAGGCACGGTGAAACCGGCGCGGTCTTCGCCGGCGGCCAGCGCCAACGCGAGATTGGCCACCAGCAGGCTCTTGCCGACCTTGGGTTCGCCGCCGACAAACAGGATGCCCTGTGCAGGCAGGAGTCCGGGTTCGATCCAGCCGGGTGGCGCTTCCGCGGGCTGCTCGGCGAGCAACTGGGCCAGCGATAGCACCACCGAGGGGTTCTTGGCGGCGCCCTGTTTCACAGCAGGGCCTCGGAAGTGGCGTCCAGCAAGACGGCTTCATTCACGGCCTGTAGCTTGCGCCCCGCGGCCAACCGCAGAGCGGTCAGAGCCAGTTTGTTGACCTTGCGCAGGATGCCCTTGGTGGCCTGATACAGGGCCTGGCGCGCGGTGTCGTCAAACAGCGGCTGTCCCACACCGGCGGCCTTGAGTTGCTGCGCCAGGTAGGCATCCAGTTCCTCACGCGAGAGTCCGTCCAGGTGGTACTGCACGGCGATCCGCTGGCGCAGCGGTTCGTGCATCTGGAGCGACAGCGTCCGGCGCAGCAGGGGCTCGCCGATCAGCAACAGGGTCACGTAATGCGACGAATCCATGTCGAAGTTCAGCAGCAGGGGTAACTGTTCGAGAGCGGGATGGCGCAGCAGTTGCGCCTCGTCGCAGATCAGAATGGGATGCTGCTTCTTGCTGCGGTTGAGATGCACGATGGCTTCGGAGATCTGGCGCACCAGGTCGCCGCGATAGTGGGCCGGCTCGATGCCCAGTTCCAAGGCGATCTGCCGCAGCAGATCCAACGCCGATCCGGAGGTCCAGTGCAGATACAGGATCTTGTAAAGGCTGGGATTGAGGCCAGCGCTGAAGGTGCGTGCCGCGGTGGATTTGCCCGCGCCGACCTCGCCGGTCAGCAATCCGGCGCCGTGGTGATCCACCAGGAACTGCAGGCGCGCCTTGACCTGGTTCCAGGCCTCCGAAGCGAACAACTGCTTGGCGTCGGGGCTGTCGCTGAAGGGAGTTTTCTTGAACCCGAAGAAGGCTTCTACCACGGCGGTTCCTCCTCGTCCTTTTTCTTTATGAGCAGATCGACGAAGTTGATGCCGGTGGGTTCGGGTTCCGTTTTGGAGGACTTGGCCGAGGGCAACTGGGCATTGACGACCGGATCGACGAGCCGCGCCGTGCCTTCCGGCTTGCCCTGGAAATAGATCTCCACGACGGCGGGATCGAGAGGATCGAAACGCGCTTCGATGGTTTCCCCAGCCAGGTGCGGCGGCGCCTCGTAGAAACGGTTGTGCAGTTGGAACGTGCAGTCGCGGCGCACGAGGCGGTCCAGGCGGTGGAAGAAGAGACGGCGGAAGTCGGTGGCCGGAGGCAGTTGGCGAATGTGCTCGATGTCGCGCTGCCAGCGCAGCAGCGGCGTGGTCCCGAGGCTGCTGTGCTCGGTGCGATGGTAGAGGTCAAGCCAGGCCCACAGGCGCTCGTTCAACTCTTCCAGCGACAGCGTCTGTTTGCGGTCCAGGTTGTTCAGGAGTTGTTCGCGCACCGACCTAAAGAACCGTTCGATCTTCCCGCGTCCTTCGGGTTGATAGGGAGGGGTATGAACGATGAGTATGCCGATGGAGGCCGCGATGCGCGCCAGTTGCGGGCTGCGGTAGATCTTAGCGTTATCCATATACAGCCGCACCGCGACACCGCGGGCGGCGACGGCTTGACGCAGGCAGTCCAGGCAAACGTCCAGGCCTTCGCTGGCATAGAACTGGGCGTGCGGGATGAGCCGGCTGGCGTCATCGAGGATGGCATGCAGCAGGGCCTGCATCTTGCCGCCGCCCGGGCGCTGGACATAAGGACCATAGAGCATGTCCGACTGCCAGATCTGGTTGGCGAATTCGGCTTCGAACTTCTTGCGTGCTGGCGGAGCGAGCAGTTGGCGTTCGGTGAGTCCGCGCTGCTTGAGAAAGCGATACAGGGTGGAAGCGGAGATGGCGGGTTCGTTTTGGCCGGACAGAGCCAACTCCCGCAACAGGGTGGTGCCGGTACGGTGCGGGTTTTCGCGCTTAAGACGCTCGATGAGATCGGCAAGCTGCGGCGTGATGGTGCGGGATTGCCCGCGGTCCTGCCGCGGTTGCGGCGCCAGCGCCTCGAAGCCGCCGTTGCGGTAGCGCAACGCCCAGTCCAGCAGCGTGTCTACGGAAACCGAGGTGCGCTGGGAAGCGGGGATCTCGTAGTGGCGGGCGGCAATCTCTTCGGCGCGGCGGGTGAGTTCGCCGCGAGGCAAGGGCTCGAGAACGAGATTCGCGATCAGCCCATACCGGAAGAGGGCGATTTTTTCGGCCTTGGCATCCATCCGGATGACCTCCTGGGATGGCAGCATAAGGCCGAGGGGCGCGCCGGCTCCAGACAAAAGCTGTGTGGGGCCCCCTCAGGCCGGCGGCGCCGCCGGACGGAGCGCGGCTATGCGACCGTCGGGAGTGAGAAACGCGGGCCACCCCAGCAGGTGCATCCGCAGATCGGCGAAGAGGAAGCGGTGGGCGGCGATCCAGCCGATGGATTCGAGCATGGTGAGAGCCCTGGCGACGAAGTTCGAGGCGGGCGCCGGCGCGCACAACGCCGCCAGCGCCGCGCACAAACGCTCGGACTGTTTCCCGAAGCGGCGAATCCAGAACTGGCCGCGCTGGTAGGGCATGGCTTTCTGCGAGGCTGCCAGAGCGGCCGCCGCGAGGGTGAGGCCCTGGAGCAGACGCGCCACCAGAAACAGCGCGATCACGCTGAGGCTGAAGCGCTGCCACGGCAACGCAAAGTCTGGCAGCAAAGAAACCGTGCGCTTGCACAGGCGGCACAGGTACCGGCGTACACGGATCACGCCGTCGAAGGCCACGTCCACGAGCGTGCGCTGGTAGAAACCGTGGCCCGCGAGTGGCTGTTGGGCTTCGCATTGGGGGCAATGATGCGGGCGGTAACGGTCGGGATCGGAGATCGCCTCACAATACTGCTGGATGGAACCGGCGAATGGGTGTAGGATCTGCATGGGCAGCCTTTCCGGGAGTGGTCGAGACTCCCGATTGGGTGTAGGGGAGGGCCTGGAGATTCACCGAATCCGCCGGGCTCTCCGCCCGTTCCGCCATCCTACTCTGGAATTCGCAACCCGGCACAAGGCTGGTCGCAGCCCCGCGCCATACCCACGACCCTTCGCGCTGCCACACTTCCGAGTCGCACGATTGCACCGGTTCCGTCCGGACTCAATTCGACAAAAGCGACCGCCTACAAGGGACAATATCGCGGGCCGTTACATCGTGCCTCGGACGGGCCCACGAAAACGTCGAGCTTCTCCACTGCCCGGTCGGCTTTTCCTTTGGCTGAGAAGATTCGCCGGACGCGATACAGCGCCCACTCCTCCGACTCGATGCCCTTGCGGTACGTCAGCACGGCCGCGTTGTTGCCGGCCTCGACGGTGATCTGGATCAAAGACCGACCCTTGTAGAGTGTTCCGCGGGGGTTGAGCGCCAGTGACAGGTGCTCGAGCCTCATCGCATCGGCGACTTGCCGCGGGTGTTCTCGCTGCCGCTCGATCGCGTCATCGCGCAATGCATTGAAGGGGCAATAAACGCACGCCGATTTCTTCCAGGTAATACCCAGGACAGAGCGGATGTACTCAATGCATATCCGCCGGTCCCAACCCCATTCAAGCAGCGGATAGAACGCTTCCCGGGTGAGCGTGTTGTACTCGCAACTGCGGCTGATGCGGTCCTTCTCGTTGGCATTGAAACCGAACGCTATTCGTTCCCCGAATGCGTACTCGCTCCTGGCGACCCGCCCGGTCTCGTCGGCGTTATATCCGATCGCATGACGGGCACGGCCGCGCAGATTGTCCTCCAGCCACTGCTCGATCACTCAAGCCTTGAACTTCAGGGCGCAGCGGTGGACACCACCATACTGCGGCACGGTTCCGTTCCTCTTCAGCTCGTCCGAGAGTTTGTAGTCGCCTTCCAAAAAGACTTTGGCAGGCGCGCGGGAATCGTCAAGCACCGTAATGCCCTCGGCTTCGAAATGACCATGTCGCGCGACCTGCACGTACCGAATCCCGTGCGCACACATCAGTGGAAGAATGTGCGCCTCCACGTCGCGACCGGTGTCGGCGTATTCGTCGCCAACCTGGGACGTAATCACGATCAGATCTTGCAGCGGACACGGCCTCGTTGCCGGACTCATAACCCAGCGCAGCAGGATGGCGGACGATTCGACGCCCATGCCGTAGGACAGTATGGTAGCTACCGTTCTGGCCATGCTCCTGGCTCCTCGTTTTTGGAATTGTTCAGGTGTGAATCCGGCCGTGCGGGTCCTTCGCAGGGTTCAGCTGCAGATGAGGTGGCTCGAATACAGGGGCTCAATCACGCTGCTGTTCCAACGCCGCTACTGAGGAGTTCCTCGTATCTCCGAATCACTTGAAAAGATTCTGTGTAGTCCACTTGGATACCGACAGCACTACCGACCTCTCGGCGGACATCGCACAGCAGCGAAGCCTCGGCGAGTGTAGGGATCGTTCTCGGCCAGCCCTCGGTATACAGCAGGTGTTGCGGGATCCTCGCCTCTGCCGCTTCGCGGCGCCGCGCGCCGGCCTTGGCGACAACGAGAGCCTGGCGGAGCTCATCGGTAAGCCAGTGCGGTGCGACGTCGCCCAGCCAGCGCGTCTGCTGAAACGGAAACGTCGACGATGCCTCCAAGCCGACCAGGTCGCGATATACCGCCTGATTATCCTCGCATCTCGCCGCTGCTGTGAGATCGCTTTGCGAACCCAGGATACAGAAACAGCAAGAAACCCTGGTGGAGCCATACCGCGTGTAGGCTTCGTGCAGCGGGAATTCTTTCTCTTCGAGATACCCGAACACTTGCTGTGTGGTCCAGTCGAGAATGGGGTGCCAGTCCAGCCCCTGGGTTCGCCGAGAAGCGCTGGCCAGCTTCGGCTGTGGTTTCGCCACCGGCGCTTTGGCGCGATTCGGACTTTCTTGCCTGCGGATGCCGGTGGCAGACAAGATGGTCAGACCTGGAAACCGGTGAACTAATGCCCGGCAAATGATCGAGGTCTTCAATTCTGAAGTGCAGAATCTCATCGAAGCCGTCGACCACGGCAGGATGAGTTTCACGCAACTCAGTTCTGCGTACCGCCGCACGCTATTCTCCCAACGCGACCGCCAGCGGTCCAAAAGATCCCCGGCCTCCCGCCGAACTACGATCAACTCGAGCCCGAGCCGGCCGGCGAGCCGGTTGCACGCCGGCAACGATTGGCGCCATTCCACCCGGCCAAGGTCACTGTGGATGAGCACGCGAGGGCCACGGTGCCCTGCATCCTCGAGGAAGTCTATGGTTGCCAGGGTGGTAGCTGCCGAGTCCTTGCCGCCGGACACTCCGATCGCAACGGCTGCCCCACCTTCAAGGGCGGAAGTGACTGCGGGAGTAACCAGCACCTCACGGCTTGGACTCCAGATCGGCTCGAACAATGGAAACGGATGGGCCATCGAGGAGTCCTCCGTGTTTCGGGTAAGGCAATGAATCGGGCAGATAGCGGCGCGCGCTCCTGGCGATCGCCCAGCCGTACTTGTAATTTCCCGAGTGCTTCAGACGACGGGTCAGTTTAGGTAGCCACGTTTTCAGCCAGTCCTCGCGGTCGCCGCTCGTCACGGATTCCGCCCCGAACGTTTCGAGGAGCGCTGCGGCGTAACGCCAGCCCTGCTCCCCTGATCGGATCTTCTGGATCGTGCGGTCGTTCAGCAGCGTGCCGTCCGGCAACAGCCGGATGGTTCGTGGCTCGGTTCGGCCGAGGAATATGGCCGAAGTCGCCTGGTAGCAAATCCCAATGTGTCCTCGGTGTACGATCGTGCCGTCCGCCTTCGTCCGCGGCACCGGGTCACTGAAGCTCACCACGCCTGCGAAGCCCTTGTGTCGCAGGCACTCGAACGTCCTACTCAGAACCAGCTCTCCCCATTCGCCGGCACGCGGTCGAGCAGCACGAACCGTCCCAGTTCCACGCTGTCCAGAGGGCTCAGAGGGAACACGGAGGTGAGAACCCGGTCGTTGCATGGGTGGCTGAAGACGGCAACGCCGACCAAACACCCTCTGGTGAAGAGCCCGAAACGGACGCGTGCGCTCGGATACGAAAGCGAGTAATGGTGCGCCAGAATGAATGCCTTCGCCTCCCGATCGCCCGCCAGTTCCGCAACCTCGTAGAGCCGCGGGTTGATCGGTTCGCCCGCCGGCCGGTAGCTCTCCCGGCGATCTCGCCATCGTTGGCTGAACAGACAGAGCTGCATCGACATCTTTCCTCCGACTGTCTATAACCCTCAGAAAAACCGGCACTTCCAGGTAGCCGGCGTATGCGTCACAATCGGTCCCAGAGACGCGATTTCGAGACTTTTGGTGAAAGCATCGCTTCCCGTTTACACTTAGGCCGGAGTACGAGCTATGCGTTGCTTGGAATGTGGTGCTGAGTTTGACGAGCTGAACGAGTCGCAGCCGGTCTGCCCGGCGTGCGGAACGCCTCCCGGCACGGGGCGCGACGATGACGATGTCTGCGCGCTTTTGGATGACGCCGCGCTGATTGCCGCCGCCCCTAACGACGCCGAAGATGCTGAACTTGGGCTGGACCTGGACGAGGAGTACGAACCGGTGCCGATGCCGCTGGATCTGCAGGAAGCCCGGGATGATGCCGAATCCCTGTTGCTGGCCACGGGCCATGTCACGTTCGATCTGCCGGAGGGGTTTCGAATGTTCTCCCTTCCGACCGAGCGGATCATGTGAGGTCGCTTCGCCATGCAGCCATCCGTTGCCAGACAACAGGCGTCCGCACCGCCGGCCGTCGTGTCGCAACGGGTTGCCCAGTTGCGGCCGGATGGTTCGGCGATTCAATGTGCTTTTTCTAACGAAAGCTCGTTGACGATCTCGCGTTTCCTCGCCAGCTTTATCCGCCCCTCAGATCAGATCGAGTTCGACCCGACCACTGCCGATCCGATGCGCGAACTCCGCGTTGTTCAAAGCACGCCCCGCCGTCCGAGGGAACTCTACTTCGTCCCGATCGGCTATGTGACCCAGCCCAAGCCCGACAAGCGCGACGAGTATTTCGTGCGTGCCGAAGTCGCCGGAGGCCGGCTCGGGATCAGGCAGATCTACCTTCCCAACCCAGCAGTCCGCGACTACTTCTATTTCGGCAATCGCCGGCGCGCCGGTTGCGAAGACCAGACTCTGTACGATCTGCTGCGCGTGCTGCCTACGGCGACACCCGTGGATCTCCGGCTGGCTCTCAAAGTGCGGCTCCTCGAGCTTCAAACCGATGCCGCGCCGAAGGATCAGATCCAGGCCGTCGAGCGCGCTTTTAATCTCCTCGCGCACCCCGATCTCCGTTCCTGCTATCAGGCTCTGCTCCTCGATCCCCAGGCGCCGGTGCTCTTTCCCTACGGCGGCTTTGGCGCGTTGCTTGCAGCCGGAGAACTCTCGCCGGACCGTGAGACGTTTTTCGCCAGAAAGATCCTGTCGTTCCTCCCTGATCGACGGGAGCGACGCTTTCGGGCTCCCCTCCGGAAGGTTGAGTTCTACGATGGCTACGCAGTCTATCGTGACAGCCGGCGCAAAGCAGAACTGATCCTGGATCCGATCTCGCTCCCTCTCGCGTTCGACCCAACATGGAACCAGTGGCGGCACCTGGTCAGCACGAAATTCGGCGCAGAGGCGACGTTCGTCAAGAGCGGGAAATACCGGCTTAGTGGCGGCGAATGGCATCTGGTCGATTGGGAGACGGCTCTGCCCAGTCGCCTGAAGATCACACTCCCGCGTGACACGCAAGAAGTCTTGGCGAATGCCCGCAACTTGCATCACCGGTTCGGCCAGTTCTTCGACGCTATCGAGAGAATCCGCGTCCGGCTGGAGCAAGAGCCGATCGAGCGGCAGGAACTGGACCGTATTTGCGACAGTCTTCACATCCCTCCGGACTTCGACATCGCGCAGATCTCCTGGAAGCCCGACTACGATTGGTTCTACTTTGGCCAGCTCCGCAAGCGCACCCGCAAAATGTTCCTCTACCGGGACGAGTTCATTTTCGAGCTGGAGCGCGCTGTTGTCGTCGAAATCCCCCAGCAGGGTCATGCGACCTACGTATTCTCGCGTCCAGGGAATCTCGATCAATGGGTCCGCGACTATGCTCGAACTCTCAAGGACGATCTTCGGAAGAATCGGACCAACGCAGCCGAGCGCCTCGGCTTTTTAGGCCGGGTCATGCACGGGCGGAACCCGAAGACCTGGCTGAGGGATCTCCGCGCGAAGGTTGGTGAAGCAGTGGATTATTCACTGCTGGCGGTGGAGACCCACTGAAGAACCGACCATGCCACGCGACGATCACTTCATTTCCGCTTCCGAAATCGGAACTTGGTGCTATTGCCAGAAGGCATGGCAACTCCGCCAGCGCGGCTGTCCATCCTCTCTCACCGAAGAGCGTGCGGTTGGACTCCGGTACCACCAATCTCACAACCGGAACCTTCGCACCGCTCGCCGACAGTACGCGATTGCTCGCTTTGTAATGGTTGTCTGTGTCGTGGGTTTGGTCTTGATCGGGGTTCTTCACCTCTCGCCCAAATGACATCTGCCGTTGCGATCCTCGCGCTCGTATTTATGGTCGCTCTGCTCCTGTGGGCGAACGCCCGCAGGCGACTCCTGAATAGCGGGATTCTGGAGAGCCGCATCGTCTACCAGGACACAGACCGTCGTCGCAACGTCGAGCGTCCATTGGTGTCCCGTCGCTATGGCCTGAGCGGGAAACCGGATTACCTCGTGGACCGATCGAATGAGCTGATCCCAGTTGAGGTCAAGTCGCGGGGCTGTCCGCCCTCCGGCCCCCACGCCAGCGACGCTGCTCAGCTCACGGCGTACTGTGTCCTAGTGGAAGAGTCCTGTGGAGTGACGCCGTCTCACGGGATTATTCAATACGCGAACCGCACATGGCCCATCCGCTATACGGTCAAAGGCCGCGAACGGCTGCTTGAGATTCTCGGTGAAATGCGCGCTGCCCGTCAGTCCGAAGCGGTTCACCGCGACCATACCCAGGCCGGTCGGTGTCGAGCCTGCGGCTATCGAGCCGTGTGTGACGAGGCACTAGATTGAACCTGCCCGCAGTGTCGCCTTATCCAGGGCCGTATATCACGCACGCTCGCTTCACCCCGGCGGCCTGACTCCCGCCAACGCCCATCGCAACCGGCGCGAAGTCTTCGGCCCGAGGCTCCTATCGCGATTTGGGCGAGCTACGTTTCACCTTCTTTGCGGCACTCCGCAGCCGCGCCCACACGCCCCGGTCGACGGGAAGCGGATTTACTCTGCCTGTGGCGAGGTTAATGAACCCGCCGTGGTAAGACAGCTCGCCATGACGAAACAGCCTCGCGAGCATCGCAAGAACCAGTTGCGCTATGGACTGGTTAATATAGGGTTCCTGTTCGATCAAAGCCGCCGCCGCGCTACACGCCGGTAGTGAATCGCGCCTGTCGAGCGAAGCCTTTGTCATTTGAGGAAACAGTTCGTCGATACACGGCAGGCGTGTTGAGCGGTCTTTGCGGCCCGGCCGTATCGGCTCTCCCATGACAAACTGCCCAGAGTCGGCGTTGTTGCCAGTATCGATCCACAGATGGAACTTGCGTGTTTTCAGCCGTGTCACCTTTGCGAGCGTGGCCCTCGCTGCCCGAGTATCTACGCAACTGATCAGGAAGTCGCAGTCGGGCACATCACGGCCACACCGCACATGGGTCGGAATAGCGCACCAATCCAGGCCCCAGAACACGTTCAACCGATTGACCAGTACCTGCGCTTTATAGAGCCCCACTTCACTGAGCGTGAACGGCTGCCGCACACAGTTCGTTTCAGTTATGCGGTCCCCGTCGATCACGCAAGCCTTGATTCCGGACGGATGGCCAGCCGCCAGCAACGCATGATGAAGATAGGGCAGGCCGGAGATCAAAGCGGCCCCCGTTCCGCCGCAGCCCACAACCACGATCGTGATGCGATCGCGCAACATCCAGTGCTTGATTCGATGTGCCGTCAGCGGTTTCGGCATAGCGTCTCTCTGAGCCTCCCCTTCCGGAGCAGGTACTCGACCGGGAACTTCTTCTTTCCGATCAGCGACCGCCACAATCCAAGGAAGCCCTCCGGGTGGCTACACTGCTGAATGCCCAAATTTGAGCCGGTGAAGCGGCTCGCGAAAAATGCATGCGACCATTGCGGCAGATTGTCGATCGTGGCTGTTTTCGGCGCCGGCATAGAGCCATGGCAGACGCTCCCGTCGTCGTAGGTGTTCCAATACGGCGCCATGTGCAGCCAGGTGTCGGGATCCGGCCTACGGTCCTCAGCCAGAGCCCAGACCATCAACCGACCGTTGCACACGCCAAACAAGAGCGGTGGATGTGGGAACAGCTTTCCATCGAGAGTCTTGCCGTCGCAATCGGTCGCAAAGAACATGCTGCGGATCTGCGCGGGTTCCCACCACGCCGTGAGCGAAGTCGAATAGACGAGCACGTTCCCAGGAAGGATCTCGGCCGGAAGCTCCCTGCCGAGACCCCTCACCATGGTCTCAAGAAAGTCCCGGGTGAGCGGCTCGCCAGCATCGAGCAGTGGCGGTCCGCCCTGCGGATCGTTGACCGGATTGTGTACTGTGGCGAGGCGGACCGTCTTTTCACTGCCGTACAGCAGAATCGCATGTACGAGGTTCATCGGCGCGGACTGGCCGTATTCGGCATCAACGTACATCTTCAACCTCCGTAGGGATTGTGCTTCACCATTGCCTCAAAACCCGGTACCAGCGACAGGGTGCGCGAGGCGGCCTCGAGCGTGTCGAGAGCGATGCTGGCATAGCGGAACGCCTTGCGGATCGACCTTGGATCCGTGCCGTCCATCTTGAGAATCGGCCACGGCTCGGTCTCGACCTGACCGACGCTTTCGAGCTCCATGTTAAGAAACTCAGTGATCACGTCGTGCTCACCGAACGCGAGTGCCGTCACGGGAACCGCTGCCTCGCTGTCCGGGAATAGATCCTCTCGGTCCTGAGTATCGAATCTTGGACAGCGCACACGTCGCGAGATCCGGCTCAGGTGCTGGGCTGCCTGAATCAGCCTAACCGCGCGCGCGCCGCGCGCCAGCGTCAGAATTTCGGGCAATTTGCCACGTGGCATTTTCCCAATGCATGCAGGCAGACTTGGCTCATCGAGCCGTTCGCCCGGCTCATACGGAACGCCTTCGCGCTCGCATCCCTCTTTGCGCTCGGCTTCATCCTCTTCGCGCATCTCGTTCCACGATTCCCAGCGCCATCGGGCTTCCTGAACATCGAAGACGCGAAACCAGCGGGAGAGCGAATCGTTCAGCCAGTGATAGAAGAGAGTCGGCAGCAGTTCGTGCTCGGCTTTTAGCAGATTCAGCGCCGGGGTGAGATTGACCCAGCCAACGGTATGCGCCACACGGAACGTGAGTAGGATTCGCTGCGGGTTGACCTCCTCTGGCTCGCGCCAACTCGAAGCGGTCGTGCCCAGGCAAAAACCGATGTCGAAGGCATAGTCGATCTTGGCCGCACGATCGCCAACAAAGCGTTCAACTGTCCGCTGGAGAAACGCCCCGATATTGCGTGTCGCATCCCAGTCGTCTGGATCGGCCACTCCGGCACGCAACAGGTTGGCGGCAAACTGAGCGCCATCGGTAAACACTGCGTTGCGCGAGAACTGCCAATGGCGGTCCTGAAGCCGGGGTAGACACAGCCCCGGCCCCGGAGCGATTAGCCCGGGTGTACCAGGCCTGGCGGCACGGGCAGCGAGTCTTCGCGGCGAGTTTGGCGCGAGTAGCCCTTTCGGCTGAGCACCGCCCCGCCCAGCAATTCGGACACTCTGCGGGATTCCGGGCATCGCTTGAATTTCTCCTGAAGTTCTTGTTGATTCGGATCTTGAGCGAACGCTTCGAGTTCCGCCACTGCCTGTCTGCGTGTCATCCCTTGGTTCCCAAAGCCCGGATGAACCTGAACTTCAGAACACCGTCAACGGCTTCCGGCCCTTCGATCGATGCAGTTGTGATCTCCGGATAAGAACTGCTGTAGAAATCTCTGACTTGCTCGGGCGTGAGTCGCCCATCCGGATCGGCCAGTCGCAAACTGCAATACGAAAATTCACGGCCCATGGGTTCGATCTGCATAATGCCTCCTCGTTCGTTGTTGTTGTTATTGTTGTTGTTGTTCAACAGTATGTATGTTCGTTACCCAGCCGACAGCTATTCGGGACCGTGCTGCTCGGCTTGTGCCTCGGATGTAGTTGTCACCGCGATGGCAGGTTCCTGATCTACCACTGCGTCCGTCTGCGGTGGCGCGTCGAACAGGCTCAGCGGCGCGGCAGCGCCAAGTCCGTCCTTCGTTCCGAAGACCGGTTTCCCGTCCTTTATCGCCGGCCCCGGCTTCGGTTCCTGCGCACTGGAGGTCGTTTTCGATCCGGCGACCTTCCCGCGCTTCCTGTCGAGATCCTTCCGCTTCTCCTCTTCTACGGCCTTCACCGCAGCGCTGTGCGTCGCCTCGATCTCGGCGAGATTGGAACCGAGTTTGACTACGGAACTTGTGTATTTGCTTAATTGACCGGCGAAGTCCCGGTCCAGTTCGTCGGCCGTTCCAGTCACTGTGAGTGGCGTGCACAGCGCGTTCTCCCCGGCATCCTCTTTCAGCCGCTTCGGAATAATACACACCCGCATCGTCGCGTCATCGATCCGGGCAAGCGTCAACATTACGGTGCGCCCTTCGAGAATGGGCATCAATTCACGAAACATCGTTCTTCTCCTCTTCTGAATCCTGCGTACTGCCAAACAGCATTTCCCAGCCTTCGGGCGAAGTGCCGGAGATCAGGAATTCTCGTTCCTCCTTGGGCAATTCGGCAAAGGCCACTCGGGCGTTCACGCCGCGCTCGAAGTACGCCAGCGCGCCCTCTCGCGAAACCACCACTGAATGCTCGCGCCCCGTAACAACGCATGGGCCATTGAGCCGAATCCGGCCGTGTTCCTGAACGGTTGCCGCTAGATTTGTATACACTCCGTAGCCTCCGTCTTCGCTGTAATTCTGGTTGGCTTCTGCTTGTTTGGTGGAGCCGGATTGGACCGCACTTTGCCGACACCTGCTCTTATGTCCCAGTGACCGTCGGCCGGAGATGTTGTTACGCGAGGATCTCAAAGAGCGGATGCCCGCTGCCCCGCACAACCCGTTCCGGGCGAAAGCGCGCTCGGCTGTATTCGTCCCAGGACATCCGCAGATCGGCCCGTCGTACCACCCACCGCTGGAATCCCACCAACTCGGGAGTGCGAACGTACGGCATCGGGTAAGGCAGGCAGCCAAACTGGCGCAGCTTCCACCGGCGGTAACCGCGGTCTTGGTGTGTTTCTCCGGGCCAGAACCCGATCAGCATGTACACCAGAATCTCGTGAGGCCTTACGCCGTGCCTGACGAGCGCGCTCAGCCCTGCGAATAACCGCGTTTCGTCTTTGCGGTTGTCCCACGCCGTGTAGATGCGCCGACGCCGGAACTCGCCATCGTAATACCGCAGCGAAGCAAGAGCCGCCGCGCTTTCCTCATCCAACAGTCTCGCGTTGATACCCTGGCTGAAGCACACCCGGAATCGCCCCTCCCGCAGTTCTTCCACACGCTCGCGCCACTGCGGCGCGCCGAAGAAGTCGTTATCGAGTAGCAGGACATTACGTGGAGAGGGATCTCCCCTCCAGATCTCTGCAATAGGGCGCTCTTCCGTGACGCGCCCCTCCTTGTCGGGAACCACGCAAAACGGACACCGCAACCGGCATCCCCGCTGACTGAACCCGATCGAGTGTGGGTAATCGGGATAAAGCGAGTAGTCGAGCGCCTGTGTGGTAACTCCGACCTGCTCCAACCGGGTGCGCCGGTCCCACCCGGTTCCGCCGATGATCGCGCTTGGATAGATCTGTCGAAGGCGTTCCGCAATCGGCCGCGTGCGTTCGAATATGAGGCTCGCGTACACAGACGTCCAGCCCTCATCAAACAAGCCATGCTCGAGCATCAGCGGAGAACTGATGCGCCGGAACTCGATCGCCTCACCTCGCTGTTTCAAAAACGCGCTCAAACGCATCAGTGCGAGATTCGGCAACTTGCCATCAAGCTGGAGCAACAGATTGCATCTTCTAGTCGGGAACATAGGAATTCCTCCGGACGAGGCGCGCAACATCCGCGGGCTCTGAATCTGATCGACGATGCTGTAAGGACATCGAGGGAGTGGCGCCAGAAACCGGACACTCCCCCAAATATCCGAGTCAGAACGGACAATCGCCCGAATTCACGGCTTGGTCGAAATCGTCCGGCGGACCCGAAGCCGGCGCCTTCCTGGTCTTGGGTTGCCCCGGTATGGGTCGCTTCTCGTCGCCGTTACTGTTCCCGTTGCCGAGGAATCGGATCTTGGACGCGACCACTTCGACCGAAGTGCGCTCATGACCGGCATTGTCTTCGTAGGTACGGATCTGGAGACGGCCTTCGATATAGACGGCGGAACCTCGGATCAGGTGGTCCGCGCAGGCCTGCCCAAGCCCGTTGAACGCGACGATTCGGAGCCAGGTGGTCCGCTCCTGGGGCTCGCCCTCGCGGTTCTTCCACCGCTCGTTGACG